>Ga0207036_10150_pt1 | contig 12830 bp, 4 predicted proteins | sample Alteio_BWMinCont_78_FD_153284 | JGI IMG/M metagenome (GOLD analysis project Ga0207036, IMG submission 153284) | Enriched cells from forest soil in Barre Woods Harvard Forest LTER site, Petersham, Massachusetts, United States -... | ecosystem: Environmental > Terrestrial > Soil > Temperate forest >... | reverse complement strand
ATCGTCGGTAAGTTGCAGCATGTGGGCCAGTGCGCACAAGATTGGAGCAGCAAAAACAGCGCGCACGTTGGCGGCGATGCCCTGTTGGCGCAAGCGTTCGATCAGGCCGACGACGAGCAGGGAGTGACCACCTAGTTCGAAGAAATGGTCGTTGCGTCCCACCTGTTCGAGGCCGAGCAGATCCTGCCAGATCGTTGCGATTGCGATTTCGATCGTGCCCTGCGGTGCCTCGTAGGCACGAGCGACGACGGCCGACTGGTCTGGCGCCGGCAATGCGCGGCGGTCGAGCTTGCCGTTCGGGCTGAGCGGGAATGCGTCGAGCACGACGAAGGCGCCTGGGATCATGTATTCCGGCAAGACGCTAGCCAATTGGGTACGCAGGCTGGCGGTCGATAACGGCAACTCTTCGCCGATTTTCTGATTGGCAAGTACATAGGCGACCAGGCGTTTGTCGCCGGGCTGATCTTCACGTGCGATGACGAGCGCTTCTCGCACGCCGTCGCAAGCGGCCAGCTTCGCTTCGATCTCGCCAAGCTCAATACGGAAACCGCGCAGCTTGACCTGGAAGTCGTTACGTCCAAGATATTCGATGGAACCGTCCGCCAGCCAGCGGCCCAGATCACCGGTCTTGTACATGCGGGCGGCCGAGTTTTGGCTGAACGGGTCGGCGATGAAACGCTCGGCCGTCAATTCCGGGCGGTTCAAGTAACCGCGGGCGACACCGGCACCACCAATATGGATCTCGCCGGCTACGCCTAACGGGGTCGGCTCGCCACATTTGTCAAGAATGTAGATCTGCGTATTGGCGATCGGCCGTCCAATCGGAATCTCATGCTTTGGGAGCGTAGATTTGCTGTCGAAGCCGAGTACGGTCGCATTGACAGTCGCTTCTGTCGGACCATAAGTATTAATCCAGCGAGTGTGGTTCAGGCGGGGTTCGTTGAACCAGGATGCAAGGTGACGCAATTCGGATTTTTCACCGCCAGCCAAGGCAAGACGCAGGTCTGGACCGGGAATGCAACGCTGAGCACTAATCTCTTGGGCCCATTGATGCCAAAATGCGGTCGGCAAATCGGTTACCGTGATGCACTGCGCCTTTAGGAAATTGGCGAATTCTTCGTCCGGCGCCACCATATGCGCTGGACGCAAGATGAGCGTCGCTCCTGCTGACAAGCATGGGAAAATCTCCACCACCGAATTGTCGAAGCTGATCGAAGCGAACTGCAACACCCGATCCTTCGGCGTCAGTGCACACATTGCAACATGGCCCTCAATCAAGTTGACCACATTACGGTGCTCCAGCATCACCCCCTTTGGTTGTCCGGTGGAACCGGACGTGTAAATGATGTAAGCCAGATGCGTGGATATCTGGCCGAGAACGGAAGGTATCGGATTGTGCTCGGCCTGCGTCGACAGCATGGCCAATGTTTCAGCTGCATCTAGCTCTAGTACAAGCAAGTCGCTGTTGTTGGGTAGGAGCGCTCGCAGGTTTGCTTGCGTTACCAGGACAACTGCCGCGCTGTCGGCCAGCATATAAGCCAGCCGTTCGCTTGGATAGGCAGGATCAAGCGGAACATAGGCTCCCCCAGATTTTAGAATGCCGAGCATGCCGACCAGCATATTCAGGCCGCGCTCAACGCAAAGTCCGACGCGCTGATCGGGACGCACGCCCAGTGAAATTAAGTGGTGGGCAAGTTGATTGGCGCGCCGATTGAGTTCATGGTAACTTAATGCCGTATCCTGATCCACCACGGCAGTCGCGTCAGGCTGGCTGGCCACTCTATCCTCGAAAAGCTGCTGGATCAGACGTTCGGTCGAGAAGGCCGCAGCTGAATTGTTGAAACTCAACAGCAATTGGTCACGCTGCGCGTGCGAGAGTAGTGGCAGGTGGCTAATGGTCTGCTCTTCGTTGGCTACCATGGCGGTCAACAGCGTCTGGAAGTATTCGGACAGACGCACTATGCTCGACACATCAAACAAATCGGTAGCATATTCAAAGGACCCGGTAATGGCGTCGCCGCTGTCGTCGAGAGAAAGCGAGAGATCGAATTGGGTGGTGGTGTGCGGTTGCTCTATTTTACTCAGAGTAATATCTGTTAACCTCAATGCACCGAAATCCTGAGTGCTATCCATGGCAAGCATTGTCTGAAAGAGCGGATTGTGGCTCATGCTGCGCTCTGGTTGCAAAGCCTCCACAACCTTCTCAAACGGTACGTTTTGGTACTCGTATGCGTTGATCGCAGTCGCTTTGACCTGGGATAGCAACTGTGCGACGGTCGGATTGCCATCGAGTTGAATGCGCAGCGCCAATGTATTGACGAAGAAACCAATCAGCGACTCAACCTCTGTGCATTGACGGTTGGCGACTGGCGTGCCAATGACAATGTCTTGTTGCCCGGACAGGCGCGACAGGAGGATCGACCATCCAGTCAACATCGTCATGAAAAGGGTGATGCCATGACGTTGACCAAAAGCGCGTAGGTCTGCACTCAAGTCCGGAGCCAGCGTGAGCGGCACGCGCGCACCGAGATAACTTTGCTCGGGCGGGCGCATGTGGTCGAGTGGCAAATCCAATAAAGCTGGCGCCTCCGCCAGATGATCGCGCCAGAAGGTGATTTGCCGCTGCAGCATTTCATCCTGTAGCCAAGAGCGCTGCCACGCAGCGTAGTCGGCGTACTGAATGGTCAACGGCAACAGGATCGCCGGAAGACCTTGGCTCAAGGCCGCATAAAGAATACTGATTTCGTCGGTCATGACGCGAACAGACCAGCCATCGGAGACTATGTGGTGCTGGGATAGATGCAGGATATGATCTTCCGAAGCCAATTGAATCAGCTGGCCTCGGAATAGCGGGCCGGCCGCTAAGTCGAATGGAGCACTCGCCTCGGCACGGCACAAATGAATGAGTCTATCTTGCTGTGCTACAAGGTCAAGTGCGCATAAGTCATGGAAGTCAAGTGCAAACCCAACATCGGGGGCCATAATGGACTGGACTGGTCCATCTGCGACGGTAATTGTGGTACGCAAGATTTCATGTCGCGATACGAGGGCATCTAGAGCCCCTTGCAAAGCATGTCGATTCAGATTCCCACGAAGGCGAAGTGTGCCCGACAAATGGTACGCCGCACCCGCGGCATGATTTAACTGATCCAGGAACCATAATCGTTGCTGGCCCCACGACAGTGGTAATTGACCATTACGGCTGATGACGCATAGTGGTGGCAGGGCAGAAGGTTGCCCGGTAGCTTCCTCAACTTGCCTTGCAAGCGCCTGGATGGTGGGGGCATCGAATATTGCATGCAACGGAAGTTCGATTTGAAATTCATCCCGAATTCTTGAAATAACTTGCGTCGCCAGCAATGAGCGCCCTCCGAGTGCAAAGAAGTTGTCCCCCGTTGAGATGATCTTTGTGTTGAGTACGCCTTGCCAAATATGCAGGAGGCGCGTTTCTGTTGCGCCCTGTGGCGCAACGTGGCAACTTGTATCATTTATGTTGCTTGTTCTGGTGTATTCTGGCGCATACCAAGAGTCCAACTCGTCAAACGCGCGCTCAAGAAACATAGTTCTGCAGCGACTGCGTTGGATTTTACCGCTCGAAGTGCGCGGAACATGGCCAGCCCTGACCAGCACTACGGCCGCAAGGTCAAAAATCTCATGTTGATCGAGGATTTCTGCGCGGAGTGGATTGATAATTTCGGCAAGTTGTATTTTCTTTCTGGCTGCAACTTCCTGGATGATGACAAGTCTTGCCTGGCCGTCATCGTCGAGTGAAAATGCTGCACATCCATTTGTACGGAAAGCGGGGTGTACCTGTTCGACAGTCGCCTCGACATCTTGCGGGTAGATATTTCGGCCACCGAAGATCATCACATCCTTCATGCGACCAGTGATATAGAGATTACCCCCATGGGTACAGCCGAGATCTCCTGTGCGCAGGTAGGGGCAACCATCGCCCGCGGTTAATGCCGCGAAAGTTTGCTGGCTTAGTTGCGGACGATTCCAATAACCTTGAGCCACTGAATCGCCGTGAATCCAAATCTCGCCGATCTGATCCTCCGTCAAGCGATGGCGCGACTCGGGGTTGACAATTGCCACATGATGATCCGCTGCAACGTGTGGGCCAACCGATACCAATTCGATCGATGAATCTGGTGCATCGTCGAGCTCAATGATGCCAACAGACAATGCCGCCTTGCGTACCAGAATGGTTTGCGGAGCATCGAGATGTCTGTTCATGCTGCTGCTTGAAGCCCAAAGCGTTGCTTCGGCCAAGCCGTAACTTGGACTCAAGGCGGCCGACCTAAATCCACACTGGGAGAACGCGGTGGCAAACCGACGCAAGGTTGCCGGTCGAACTGGCTCGGCTGCGTTCAAAGAAAATTCTAATGCGCTCAGATCCAAACCCTGCTTTTGTTCATCGGATATCTTGTCGACGCACAGGTCATAGGCAAAATTAGGCGCTGCGGTAAACCGGCCCTTGTAATCCGACAGCGCTTTGAGCCAACGAAAGGGGCGCGCCACAAAAGCTGCAGGTGGGAAATGAACGGAGTGACTGCCCGCGTAAATCGGAAAGATGATTTTGATGATTAGTCCCATATCATGATGCGGCGGCAGCCATGATACGGCGACGTCGTCAGCTGACATTGGGAATGAAGCATGGATCAACTTGAGATTTGCAAGTACATTCTCATGGCTGACCATGACCCCTTTCGGCGCACCCGTTGAGCCGGAGGTGTATTGCAAGAACATGATGTCGGCTGGTCTGGTGTCCGGGCGCCGCCAGGATGCTGATGCATCCAACAAATTATCGAAAGACCGCCAATTGAGTTTTGTCAACGAACTTGTCGATTCTGCCTGCATCTGGCGCATTTTTCCTATGATGCCGGGCGGTGCCAATGCAATGCTTGGCTGAGCATCCTGCGCGATAAGCAATAGGCGAGGAAATGTGCGTGCATTTGTTGGCGGAAGAGCTGGCACGGCAATGACTCCGGCATAAACGCAGGCAAAAAAAGCAACGATATAGTCCAGACCGGGTGGGTATACCAATAGGACGCGATCTTTGGGGCGAGCCCATTGCTGCAAATGGGCTGCAAGATGCCGCGCCTGCCGATCTAGCTCTACAAACGAGATCGATCCACTGATATTTTCTCCATCTTCAAGGTAGGTAAATGCGGTGGGTGAGGCGGCACTAGTGCCCAGCATTGCGCGGCCTTCCAGTACATCGATTAACGTCATGGATTTTTTAATTGGGAGAAATGTCATCTCAAAAGCCCATATGAAGCCAGCGCAGCCAGCCAAAAATCATCACTTGCAATTCGTATAACCGGAGCGACGACATGCGACAAATCGCCTACTGTTTTGGATAAAATTTCAATTAGACACTCGATAAATTCCATGAGTAATTTTGCCCAATACGTATTGGGAGCCTCTATATGCATGCTTGCAACATCAACTCAACTACCCGCGGCGGAACCCTATTCTATGCATGAAAAAATGGCAACACCACAAAGGTAATTGCGCAACATCTTATCTGCGAAAAGCACTTTCCAGGCGGATTGTAAAGCGCACGGACTTACGGATCGCATACATATAGACAAGTGAATTCGGCCAAATAAAAGTTGTTTTTTGAAAAAAATGAAACTTCATTGCCCTAAACCCGATAGTTACCCTGTCGTCGCCGAAGACCGCATGCGGAATCGCAAATACAACGAAACCATTTTCTTCGTTGACGAGGTCATTAACATTTGTGTGATGAACGTCTTTACCCGGTACATGGCCTCACACACGGTTGTCGCGCGCACGTTTATCAAAGGGAATTGATATTGAATAACGTCTGGTGTAACACGCGAGTTATTACTGGCGCGTCACCGATATTCTTATTCAATGAGTAATTTGAAAATATGTAGATGGTCTGCGAAATGGAAGATAGCAATTCAATTGCTGGAAGCCACGCTTTTCCTTTCCCCTTCATTGAAAGCATCACAAAATTAGTCATTTATCATTTCAACATCCGGCTTTGAAAAATTGTGACGACAGCAGTGAAGTGCGTTCGCTTGAGTAACGAGCAAGCAATGGCCGTTATGAGGGTTTTGCCGTCATAGATCCCACGAGCAGGCAATGCCTGCTTGAAACTGGATACCGGCCAATCGAATCTCCAAGAATCCGTTTTTGGGAAGACCGTTTTACCCTCGTTGCCGACATTTTTAAGGTCAGAAACGGCTCCGCCTTCCCTCGGTGCATCGGAGAAAGCTCGGAACCTAGTCGGCCGCATGCGCAACGATCCAAATCTCGCATGTCAATGCGAGGATATTCAACCTAATTTCAAAATGGAATATAACAACTATCGACGAATGTGTTGAAGGTCGCTACAGATCATTCCATTGCTTATATCGTTAATAACCTTCGCAAGTACCGGAAGTTGGTTGTGCTATGTAACTACCTCCTTTCGCAAGTAGTTGCATTCGCTAACTAAAATTAACTGGAATAGCTGACGACAACGTCATTTCCCTATATAACTATCATGTTGATGCAAAATCAATCTATCTTGCTAGGGAGAAATTCGTGGCAGTCAATTTTGACCAACTTCTCGTAAATCAAACTCCCGATGCGCTAGTCATCGCCACGCCCGATGGCAAGATTGTTTTCTGGAACGCCGGTGCGCAATCGATATTCGGCTATACAAGTAATGAAGCGATCGGACAATCCCTTCATGCATTGATTGTGCCAGCTGAACGGATTGAGGAAGAGGTGAGCCGCGCCGCCGAGACGATCAAGAATGGACTCTCTACGTATGAGTCTGTGCGGCGCAAAAAAGATGAGTCCTTCGTCTACGTTGATATTTCGAATAAAATTGTCAATGACACGGACGGCAACGTCGAATTTATATTGTCCAGTCATAAGGATGTCACCGACATCAAAGTGCTGCGCGATGCGAAGTTGGTTGAAACCAAATTTCGCGACTTGCTGGAATCCGCACCCGATGGAATCGTGATGGCCAACGCGATGGGACGAATTGTTCTCGTCAATAGCCAAGCCGAAAGATTATTCGGTTACGAGCGCGGAGAACTGCGCGGCCAACCTATCGAAGTGCTGCTACCTGATCGATATCGTGGTTCGCACGTCGGCCATCGATCTAATTATTTCTCGCAACCGCGCACCCGTTCTATGGGAGCAGGCCTTGAATTATATGGGTTACGAAAAGATGGTATCGAATTCCCGGTGGAAATCAGTTTAAGTCCATTGAACACCGATGAAGGTACCTTGGTGATGAGTTCGATTCGCGATATCGGCGAACGCAAGAGGGCGGAGCAAAAATTTCGTGGATTATTGGAGTCGGCCCCCGACGCGATTGTGATCGTCAACAGCAAGGGCGATATCGTCTTGATCAATTCCCAGACCGAAAAACTCTTTGGCTACTCCCGTAGCGATTTGCTTGGAAAAAAAGTCGATGTGCTGGTTCCGACCCGCTTTCGCGACGTGCATCCGCAGCATCGAGACGGCTTTTTCCATGCACCACGGCCGCGTTCGATGGGTGCGGGTTTGGATCTTTACGGATTAAGGAAAGACGGCACCGAATTTCCGGTGGAAATCAGCCTCAGCCCATTGGAAACCGAGGAGGGCACTTTGGTATCCAGCGCTATACGCGACGTTTCCGATCGCAAGAATATCGAACACACGCTGTCAGTCAAAAATATTGAACTGGAAAATGCGGCAGAAACCAGAAATCGATTTCTGGCAACGATGTCGCATGAACTTCGAACACCATTAAACGCCATTATAGGATTTACCGGAACCTTGCTGATGAAGTTGCCTGGGCCGCTTAATGCCGCGCAAGAAAAGCAACTGAGCACGGTTCAGTCCAGCGCCAGGCATTTACTTTCCCTGATCAACGATATTCTCGATTTGGCAAAAGTTGAATCCGGTAAGGTGGAACTGGTGTTTGAAACCTTATCGGGCGCGAGTGTTATCGACGAGATCGTAACAACGCTACGACCATTAGCAGAGAAAAAGGGCTTGCACTTACGGATCGAGTTGCCGCGTGTAGAAATTCCTATCAGCACCGACCGACGGACCTTGAGCCAAATACTGATCAATCTCACCAACAATTCGATCAAATTCACTGAAACTGGTGACGTCTGTATTAAGTTGGAACAGGTGGATACACGAGAGGGATTGATCACCCGGTTCCATGTAACCGACACCGGTTGTGGCATCAAGCCAGAAGACCAAGTGAAGCTATTTAACGCATTCACTCAAATCGATTCTTCCAGCACGCGAAAATTTGAGGGAACCGGGCTGGGCCTGCATCTCAGCCAGCAATTGGCAAAACTATTGAATGGCAATATTGCCGTACGCAGTAAATTTGGCGAAGGCAGTACATTTACATTGGAAATCACGTCGGGACATTGAAGCCATGGCGAACATTGTCATCATTGAAGATACTCCAGCCAATCTTGAGTTGATGTCGTATTTGCTGGAGGCATTCGGTCACAGCGTGCTTACCGCGACCGATGGTGACGAAGGATTGGAGTTGGTGCGGCGAACTCTGCCGGAATTGATTATTTGCGATGTGCACTTGCCAAAAGTGGACGGCTACGAAGTTGCGAAAACGCTAAAAAGTGATCCCAAGCTTGCCGTCATTCCATTACTGGCGGTGACCGCTCTTGCTATGGTCGGAGATCGCGAAAAAGGCATGACGGCAGGATTCGACGGCTATCTTTATAAGCCGATTGAGCCGCAGACTTTTGTGGCAGACGTTGACCGCTTTCTTAACGCAGATCGCCGTGGTGTTTCACCGTTTTCACAACCGCACCAATCTGAAGCGAGATCGAACGAAAACCTTATCAGGCGCGGCAAAATTCTGGTGGTTGATGACTCGCTAGTCAACCGCGAATTGTCACGCGACATGCTGGAACCATTAGGTTATGAAGTTTGGTTGACCGATAGTGTGGAGCAAGCCTACACGCTGGCGTGTAGTTGTAAGCCAGATTTAATCTTGTCGGATTTGCATATGCCGGATGAAGACGGCTTTTCGCTATTTCGACGCCTAAAAAGCAATGCCGAACTGGCATCGGTCCCATTCATTATTTTCAGTGCATCGACCAGAGGAGATGCCGATCGCGATACCGCAATGGAGCTTGGCGGAATTCGATTCTTTGTGCGTCCCATCGAACCCCTTGTTCTTCTCGAAGAAATAGCGCGCATACTCGCAGAAAAGCAAAGCTGACATGGCTTCCTTTACGATATTGGTTGTGGATGACCGTGCGATAAATCGCGAATTTCTGGTGATGCTGTTCGAAAGCTGCGGTTATCAAACACTAGATGCGCGCGACGGTGCGCAAGCGTTGGATATCGTCCGCCGCGAAAACATTGCGTTGATCATTTCCGATGTGTTGATGCCGGTCATGGATGGTATTGAATTTGCCAATCGCCTGCATGCTGAACCTGCGATTGCGCATATTCCAATCATCTTTTATACGGCGACCTATCGAGCGAGCGAAGCGCGTGCGCTGGCGCAGCAGTGCGGCGTTGCCATGGTGTTGGCCAAGCCTGCAGAGCCTCAAGTCATACTCGATGCCGTCTCGGCAATTCTGGGCAATCAAGGTGGCACGGTCGATAGACTTCCCGATCAAGAAAGTAATCGCTCAAGTCAAAGTGAAATTGTAGGTCTGCAACATCGTTTGCAGGCAGCGCTTCATACTTTGCCGCAAACAATTCATGGTGACGCTTCTTCGCAAGATACCCTGTACGCATTAGGCAACATCCAGTCGTTAACATTGCGCACCGCTGCATTGCTAGAACTTAGTTTGACCTTGTCAATGGAACAAGAGCCGCAAGAATTACTTAAATTGTTCTGTCGTGCCGCGCAAGATGTGATGAATGCCAAGTTTGCTGCGATCGGAATTCGTGGCGAGGAAGGGGCTCACCGTACTGCGCATTTAGGCATGTCTGACATTGAAACTGCGCTGATTTTTGACATACTTGACCCAAGCACCGGCCCATTGCATGAAATTTTGTTCGATGGCGGCTTGTTAACTGCAGCAGCGTTAAGCTCCATTGGCACAATCGCCCCCCTTTCAACGGACCATCCTCTAAGGCGAAATTTTATTCTTGTTCCTGTAGTACTGAGATCACATCCTTATGGTTGGTTCTATGTTGCGGGAAAGCTAGGTGCCGATTTCTTCAACGACGAAGATGAGCAATTTGCAGCGACGCTCGCCGTGCAATTGGCGCCGATCTATGAAAATCTGGTTTTGTACGATGAGGTCAGGGAACATGCCGGCCAACTTGAACTGGAGGTCGGCGAGCGTAGGCGTGTGACGGAAGATTTGAAGAAAAGTGAATCTTTATTTCGGCAACTGGCAGAAAATATTCATGAAGTCTTTTTTTTGATCGATGCAGACAATACGAAAACGTTTTACATAAGCCCTGCTTACGAGGAAATATGGGGACGCACTTGTGAGAGTCTCTACGCCGCACCGCAATCGTGGGCGGACGCCATTCACCCGGATGATAAGGAACAGGCATTCAAGGATAACGCCGCCCGTGACGAGCTCGGCAGATTCAATTTAACGTATCGCATCGTCCGACCAGACGGAGCCATTCGCACCATCTGGGCCCGTGGATTCCCGATACGCGATGACACGGGCGAAATTGTCCGATATGCCGGTATCGCCGAAGACGTCACGGCACAAAAGAACGCAGAGGCGGAGATTTTGGCGTTCAATGCCACTTTGGAGCAGCGCGTCAGTGACCGAACGGCCGAAATGGAGCAAGCCCGTAACGAAGCCAATGTTGCCAACAAGGCGAAATCCAGTTTTCTGGCCGCCATGAGTCACGAGATTCGCACGCCAATGAATGGTGTGATTGGCATGATCGACGTATTGCAGCAAAGCAGCCTCTTGGAGCACCAAGTCGAGATGGTCGATTTGATACGCGAATCGGCAAATTCGCTGCTCACCATCATCGACGATATCCTCGATTTTTCGAAGATCGAGGCAGGACGCATGGAACTCGAAGATGTTCCGATTTCGCTTGAGCGGGTGATCGAGAATGCCTGCGGTATGTTGGACTTCCTGGCAATCAACTGTGCGGTGGAGCTGACCCTGTTCATCGATCCTGCGCTACCTGCGGAAGTCATGGGTGACGCCTTGCGCTTGCGCCAGGTAATCATTAATTTGACCAACAATGCCATCAAATTTTCTAGCGGGACTATTCGACCCGGTCGCGTTGCGGTTCGCGTAACGCAAAGTGAAAGAAATACGGAGCGAGCCGTGGTGCAGATTGATGTTGTCGACAATGGCATCGGTATGGACGAAGAAACGCAGGTGCGTTTGTTTGAGGCTTTCACCCAGGAAGATACCTCCACCACTCGTCGTTTTGGCGGCACCGGGTTGGGCTTGGTCATCTCCCGTCATCTGGTGGATTTGATGGGAGGCGATTTGACGCTAAAGAGCGCGAAAGACCAGGGTTCTATTTTTAGCGTGCGTCTGCCGTTCAAATTGTGTTCAGTCAGTTCTCTTGAATCCTTGACGCCGTCATCCATTGCTGAATTACCGTGTGTCGTGGTGGGCGAATCAGATGGGTTGAGCGACGATATTGCCACCTATCTGGTATCCGGCGGGGCACGCGTCGAGCGCGCAAAAAATCTGGAGGAAGCTGCAGCATTGACACGCGGATTGCCTCCAGAATTGTGGCTTTGGATTATTGATGCCCCAGATGAACCACCATCGCTTGAAAGCTTGCGCGCCTATGCCTGCGCTCAGTCAGGTACGCAACAGGAAACGCGTTTCGTTGTGATCGGACGGGGTACCCGTCGAGTTCCGTTCAGTCAACATGCCGACTTGGTCATAGTGGACGGAAATGTACTTCTGCGAGACGTATTGGTGAAGACTGTGGCGATTGCGGCCGGACGGTTGCAAGATGAGAAGGAAATCGTACCGTCTGGCAAACACGCAACGGAATTTCGACCGCCTTCGCACGACGAAGCACAGAAGCAAGGACGCTTGATCCTGGTTGCCGAAGACAACTTGACCAATCAGAAGGTCATCGCGCGACAACTTGCCTTGCTTGGCTTTGCGGCAGATATTGTTTCTAATGGCCGCTTGGCGCTGCAACGCTGGCAGAATGGGCAATACGCATTGCTGCTGACGGATCTGCACATGCCGGATTTGGACGGCTATGGCTTGGCGACCCTTATACGTGCCGAAGAACAAGGTAGTCGAAGGATACCGATCGTGGCTCTGACAGCAAATGCCCTCAAAGGGGAAATCGATCATTGTCGCGCGGTTGGGATGGATGATTACCTAAGCAAACCGGCGCGACTGCCCGATATCAAGGCCATGCTGGAAAAATGGCTGCCGGTCACCGGCGCGCTCGACGAAGATGGCGTCGATATCGATGTCGATTCAAGACTGCAGTCTCGATCGGAGTATCAAATTCCGATGCCGGAAAATCCACTGCTTTCAGGGCAGGAAGTAAATTTTAAAAGCAAGCAACAAACGCGCAGTATTCAATGGAAAATCTCCACCTCTTTTATCGTCGTGGCGTGCTTAATCGGAACATTTGTCGGCATATCAATTACAAGTAAATTTGACGACGAAGAGCGTGCGGCCCAATTGGAGGGCGAGGATATTGCCCAACTGATTGCGGATGGCGCAATAGAAAGGAATGCCTATAGACCCAGGCTGCAGGAATACGTCAGTCGGCTGAACGTCCTGCGACAGCGGGATGTCGTCATTGTCGACGTCAACAAGATGGGGCTGGCAGATGCAGATCCTACCGAGATTGGGCAGACCTATAGCCAGGACCCCGGCGATGAAGTTGCGGAA
>Ga0207036_10148_pt1 | contig 12908 bp, 9 predicted proteins | sample Alteio_BWMinCont_78_FD_153284 | JGI IMG/M metagenome (GOLD analysis project Ga0207036, IMG submission 153284) | Enriched cells from forest soil in Barre Woods Harvard Forest LTER site, Petersham, Massachusetts, United States -... | ecosystem: Environmental > Terrestrial > Soil > Temperate forest >... | reverse complement strand
TGCGCCTCTCGGCGTTCCGTAATATCCTCGACAGTGCCCTCGTAGTATCGCAGCTTCCCTCTCTCATCCTTCACCACGCGCGCGCTCTCGGACACCCAGATACACGACCCGTCTTTGCGGCGAACCGCCGATTCGAACTCCGAAACGATCCCGTCGCCCGCGATGGCTCGCTCGAATTGGCCTCGTCTGTCGGGATCGATATAAATGGCGCGACCGATATTGGCAATCGCCACCCTCATTTCGTCCGCGGAATCGAAACCGAAAATGCGGGACATCGCGGGGTTGATACTGAGGAACCGGCCTTCCGGCGTACTCTGAAAGATGCCGTGAACCGCGTTTTCGTGGATCAGGCGGTATTTCTCCTCGGCTTGCCGGAGCGCCTCGCTCGCTCGTCGGCGGTCCGTGACATCCTCAAAAGCAATCACCGCGCCGCGCACTTCGCCATCCTTGTGGATTGGCGAGAACGAGTATTCGACGTCGAATGTAGACCGATCCTTGGCCGCGAAGACGGCAGCCTCCACGCGGACTTCCTCGCCGCGCTGGAGCGCGAGCGCGATTGGCCAGTCGGTTTCCGAATAACGCCGGCCGGACTCATCGATGGGCTGCATGAGTATTTGCATGCGCTTGCCGAGCAGTTCATCGGGCTCGTAGCCGAGCAGCCTTGCGCCGGCGCTGTTAATAAAGGTGCAGCATCCGCGCAGATCCAGCCCGCAAATTCCTTCGCTCACCGATTCGAGCAAAGTCGTCTTGAGTACGCGTTCGCGTTCCGCCTCGGCCGTCTGCTGCTTAATCTCGCGGACATAAGCGCGCAGCTCCACCTCCGTCATGACTAACGCCGCCAAGTCATGAAGGAAGGAGATGTCGTCAGACCCCCACTGGCGCGGCCGGTGCTCGATCACGCAGAACGAACCGATGGCAAAACCCTGCGATGTGACTAGTGGGACGCCGGCATAGGCGAATGCGCCAAATTCAGTCAGGGCCGGACTGTTTTTCTCCCGCACGTAGGCGCGAGCGTCGGTGATAACCACAGGGGCGATGGTGGCGATGACATGTGGGCAAAAGGAGTGCGATAGCGGCGCCTGGCGAGTGCTCGCCCACGGGTCCATCAGGCCGATAAAGCTCTTGAAATAGAGCCGGCCCGAGTCTACGAGCGTGACCAGCGCGACATTGGTGTGTAGGACGACGGCGGCGAGCCGCGTCAGCCGGTCGAACTGCTCCTCGGCAGGGCTATCGAGCAGCTCCGAGCGGCGGAGTGCGTCAAGTCGCGCGGCATGTCGAACTGCGGCTACAGTATCCATTGTTGCTTAGGAAATAGATAGAAAATAGTGAATTGGTATTTTGTCTAGTTCCTATTTTCTATTTCTCGTCCGGCGGCGGTCCGGTCGAGGCTCGTACGATCAGGTCCGGTTCGAGGAGGTGCATTTTCGGCTCGACATGCCCCGTATTAATCCGCTCGATGAGGAGCTTGGCGGCCAGTTCCCCGATCGCCGCGAGCGGCTGGCGAATGGTTGTGAGAGCGGGGGTAATATGCGCCGTCAAACTCATGTCGTCGAACCCGACAACAGATAACCTTTCCGGTACCGATATGGCCATCTCGCGAGCCGCGGCAAGCACGCCCAGCGCAATCCAGTCATTGGCGGCGAAGATGGCCGTTGGCGGATCGGGACGGCTCAGTAACTCGATCGTTTTCTCGTAACCACCGGAGCCGTCGAAAGCGGCTTGCGCAATATAACCATCGGTGACCGGTATCCCATGCTCGGTCATGGTGTTTACATATCCTTCACAGCGGTGATCCGTGGACTGGAACAAGAGATTGCCCGTGATGTGGGCGATGCGGGTATGGCCGAGGGAAATGAGATGCTCGACGGCGAGCCTCGCGCCCTTGCGGTTATCGACATCCACCGACGGCACACCGTGCTCGATCGACTCCGCGGCAACGGCCGTAACCGCGAGATCGAGCGACACGAGTCCGCTAATCATGTCCGAGTCATGGGACGGCGCGATTGTGACAATTCCGTCGACGCGTCTGTCGCGGTACACCGGACCCGAATTGCGCAGGTTTTGCCAACCCTGCGTGAACATCAGCACATCGTAGCCATCAGCCTCCGCGCCGTCGAAAACGCCCTGCAGTATGCCGGAGGCATAGGGATTGGCCATGACGTCGTGGGCGTTGAAGACCGCTGAGAGAATGCCGATCGTGTTCATCCGCCGGCGCACAAGGCCGCGAGCCATTGCGTTCGGATGGTAGTTGAGTTTCTGGATCGCTGTTAGGACTCGTTCGCGAGTATCCGGGCGCACAATGCGAGGCCCATTGTTGATGACATGCGAAACGGTAGCGATGGAGACGTTACTCTCCCTCGCGACGTCCCATATCGTAACCCCGGAATCACTCTTTCTTCTGGGCATAAACGTGAATCGATCGGGTTAACACTTCTGACGAGTCGCCGCCCTTATTCAAGTGGCTTATCGGCGCGGCATACCACACGGACGATCTTAAGGCCGCATGGCCGTTAAAGGATTATATGTGATTTTTGCCGCGCCTGTCAACCGAGCAGGCTGCGGTCGTTCATAAGCACAGCCTCCGCGGTTAGTCCAGCGAGGAACTTAAGGCGACATGCTATACTGACTCCACAGTCATAAGGAGCAAGTAATGACCGATAAACGCCCGCTTCTGGGCGCGCATATGCCGACTGCGGGGGGCGTCTATAAAGCGATCGAAAGCGGACACGCCATCGGTTGCGACACCGTTCAGGTCTTCACGGCCAGCCCGCGCCAATGGCGCTCGCCTGCTTTGTCCGACGATGCCGTGAGGTCCTACAAATCGGCCTGCCGGGAGTGCGGCATCAGCGTGACGATCGCGCACGATTCGTATCTGATCAATCTGGCTGCTCCGCCGGGTGACATCCTCGACAAATCGCGCATCGCTTTCCGTGTCGAATTGGAACGCGCCGAGGCGCTTGGCATCGACTATGTCGTCAGCCATCCCGGCGCGCATCTGGGTGAGGGCGAGGGCACGGCGATCGAAAGGATCATCAAGAGCATCGACGCCCTTCATTCCGAAACCGCCGGTTACCGGGTCAAGGTGGCCATTGAAACGACCGCCGGCCAGGGCACGACGCTCGGCTACCGCTTCGAGCAGATCGCGCGGATGATCGCCGGCGTCCGCGACCCCGACCGCCTGGTGGTGTGTATCGACACCTGCCATCTGCTCGCAGCCGGCTACGACATACGTGACGCACAGTCTTATGCAGAGACCATGGGGCAATTCGATCAGATTATCGGTAAAGACAAGCTGGCTGTAGTCCACGCTAACGATTCCCAGAAGCCGCTGGGCAGCAAAGTCGACCGCCATGCGCATATTGGCGAGGGTGAGATCGGCCTTGAGGGATTTCGCCTGCTGGTGAACGACCCGCGCGTCGCCGGCTTGCCGATTATTGTCGAAACTCCCGACGCCGATACCATGCACGAAGTCAACGTCAAGCGCTTGCGAGATCTGCTGGCATGAATGCTGAGCATAAAACGGCCATTGCCGAAAACCTCCTGTCTTGGTACCAGGCCAATCAGCGCGACCTGCCCTGGCGGCGTCGCGCAGCCGATCCGTACGCGGTCTGGGTTTCCGAGATAATGCTGCAGCAGACGACAGTCGCTGCGGTTACTCCGTACTTCGACCGCTGGATGCAGGATTTTCCCACCATCCGCGATCTGGCCGCCGCGCCGCTCGATGAGGTGCTTAAGCGGTGGGCAGGCCTTGGGTATTACGCCCGTGCGCGCAATCTGCACCGGGCTGCGCAGCAGGTTGTCAACGATTTTGACGGCGTCGTGCCCCGTGATCCGGCCACATTGAAGTCGCTGCCCGGCATTGGACGCTACACGGCAGGCGCAATCTTATCCATTGCTTACAACGCCGACGAGCCGATCGTCGATGCCAACGTGACCCGCGTTGTTGCGCGTCTTTTCGTCATCAAGGGCGATCCCAAGTCGAATGCCGCGACGATGGCCGCCATCTGGTTGTATGCCGCCGATCTGATCCCGCCTGGCCGGGCGTCGGATTTTAACCAGGCATTGATGGAACTGGGCGCACTGGTCTGCGATTCGGCGTCGCCAAGGTGCGTATCGTGTCCGCTGAACATGCTGTGCGAGGCCCATCGTCTGGGCATTGCGTCAGAATATCCGCAAATCCGCCGCGATGTGCGTTGGACGAGCCACGATGATGTGTCGGTGGCTCTTCGCAACGATCGGGGCGAGATCGCGCTGGTAAAGCGATCAGCGTCGGCGAGCCTTTGGGGAGGGTTATGGGAACTGCCGCGATCGACGCGCCTTGAGGACGAAGTTCTCGTCGATTGCGCCGCCCGCGTCGTGCGCGAGGGCCTGGGTGTTGAAGCGTCGGGCTTGCGGTCGTTCGGCGTCGTCAACCACGTCGTCGCGAAACGCAAAATTACGCTCCACGGATTCGTCGCCGACTGCAGCCGCGTCGATTTGTCGCCAGCGGGTTATGAAGAGCTCGCCTGGTCGACAGGCTCCGCCGCCGCCAGGTACCCGATGGCGTCGCCGCAGGTGCGGCTGCTGCGAGAACTGGCACTTTACGAGTCGCAAGGGCGGTTGGATATCGACTGATCGTCCATCACATTTCGATTATTGCCTGCTTGAACGGCAGGAGCCTTGGATGCTCCCAATCAAACGCCCCATGCCTTGCAGCCTCGCTGAGCCGCTTACCGGCATGGCCGTGCTTACCGGAAAGATATGTGTGTAATCTTGACTTATGGCGATGCCTCATGTCCTCCCCGGCGTTCGATGCGCAATCCAGGTATGTGTCGACACAGGGCATTAAGGGATCGCTGGCAACCGTGGATAGACAAAGGTCTTCCAGGGTGCCGTTGAGATAAGTACGTGTTCCTTCCCTGTCTTCAAATCCGGGGAACAATACGAATCCAACCTTCGGGATCGTATCGGTAAACGAAAACGGCGTTTCAGGCCTGGCTAACCCAGCTTGCAGAAGCGTGTCGCGGACGCTTGCAATCGCGGCACGCGGGTCGGTTTCCGCATCTCTTGCAATAAGAATGGTTTCTACTGACTCGAAATTGTCAGTGAGCCTGAGAGTGCTCAGGAAACGCCGAAGGTCGTCAATGCCGCCAAAGTCAAGCACTTGAATATCGGTTCTTCCATAAGCCTGGTACGCCCAAATCATGAAGTAATAGGCGTCGGCTCCTTCAGCGAGGATTAACCGTGTTTGCTTGATCTCTATTGGCTTCGTAGGCATTTAGCGAAGTTCCAGGTTCGACTTAAGAGCTTCCGCGAACAACTCGAAATCGTAAACCTTCGGCACGACAACGCCGCCCCGACGGTCCATGCGAATGAATGAAAAATCGGACTCGTGCTTTCCGCCGAGGGCCTCATTCGCGGTGACCAAGCATTCATAGTTATGAGTGGTGCCGATAACCTGGCAGCCAAACTCATGAGAAGCCTCTGCGATGGCTTGCCAGACTTTAGGGAGAACCGAGTAGTGTAAGCCGCTGTCTATCTCGTCAATCATAAGCATCGAGTTCTCGGTTATGGCCATGTATATTATGATCGAAAGGAGTCGATGAACGCCGTCACCTAAATACGCTGCAGGCAGTTTGCGACCCATGCCCACATCCGCGTGGATCACTGGCACATTGCCGATTGCCACAACCGAGAGAGCCTTAATTCGAGGATCGAGTAGATTTACAAATCGTAAGACAGTGTCTTGCCTGCCGTAGATATCTAACTGTCCATAGCCTTGAGCCATCACCGCTTCACTTTCGTGTGCCCTGAGGTTCAATAGACCTATCCTCGGTGCTGTAGATGCCTCGCTCAAGTCCACGTTGTACGTGAGTTGTCCATTCAAAATGCTTGTGTGTGTTCGTAGCAGGTCCTTTCCACCCACATTGTACGTTAGCTGCAATGTTGCGGCCGGGGTCGAGGGCTGGTCTGTTTGACCTGTTATGATCGCCCCACCAGCGATTCCCTGGTTCGTCTGTAAACTGATCGGGTGATTAGGTAGATATTTGATCGTAACTGTCTGCGTGGCGTCATCAATGCGTGCGGCCAGTTCGATTGGCTTGCTCAAGTCGTAATTGGCAAAGCTTGGCGACCACAGTAGGTCAGGGTCGACTAGGGCTCCAAGCAGAGCACCCATGCCACGCCACACGGCGCTACGGACAAGCAACTGCGGATTGAACCTGTCGTGAAACGCAAACAATGCCTCCAGGACGGTCGACTTGCCGACATTGTTGCGACCGCCAAGAAGTGTTAATCGCGTTAAGGGGAGTTCAAGATCGGTCAAGCCTTTGAAGTTCTTAATATGAAACGACTCAATCATTGCTAGCGAAGCAGGCCTCTCGTTTGGTATCCGCAGTGTACCCCTCCGACGTAATGGATAGCAACAACGTTGTCTCAACGTGGCCATCGGGTAAACTAGGTTTGTATACCATCGACATTTTGGGTTCGTTCCGCCAGTTAAGAATAGGAACCAAGCCTATGGACGCTAATGGCCATCGAGCGCTCACACGCTTAACGACCTTGGCCGCGCTGATCGCCTTAGGCGCCGCTTTCCAACTCGGCCCAGCGCACGCCCAGGCTCAGACGATCACCGTCACCGTCACCGGCGCAGTCGCGTCACCGGGACCGCATGCCCTGCGCGCCGACGCGCATCTCAACGACGCACTGCAGCTTGCCGCCCCGACGCTGGACGCCGACCTTTCCTCGGTTCAGATAACGCACGGCGGACTCACTAACGCGCTTCACACCGACACCGTCGATTACGCACTGTTTCTCGACAGTCAGCAGGCATCGGGAAACCCGCCCCTTCACGACGGCGACAACATCGTTATCCCGCATAAAATCGGTGTGCCGATTTGGATTAACGTCCGCGGCGAGGTCGCGCATCCGGGACGCATCCAGATGCCAAGCAAGTCCACGCTCGCCGATGCGATACAGCAGGCGGGTGGGCTGACGTCCGACGCCAACCTGAACGGCATTTCGATTCAACATTCCGGTTCGGCGGTACAGAACCCAATGGACTACACGACCGCCCTCAAAAATCTCGCCGATGCCGCGCTCGATCCAGTCCTGCTCGATGGCGACACGGTTATCGTCAAGGCGACTGATAAGCCGAACGTCTACACGATCACGGGTGCGGTGCTGCATCCGGGCCAGTACTGCCTCCCCGTCACGCCGACAGACCTCGCCGACGCGCTTGGACAGGCGGGAGGGCCGGCCGATCACGCCAAGCTGAAGCAAACCCTAATCGTGCGGACCGGCGCCGACGGGAAGATCGTAAAGCTCACCGTGAATGCGTCCGATCCAGTCGTTGCGAAAGGCACGCTCGTGCTGGCCGGCGACAACATCATCATCCCGCAGGGCAGCGCCCCTCAGCACATCGATCCGCTGCAAGTCATTGGCCTAGCAATATCGGTTATCGCGATCGGTCGGCATTAGTGGTACAATCCTCTCCGAACCGTCTGACCTCTGGAAAGGATCAGCGACATGCGCTTATTCGGACTTGGCAATGGACCATACATGAGCAACAGCCGCGGTCTGCCCAACCCGCAGCCGGATTTGCTCGCGGCAGTCCAGTACCAGATCGTGCCCAGTCTGCACGGCTTGCCGTCGGCTCAGATCAGCCTCAGGTTCCGGCGCGACATTACCGGCTCCGTCAGCAATCCCGATATGACTTTGGCGGTTCTCCTCGACCGCAGCGGGTCCATGCGGCCTGCGTTTAACGAGGGGCATGTCTACAATGTCGCCGCCGCGATCCATAACTACGCGGTTATCGCCGGCGCTGGTTACGACCTCGTATTCTATGACGATCAGGTGTCCGATGCGGGCCACATGCGCACCATCGACAACGTCCGCGCCGCTGTCAACGCCAATCCGCCCCGCGGCGGGACCTATGTGACAAACGCTCTTCGCCATGTGATTAAGACGTACCGCAAACGCGCCGGCATGTACCTCATCATCATCACCGACGGCGAGTTTTCGGACAAGAACGACGTATTGCAGTTAGTGACCCAGGAGCTGGCGCCGCAAGTCAAGCCGGAAAACCCCTACGCATTCCGCATCCATTTTGTTGGCGCCGGCGAGGGTGTCGACCACGAATTTCTCAAACAGATCGAGGCGGCCGCGAGCGGTCAGGGCGTGCAGCTCGTTACGCAGCACCACCACGCGCATCTCAGCCACAGCCACGCCAGCATACTCGACGAGATGGACAAGGCCTTTATCGGCGTCGGCAATCATACCCGAGCCGGTGATCCGGCCCTCGTTGGCGGCGGCGGTCCCTCTACGGGTGAGAGTTCCGTCTCCGGCGTTGTGGACACGGTCACGCGGCGCACGTGGACCGGCGGCACTGGGGAGATTGGCTTCCTGCCGCGTATGTCGACGCTCGCGTTCGAGTACTCGCCCACCCATCCAGCCACGTTGCCCATCGCCTACCGATACGACGATTTCGATAGACAGTTTCATCAGCTTATCGTATCGGTCCCGATGCCGAAGCAGCAGGCGCCTGCCGCGTCCGCTCAGGCGACCGGTGGAATTCTGAGCCGCATTCATCTCCCATGGTCGCATCACACGCCCGAGGAGGATGCCGCGCGCGCCGAAGAAAAGCGGCGCAAGGAAGAGGTGGCCGCCCTGGCCATCCAGGTGCATCAAGCGGAACTGGTGCGTCAAGCCAACGATATGCGGGCGCTAGCCCAGGGCGGCATCCCGCAGCAGGCCATCGAGCGGCTCAAGGAGATTGGCCAGAGCGATGCCGACGAGGTTATTTTCACGAGCAATCTCTCGCCGGAAGAGCTTGCCCTGCTCAGGCGCGAAGGATATCGGGTCCGTGGGATCGTCGGCGGCAGCGCCGTATACCACGTCGGCCAGGCGTATGCGTCGACTCAGGGTGACTGCGAAGTCAATGTCCTATCCGAGGCCTACAACGAGGCGTGCCGACTGGCTGTCGGGCGCATGCGCGAGGAGCTCAGGCGGATCAGGGGCCATGGGGTGGTCGGCGTGCGTTTGTTGTTGGTCCGTCACGAATGGGCCGACAAGACGGTCGAGGTGCAGGTGATGGGTACGGCCGTCGAAGGCCCCGGCGCTCCGCCATCTGACCCATGGATGTGTGACCTGTCCGGCCAGGAGTGGTGGGCGCTGCATCGAGCCGGTTATGAGCCGGTGCGGCTGGTCTGGGGACATTGCACTTGGTTCCTACTCACCACGCAGCAGGATGAATGGAACGAGAGGTCGTTCCAGAACGTCGAGATTGCGCACTGGAGCGCCGGCCTCAGCTCCGCCAGGCACCACGCCATGAAGCACGTGCAAACTCAGGCCCGGGAGGCTCACGCGACGGGCGTCTGCGGCGTGCGCATCGAGCGTAAGCTCGACGAGGTCCATCTCAGCGGTCCCGGCGAGGACCCTGCCTACGAGCGAGAACACCATAACCTTGTGCTTAGTATCATCGGCACCGCCATTCGCGTGCGTCCAAATGCGCCCACGGCCGTCGTGCCCACTCTTAACATATTATCATTGCGCGACGGGCGGATCACCCCAGTCGCGCTGGGTGTACAGGACGCCGACATAGAATAGGAAGGGAAACCATGGCTCAGAACCCGACAAGCGGGACCGACCCGCAGATCACTGCAATTCCACAGCATGCCGCCGAGCGTCTTGCCGAAATGAGAGGGCGCGGCGAGGAGGCTCGCCTATTCACCAGCGATCTTTCGACCAGCGAGTTGCTGTTGGTGAAGGAAGCCGGCTTCGATCCCTTGGGTCTGGTTGTTGGCAGCTCCATCTATCACATAGGCTTTCAGCAGTCCGCCTGGTCTCAAAACCAGGAGATGACTGTGTTGACACAGGCCATGTACCACGCGCGCGAACTCGCAATGGACCGCATGGAAGAAGAAGCCCATCAACTCGGCGCGGACGGTGTTGTTGGTGTCCGGCTCGAGGTCAATCATAAGGAGTGGGGCCAGCATATCGCGGAGTTCGTCGCGATCGGCACCGCCGTAGTGCATCGCAACGACCCCCACCGCTACAAGAATAAGCACGGCCGCCCGTTCACCTCGGATCTGTCCGGACAGGACTTCTATATCCTTTTGCGCTCGGGTTATCGGCCGCTCGGCATGGTAATGGGAAACTGCGTCTATCACATTGCCGTGCAGTCATTCGGCGCATTCATGCGTAACTTCAGCCAGAACACGGAGCTTACGCAGTACACCCAGGCTTTGTACGACAGCCGCGAACTCGCCATGGAGCGGATGCAGAAAGAGGCCGAAGATCTGGACGCCAAGGGAATCGTCGGCGCAAACATCCACGAGCGCACGCATGCCTGGGGCGCCCACGTCATCGAGTTCTTTGCCATCGGCACCGCCGTCGAGGAGATCAGTTCCGATCACGTCATCGAGCCGCCGACGATCGTCCTACCGTTGGTGAGTTGATAAGCAGTGCGCTTCAAGAGGATGCGGCCCGCTTAGGTGAACCATCGCGAAGCGATACCGGCGGGAGTCCGCAAAGGCGGACTTGTCGCCGAAGGCGATCTTGGTTAGCCGTGACTTCAGTCGCCAGGCTGCTTGCGGTCACTGAAACGTTAGCCGGCGGCTTCTTCCAACGGAACGCCGATAGCGATCGCCTCTCGAAAGACAGGTTGCGTCGGAATCGATGGACCGGCGGCCGCGTGCAATCGCTGCGCCTTGAGGTCCGCCAGTAGAGGCTCAATCGCGTGATCGCGACCGTTCGTGTTGGCGGCAAACCGGCGGCTGATCTTGGCCAATTCGCGCAGACGCGTGATCTCGCGATTCATGTCGATTTGGGCAATGTCCTTGCTGTCCAGCGCATTGATGACACGCTCCGCCAGACGGATCGCCCCAAGCGCGACTATCTCGTTATCGTAATCAACCGTCACATAAAACCGGCCGCGTGGGTCTACCGTCCAGTTCCATTGTGTCTCGCCGGCAAAGGGCGCGCCCATGCCGCGCCTCACCTGATCTTGAATCTCAATAATCAGGTGCTCGAAGAGATGGGGAATTTCCGTGGCCTGAGCTTCGCGGCGGAACGAGTATCCCGCATCGTTGTAGCACCGCTGCGTGGCCATGTGCGGAAATAGCTTAAACAATATCCGAGGAATGCGCGGCGCCTCGACCGTTGAATAGGCTTCCGAGTCCGGTATCTCGACCACGAGCTTGGCGCGATTCGTATTATAAAAAACGATTTCCGTAATCTTCAAGGATGCTCCCGGGATTGCGTCGCTAGGTAATCCCCCCGTGCAACCGCTGACATAGCGAAAGGTGTCTATTGTATAGGCTGCAAAGGTCGTGCCAACTCGGCCTCCATGCGCCAAAAAAGGTCTCGATTAACGTACATTTTTAGGTATCGGAAGAAATGGACCACGGCTTTAGCGATAACCGTGAGCCATTTATCAAAAGCAAGCCCACATGTCGTCACAACCCCGTCCGTGGAAAGGTGACATAGTCGGACGCGGCTCTGCGCGGATTACCCGCGGTCGGAACGTGGCTGTTCGATGGTTCATGCGCGATTTGCCACGATTCGCCGCTCAAGCCACCCACCACTAGCTGGTCTTGACACTGCTATGGGATTGAGCTATAATAACGAGGTTTTGTTCGGCACGCTGGAGCCGGACATGACCAGGCATTGGGTGGTTTGTTCCCCGATAGCTCAATTGGCAGAGCGCTTGGCTGTTAACCAGGATGTTGCAGGTTCGAGTCCTGCTCGGGGAGCCAATGATGATTGAGTATAGCACAAGTTGCCGTCTTTGTCTAGAATCGTATAATTAAGGCTAGATGCTTCGCATCTAGCCTTTGTGATTTACGGTACAAAACCGAACATGAAGTCTTTTCTCGCGGTTTGCTGGCTGCTGCTGGTGACGGCATGCGTCTACAATTCCGCGCTACTGCCCGGCCGCACGTTTCTTCCGGCGGACCAGTTGCTGCTTACGCCGCCCTGGCAACAGCATGCCGATACGCTATTGCCTGGCTTTCAACACGCCTCGCGGCCCGCCACGGACCCGGTCTACTATTTTTATCCTGCCCGAAAGTACCTTTCCGATTCTCTGCACGCGGGATTCGTTCCCCTGTGGAACGCCATGGCCTCGTCCGGTACGCCTTTCGCGGCCGACGATCAGTCGGCCGTTTACTATCCTCCCAACTGGCTCTTTGCCTTGCTCCCCCTGCCATTGGCATTCGGATGGTTAGCCGCATTGCATACCTTCATGGCCGGCCTGTTCTTCCTACTCTACGGCCGCCGCATGGGTTGGGCATGGGCGGCCTGTCTCGCCGGCGCAACCGCCTGGATGTTGTGCGGCGTGATGGTCGCATGGCAGATGTGGCAGGTTGTCGACGACACTCTCTGCTGGCTCCCTCTCGCCCTCTACTTCTGGGAAGGTTGGCAGCAGTCCGGACGCCTGTCGGCCATCGCCGGCGCGGGTGTCGCCCTCGGCATGTCCATGCTGGCCGGCCATGTTCAGTTTGCGTTCTATGTTTGGATGGCCGCGTTGTCTTACGCTGCCTTTCGAGCTGTTACCAGCTGGAAGACCAGATGGAAGCTCCTTGCGGGCCTGGCGGCAATGACCCTGCTTGGAGCGATGGTCGCGGCCGTCCAACTCTTTGCGACGGTCGATTTCCTCACCCATACACAGCGAACCGAAGCTGCCTACGGCCAGATCATGTCGCTGATGATGCCGCCGTCGCACCTTATCTTGCTTGTGGCGCCGGAAATCCTGGGCGGGGAGCGCGACTATTTTGCGCATCCGTGGCTCGGCGGATACAGCGCCTTCGGATATTGGGAGTTTACGTCGTTCTGCGGCGCGGCGGCTCTGTGTTTCGCGTTGTACGCCGTTCGATGGAAGCGCTCGCCGGACCCGGCCCGCCCTCGCACCCTCTTTTGGCTAGGCCTGA
>Ga0207036_10147_pt1 | contig 12946 bp, 12 predicted proteins | sample Alteio_BWMinCont_78_FD_153284 | JGI IMG/M metagenome (GOLD analysis project Ga0207036, IMG submission 153284) | Enriched cells from forest soil in Barre Woods Harvard Forest LTER site, Petersham, Massachusetts, United States -... | ecosystem: Environmental > Terrestrial > Soil > Temperate forest >... | reverse complement strand
TCGAATCAAAGCCGACGCCGTAGGCAGTTCCAATGTTAGAGACGATTGATTGAATGTTCCCGCTGCTGGATCCACTCGACCTTGTGGTGGTACTGATTACAGCATAAATATTTCCAGGAATTACCGGATTTCCACCTGCGTTTTGCATTTGCCCGAATAAGTTGTTAACAGCGCCTGCGCAAAAGCCCGCAGTGGTCGTACAAATCACACGGACAGAAAACAAGTTGTCGCTTCCCGCCGTTCCACCGGAATCCGCGACGGCGATATTATTATTAGAATCCACCGCTACGGCTCTCGGGTTAGCAAATTGTGCTGAACTTGCAGCGCAACCATCGCCGTTCGGTCTGCCCGCGCAGGATGCATTGGCTCCGCCGGCGATCGTATAAATACGTCCAGCAGTGACAGCTCCGCCGCCATTAGCGAGGGAACAAACACCCAGCGCCGGTCCTGCGTGAGTGGCCTGACAGACCACACGAATCCGAGTGGAGTTGGTGTCGGCAATAACCACGTTATTGAAACTATCCACCGCAACACTCGAAGGAAGGTTCAATTGGGCTGAACTTGAAGCGACATTTTCCTCGGAGGCGGGTCCTCTATAACCGAATTGTGTGAGGTTAGTCGATGAACCGATGGCTGCCGTCGAAGGTCCGGCAAGGTTGTACACGTTTCCGGCGACAGGTACGCCACCGTTCACGTTGGCACAAACGCCTGAGCTATTCATGCAGACCACGCGAACAGTGTGATAGGTCGGAACCACAAGGACTACGTTTCCAAATGCATCAACGGCCGTCGCGGTCGGTTTGTACATACCGGCGTTGAGTGCCGTCCCGCCGTCACCGCTGTTAACTGGATAGCCTTGAACGCCTGCCAAGGTATACATGCTTCCGCTAACACCGACAGTTCCGCCCGACGGGAGGATGTCCGCACCGCTCACGCTGGCGCAAAGCGTACCTGGGAAGGCCGGGTTCACGGCATTCGGGTTACAAACCACATGAATCTTGTTGTTGCCATAACCGGCAATGACCAAGTTCTGAGCGTCTGGAGCACCCACCGAGTTATCAATACTCACGTGCGAAGGACAGCTCATGCTTCCGCCTGGCGACATCACGGAATCGCAAGACGTGGTACTGACAGCGTTCACGATGCTACTGCCCGTCTTATTAAACTTGGGCGCGCAAGCAGCTGCGAGCAGAGCCGCAAGCAAGTAGCTTGCACTCTTCGGAGCAGACCTCAGCAGTGAGGAAGTGGCAGTTACACGAGTTCCCATACTTCTAATTATGGACTAAAACGCTCCACTTTGCCAAAAAAAGCAGTCAAAATAATCAAGTAATATCAATATATTGCAGACATACACCGATAATTCTTAACAATTAAATGCCGCCAAGGTCTCACATTTCGAGGTAGTTCAGGTCCTTGTGGGATGACTCCTCAAGGGAGGCGGCTGCCATAAAGGCGAGCACAAAAACGACCAGCGCTACGACACCAGCGCTTTGACGCAAATTCAGTTGATGCCTCAAAAGCTGAAAAACAGCCGTAACCGGCACCACGGACCCACGCACGAAATTGGGGACCGTCGTCGCAACAGTAGCCCGAAGATTGGTTCCGAATTGCTCGGCCGAAATCGTCATAAACACGGACCAGTAGCCCGCACCGAAGCCAAGCAGGACAAAGATGAAATCCAAGAACCCAGCACTCACTCCCGTGCAGCTCAGATAGACTGGAACCAAGGCCGCCGTAATGGCCAGAAATACGAACAGAGCCCTTTTGCGACTCATCCAATATTGACTGAGCCCCCCGGCCACCACTCCTCCGACTGAAGTTCCCCCGTAACAAAACGCGATGGCCGAACCCGCCGTGACTGTCCCCTTCACACCCATCTCGGCCGCGAATTCGGGCGCGAACGTGATCAGTACCCCGATCACCGTCCAAACCGGCACACCCACAAAAATACAGGCCAAATACCGCTTGATCCGTTCACGGGAGCCAAAAAGCAGCGTGAGATCCCCTTGCCTGACATCCCTCTTTCGCCGATCCAGCTGCGTGAACATTCCCGACTCAGTGACACGCACCCGAAGCAAAAGAAGTCCGAGTCCGAGCACACCGCCCAGGACATAAGCCGTTCTCCAATTCGTCATATCCGCGACGAACCAGGCGAAAATAGCGCCGAGAATTCCGATTCCCGCAATGAGCGCGGTTCCGTACCCGCGTTTGGATGTGTGCAACGTTTCCGACACAAGAGTGACCGCGGCCCCAAGCTCCCCTGCCAGGCCCACGCCCGCGATGAAACGCAAAACTCCGTAGATAGGAACACTGGTCACCGCCGCGTTCGCAAGATTGGCGAGGGAGTAAAGCAGGATCGAGCCAAAAAGCACACTCAGCCGTCCGCGCTTATCGCCGAGAACTCCCCAAATCAGGCCGCCTAATAGCATCCCGCCCATTTGCATGTTGAGGAGAAAAAGCCCCTGCTTGAGAAGCTCCGCTTGCGGCACACCGAGATCGCGCAAGCTCGGCACCCGGACGATCCCGAAGAGCAAAAGGTCGTAAATATCGACGAAATAGCCCAATGCCGCGACGATCACGCTGAGGTGAAGGACTTGAGCGACCGTACTAGGCGCCGAGTCGATCGAGGCGGTTTGGGTAATTTTCATTCGTGAAACATATGACCAAACTCATTGAAACCGAAGGCAAAAAGGCGTTTAACTTCGGATTGACTGGGGCGGAGGGACCGGTTATAAAACCCATCTTCCCTCGTGATGTTGGCTCGTAGCTCAGCGGGAGAGCACTACCTTGACACGGTAGGGGTCGCTGGTTCAATCCCAGTCGAGCCAACCATTTTCTTCTCGGTTGAAACGACCCGTTCTGGGTTCCGAAACAAAAACAACAGAGTGTCTCCTGCAATCTGTCAGCTCTGAGCAGCTTCCACCTCACTTGAGATGCCCCGACATTTCCCAAGTTGGCTAAGAATTGGCTAACCTTTGGCTAAGGTTTTGGGCGCTCGATTGTCCCTGAAGTTAACCGCCAAGTTGTCTTAGATCTCAACCGTCCTTCGGGACAGAGGTCTGAAATATGAAGCCTGTTGAAATCAAAGATTTGGTCACGGGTCTGCTAGCAATTATCTTTGCGGCGATTGCGTTGGGGCAATACCGGAAGCTTGAAGGGTTCGCCCGGAGGGAGGTGGCAGACGCGTTGCGCCCGAAGTCGACGGCTGCATTTTTTCCGACGAGAATTATCAATGCGCGTAAAGGCAAGTTAAGTTTTCTCCGTCCCAGTAGATGCACTTGTGATTAGGCAAGTTTCGAATCAGAATAATCAGACAGCAATAGCCACCACGGGATTGAGGAAACATGCACTTCGAACTTTTCGATCAATATGGTGTGATTCAGATCCTGCCAGCAGGATTCCTTGTATTTGGGGTCCTGTTTCTTTTTGCGTTCATCTCGCAAATCTACCAGACCAGGAAGCTCAAGGTAGCGACCAGAGACAAGGCTATTTCTCTAGTTTTTGCACTCGTGCCTTTGGCACTGATGTTCGTTTGGTATGGCGTCCTGATTTTCATTCCAAATTTCTCTCGTGACCACTTTTGGCTAATGATCACTCCCATTTACCTGGTGGTAATCGGAATGGTTGTCGGCGTTCAAAAAAATAAGGACGCACTTGTGCGAATCAGGGAAGCTACTACCGGAAAACTCCCTGATGAACAGAAACAAAGATCTCGCCGCCAGGGCAGGCGTGCGTTTTGGGTCGTCGTGGCGTTGCTTATTGGTGTGATCGTGGCAGTCAGTCGATGGAAGCCTTAGGAGAAAACAACAATGCGATTCGCGTCATGGAGTCTGGCCTAAGATGCTTTCATGGGTATGTAACTATTCTGGTTTTGTTGGTCTTGGGCTTGTAATCATCGGCGCCCCGCTGATCATCTGGCTTATTGTTCTGTGGTCTTTAATTAGCGTGCAAGTCGCGAAGCTAGCCAACCGTAGAAGATGGCTTCCCTTTCCGTATCCGGGTCTGGACTTTAGGGATCTGAGATATTGGGGCAAGGTTGACTCAAAACTCCGAAAACGTGTCGTTGTTTGGTCCACGACCTTTTGGGTTTTATGGCTTTTGGCATGCGCATACGCACTGAACTGGCAATCGAAGTGTTAGTAGGCCTGACTGAAAGGGAAATCTAATGACAAGGGCAGATCTCAACGAATGGTGTGCGATAGGGTTTGTTCCATTCTCCGTTTACGCGGGAATCCTATCGGTAGGATTAATAAGACATGCGCTGAAACTTAGGATTCATGCTGGAGCTGCCCTTTTCTCCTTGGGAATACCTTCCTGCTTGCTGCTTTTGGGCGGGGGGCTTTGGTATGTAAGAGTTCACACTCAGAATCCCTGGAGAGACTGGCCGATTATCGTTATTGGTTCGGTTCTCGCAGGAGTTGGTGGGAAGCACCAGGCTCGTAAAATCTACGAAGAAAATTCAAACGCTAATCCTCTCAGGTAGGAAAAAAGATCGCGTCTTAGGGCTATCTCTCATGGATGAGAGACTTATTAGTGAGAGGCCTCTCACTAATGAGTGACTTTTCCTTTCCTCATTTCCTTCCCTACTTCCTCATTAACCGATCTTTCTTCATCACTTAGAAGCATCCCATCAATTTCTGCGCGGGCCCGAACCGCTGGCATGGCCTTGCTTCATAGTCATCTGAATCAGAGCGGGACTCTTTCTCGCTCATCGAAAGGAATGACTTATGAAATGGTACCGAGAACAAATCGAAAAACTTCCAACTGAGATTCAGGAGCGAGGCTTGGTCATGAATCAGGCTGGACCACTGCTTCCCACTGCAAAGGACTCTGGCAAAAGATGTGAAGTCCCACGCCCCGTGGTGGAATCCCTGCGGAAAGATTCCAAAACCGTAAAAAACACAGTCACATAAAATCAACCACTTAGGATTGCCAGACTGCCTTTAAAGGCACTCCTAGCGTCGGCGAGTTAGAATTTATTTTTTGATTTTTGTAACGTCGAATTCCGTCCGTTTTTATGAGGGCCTGATATGAATATGAGTAACGGAGAGGATATTTTTTCTCCGGAACAGATCTTTGACAACTTGGTTTGGTTAACTTCAGTGGAAGCTGCGATCTATCTTCGCAAATCTCCCGGAGCGATTCGCACCGCTGTGTGCAGAGGTCAGCTTCGATGTAGAAAATGGCGAAGACGTCTCTACTTCAAGAGAACAGAACTTGATCGATTGCTGGAGACCTCGCTTTAGAGGAGGTCACGATGTCGATATCCAGCTACGAAAAAGACGGAAAAACTTTTTGGAAAGTTTACGTCAACGTCCGAAATAAGAAAGATCCGGCGATACGGGAACAAAAGCTCGTTCAAGGGATCGAGACAAGAAAAGCGGCAGTCACTGAAGAAAAACGACTGCTAAGAGAACTTACCGAAAAGCTCAGTGCTCAGGCCTCCCAGGGTTTAACCTGGGAGGCCATCATTGATCGCTGGGAGATGGCAATGCGTGATGACAAAAGTTATTACGATTACCAGCTCACTACGATCATGGACTACGTGAGTCGCCTGAGAAATTGGACAACGAGTTGGCTCAAGCGTCCCGCCGCCGAAATCAATCGGGGCGATGCACGTTCTTGCCTTCGAGACATTGAAATCGCAGGCAAGACCCGAAAATTCCAGAAAGTGGTCAAAGAGACGATCAACGTCGTGTTTGACTGGGGAATTCAGGAAAGGCTGATTCGCGGAGTCCACGAAAGCCCCATGAGAGGGATCGAGCTGACCGCTAGGAAAGAAGAAAAGGTCCCCGACATCCTCACCCTTGAGGAAATCAGGAAACTCCTTTTTGAGGCCAAGCGGCTTGAATCCCGGTGGTATCCCATCTGGGTCTTGGCGCTTCTCACGGGGATGAGAAATGGTGAACTTTTCGCATTGGAATGGTCGGATGTCAGTTTTGAAAACCGGAAAATCACGGTCAGTAAATCCTACAACACCCGATTCAAACAGGTGAAGTGCACCAAGAGCGGCGCATGGCGAACGGTCCCTATCTCTGACGATCTGTACGAGTTCCTAGTCGAACTCAAGCGTCAGACGGGGGATCAGAAGCATGTACTGCCCCGAATCGGTAAGTGGGCTTCGGGCTGGCAGGCTCAAGAACTGAGGAAGTTCTGCGTAGGGATTGGGATTAAGTCGATCCGCTTCCACGCACTCCGGGCCTGCTTTGCAACGCAGCTCCTAGCACATGACATTGCCCCTGCCCGCGTGATGAAGATTTGCGGCTGGGAGCAACTGGATACCATGCAGCGCTACATACGAATGGCAGGGATTGACGAGCGTGGGGCAACCCAGGTTCTCAGGGTCCTCCCCTCGGATGAGGCGCTCATGGGCGAAGTGGTAAACCTGTTCGATTTTAAGAAGACTCAGGGGCAACCGTAACGGCTAGAACAAAGATTTTGGCTAATTCTGGCTAAAGATCTTTGTAAGTATGCGATAATTAACCAAACGAGTCGAGCCAACCATTTTTCCTTCATCCCCTGAAATCCAAATTAGATTTTCCCTGTTTTCCTGTCCGCGCATGTTTCAAGCGGTACGGGCATCCTGCCCTCTTTCACGAAGACGTCTTCCTGACGTGAAAAGCCCGCTTGAAACATGCGCGGACAGGAAAACAGGGGCAATCAAGTTCACGTTCAGGGGATGAAGGAAAAATGGTTGGTTCGATTGGGGACGTTGAACTGGCGTTGGAGTGAAGCGACCGAGCTGGTTGGTCCCAATCGAGCTGCTTGGAAATCCAAGCGCACTCCCTTATGCTTTGAGGAATGAAGAAATTCAATTGGGTGCCTATGAACTTGCTCAGAACGGGTGTTTTTTTCGGATTGGCCTTTTTGCTCTGGGGTTGCGCCACCATGGGCTCCGGAAAGGCTACGGCGGGTGATGTGGTCTACAATCCCAAGTCAGGCGCAGAAACGGTCGGAGTTAAGCCGGTGGATGCCCTCGCAGCCAGAAGAGACTTGCTGTACATGGTTCAATTTATTCAGAAGAACAGCTACGCAGACAAATGGCTCCTTTCGATGGATGCTGGCCCAACTCAGTTTGTCGTGCATTACCGCCCAGGACCGAAAACCGCCAATGAAGTGGAAGAATCTCACGCCTACACTTATGGAAGCCCCGAAGGGATGGTGGTGATCTTTGATGAAAGCCAGAACCGTTTTCGAGTTCAAGATGGAAACAGCAAAAATTGGGACTTTTTTCTTACGACCAGGAAGGAAGACGCCATTCGATTCGTAAATGCAGTGATGGTACTGGATAAATATTTTACGACCGATCACACCGCCGAAATCGAAGCCGCGCTCGTAAAATTCAAACCTATCGCGGAAGATTACCGCGCCAAGAAACCTAAACCCTCGATCCCGGAAGAGGTGCGGAAGTGTCAAATTGCGGCGGAAAATGCTTTCGATGAAAAGAGATATGACGACGCGATTAATTACTATGGGAAAGGAATTCAGATTTCTCCGTGGTGGCCGGAGGGATATTATAATCTGGCGGTGCTTCTAGGGCAGGAAGGGTTCTTCTCCCATGCCGATTTGGAAATGAAAAGATACCTCGCGCTCGCCCCTGATGCGCCGGATGCACGCAAGGCCCGCGACAAGATGTATGTTTGGGAGGCTAAGCTCGAATTGCTTCCTCACCGCGCTCCGAGCACGCCTGCAGCTCAAACTCAGACTTCCGCGCCGGTCCAGAGCCCTAAATAAGTAGCGTCACTGATTCGCTTTGTTCTTCATCTTATTCGCCGCACCGGTCGCTTCATCCTTCGCATCATTCGCGGTGTCTTGGGCGTCTTTCGCCGTCGTATCAGTTCCCGTCGCCTTGCGAACCTGCTTCTTCCCTTTTCGGACGGTTTTCTTGGTTCCGGTCTTCGCATCCTCTGCTTTGTTCTTCACTTGAGTTTCAGCGTCATCGGCAAATGACACGGAATGAATGGCTAGAGAAGCGAGCGTGCAAAGGCTGAGAACCGAGAATAATTTTGTTTTTTTCATAAGTAAACGAAGGCAGCAAAATCCGAACCACTTCAAGCGGCACGCTGTTCGACAAATTGCGCGCCAGTCTTCGGCTCGATCTGCTTTCCTTCGCGCTCTGAATAGACCTTCGTGAATTCGGCGCCGAAATACAAAATTGCCGACGAGTAAAAGACCCACAGCAAAACAACCAGTAAAGATCCAGCGGCTCCGTAGGTGGACGAGATGCTGCTTTTTCCAAGGTAAAGGCCGATCAGGAGTTTTCCGATGTCGAAGAGGAAAGCAGTAAGCGCCGCTCCTGGCCAGACATCGCTCCAAGCAAGCCTGACATCCGGAAGAATCTTAAATATTGCCGCAAAGAGAAGCGTGATCACTCCGAACGAAATGACAAAATTCGCTGCGTGCCAGAACAGTTCCCCGCCCGGAAGGTATTCCACAAAAAAACTGCCCATGGCCGCAAGCGCGGCGCCGGCCACCATTGAGACTAAAAGAATGAATCCAATGACGAGAATCATCGAAAACGACAGCAGCCTCTGCCGAAGAAAATTCCAAAGTCCCCGACCTGGCGCGCTCTCCACTTTCCACATCAGATTGAGAGACAGCTCGAGTTGTGAAAAGGCCTGTGAGGCGCCAAACATAAGTGCCCCGATCCCGACCCAGGTCGCGACAACTCCGGCATGCCTGCTTACGGCCGCGTGGTGAACCATCCCTTCGACGGCATGCGCGCCGTCATCGCCTAATAACTGCCGAATTGCGGTGAAGACTTCTCCTCGGCTCGCCTGAGGACCCAAGAAGAATCCGGCGATGGCAATCGCGATCACAATCAATGGGGCTAATGAGAAGAGCGTGTAATACGCGAGCGCAGCACAGTGAAGCGAGATGTTGTCTTCTATGAGCGAATCTAAACTGGCTTTGAGCATTCGCCAGAATTTCATAAAACCACTCAGTCCCTAGCGGGTCGCCCGGTAGAGCAGCCAGAGTTTGGCAACCTTCATGATCTTGTCCTGATCAAACGGCTTGGGCTTGGACTCTGATTTGGCAGGCCGGCGGCTCGAGCGACCGAGGAAGTAACCGATCAAACCGACGGTCGCTGCACCGGTCCCAATCACCCAGGGATTCGTATAGTTTTCGGGGAGCCACTCTTTGGCCGACTGATAAAAGTCTTTCGCCATATCTTCGACTTGATGAAGCTGTTTCTTGGTGTTCATCCGATTTTTTGGAGCAAGGGTTATGCCTACTGCTACAAAAAAAACGACCCGGGCGCGCCGTTTCGGACGCCCAGATCGTTCATGGCTAAAAGTATTACTCGGAGTCTCCGATTACTTCTTCTTGGATTTTTTCTTCGCCGGCCCTTTGCACTCGTCGTAGTGGGCGCCGTGCTTCTTGTGAAAGTGGCCGTCGTGTTTGTAATCGACGTGGCTGCCATGCTTCACTGCGGGGTGGCCGCAGTCTTTGCCGTGCTTGTGCGAGTGATCGGCGTGTACTTTATGCTTCGTCTTAGCTTTGGTTTTCTTCGTAGCCTTCTTGGCTTTCTTCTTGGTTGCCATGGTTAGTTTCTCCTCGTAGATCAATCTTGAACGAAAAATCTACAATTGCAACCCATTTGCAATGCCAAGAGAGACTTACCAGCCTCGCGCCGCTTTTAAAAAGTCCAAGATCTTGCGCTGGAGTTTGGCGCGAACTTTTCGCGTGGGTTCGAGGAATTTCTTCATGCCGCTCTCGAGGCCGATGGACACCAATTGGCGATCCGCCTCGGTGGGAACGACTGAACCTAGTTTAACGAGGACCTTGTACTTGGTTTCGAATTTCTGGGAGGGATCCTCGAGGATGAGATAGGCGTCGTGGCCTTCAGTACAGTTGTTCGCGCCGACTTCCAGGCGCAAGGTATCTTCTGAATATTCCAACAAGGTGGCTTCAACCAGCCGCGTGTCGGCCGGATCGCTCGAGCCAATCCAGATCTTGAGCTCCGGATTGAGATCCGAATCAAAGGGATCCTCATTGCGTTTATCGATGCTTGAGACGACCCTGGGTCCCGTTTGCACGCAAGGATGCTGAGCGAGGATCCGCTGCATCAGCAGGATGCTGATCGAATAATTGATATAGGCCTCGAGCGAGCTCCAAATCAGGTTGGACGGATAGAGGTCGGGACATCCACGAGCTTTCAAAAGCCTCGTCGCGCGAGGATCATCCATCTCAGTGACACCCATAACCCGGAGCGAGCGATCCTGAATCAGAGGCTTGAGCTCGGCCATGCACTTGAGAACGAGCTTGAGATCACGGAAATCTTGAACACAAACGAAGAGCACTCCGGAGCCCGCCATCAAAATGCTTTCTGCGATATGGGCTGGCGACTCCGCTTCAACAACCTCAAGCGCTTTCCTCTTTTGCAGGCGCATCTTGACCTGCTCGAGGTACGGGCTGCCTCGACTGGGATAGAGGAAAATCAGTGATTCGCTCTTATCTGCTGCGGGTGTCGACTTCGCCGATGATGTTGCCATGTCTCTCTATTTTACAGGAAGCGAATCAGACAGAATAACTTGAATACATCAATAATTTCAAATAGATGCGATATTCATTAACAATCTCGATTGCGCCCAGCTCTGATTTCTCTGAAACTAGTAGAACCCTATGCTCAAGCGCCTCCTCCACTTGGTATTGCCGCTCATTCTTCTTCTGAGCGTATCCGCGCAAGCAGCTCCCGACGAATCAGGAATTTTCACACTCCGCATCCCCGACGAACCCGAAACGCTGGATTGGAACAAGGCTCATACCGAAGTCGAGACTTACATCCTGATGAACATCATGGAGGGATTGGTCTCATTCGATTCGAGCGTGAATCTGAAGCCCGCGCTTGCATCGAAATGGACCATCAGCTCCGATGGCAAGACTTTCACCTTCAATCTGAGGACCGACGTCAAATGGTCTGATGGTGTTCCACTCAAGGCTCAGGATTTTGTCTACAGCTGGCGCAGGCTTCTATCGCCCCTAACAGCCTCGACCTCGGCGTACTTGCTCTTTGATGTCGAAGGAGCCAAAGAATACAACCAGGGCAAGCTCCTCGACCCGTCACAGGTCGGCGTCAAGGCGATCGACGATCACACGCTCCAAGTGAAGCTGACGCATTCGCATCCGAACTGGATTTTTGTACCGACTTTCTGGGTCACCTTCCCGCTCAGGCAGGATCTCGTTGAAAAATACGGCCAAGGCTGGGCAACCCCGGGCAGAATGGTCACGCTCGGTCCCTACGAGCTCGCCTATCACGACCTCGATCAGCGTTATGGCTTCGTTGCCAATCCCAAATATTATGGCAAGCACGGCAACATCAAGAAATTCTTCGCTCTGATCGTCAAGGACAACAACGCCGCGATCAAGCTCTACGAAGAAGGAAAAATCGACTTCCTCAATGACATCTCCTCGGGTGATCTCAAACGCCTCTCAGGAAGATCCGATCTCAAAATATTTCCGTATCTCAAGACGGACTACTTGGCCTTCTCCACAAATCTTTATCCGTTCGATGCTCCGTCCGTCCGGCATGCGATTGGTATGGCGATCAATCGTGCCGAGATCAAGAGTGTGCTCCCCGAAGCGCAGCCAGCGGGTTCGTTTGTACCACCGCCGCTCTTAGGATATTCGGCTCAAGCCGGCTTGCCTTTTGATCCTGTCAAAGCCAGGGCCGAACTCGCTGCATCGGGATTCAACTTCAAGGACCATAAATTCACGATGATCCTTCCGGATTGGGAGCGAACCAAACTCGTCGGAGAGTTTGTCCAAAGCCAATTGAAAAAGAATCTCGGTCTCGAACTTGAACTCGTGCCAATGAAGAATCAGGCATTCCGAATGAATCTGGATCTGCACGCCAGTCCGTTTTTTCTTGGCCATTGGTCGGCGGATTATCCGGATCCGGATAATTTTCTCTCTATTTTTCTCAGTAACTCAGGAGACAATCGCTTCTCCTGGAAAAACTCGGAATTTGATCGGATCGTGAATTCCGCGAGCGATCTGACGGATCAGACGAAACGAAAGCCTTTGTACGCGCACGCGCAAAAGATCCTGCTTCAGGAACAGACTGTCGTAGTGCCCCTGTATTACGAGCCCATCGTCGCGCTGGTGCAGAAGCGAGTCCATGGCCTGGTCGTGAACCCCGTAGGCTATCTGCTTCTTTCAGGCGTCAACGTCGATCACTGAATCCAGCCGCGGAGGAATTCTTCGGCCCCACCTGCGTTGGGCGGTAGGGCGGGTTTTTTGCCCGGTTCCGTAAGGCCTGCATAGTCGACGACCTTCAGGCGAGTGTCGGCAACTCCTTGGCTGCAGACCTCCCCTTTTTGAGTATTGGCCATATTCTGCCAAGGCAGAACACAGCCCTGGTAGACCATGTGGTGTTTCGTTCCGTTGCGCTCAGTGGAGTCGTATGAGGCGCCCTCTCCCCATTTCTTATCTTGGTGAGCATAAATGCCCCGGTCATCCGAACCTGGGACAGGAGATGAGTTCCCTTCCACTGTTCCTATCGAATTGCCGGAGACGGAAACAACAAGAACAACGTGACCATTGGGATGCCCGGAAATGGAATCGCGATAGATGCCCATGCAGCCCGGAATCGGCGGCTGGTTTGCGGGAATGAAGGCATTCTTTTGTTTCTTCGGAAGCTTTTCTCCTTCGACCCAGGCGCCGGGATCGGGTTTCGCACTCGGGTCGAAGACTTCGAGAAGCTTTCTCGCGCTCAGGAAATGTCGGGCGTACGAACCGTCTTGATCGTGAATCAGATTCGACGGCCCCGCCCCCGTTTGGTGGTCGATGAGACCGGCCGCATCGGCCAGAAAGGCCGCGCACCAATCCATATCGGGAACGTCCTGCCCGACGGCAGCATGGCGAATCAAATCCGCAAGACCATCGCAGGCCGGATCTTTGTCATGATCACATTTTAGCGGGGGAAGACCTGAACGCTGCGAGA
>Ga0207036_10138_pt1 | contig 13076 bp, 16 predicted proteins | sample Alteio_BWMinCont_78_FD_153284 | JGI IMG/M metagenome (GOLD analysis project Ga0207036, IMG submission 153284) | Enriched cells from forest soil in Barre Woods Harvard Forest LTER site, Petersham, Massachusetts, United States -... | ecosystem: Environmental > Terrestrial > Soil > Temperate forest >... | reverse complement strand
GTGCATGTCGTCGGATCTCTAGGCGTACTAGCTGGCGCTCGTCACCCGTGGTGATATGAGCATCGGCTTGCCTAAGTCTTCCAGAATGATCACGTTGGATGGGTCCCAGCTTGAGAAGCTCGTCCAGCGCCTTGGCAAAGAATGATTTAGAAAACACGTACAGGGCAAAATACAATGATCCCGCGATTGATGTTACTCTGTCTCTGGAGGAAAACGCCTGAGGAATTTGCTGCCAAGATAGCCCAGATAGAAGGCCACGCCGATCCATATAAGCCCAAACGCGATGCCGTCTTGCGGGTGGAAGGCTTCATGGAACACCAACACTCCGACCATAAATTGCAACGTGGGCGCGATAAACTGCAGCATTCCCATCAAGCTGTAGGGCACCCTTTGAGCGGCATAGGAAAATAAAAACAGCGGAAGACCGGTGACGATTCCGCCGAGCACGAATAGGATCCAAACGCTTGGAGCGATTGCCGTCGTGCGGAGAGCGGAGAAGTAAGTAATGGCAGCCAGGGCCGGCAGAGCACCCACGCCGCCTTCGAGTACCGAGGAAGTCATCGCGGGAATCTTGAGCATCTTCTTGGTGAGTCCATAAGCGCAAAACGACATGGCCAAGCTGAGCGAGATCCATGGGAAGGCCGGCGCGTACACAATGCGCGCGGCCACTCCGAGGGTGGCAAACAATACTGCCAATCGCATCATTGGCGGGAAGGATTCACGGAAGATCACCACGCCCACGATGACATTGAGAATCGGATTGATAAAGTAAGCCAGGCTACTTTCCAAAACGTGCCCGTTATTGACGGCGTAGATGTAGACGCCCCAGTTGAAAGTCAGGAGCGCCGCCGCGACGGAGGAGAACCGCCAGTCTCGCTTGGTTTGGTTGAGAAGGGAGACCAGTTTCCCCCGCGCGAAAATCACAAAAATCAGTAGGTAAAAGACAAACGCCCAAAACATACGGTGGGCCAAGATTTCAAATGAACTTTCGGACGCGAGGAGGTGCCAGTAAAGCGGAAAAAATCCCCACAGCGCGTAAGACGTAAAGCCCCAGAGCAAGCCATTTTTGTCTATCATGACGTGACTGAGATTAGGCGAAGGCTAGGCGCGGCTCAATTGAGCGCCTTTTCCATCTTTACAGCCGGCATTCTCTTTCCGGATCCGAGAATGTGCACAATACGGTCAATTGCGACGTATCCCTGGCTCTTGTAGAAGGCCTCGGCAGAGAGAGATGCGGGCATTACCAATTTTTGTAAACCACGGTTGCGCGCCTCCTGTTCCACTTGGCCCAGAAGCATTTTGCCTACCCCTTTTCCGCCGAACTTAGGGTCAACATAGACGGCCCGAAGTTCTGAGTCCTTCGGAACAATTGAGGAAAATCCCACAATTTTTCCTTCGATTTCGGCCACGAACATGATCTCCTCGCCCGAAGCAAGAGCGTCAGTAACACCTTTGATTCTTTTTGGAGATACGATTGGTGACCACTCATGACAAATTTCTTTAGAATAGAATTTAGCCCCAGTGCCGTGAACAGAATTGAAGTGAGCCTGAAGAATATCCTCAGCGTCTTCAATACGGGCCGGTCTTATTAAAATTTTCATAAGATGATTCTAAATAGTCCATGACCAATTGGCCACCATAGAATCATTGTCGCCTGCTGCGCGCGCCCCATCAACCCTCCGAGACATGATTTGTGACTCAATGAGGCTCGGTACACTTTTGCCCGCTAGTTAGGGCGCGCTGCCAAATGCTGGCCCTTCGGATAACCGCCGAAATCGGCGCCACAAACGCAGGCCCGAAGGGCCGCGTTTGGCAGCGCGCCCTAGTTAGTTAATTCGCTAAGGCTCCTAACGACAAGCCGGGTGAGGAGAAAAAGATTAATGAAGATCAAAAGCATTCTTGATTCTCTCGTCAACTTCCTTCATTTGCACAAATGAGAGTTGCCTGGCCTTACGCGTGAGGATCTTTTTTTCGACGGCGAACACGGCCGCACACTGAATGATCGTCTCTTTTTTTAGAGTAACGACATAATCTTCCGCCGGGTTCACCGGTTTTTTAGAGCCATCAGCTCTCTCCAGAGACGTAAGTTTGATGACGATAATATCTTGAATTTTAGGGGCCTGATTGCGGTGATTGTTGCTAACGATCAATAGGGGGCGTGGCTTTTTCCCAGGATCGCCGGGCCAGATACCCCACCAAATTTCTCCTCGAAGCATGCTTTCTCCCGCTGTATATCATGCTGTTAATTTGACTTCAATTTCAGACGAAATCTTCGACTTCGTCCTCAGACTCGAATGCATGAGCGGCCATTAGATGAGCGATAGGATCGCGATCCTCGGCTCGCCCGGAATGCTCTAAGAGGGCGTTGTACTGTTGGTAAGCCAAGGCGACTTGTTGTTGTTTCTCCGCTGAAAGGCCCTTGAGGATAAGATCATTTACGCGTTCGCTCAGATGCCCTTTGGGCACATTTTTGAGTTCCTCCTCAACCTGTTCGACCGGGTAGAACGCTTTTTTTTGTGCTTTCACGGGGAGCTCCTCAGTACCAAATATATCACCTTCATTTTATCTTGTCGACAAATCAGGAGATAAATTTATCCCCCATTTTATCCACCATTAATTTACAGTAATATCAATAGTTTATCTGTTTACTCTTCTTATTCTAACGGGTTCTATGTCACGGTTTTTGATTTTTTTACTAAGTCATAATCCACTTTCCCCTGGGAGAAAATGAGTGCTACAGACGACCACTGGCTTGCCAAATACCAAGTCCTAAAGGGGGAACCATGCATTTTAGAGCCTATTTCGTCAGTGCGGTCTGTTTATGTTTTTCTGTGCTGGCTGGAGCTGAAGGATCCACCGTCAACCCACCGCTCACGACCCCGCCGGTCATCAGCAATTTGGTTCCCCTTCAGCAATGGACTTCTAAGGAGCCCACTAGCGAAGGCGCGTTAGTCGCCGAGTCCGTGCTGGGCATTCAAATGATAAATTGGGTGAGACGGGTGGCTGGAGTTGGCGAGACAGGTTCATTTCCCGGCTACCGGTTCATGCAGAAGACTGACAGCCCGGTGGTTGTCTATTTTCCTTCGGACGGTCGCGGCTTCAACTTCATGAAGGATTGGCAGGTGCCCTCGACTAAAAATTATAGACTCGATGTCGCCCAGTACTCACCAACGACGCCGAATCCTTGGGGTCTCGTATCCGACGCGCACCTTGTCTCGGTTGAAGTGAATGGCGGCCGTGGAGCCTGGGCCGACATTCATTTTGTACCCTCGACGACGTCCATCCTTGATAAGGACGAAAAGGCGATTCAACCTGCGCAGCGCCTCCATGAATTTTTGGGTCCTTACTCGCCAAATGTCGGCGGTCAACTAGATCAAGTCCGACGGCAACTTGATTCCGCAATCCAGACGGCTAAAAACCAAAGCGATCCAGCCTATGATTGGGTTCGCAATGATTCCTCTCAACCCAAGGACTTCCAAGGTTTCACGGCATCCTGGAACCCGACCACCCATGGATTTTCGATGATTTACTACCAACGACGCGAATACCGCCATTCTGAATCGATTCCACCGCGTGGTCCTAAATGCTCTCCGGGCGAGGTCTCGCAGGTTTATGGCGCCGAATACACGACGAAACTTACCGTTTCAGCGCACGGACCTGTGCAGCCCCAGAGCTCGGAGTTGGTTTCCTTCATTCTTGCAAAGGGAGAGAACCCTGGCTTTTGTGTTCCCCAGCACCCGCCTCCGCTCCCGCATCCACCCAGATGTCATCCGGTTGATAGGCCAGGAAAATGCTGGCGGCAAATTACCGACGCGAATGGGTGCCCCGGATACCAACCAATTCCGAATTGCAAATAATTTTTATTTTTGAGAATTGGGGCGGGGGTGGTTCCCGCTCCTATAGGCGCATTTCTCCTGATTCGCAAAAAGTCTGGCCGCTTACATTCCGGGAATAGCCATGCATTCCATGATCTCAATATGATCGCCTGGAAAAATGCTGAAATGCGGATGATTGATAAATAGTTTCGCAGCGGCATCGTGTGACTCGGCTTCTACAACGGTCCACGCTGCAATTTCATTTCTCATGTCAGAAATTCCCTTGCTGTCAATGCGTTTGGTTTTGCCGAGTGGAGAGCCCAGTTCAGTAACTGCCTTCTTGTTAGTCTCGACCCACTTTTTCCATGCGGCGATACCGGTTTGCTCGCGGTCTTTGCGCACTTTCTCCTCGAGTTTTTGAAACGTCGCCATCGCCGCGGCTGTACCAAAATAGACTGCCAAATATTTTTTCATGGATTCCTCCTTTGTGGATTTACAGCCTGAAATTCTATCGTCTTCACCCACTGTACAAAAGGGCGCTCAAACTATGCAAAACCATTTCATGATGGTACTCAAATATTAAGTATGAAAAACTCAAATTTACCGAAAGGTGTTTCAAAATGAAACGATTGCCTGTTGAACTTCAACTCACTGTCTAAAAAATCTCTTGGTTGGCCCCTGGAGGAACCCTTTAAATTACGAAATATGGCTTCCAGATTGCAATCTATAAAGGAAAGAATTTCCGACAATTGGGAAGACCGCGTATGCAAGGATACCTGGAGCAATAATATGAAAGAATTGAGCATTGTCATTCGTGGGTTTGCACTACTTGGTATACTAACTGTATTCACAATCGGTTTTGAAAATTGCGCCAGGCCGAATCAGATCAGTGGGCTGGACAGTGCCAATGCCGCTGCCTCATTGGCCAATGGGCCAACAATTGGAACCGTCGGCGCATCATGCTCCTCCGAAGGAACATATGCTTATGATATGAGCGCCTATTCGCCAATTTTCTGTGCTCAATCAGGAACGTGGTCACTCATTGCCAATACTTCCGTGGCGGGCACATGGTGCGGGTTGAGCTACGTTCAGTCGACTCCGTCCGCGACGCCTGTTTTAACCCTCGACGGCACAGTGGTGGGTTCGGGAATCAGTGGATCTACTTCCTTATGTCAAGGGCAAGCTCCAAGCAGTGGCTGCCCGGCCGGCTACACCTCTTTATCATTCCATATGATAGCTTGGAATACGGGCACGAACATTGCCGCTCAGATTGTCACGTGCGTGAAGAATTAATCCGATCTCAGATACCGCCAGGGCATCTCCAATTAGTTTGTCTGAACTCCGAGCAACTTTGAAAAGACGCTCGTTGAGTCCGACTGAATCTGGACGGTTCGGGGCTTTGCGGCCTCTGCCTTCGGCATATACTCAGCGACCTGTTGAGCGCCTTCTCGATCTTCTCTCTGAGGACATCAGGCTCCGTCGGACGTACGATGAAATCGCAATATCCGCTTTCGACAGCTCGAACTATGCTTTGACTGTCAGATGAGGCGCATCGGGCCATGATCGGCATGGACCTCCACAACGGGTTCGAGTGAATCTCCACTGGAAATCGGAACATGATGTCGTTGGGATTCGCCATGTCGACGAAAATCATATCCGGAAATACTTCCCCGTTATTGAGCATTTTCAGGGCAGCAATTGTTGAATGAGTGACTTCACTTGAAAATCCCCAGGAACGCAAAAGCCGAGAAGTCATCTGCGCTGAATACTGGCTGCTATCGACAATCAAAATCATCTTCGAATATTGAAAATTCATACATCCTCCCGCCTTAAGTTCCTTTCATGCGTAATCCGGAATCAACACCAAATCCTTAACTGTTTTTTTTATCTTACCAATTAAGATTCGGTCTTTCCAAATGGGCACCTTGGTCACCCGCTGCGTTTCGCCCGTCGGGCCATGCGGAACCACCCACTGTGGAACAATGGTCATGGTCAAAGGATTGAGCAAACCCCTGACTCTGACTTCCTCCCAACGGTAGTTGTCAAGCACCCGTTCCCACTCGGAATCGGTGAGAATCGAATACTCAACTCCGCTTAGGGTAACGAGCTTGAATTCGCAGTCGTCTGTGCCGTCCGCCGGTTTTTTTATTGGCACAACAACGCCGACAAGAGAGACCGGAGTCAAAATGTTTTCTTTTCCCTTCATCTGGTTGATTGTTGAAATCTTGCCCATATTCCTCTCCCTAACGTTAACCCGCCAACGCCCGGGCGGACCCGTTGTATGCGGAAGACCGTTTGCACTGAACTCTGCCACTCGCATTCCATACGCTGAGACATTTCTTTTTGACCTTGTTATAAACAAAATCTAAAATATGAGCCAAGGACGGACCGCGATTGTACATGCCGAAAGGCAAATCATCGGCCGTCCCCCAAATGAGTGCCTCATATCGCCTCCCGCTTTTGAGGAGTCTCATGCTTAGTTTCGACGAGGGCGAAAGTGTTTTGAGCGTGGTCATGATTTGACGAATTTTTTTTTCGCAATCATGACCAAGACCGACCCCGTCGTTGTAGATTGTTGCACCATCGATAATCATACCCGCTCCTTTCTGTTAGGAAGCAAATTGTTCCCGAACCCAGGGTTTACGTTCCGGCTTCCAGCGACTTCTTCCGGTCAGCCGTCACAACCCACAAATCGTCAAAATTTGTTAAAACTTTAGCTCCTGTCCGAGACTTAAAAAACTTTAATCTATTTTTTAATTGGATTTTATTTATATTATTTTGTTTGGCGGAATTCCCGATTGGGTACATGCCGAAAGGCAAATCATCGGCCGTCCCCCAAATGAGTGCCTCATTGCTCCTCGTTGCTACTTTAAATTTAGAATTTATAATAAATATGTCAAGGGGTCCGGAAAGCCAAATTTTCAAAAAGTTTCATTTTGAGACACGAGGCAACCACTGGCGCCGCCGCCGATCACCGCTTTGAGAGCCATTCAGAAGCCCAATAAGCCAGTCCAGCTCCAACTACTTGCGCGACTATGAAACCTGGAGCTCCGGTCCATAGAATGCCTGAGAAAGTATCGGTAAATGCTCTAGCAATAGACACCGCTGGATTTGCGAAGGACGTGGATGACGTGCACCAATAGGCAGAAGTGATGTAAAGTGCGACAGCGGACGGAGTTGCCTCTACATTTCTTTTTCCAGAGAGTGCAATGACAAGGATCAGTCCAAAAGTCGCAATCACTTCGGACAGCAGAAAGCGAAAATCGCCCCGGTCGTGATTCGAAAGCTGAAGAATTTTTTGACCAAACATCGCGTGCGTAGTTAGGACACCCACTATCCCACCCGCTACTTGGGCGATCGAATATCGAACCAAGTCTTGGAATGAGAGTTTTTTCCAAAGCCATTCGACGAAACTCACCGCTGGATTGAAATGGGCGCCCGAAATTGGCCCGAATGTCTGAATAAGCGCGTAAAGACCCGCCCCCGTAGCGATAGAATTGGCAAGTAACGCAATTGCCGAATTTCCTTGAGACAGGGTTTCAGCCATAATTCCGGAACCGACGACAACAATTAAAAGCCCAACTGATCCAAGAAATTCAGACAGGTACCGGTTAGACAACTTCATTGAACGTTCTCCTTTGGTCGTCCGAAAAATGACAAGACTTGTAACCAACGCCATCATGTAAGTAATTAATTTTTAACCAGTATTCCATGTTCGCGAGCAAAGGCTTCAAGCCTTCGTTTGATTTCATCGCGGGCCGCGCGAAACTGCTGTGGTTTTTGATCTTCTGGGGCCGCCGCAGGATCGGGGATAGGCCAATGGAGTTTCTTTGATTTTGCAAAGGCACCGCGTGGGCAAATTTCCTCGGCACAAAGAGTAATAACGTAGTCGAGCATGACCACAAACTTTGCGGAGAGTTGATCAATTGATTTTGAGAAATTGCGAGTTATATCGATTCCCTCTTCCTTCAATGCCTCAACGGCCCAAGGTTGAACCTTTCCCGAGGGCATTGAGCCCGCGCTCTGAATTTCGGCCTTGTCTCCGAACAGCTTCTTTGCCAAGCCTTCGGCCATTTGGCTTCTGGCCGAATTTGCCACGCATAAAAAGAGCATTTTCATTGGCGTCACCTCATTTTTATTTTTTGCCTTTTATTAATCGTACGAGTGCGATATACGATAAATCTATGGCACTGGCAAGAACAGAAGATTTTTCTAAAATGGAAACTGACATTTCGGAGTTTGCAAAGGCTCTTTCACATCCAGCGAAAATCGCAATCTTGACCACATTGGCGAGGCGGAGAGAGTGCATTTGTGGCGAGTTGGTTATCGATCTGCCACTGGCTCAATCGACGGTAAGTCAGCATTTGAAGGTTCTGAAAGACTTGGGGCTAATCCGCGGCGAGGTTGACGGGCCGCGCTCCAAGTACTGCATCAATTGGAAGGTGTTTGAAAAATACCAACGGCAATTGGGGGATTGGACAGAAAAAATGATGAGTCTTAAGATAGATAACCGCTGCTAAACTAATGATGTTACCTTGAGAACCGACCCAATTGAAAATATGTTCTCTCCTTCCAAAGATAAAACACTACGGGATAAATCAGTAGCTCAAGCAGGAATGAGGAAAAGAGGCCGCCAATCATCGGCGCGGCAATCCTCTTCATTACGTCTGATCCCGCTCCGCTTGACCACATAATTGGAATAAGCCCCATAAAGAGTGCAGCCACCGTCATCAATTTCGGGCGAACGCGATGAACGGCTCCCTCAACCACGGCTCGCTTTAGGGCGGCAAGAGAATTCATTCGTCCATGGGCCACGTAATCGTTAAATGCGAGGTCAAGGTACATGAGCATGAAAACACCGGTTTCGGCGTCCAAACCAAGGAGCGCGATCATTCCGACCCAAACGGCAATCGAAAGATTGTAGCCTAGAAGTACAAGAAGCCAAACCGCACCAATGAGCGAGAATGGAATCGCGAGCAGAACAATTCCCGTTTTAATCAGCGACTTCGTATTGAAATAAAGTAGGAAAATAATGAGAATAACCGTAATTGGAATTACAAATTTCAACCGCTCCTTCACTCGCTCCATATTTTCAAATTGGCCGCTCCAAGAAACGACGTAACCCGTTGGCACGGAGACTCTCTTTTCAATGAGAGCCTTGGCGCGCTCCACGTACCGGCCCACATCTGTTTTGGCCAAATCAATGTCGACATAGACATATCCAACCAGCTGCGCGTTTTCGTCCCGTATCATCGAGGGTCCGTTTGTGAAATGAACCTGAGCGACTTCGCTAAGCGGAATCTGGGCACCCGTTGAAGTTGTTATAAGCACACGCTTGATTGCACTCTCATCTTGTCTAAAAGAAGGGGCCAAACGAACTTGGATAGGATATCGCTCTCGATTCGCGATAAGCTGCGATACGTTCTCTCCTCCAACCGAGGTCATGGCCTGGTCCTGGGCGTCTTTAACCGAGAGCCCAAAGGTTTTTAGTTTTTCCCGGTCAAAATCTATGTCAAGAAAGTAGCCTCCCGCGATTCGTTCGGCCACCACGGTTCTTGTTCCCTCAAGTGCCCTTAACTCTCTTAGAGAATGACCTCATTGCCGCCGATCAAGATGTCATTGAGAGGGAGGCGCAAGCCGCCGAATTTTTGAATGTCGAAGCGGCGAGTTTTCATCCCTCACTAAAGGAGCCTCCCACGACCCCAATGCCCGGCGAAAAGTCACTCGTCTCGTCACATCAACTCGAAGCCGCGCGCTTGACCTTGGAGAGTTTCAAGGCGCGGGAAAGCGCTGCGAAATCCAGTTGGTTTCCAGACCTCTATCTACGTTATAAGGAAATTGGACAAACTCAGCTTATGCCAAAAACTTCGGAAGTGATGATTGGCCTCAGCCTACCCTTCCTATTCCCTTGGGACACCTCCGCGAGTGCTGGGAAAGCTTCTGCCGAACGCTTCCAGTCTGAATTTGAGTTCGCGCAAGAAACGCGAAAAATCGACACTGAGCAGAGCGTTCTCACTAAAAAAGCAACGTCGCTCAAAAAACAGCTCGATAACATCACCCAAAGACTCCTTCCGCGCGCGGAAAAACGCATGAAGATGGTCCATAATCTTGCCCCGCGAGATATGGAAACGCTTCAAGATCATCGTGAGACGATGGAGGCTTTCCCGGATTTGAAGCTCAAAGGCCTCGAACTCCGCGCACAATACGAGGATGCGGTCGCGCGACTTCTAAAATATCGTCGAGGGACACCGTGAAAAATATTTGGATCGCCATTGTCCTCGCGGTTGCCATCGCCGGCTTTTGGGTCTCGGAGAAATTCTTTAAGAAAGAAATCGCAAAAGATAAGGGGGCCGTTGTAAAAGAAGTGGCGGGACAAGCCAATTGGACTTGTCCCATGCATCCTCAAATACACGCCGATCATGCGGGAGAATGTCCAATTTGCCACATGAAACTGGTACAGGTGAAGGCACAACAGACGCAAATCTCTGAACAAAATCAAGGCGAGGGGCGAGTGCCCGCTCAACCGACCTCTCAGCAGTTCGTGCTTCTCGGAGTTCAGCGAACCGAAGTCGAGAAAATGGATTTGAAATTGAAAATCCCGGTTTCGGGGCGGTTTATCTCATCCTCGTCAGTTGCCTTCCAAATCTATGAGAGCGACCTCCGCTATATTCAACCGGGACTCAGCTTTCATGGCGCGAGCAGCTTCTATCCCGAAGATGAAGTGGAGGGCGTCATTTCATCAGTCGATTCCATTGTTGACCCAACAAGCCGCACAGTGCGAATCATTGGTTCTGTTCGTAGCGGCCCGCGCGGCGCGCTTTCAGAAACAGGGTTTCGTGGAGACATTGAAATAGTTTTAAAAAACCGAGTTGCAATTCCAGAAAGCTCCGTTGTTCATACGGGAGAATCGGATCTTGTTTACGTCTTTGGAGTGGGCAACGAGCTCAAGCCAACTCCCGTAAAACTTGGGCTCAAAACCGAGGGTTTCTACGACGTAATGAGTGGTGTCGAGCCAGGTCAAGCCATTAGCTCCGGCCCGAATTTTCTAATCGACTCTGAAAGCAAAATTAGAGCGGCATCTTTACCCCAAGAGGGTAGTGAGAATGGGTCCAAACCATCAATTCCCTCCTGCCCCCAGGGTCAACATTGGGATATTCCGATGTCTATGTGTATGCCGGGCAAGAGCTAGGCCATGATTGGCAAAATCATTACATTCTCGGCCCACAATCGCGTTCTTGTCCTCGCCATTGTGTTTGTACTGTGCATGGTCGGTGTCTATTCGGTTAAACATATTCCGCTCGACGCCATGCCTGATCTCTCCGATACCCAAGTTATTATTTACTCAAAGTGGGACCGTTCTCCCGACATTATGGAGAACCAAGTCACTTACCCAATGGTCTCGGCCATGCTTGGCGCGCCGAAAGTAAAGTCGGTGCGTGGATTCTCTGATTATGGTTTTTCTTATGTGTATGTTATTTTTGAGGATGGCGTAGATCTTTATTGGGCAAGAAGCCGCGTGCTAGAAAGTATGAATCGAATCGCTGCGCAAATGCCAAGCGGAGTGAAAACCGAAATTGGCCCCGATGCCACAAGTATTGGTTGGATTTATCAATACGTCTTGAAGGATGAATCGGGACGCTTCAATTCGGCGGACTTGCGATCCATGCAGGATTGGCTGCTCCGTTTTCAATTGCAAAGCGTACCCGGTGTAGCAGAAGTGGCGGCTGTTGGAGGTTTTATAAAGCAGTATCAGGTGAAAGTCGATCCAACAAAACTCGCACTCTTTCAAGTTTCAATGGGCCAAGTTCTTGAGGCCGTGAAGAATTCCAACCAAGAAAGCGGGGGCCGCACTATTGAGTTTTCAGGCACGGAGGCAATGGTCAGAAGCCGCGCTCTCGTGGACCGGGTGGAAGACGTGGAAAACGCGGTCGTTGCCTTTAATCCCAGGAGCCGTGCTCCTATTATAGTCAAGCAGTTGGCTACAGTTTCAGTTGGTCCCGAGATGCGACGAGGGATTACTGATTTAGACGGCCTGGGTGATACGGTTGGCGGGATCATCGTCATGCGCCAAGGCGAAGATGTTCCTGCTGTGATCGGTCGGGTAAAGGAGAAAATTAACGAGATTCAAAAAAGTCTCCCCGAGGGAGTAAAGATCGTATCGATCTATGACAGATCCAATCTCATCGAGCGGGCAATGGAAACATTGAAAGGAACGCTTCTTGAAGAACTCATTATCGTCAGCCTCATTATTCTTCTCTTTCTTTGGCACACGCCATCGGCGTTGGTTCCGATCATCACCATTCCAATTTCAATCCTTTTGGCGTTCATCCCACTTTATTTTTTGGGCTTAAGCTCAAACATCATGTCCCTTTCCGGGATGGCGATTTCCATTGGCGTTCTTGTGGACGGCGCCATTGTCGAGGTGGAAAACGCCTATCGTAAAATCCACCTTTGGGAACTTGGGGGCCAAAAGGAAGACTTTTTTTCGGTGCGTCTGGGTGCCTTATTGGAGGTAGGTCCATCCGTTTTTTTCTCACTTCTCGTCATTGCCGTTGCCTTTTTTCCGATTTTTACTCTGATAGACCAAGAGGGCAGACTCTTCAGACCGCTTGCATTCTCAAAAAACTTTGCGATGGGGATTGCGGCCATTCTGGCCATCACCCTCGATCCCGCAATGCGAATGCTCTTCGCAAGACACCAGCGTTTTAAATCCAAAAGCCCGTTGATAAACAAAATTGGTGATGCCGTTCTCATTGGGACCTATTATTCGGAGCATGCCCATCCGATCAGTAAACGGCTTTTTAAAATCTATGAGCCGCTATTGGATCGAGCCTTAACACATAAACGTGCAACCCTTGGACTAGCGCTTGCGGGGATGCTTTCCATATTTCCAGGATTTTGGCTTTTGGGCTCGGAGTTCATGCCAGCACTGCATGAAGGGAGCATTCTTTATATGCCGACGGCTCTGCCGGGCATTTCAGTCACCGAGGCTCAACGCGTCCTTACAGCTCAGGATAAGATTCTAAAATCCTTTTCCGAAGTTGAGACTGTCTTCGGCAAGGCGGGGCGGGCCGAAACCTCGACCGATACGGCCCCGCTCAATATGACCGAGACAACAATTCAGCTTAAAGCCAAATCGGAATGGAGAAAAAATAATCGTTGGTACTCATTTCTTCCTGAGTTCATGAAAGGACCGTTGGCTCATATTTGGCCTGAAACCATCAGCGAGGAACAACTCGTTGACGAGATGAATGAGAAATT
>Ga0207036_10143_pt1 | contig 13174 bp, 11 predicted proteins | sample Alteio_BWMinCont_78_FD_153284 | JGI IMG/M metagenome (GOLD analysis project Ga0207036, IMG submission 153284) | Enriched cells from forest soil in Barre Woods Harvard Forest LTER site, Petersham, Massachusetts, United States -... | ecosystem: Environmental > Terrestrial > Soil > Temperate forest >... | reverse complement strand
CTTCCCTTCACATCAACCAAACTGCATCCACATCCACAATCACCTGCGTCCGCGGAATCTTCTCCCGCGACGCATAGATGAGCATCGATCTCAAAAGCGCATTCAACTTCTCCCGGCTCTCCGACTTCAAAACAAAATGATACCGATAGTCCCGCTTCAAACGCACAATCGGCGCCGCCGCTGGACCCAGCACCCGAACCCCTTCATGCCGCGTAGTCTCCAGCCACTTGCCCAAAACCCCCGACCAGCGCAGAGCCTCATCCAACGTATCGCTGCGCACCAGCACATTCGCCAGCGCGCTGTAAGGCGGATAGTGCATCCAACTGCGAAAGCGCAACTCTCTTTCATAGAATCCAACAAAATCATGAAGCGCCGCATACTGCACCGCATAGTGATCGGGAAAATAAGTCTGCAAAATAACTTTGCCCGGAGTCTGCCCGCGCCCCGCGCGTCCCGCCACCTGCGTCAGCAGTTGAAACGTGCGTTCCGCCGCGCGAAAATCAGGAAACCCCAAAGCCATATCTGCCCCAACCACTCCCACCAGCGTCACTCCATGAATGTCGTGGCCTTTAGCGATCATCTGCGTCCCCACCAGCAAATCAAGTTCGCCTTCATTGAGCGCGTTCAACGCCCGCTCAAAGTCTTCATTGCCGCGCACCGTGTCACGGTCAAGACGCCCAATGCGCGCCTGCGGAAACAGTCCATGCAATAACTCTTCCAGCTTCTCCGACCCAGTCCCGAGAAAATAAACATACTCGCTGCCGCACTCCCCGCAGACCTTCGGTACCGGCGCCATGAAGCCACAGTAATGACACACCATACGGTTCGAGCCCTTGTGATGCGTCATCGCAATGGCGCAATTCCTGCACTCCATCCGGTTCCCGCAAGCGCGGCACAGCGCCACCGGCGAGTATCCGCGACGGTTGAGCAGCACCATCACCTGCTCCTTGCGATCCAGTCGCTGCTTGATTTCGTCCACTAGCTTCCGCGAAATCACCTGCTCCTTCCCGGTCTCCTGAAATTCCTGACGCATGTCGACGATCTCGACCTCAGGCAGCGGCCGATTTTCCACGCGATCGCGCAGCTCCATCAGCGCATATTTATTTTTCTTCGCGTTGAAATAAGATTCCAGTGAAGGCGTCGCCGATCCTAGCACCACCACTGCACCAGCCATCTTGGCCCGCATCACCGCCACATCGCGCGCATGATAGCGCGGCGTCTCCTCCTGTTTGTAAGACGAGTCCTGCTCCTCGTCGACAATCATCAGCGCCAGATTCGACACCGGAGCAAATACCGCCGAGCGCGTACCCACCACCATGCGCGCGTCTCCACGCTTAATGCGATGCCACTGCTCCGCCCGTTCCTGATCGGTAAAAGCCGAGTGCAGTATGGCGACTTCATCTCCAAACACATGATGAAGATCAGCCGCAACCGCCGGCGTCAATCCGATCTCGGGCACCAGCAGGATCGCCGACCGCCCAGCTTCCAGCACGGATTGCATCGCGGCAAGATAAACCGCGGTCTTACCCGACCCGGTCACGCCGTGCAGCAACATCCCGGAAAACTTTTCCGTGCGCACACTATCGTTGATCTTCTTCAATGCATTTTGCTGCGCGGAATTGAACTGAAAATTAAGCGGAGACGAACGCGCCTTGCTCGCCACCACGAACTCAACTGGCTCCTCAACGATTTCAACCAAGCCGCGCTTCACCAGCGTCCCCAGCGTCGTCCGGGGAACCGCGAGCGCCTGCAGAGTCTCCACCGGAATCCGCCCGCCTGCCGCAGCCAGAGTTTCAATTAGCACTTGCTGGTTGGAATTCAGTTTGCCCTCGGCGGTCTTGAGCAGCGCAACCTTCATCGTGCGGGTAGCGTCGCGCGCGCCGGATAAATCTTCGCGCACGATCCATTTCTTGCGCACCATCCCCGCCAGCAGTGATTTCGAAACGCCGGTTGCGTTGCGCAGACTTTCTTCCCGCACCACCTCGCGCTCGGCCAGATAATCCAGCACGCGAACCTCTGCCCCTTGCTCTTCGGGTGTCTTGCGCGAGCGGGCCGATGAACCTGATGTGCCCGCAAGATGCAACGCCATCTGCCCTTCGTCTGTTATGCGATAGGCAATGGCTCGTTTGAATTCGGCGGCCAGCGGGAGCATGGTGCGAAACACTTCGCCCGGAGGCGCCAGGTAGTAATCCGAAATCCATTTCCCCAACTGCAAAAGTTGCGTATCGAGTACAGGCGCAGCGTCGAGCACGCCGAGAATATTTTTCGTCTGCACTTTTGGCGCGCGATCGTGCAGGCCGATGACCACGCCGGACATGCGCTGCTGGCGAAACGGAACCAGGACGCGCCCGCCAATCACGGGCTGCATCCCTTCAGGGACGCGGTAGGTGAAGGCGGTATCGAGTGGCACTGGAAGCGCGACGTCGCAGAAGTCTGGCATGCAAGTTTGATATGGGATCGTAACAAATTGCGCTGGCGGCTAAGTAATGTTCCACGTGGAACGTTATTTAACTATAGCTAATAGATATAAATGGAAAACAGCTTTAATACTTAACTACTTGCGGTTTTTTCAGGGCGGGGTGCTGAATTCGGGCCGGTATGTGCCAGATTTTACAAAGCCGTGACATTTCATTGACAACAGGGGCACAGATGGGCCCTAATATCGTGCTCGCGGGTCAGGCATAGATACCTGCGCAGGATATTGGGTCCTCCCCCGCCCTCTCAGAAAAGGAGAAATCAGCATGAAAAGTCTGTGGCTCCGTGTAACTGTTCTAACCTTATGGGCCGGGCTGTTGGTAGGATTCGTTTCGACCACGGCTGCGGCGCAATATAAACAAACCAATCTCACTTCCAACCAGGCTGGTAAAGCCAAACATCAGGATTCGTTGCTGCAGAATGCGTGGGGATTGGTATACCCTCCCGGCGGTCCTTACTGGATAAGCGACGAATGGGATGGCTGGTCCACCCTTTACAACGCCGCCGGTGTTCCGCAGAAGCTGCAGGTCGTTGTTCCTCCGGCCAGCGGGAGCGGTCCGGGCTCGCCCACGGGGATTGTCTACAATGGATCCACCGAGTTCAAGATTGACAGTTGGACCTCGGTCTTCTTGTTTGCGACTTTGGACGGGACAATTCAAGGCTGGTCCAGTTTCAACCCTTCGTCAACCCTGATCGGAGTCAACAATTCCGCCAACAAGGCCAGCTATACGGGGCTGGCGATTACCAGTAAGAGCTCGGGGAATTTTATTTACGCCGCCGACTTTAACAACAACAAAATCGATGTGTACGACGGCACCTTCACCTTCGTGAAATCGTTTACTGATGCCAAAATTCCGAAGGGCTTTGTAGTGTTTAACGTTCAGGACATCGGGGGCAAGCTTTATGTCGCCTATGTCAACGCCAAAGGCGGCGGAGGTGGATATATTGATATCTTCACGGAAGCCGGAAAATTCGTGAAGCAGCTTACGCATGGGGCGCCACTGAACCAGCCCTGGGGATTTGCCATCGCTCCGAAGAATTTCGGTCCGCTCAGCAATACCTTGTTGATTTCGAACAACACGAATACCGGAACCATTAATGGTTTCAATTTGAAGACCGGAAAGTTTGCCGGCACAGTGAAAGACTCGGCTGGCAAGGCGATCACGATCGATCAACTTTGGGGAATCGAGTTCGGCGGAGGGACCACAGTTAACGGGAAGACGAATCAGTTGTTCTTTACCGCGGGACCGAACAACAATTTGGATGGATTGTTCGGTATGATTGCGTTCAAGTAGTTTGGGTGATTGCGGAAAGAGTAATTCAACTGCGGAGGGTGCTGGGTTCCGAACCCAGCACCCTCCCATTTTTTTGGGCGCGATTGAGTCGGCCAGCTTAGTTCTGACAGCTCGAGGCTGTCCCACTCGCCGTGGTGTTCGACGAGTGCTGGTGAACCAAGGACAGAAAGCAGAACTGCGCGTCCGCCAGATCGCATGATAGATCTCAGCGCAAAGCGTCGGGGTCCGTGGTGCCCACTCGTCGAACACCGCGACGAGTGGGGCAGCCGCTTTCTTGGTGACGTATCAAGGGAAGTTTTAACCGCAGCGAGTGGGCCAGCCCCCAAGCTCAAGCGCTATAACATTGGCGGCCGCCCGGAAATGGGGCCGAGCCAGGCGCTGCAGTAAGGACCCCCCTCCCCCTGGTCTTTTGGGATCACAGGGATAGCGGGGAACTAGGGTTAAAATCTTTGAATTCAAAAGAGTTACAGGGAAAATCCTGGAAACAAACGGTTTGTGGATGGGGGAAGGCATTTCGAATCGATGAGATATCTATTTGTTATCGCGTATATCTGATAGCGAAGTCAAGGGAATTACGGAGAATAAGCGAGGCGCTGTGCCGAAATGGGAAAAGGGTGTTGGGTGGGTGCTGGAGCTGCTGCCCAGTTTTCAGGAAACTGGGGAACGTTCCGTCTGTCCCCAGATTTGTCCCCCAGATTTGTCCCTAAATAAAGCGTCGCGCAGGTTCCCGACGGCGGGGTGCACGACGGAGTCGTACTCGGCACCGTCACCTGAACTGTGCTGCCGCTGGTGTTTTGGACCTTGTACGTGCCGTTCTCGGTCGGTGCAAGAGTGTTGCCCTGCATCATGACCAACTCGCCGGGATAAATGTTCACTCCAAAGTTCGCGGCAGGAGAGACGGTCATGGTCATGGTGTTGCCTGATACAGTCGCGGACTGGACCGTGAGCGAGCGCACCGGGAAGGCGGTGGTGCAAGACGGGGACCCTGGTGCGGGAGTTAAATGCCCCGTGCCCACGGGGGTATTGGGCGCTGTGCACACCGACAGAAATGTTCCCGGCCCTGAATTCGTGCCACTGCCTGGGTCCGCTCCCCGGCTAACGCCCTCGATGCCCCAGAAGCCAGCGGGAATCACCAGCGCAGGAGTGCCAGGCCCGGACCCGGTGCCGTAGGTGTAGTTGGTGGCGGGCGGAATGGGGCCGTCGGCGTAGAGGTTGACCTCGCCGAGCAATAGTTTTCCTCCGGTGGCGTTCCTGGTTCCTGAGTATTGCGACACGCAGCCGTTCAGCATGGTTGTAATGTTAGCGGCCGCACAGACCTGATTTCCAGTGAAGCCGCGGGCGTCGATGGTCGCACCTAGTGGATAATTGGTGGTGCCCAGCGTGGCGCAAGCGGCCGCGACCGCGCCGCACATGTCGGTGACGGTACCACCGAAAAACTGCTTCGCGTCGATCGACGTCTGGCTATCTTTAGGTGAGCCCGCGTTTCCAACGGTCGGAAGGCCCGTCGTGTATTGGGCCGAGGACAAGCTGCAGAGGATTCCTATCAGCGGACAGAGCAAGGCCGGCTGTACAACTGCCTTACCTAGCGAGAGAGACAGGCGAACCTGCGAGCGCAGGCGGGCAACAAAATGCAACATTTGGTTCTCCTTTGGATTTGCTGAGTTGCCGCTCCAGCCGCTCCCCCCTCGCCACGGAGAACCATGGGCTGGGTCCGCCCGCACTTAGCAAGCGCCCCAGTGAGCGTCTTTAGCTGACCGTCGTAGGTTATCGCACGAGCGAAGCATCTTGGAGTACCTATCTCGATGCAGCCCGAGGCGGGCCCGTCGGCGCAAAATGTTGCACATTGACATTGCTCAAGACGAAGACGACACTGCTCGTGGGATGTCAAGCATGAGCCGCACACTTTGGATTTTTCTGCTCGTGGCTGCGACGCTATCCGTGTGCGCAGGCTACGCCCACTCTGGTCAGTTCAAGAAGACGACCTACTATAGCGCCGGCCGGAGACCGTTCGCCGTAGTCGCGGCGCACTTTACTCGGAGCGGGAACATGGATCTTGCCTTCGCTGACTGGCTGAGCGGCCAGATCGTGATTCTTTTGGGCAACGGGGACGGAACCTTCCAGACGCCTCGAAAGTTCCCCGCGCCCAGCCCAATCGAACTTGCAGCGGGAGACTTCAACGAAGACGGCAATCTGGACTTGGCCGTGGTGGAGGCGAACGGAACTGGGGATGGCGCGTTAATGATCTTTCTCGGCAACGGTGAGGGCAGCTTCAAGTTCTCCACCAGCTATCCGATCGGCGTGGCATCCGGTTTCGTCGCCGTAGCAGACTTCAACGGCGACGGACACTTAGACGCTGCGGTCTCAGACCAGGGGATCGACAGTACTCCGGGCGACGTGATCGTCTTCTTCGGCAACGGCCATGGAAAGCTCAGCAGAGTTGCCAAGTTTAAGCTGCCACACCAGCAACCCACTGGCATCGCTGCGGGTGATCTGAACGGCGATCACCATCCCGATCTGGCCGTGACGTTGGCCGGCAGCGGCTCGGTCGCGGTTTTCCTGAACGATGGCACGGGAAAATTCCTCAAGCCGGTCAGCTACAACGCCGGAGGCGGCGAAGCGGAGGACGTGAAGATCGCCGACCTGCGCAACGACGGTCGGAACGACTTAGTCATCGCCAACAACTCGCGCAGTGCCGTCGGTGTTTTGCTCAACAAGGGCAACGGCACCTTCGGGCCGGTTACGCTTTACCCGGTATGTCAGAGCTTTTGCCAGGCCGCAGAGGCGGTTGTCGTCGACGACTTCAATCTGGATGGCAAGCTGGACGTGGCAGTGGCAGGCCACATCGGAGACAGCTCTTTGTACTACGGCAAAGGCGACGGCACTTTCAAACCTGCGGTTCGCATCCACAACTCCATCGGCAATTTCCAGAACAGCGGCCCCTCCATCGCCGCCGGCGACTTCATCACCGGCAACCAAGCCCCCGACCTCGCCATTCCCATCGAACTCAACGGCAAGGTCGCCATTATGATCAATACGCAGTAGGTGTGTTTAGCCCGCCTTTACGTTTCCGCGACGAGTGGGGCAGCCGCTTTCTTGGTGACGCATGGAAGCACGTTTAGCCGCCGCGAGTGGGCCAGCCCCCAGCCGATGTGTTTGGTCGATCAGAAAGAGTCAACGACGGATGGCCCATTCAAGCCTCTTTTGGCTCGAGTGCGGCAGTGCCCGACAAGCAGGTCCCTCCACTCGCCAGTTGATCTGCTTCGCAGCTCAACTGACTCGGTCGGGATGACAGAGTAGATTTCAGTTTCGCTGCACGAGCGAGGACGCCCGCGCCTACACGAGTGGGACGCTCCCGCCCACACGGACTGACGCTTGCGCCTAATGGATTAAGCCCGCGCCTGCACTGGCAACTGGCGGGTGAGGACTGTGCCTGCTAACATTTCAGCACATGGCACTTCGTCGGCTGACGGGAAAAACTAAAGAGCGCGGGCGCAAGGCTCGGGGCGGGGCGGTTGCACGCGATCGCGGACGGCGAGCTGAGCTGGTCATCATCACCGGGATGAGCGGGTCGGGGAAAGCCTCGGTGCTCAAGGCTTTCGAGGATCTGGGTTATTACTGCGTGGACAATCTGCCGGTGGGGCTGATTCCGCAATTCGCGGAGTTGGCCGGCCAGTCTTCTGAAATCGAGCGCACCGCGCTGGTGGTGGATGTTCGCGAAGGCGCACAACTCGACGATCTGCCCAAGATCGTGAAGTCGGTTCGACGAATCCTTCCCACCAAAATGATTTTTCTTGAGGCAGCGGACTCGGTTTTGTTGCGCCGTTTCAGTGAGACTCGGCGGCCGCATCCGTTAGGCACCAAGACATCGGTTAAGGCATCGCTGGCTGCGGAGCGGGAGCATTTGCGGCCGATTCGGGCGATGGCGGATCTGGTGATCGATACTTCAAAATTCAACGTCCACGAGCTGCGGTCGCATATTACCGAAGGTTTTCAGAAGCAGGAAGCGGGCAACAACATTTTGGTTTCATGTGTGAGTTTCGGCTTCCGGCATGGGCTTCCGGAAGATGCGGACCTGGTGTTTGACGTTCGCTTTTTGCCTAATCCGCATTTTGTGCCGGAGTTTCGTCCGCTGACCGGGCGCGATCCCAAGGTTGCGAAATATATTCGCTCATTTCCGCAGACCAAGGAATTCATCAATCGTATTTCGAAGCTGCTGGTTTATCTTTTGCCGCACTACATTCGGGAGGGAAAAAGTTATCTGACGATTTCGTTCGGTTGCACGGGCGGGCAGCATCGCTCGGTGATGATTGCGGAAGATGTGTCTAAACATTTGGGAAAGGCTGGGTATCGGGTGAAGGTGGTGCATCGGGATAGTCCGGGGTAGAGTGTCGTTGGCCAAAATCAGTCGTTGGGTGTTGGCCGTTCGTAGTTGGCCAGAATCAAGCAAACTGTCATCCCGAGCGCAGTCGATGGACCTTGTGTATTGCGTCTTTCGGCGATGAGGCGGGACATTCGGTAGCGGAGCGGAAACACAAGGTCCCTCGACTGCGCTCGGGATGACAGTGTATGAAATTGCCAACGACCAACGACGAACGACGAACGGCCGACGGATGACGCAACGACGAACGACCAAGGACTGAAGTAGAATGAGGGCTTGCAACGCATGCCGAGTTTATTCGTAGCGTGGCCGGTTCGGTTGCTCATCGGGAGTCCTGAATGCGGCAACTGACACGCCTTATCCGGTACGTGGCGCCCTATTGGTGGCCGGTTGGGGCTTCCGTACTTTTGATGGCGGCCGTGGGGTTGCTCGATGCTTTTCGTTTGCTGCTGATCGGACCTATCTTTGACCGGGTGCTGAATCCGGGTTCCCAGTCTCGCGAGATGCAGTTGTTTACGGTTCCGGGCAGCGGACACCCCATTTATTTGCAGCAGTTCGTTCCATCACACTTTCAGAATCCGTGGACGGTAGTGGCCTTTGCCCTGGTCGCGGCAACTGTGTTGAAAGGGATTTGTGATTACGCGGGCACGTACCTGGTGAACTACGCGGGATTCGGAATGATTACGGATTTGCGCAACGATTTGTACGATTCGATTCTGCAGCGTTCGGCTGCATTCTTTCACCGGCACACGACAGGGACTTTGGTTTCGACGATTGTGAATGATGTGGAGCGGGTGCAGTACGCAATGTCGAGCGTGCTGGCGGAATTTCTGCAGCAATTCTTTACCTTTATTTTTACCGCGCTGGTGGTGGTTGCGTTGGGACGGAAGTTTGCCTGGATTCTGGTTTTGTTCGTACCGGTGATTATTTTCTCCGCGGGCCGAATCGGGCGCCGGGTACGGCATACCACGCGGCGGGGTCAGGATAAGCTGGCCGACATTCAGAATATTCTGCACGAAACCATTACCGGCAACCGCATTGTGAAGGCCTTCAGCATGGAGCGCTGGGAGATTGCCCGCTTCCGCAAAGCCGCGCAGAGGCTGTTCCGGGCTAATCTTCGTTCGGTGGCGGCGGTCGCGATCAGTTCGCCGCTGATGGATATTTTTGGCGCGGTTGCGATTGCGCTGCTGCTGTTACTCGGGCGCGAACAAATTAATCATCACGTATTTTCCTCGGGAACATTTTTGGCGTTTATTGTCGCCGTGTTCAAACTTTACGATCCGGTGCGCAAGTTCGCATTGTTTAACAACAATTTCCAGCAGGCGTTGGGCGCGTCTTCCGAGATATTCAAATTCATGGATACGGAGGACGATGTAAAAGAAAAGCCCGGAGCCAAGCCACTGGCGCCGTTTTCGGGCAGCATACGGTTTGAGAAGGTTTGCTTCGCGTATGGCTCGGAAGACGAAGAAGGGCGCGAGATTCTGCGCGATATCGATCTCGAAGTTCAAGCTGGGGAAGTTCTCGCCGTTGTAGGCTCGAGCGGGGCAGGGAAGAGCACGCTGGTGCATTTGATCCCGCGATTTTTCGATGTGACCTCCGGCAAGCTGATGATCGACGGCTGCGACGTGCGCGATACCACACTGGCTTCGCTGCGGTCCCAGATCGGCGTAGTAGCGCAGGACACGGTTCTGTTTAACGACACGGTGCGGAATAATATTGCTTACGGGCAGCCGGGCATATCGCAAAAAACGGTGGAGGCCGCGGCGCGCGCGGCATTGGCGCATGACTTTATTATGGAGTTGCCCGGCGGCTACGAGACGGTTATTGGAGAGCGCGGGGTGCGACTTTCGGGAGGAGAGCGGCAACGCATCGCGATTGCGCGAGCGCTGCTGAAGAATGCGCCGATTCTGATTCTGGACGAGGCCACTTCGGCGCTGGATAGTGAGTCGGAGGCGCTGGTGCAGTCGGCGCTGCAGAATTTGATGACGGGCCGCACCGTGGTGGTGATTGCGCATCGCTTGTCGACGGTGCGGCGCGCGGACCGGATTGCCGTGCTTGAGAATGGTACTACGGCGGACATTGGGCCGCACGAAGAGCTGATGAAGAAGTTGGGAACTTATCGGCGGTTGTATGAGTTGCAGTTTGCGGATGCGGACCAGCCGAAAGTGCACGCGGAGTGAAGGGTTGAATTTTTGTTTGATCCCGTGGCACGGGCGGGGACGCCCGCGCCTACATTAAAGACGCTACATTAAATATGTCGATCCGCTCCATGACCGGGTTTGCGCAGGTGAAAGGGCAGGTGAACGGGCAGTTTGGTTTCACCCTGTCGCTTAAATCCGTTAATCACCGTTTTCTCGACATTCACTTCCGCATGCCTTCGGATAGCGACGATTTGGAGATGAAGTTGCGGCGGCGGTTGAAAGAGAAAATGGCTCGCGGACATGTGGAACTCACTTTGAATGTGGAACGGAATGTGAGCGAAGGTTTTTCCGTCAATCGAACTTTGGTGGGCGGATACATTCAGGCATTTCGCGCGGCGGCGGCTGAGTTTAAGCTGGCGGATGATCCTGATCTTAATGCGATTCTGCGTATACCAGGCGCGCTTGAATCGGAAAGTTTGCCGGCAGGCGACGGTTTGGAAGCTGCAGTCCTTGCCAAGATGGAAGAGGCGCTGGTCCGGCTCAATCAAATGCGCGAGGAAGAAGGACGCGGCACAGAACGCGAATTGCGGCAGCGCATGGGGCATGTGCAGCAAGCCAGGGAAGGTGTGGAGAAGCATCGGCAGGCCGCGCTGCACGTTTATGCGGATAGATTGAAAAGCCGTCTGCAGGAATTGCTTGGTTCACAAATTGAGCCGGAACGTATCCTGCAGGAAGCCGCGCTGCTGGTGGATCGCAGCGACATTCAGGAAGAGCTGGTGCGGCTCGATCAGCATGTGAAACATCTTCTCGGGCTGCTCGATCAAGGCGGGGAAGTGGGAAAGAAGTTGGATTTCCTGCTGCAGGAGATGAATCGCGAGGCGAATACATTGCTGTCGAAGACTTCGGGATTGTCGGGCGAGGCAATGAAAATTACGGAGCTGGGATTGTCCATGAAAGCTGATATTGAAAAAGCGCGGGAGCAGGTGCAGAACCTCGAATGACTACCGTCTACATAATTTCGGCGCCGTCGGGTTCGGGCAAATCAACGCTCGTGGATAAAGCGCGGAAGATTGTTCCCGACCTGGACTTCTCCATCTCCTACACCACGCGGCCGCCGCGAGGGACGGAGAAGAACGGGCAGGAATATTTTTTCGTTCCACGTTCCGAGTTTGATGAGATGGTGCGTAAAGATGAATTCCTCGAGCATGCGGATGTGTTTGGCCACTGCTACGGCACCGCGAGGCGCGTCCTGCGGCAGGCCGAACAGCGCGGTCACGATCTGTTGCTCGACATTGACGTCCAAGGCGCGGAGCAGATCAAACGCAAGCTTCCCCAAGCGGTGAGTATTTTTATTATGCCGCCCGATCGCAAGATTTTAGAGGCGCGCCTACGAAAACGCAGCCTGGATACCGAAGAGGTAATCCAACGCCGGTTGGTCACGGCCAGTCGGGAGATTGAGAATTACGAGAAATACGACTATATTCTGGTTAACGACCGTCTGGATGAATCCATAGAAGCGCTAACGGCGATCCTGCTTGCGGAACGGCTAAAGCGCTCGGGAATTCAAGGATCCACTGTCGATGCAGAGAAGCTGGCCAAGGCCGAAGGTTGCCGATTGAGCAATATTCGGGAGCGGTTGCAACCGATCCTGGCTTCGTTTTCGACAGCCGCGACAACCGGCGGGCGTTAGAAGTGACAGGGGAGAACACAATGAAGTTGATTGAAGGCTTCGACAGCAACTATCGATATATTCTGGTAGCCGCTCGCCGCGCACGACAGTTGCAAGGCGGTGCGCCCCCGGTAATCGAAACTCACTCCCGCAAACCCTGCCGCATCGCGCAGGATGAAATCAAGGCGGGCAAAGTGAAGTGGGTGATTCCGGAAACGCCTAAGACTCCGGTCGAGGTTGTGAGCGAGATGCTCGACAAGGCGCTGGGGACGGAGTAAGCGTTTCCAATTTGCTGGTTGCCCGCTGCCGAGTCGAAACTGACGGAGCGGCAGTGGCATTGACAAGCGGCAATTATGAAAATCGCTCTCGGCGTCAGTGGCGGGATTGCGGCTTATAAGGCGGCGGAAATTGTCCGCCTGCTGCAAGACCGCGGCGTGCGCGTGCAGGTTGTCATGACTCACGCCGCGCAGGAATTTATCCGGCCTCTTACCTTTGCAGCACTCTCCGGCGAAAAAGTTATTACCGATATGTTTGGCGTGGGTGCGGATGAGCCGAATATCGATTCCGCGGTCGAACATATTGCGGTGGCTCAATCCATCGACGCGCTGCTGGTTGTTCCTGCAACCGCGGATGTTCTAGCCAAGTTTGCCCAGGGCATTGCCAGCGACTTTCTCACCACGCTTTATCTCGCGACCACGGCCCCAGTGGTGGTTGCGCCGGCGATGAATGTGAACATGTGGGAGCATCCGGCGACCCAGGCGAATCTGGAGATTCTGAAAAAGCGCGGTGTGAGGATCGTGGAACCAGGTACCGGATATTTGGCTTGCGGCATGACAGGTGCCGGACGGTTGGCCGAGAATGAAGCCGTCGTAGCGGCCACGCTGGAAGCCTTAGGCGCGTCGCAGGAATTGGCGGGCGAAACTGTATTGATCACGGCTGGGCCTACACGGGAAAAAATTGATCCGGTGCGATACCTTACTAATCGTTCGAGTGGCAGGATGGGGTACGCACTGGCGGAAGCGGCGCTGCGACGCGGAGCGCACGTGCTGCTGGTGAGCGGACCAACGGCGTTGACGCCGCCGGGCGCGGCTGAAGTTACGCGTGTGGAATCTGCCGAAGAGATGCGGCAGGCGGTTTTGAAGCTGCTGCTGCAGGCGACAATTGTGATCAAGACGGCGGCCGTCTCCGACTATCGGGCGAAGTCTGCGTCTTCTCA
>Ga0207036_10142_pt1 | contig 13197 bp, 11 predicted proteins | sample Alteio_BWMinCont_78_FD_153284 | JGI IMG/M metagenome (GOLD analysis project Ga0207036, IMG submission 153284) | Enriched cells from forest soil in Barre Woods Harvard Forest LTER site, Petersham, Massachusetts, United States -... | ecosystem: Environmental > Terrestrial > Soil > Temperate forest >... | reverse complement strand
GAATTGGACGCGTTCTTTTCTCGCCCCGAAAACGCCAAACTCTATGACCGCGCCGCTTTCGCCAATACCATTATTGATGCGCGCAGTTTCAACTGGACACGCATGTTTATGGATCTCGAGACGGTCCTGCCGCAAGGTGCTCGTGTACTCAATATCGAACCCAAACAACTGAATGGACAAGTGGCGGTAAAAATGAGCATCGGCGTGACGGATGGCCAGGTTAAGTCGCACTCTCATGGTTCTAGAGAATTCCTTTTTGGATATTTGAGGAAACTAGGCACGATGCAACGTCCAGCCTGCCAAACCGTCGAGTTCACTGGAGACAAGAGCGGAGGCGAATTCAGGAAGCAATCCCGCGGAACGCGCGGAGGATAGCAGTGATTGAACGGGACAATGGAATTCCTCCTCAAGCAGTCCAGCGAATTCTGAGACCCGCTCGCGGAGCCCCGCAAGGCGCACGGATTGAACACCGGCGTGCCAATGGTCCTGATAGTACGCGGCAACTGGAAAAATCTCATCAAGTAGCATTTTAGGGGTTAAATCCTGGCCCTGCGCGGGCAATTCCACGCAGCGATACGCGCACAGTACCCCTCCCTGAACAATGGCAGTGGTCAGGAAAGCGCCTGAGACCCGGGCCATCAGGGCGGGTGCTTCACCTTCGAGGAGGGCAATCGCAGCCAGCGAGGAGTTTAGAATAACACCGGCGTGCAGACCAACCGACTCGGCGAGCGCATGGTATTCGCGCACCGTGGTTTGTCTGGCGAGGGCGGTAACCACATTCACTCCGTTTTCACGGGGACTCTGGCGCATGTAGGAGATGATCGTTTCATCGATGGCGAAGGGCACGCTCTTTTTGAGTTTCCATCGCAGCATGGGAATGGCTTCCTCGGGCGAGCGGGGAAATTCGTCAAAATGTTGAACAAAAACGCGGATGACCGGATCGGGAAGCAGCAGCGTGACGTCCTGGTCCTGGCCATGTAGTCGTTTCGAGACACTTTCTAGAGCGGCCTTCACGTGGGTGACGTCAACTAAATTGGTTTCAACGGCCGAGGGAAGAATGGCACCCGCCGGCAGAGGCTCGACCACAAAGTCCTCGATGGAACCGGAACGGCCGAATCGAACAGCGGCCAGGCGGTCAAAGCTGATTTCAATCGCCAAGGGCGGATGTGCCATGGCATCCATCCAGGTGGCCATCCGGCGCACCAGTGGGTTCTTGGATATGCGGTCGACGATTCCGAACGGGCTAGTCAAAGAGACTCCCCTGCGAAATTTCACGTACAAAAGAACCAACAAAGTGAATCTCGGCCGGTCTTTCGGCCGAAACGGGAAACGCGCTTGGCCAGGCGCCAGGAGCAACGAGTCGCGTCGCCGCGGAAATGGGCCCGAGAGAGCTGCTGGCTAATAGCCGACCTAGTGAAGGCCTCGGCACAGTTTACCTTATTCGGCGCGGTCACTTGCCCTGCTTAAAGCGAGCTATTGGGCGGGGCGCTTTTCCTTTCCGGTGTAGCTTTCTTCGGAGGTTTTGGATCAGGCTTGGGCTCAGGCTTCGGGTCCGACGCGATTCCGGGCCTCCAAAAATTCGGATCGCCATCGCTAAACTCATGCGAGACGTGCGACATATCCGGGCGCACGAGATACAGATGGCTCTCCGTGTTGGCCAAAGACTCGCGCGCCATCTGCTGCAAGTGTTCTGCTGTATCCTCACCTTCGGCACCCGGCAAGTCCTGCTCCCACGAGAAAATGTCGTCGTTAACAGCGAGTGTCGACATGGGGACAAAAATGACAAAGGCCGGCGTAGGTTCTCCGATTTTCACCTGATAGACGACCCACGGGATGTCCGCTTGGATCTTAGCCAAGGCATCCGCGAGAATCTTGAGGCTCTCAATAAAACTGCCCTCATGCCCCGGAAAGAGATGGACTTCGATGGTGCGGAGAAAACGCATTTCGGAAAGGTCGATGCCACCGGCCAAGTAGCCCAGGTCGTCGCGGCGCACCGCAAGAGAGACGCGCTCACTGACTCCCAAGGCGTCGATTTCTTCCTGGAACCTGGAAATGTCGAGATGCGCGGCATAAAACTGAACCCAGTCGGCGCGCGACTGTTCCCACTGCTGGAAGGAGTCGAGCGGATGCAAGAAGAGCACGTCCCGCGAACCAGATAACGATTGCACGCTAATCCAGAAACTTGGGGCATCCAGGCGGTCACAGGCACGAGAGAACATCGCTTCGAGTCTGCTTCTCTGGGCGCTCCGGTCTGATGGAACTTCCTGATGAAGTAAGAGCAAAAGATTCGGCGGAGCTGCCGCGAGGTTGGCAGTCTTTCGTTCCTGACCACAAACTACAGACGCGCAAGAACAAGCTAAGAACATCGCCACCGCTCGTCTCGAGAGTCTCATGGACTATGTCTCCAACGTGAAGTCTAGCTGGCTTCTCATGCGCCAAGGTGGCAGCGGTGGAAGGAATAGGCAACGATGGCCTGTTCACGGCGCCATGCGACCCAGCACAGAATACCCGGAAGGCCACCACCATGCCCGCTTCTTTCCGCCTTTACGGTGCTCAAAGGAACATCGTAAAGCCGAAAAGGCGTTAAACGCCGGATGGAATTGGTCCCGTTAAGGCAGGCCATCCTAAAAAAGGAGCTTTCGTCGGGCCTGGAGTAATTTGGAGACCACGTTACATCGTCTTGCTTATCGCCTATCTACGTCCTTGTGCAAAATCAACTAGACCTGCAAGATCGAGGCCGAAACCTAACGATACGTGAGGGTTAGAACGCAGGAAAAACCGAAGGTACGTTTACGTTTGGTTACCCCTTGAGCCCACGCGTTATCTGTGCGATAGTCTGCTGAGGGGGTATGGAATCCAAGTACGACTCATTCAGTAAGGTTCCAAACACCTGGCCATCGGCGTTGACCCCAGCACAACTCCCGCCATTGAATCCTGGATTTTTATCTGAAGCCGCGACCCTTCGAAAGTAAGCAGTACTCGGACGGTCGCCAAAGAGACGCATTATGGCCCGAAGAGCGCCAATTAATGTACTCTTATCATAATGTGATGCAAGGCGGATATAGGGAACCTCAGCAAGAGAAGAGAGTTGCGCGCAAACCGGGCGCAGACCGTCATCGTCCCGTGCGCGGATTGGGCAAAAAGACGTAATCCGGTGCTCCACAAACAACCCCAAAACGAAGAGCAGCGCGTTCACCGAAAGAGGCACGACGCTATTGTGCATTCCGCGCCGAAAAGCGCGGAACTTGCGACAGCCCTCCGGGAGATTCAAGGCCTTTTGGAGAGCTATGCTCCAACGTGGTTTACCGAAGCTCATCAAAGAAGAATCGTAAACGCCCAGGGCGGCGGCGGGGAACGGGTGGCTGCCGTGTTAACGGAAATGTACAAGCTTTTGAATGACTATGCACCCGCCTGGTATACAAAAAAGGAGTACGAAAGGGTTAAGCAAGTACTGGGGCTTATGAAGAAGCGATAGGACGAGCCCGGTTCCGGGCAGGAAGCCCGTGCTGGTCAGGAAATCTCTAGCCTATAACCGAACCCGGGGACGGTAACAATGAGCTTCGGTTTCCTGGGGGCCTCCTCTAACTTTTGGCGGAGGCTGGCGATGTGCACGTCGACGGTGCGCGTGAACGTGCCGATCTCATAACCCCACACCTCGCGGAGAAGCAGATCCCTGGAAAGAGTTTTTCCTGCATTTTCTGCCAGGTAACGCAAAAGCTGGAATTCGCGAGAGGTGACGTAGACGGGCAGGCCGTCGCGAGTGACCTTAGTGCCCCGAAAGTCTACCAAGACGGAACCAATCCGGAGAAAACCCTTGCCGGAATGGGACGCGGTGCGCCGCAATAGTGCTTCGATGCGCGCTAGTAGTTCGGTGGTGTCAAATGGCTTGGTGACGTAGTCATCGGCTCCCAATTTAAAGCCGAGTACCTTTTCTGAGGTTTGGCCGCGAGCCGTCAACAGGAGAACGGGAGTGGCCAATCCGGCGGAACGGATTCCCCGGCAAACGTCGAGACCGTTCGATCGCGGCAGCATGATATCCAGAATGACTAGATCGAAAGGAAGAGTGGTGGCTTTTTCAAATCCTTGCTCACCGTCCGCGGCGAGGTCAACGACGTACCCGGCGCTTCGCAGACGATCACCAAGAGTCATTCGCAGAGCTTCTTCGTCTTCGACAAGCAGAAGGCTTTCATTCATTGTTGAGCGCGTACCCCCGAGGGGGAGTCAACGACTTGCGGCGGCAAGTTATCGGGGCTTGCCACCGGCAAGTGCAACGTTAAGGTACTCCCGACGCCAAGCTCGCTCGCCACCGTGAGCCTGCCCCCCATGCTCTCGGCAATGCCCTTGGAAACCGATAATCCTAACCCGGTTCCGTGGATTTGCTCTGAAATGACCGTGGCACTTCGATAGAACGGATCAAAAACGCGCGGCAACTCCGACCGAGCAATTCCAATGCCCCGATCCTGAACGGCAATGAGGATTTCCATGGGGCCGCCATGCCCAGAACGAGCAGTCGAAACGGTAATGGCGATCCAACGGCTGCTTCCACTATATTTCAGGGCATTTCCGACCAGATTTTGCAGGCACTGCGTGAGCGCCGAGAGGTCGCCCATGACCGAGGGCAAGTCGGGTGCGACTTCGAGATCCAGGGTAAAGCCAGAATGCTTGACGCGGTCCGCTGTCGAAAGCAGGACGGCATCGACGAGTTCCGAAACACGGAGAACGCGCAAGACGTAGGGGATTTTTCGGTCGTTGGCAGCGGCAAACAGCAAAATCTGATTCACCAGCTCGGCCATCTGGTGGCTTTGGTTCTGGATGGCTCGCCCGTACTTTTGCTGGTCTTCCCTGCCCTCAATCAAACCGTCAGCTATGTTGTCGGCGGCGGAAGAAATCACTGCCAGGGGCGTACGAAGTTCGTGCGAAACCGAGGCCACAAATTCCATCTGCAGCTTGGCAAGTTGCAGGGCAGCTTGCACCCGACTCGTCTGAATAGCCCAGACGGAAACGAATGCAAGAACCAGGGTAGTGCCGAGGATACCAGCGAGTCTTAGCATGGTGCGCCGGGAAGTCGCGGCCACATTAGCGAGCCGCTGGAAGGCCTGCTCGTCATAGAGACGATTGATCTCCTCGAGGTCTTCGCGAACGCGATCGAATAACGGTACGCCGCTCTTAAGATCGCGATCCACCGCTTCTTGAATGCTTCCCTCCAGTATGGAGGCCAGGACTTCATCACGAACCTGGAGGTAGGCGTACCAGCTCTGCTGAAGCCGGGTGCCAACCCGCAATTCGACGGGCGTCCTTTCCTCGCGAAGGTATTCGCTTATGCCAGCGGTCACCAGCGCGTCCGCCTCGCGCGACTGGTCGGCATACTTCACTTGCAGATTGCTGTCCTTTGTACTCAAGGCGTAAAAGGTGCTTCGGCGGGTCTCCTGAGCTTCGTATTCCATATTGCCAATGCGGCGCATTCCCAAAACCGATCCCGCATACATTTTTTGCGCCTCGGCATCGGCGCTGCGCAAATCTCGACTAACGAAAATCCCTACGACGACCACGACCAGGAACACGAAGAAAAGAAGCAAGGAGGAACTGTGACGCGAGAGCAGACTGGACGCCCGGCCGGACGTGGAGATGGCCGTGGAAAGCCCCTTCGTATGCGGCGCTATTGGCTGGTTTCGCGGGCTCATACTATTTGCTCGGGCGGGGCGGTACGTGAAGAGGATAACCCTTGTCGGAAGGTGCGCGCTCGTCAATTCGCAGAACTTTCACAGTGGAGTCCACGTCGGAGGCGCGCAAGTAGCCGATAGCCCCAGGTACGTTGAAGATGAACTTGCGTACCCCAGCGGGCGTCGCAAGCGTTTTTGGAGAGACTAAAAGCTGGCCGGTGAACACCCCGTGGAGAAAGTGATTGTTGAATTGGGTCTCGGTCATCTGGCAAATCTCGCGGAGTATGGAGGCGCGTTCGGGCTGGCCCGGTTCCATCATGACGATGGTGATGCGTCGGCCGTTCGGCCAGTTGCCGCGCTCGCCGAGGAAAATGCGCCGAAGCTCCCCGGTGGAAAGTTTGTCGGCCGGATTGGAAACGTTGACAACGATCGCTAAGTTCAAGTCTGCTGGCGTTTGTCCCTCAGAAGACGCTGCGCTCCCTGGAACAAACTCGTGCGCCGTCGCGCCGATAAGCAGGCCGGCGAAAGCCACGCCGAGCAGAGACACCTTGAGGAGACGCGTCATCACGCTTTCAAAAGGTAAAGCCGACCTGCAAAGCGAGCGAATTGAACGCTGCTTGCCTGCGCAGGTCGGTGAAGTCGTATTGTAGTTTGACGGCCACAGACTCGCTGGCATCGTAGCGGATTCCGAAGGAAGGACCGTGGCGCAGGGTAACGTCCGGAAAGATAGGTTCTCCATTCGGGGCGTTTATGTACTGATACCGGAAATAGGGCCGGAAAGCGCCAAATTGCCGCGAGATCTGAGTGTAAAAGCCAGGCGTATCGAAAACGTGCGAAGTTCCCGCCGGAGCGTGGCGCACGAGCAGCGCCTCGTTCAGCCATTCGAAATTGGAGCGCACCAGCACGGCATGGAACGCGAGAATGCTCTCGTCCACTTTGGGCCGGCCGAGCGGCGTCAATAGATCGCGGTAGTAGGAGAATCCCGTCTGCAAGCCGCGGAAGGCCTCAGGGCGGGCAAAAACGGCCACATTGAAGGCTTTGTGGTTGTCTTCATCCACTACGTTCTGCACCGGTTCGGCGTCCAGGGGAGTTCGCGATTCGCGCCCGTTGCCGATTTCGGCGACGTAATGCAAACCCAAGGCCCCCGACCAGGGGACTAGGCCGGAGGCGGAAGCGCCGACATTGTGGATCGGTAGAATTCCCCCGTTGTCCTCGAACAGGAACAGAAAAGGGCGGTCGGTGGTGGTCTGGAACCAGGTGCCGTGGTGGAACTCAGTGTTCCAGTAGCCGATGGCCGTGTGGTAACGGCCAACCGCAAGATGGAAATAATCATTGTAGGAATACTGCAAGAGCATACGCTCGACATCGACGCCGAAAGAGTTCTTCTCGCTCGTATTTACACCGTAAATGTTTTCGGGCCCACCTTCAAAAACGATCTCGCTCAGAAATTTAAACTTTTCAGAAATGTCGGAGGTGACAAACAGATTGAGCTGCCCTAGAGTAAATGAGTTGGTGCTGCCTTTTCGGTCGTCTCCGTGAAATGAAATGTCGCCAAATCCTCGGATGCGCATCAAAGTCTTGCTAACATCCATGCGGTCCGACATGCCATGATCGCTCATCGGTTCGGGCTCTGGTTCGGGTGTCGGAGGGGCCACCGCAGGAGCAGCCTGGGCAGCGGGAGCAACGGGCACTTCGGGCGAACTGGCAAGCGGAGCATGGCCCTCCAGCTCTTTGATGCGGGCCTCCAATTGTTCCACTTTTTTTACTCTTTCTTCGAGTTGGGCGACTCGCTGAAGCAAAGCGGCCAAGGTTTCCTTGTCGGCATCGGGATGCGCGACAACCTCCGACTGCCTTGCGGACAGCCCCGAAACCACGGCCAACGATGCCAGCAACAGCACGGACAGGCGCGTTAGCGGCCTCCGGTCGGCCGCCATCAAATTGAGAGCCGCTTTGCGCAGAAGGGGAAGGAAGAGCTTCATTGTATTCTCCAGATACCAAAGATTTACAGCATCAGACCCACGGACGTTACTCGATAGATTTGCACCCTTTTGCACCGTTGATCTTGGAATTGTAAAACGGGCCAGGCAACCCACGGAGCTCGAGACCGCGTAGAGAATACCCGAGAGTAACTACCTGTAAGCGAAAAGCCGCCTTAGACCATCCAAAGGGGACAGAAGCTCTGGACCGGCGCCGAGTTAGAGACGCCATCTAGGAAACCCTTTCGTGTCGACAAACTACGCGATGGCGATCCCGGAGGCAACGACAAACGAGGCGCTTGTCTTCCGGAAGCTGGCGGGTAACGGCATTAAGAATCGCCAGAAGGAAACCCACAGACCACCTCGCGGATGCCCTCCTGGAACTTGGAACCTACGCCATCCACTCGGGCCGGAGGCGCCTAATCTGAGCCTGCTGATTCAACTGGCTGCAAGCCCAAAGGAGTTGAGCTCTGGTCTGCTTGAACGCCATGGGGATGGAGACCCCACTTCCATACTTCGTAGATGGCAGGGTAGACCAGGAGTTCGAGAACAAACGAAGTAAAGATACCGCCGACCATAGCTGCGGCGATGCGCTTCATTACGTCCGAGCCTGCACCCGTGGCCCACATAATGGGAAAAAGACCGACGCAAGTCGTGGCAAAGGTCATGAATTTCGGTCGTAAACGCTTCGCGGCACCCTGTACGATGGCTTCTCGCAACTGGTCAAGCGTGTTGAGGCGGCCTTCGCGCCGTGCCTCCGCGCAGGCGAGATCGAGGTACAGGAGCATAAAGACCCCCGTCTCGGCATCAATTCCCAACAAAGCGATCAATCCCACCCAAACAGCGACGCTGAGGTTGTAGCCAGCGAAATAAAGAAACCAGAGCGCCCCAACCGCGGAAAAAGGTACCGCCAGCAAGACAATAATGGTCTTGGGAACGGAACGAGTATTGAAATAAAGTAAGAGAACGATCAGGAACAGGGTGATGGGGACCACTAACTTCAGGCGTTCCGTCGCGCGCTGCATGCTCTCATACTGTCCGCTCCAACTTACGGAATAGCCGGCAGGCAGCTTGATGCGGTCGCGCAGCAGTTGATTCGCTTCTCTGATGTAGCTGCCAGGGTCGCGACCGGCGACGTCCACATAGACATAACCGGTGAGCAGGCCGTTTTCATTGCGGATCATGGCCGGGCCGGTGGAGATGCTGATTTTCGCCAAATCGCTTAACGTCAATTGCCGCTGGCCGCCCGCCGGGATGGGAATAGCGGCAAGGGAGCCAATGTCGCTGCGGAAATCGCGCTGAAACCGGACGTTTACTCGGTAACGCTCCTGTCCGAGCACCACGGTGGTGACATTTTCGCCGCCGATGGCGTTCTCGATGACGCGCTGGGCGTCTTCGACGCTGACTCCATAGCGCGCCAGATGTTCGCGATCCCACTGCAGGTCGAGAAAGTGGCCTTCGGCCGTACGTTCGGCAAGCACCGCACGCGTTCCTGGTACGGCTTTGAGCAGAGATTCGATTTCCGTGCCGATCGCCTGGATCTGCTGCAAGTCAGCCCCGGCAATCTTCAATCCCACAGGGGTTCGAAGCCCGGTGGTCAGCATATCGATGCGCCCGCGGATGGGCATGGTCCACGCGTTGTTGACTCCTGGAATCTTCAACGCTTCATTCATCTGGCCCACCAACTCCTCGGTGGAGATCGTGTCGGGGGTAATGTGGCGAAACAGGCTCTTGGCCCATTCCGGGGCCCATGCGGAATACCAGGTGTCCACATGTCGCCAGGCACTGTGGGGCTTTAGAACGATTAGCGTCTCCAGCATCGAGAGCGGTGCCGGGTCGGTGGCAGTTTCGGCTCGCCCGGCCTTGCCAAGAACATGGTCGACTTCCGGGAATTGGCTCAGCATGTGATCGCTGACCTGGAGCAACTGCTCCGCCTGGTGGATGGAGATGCCCGGCAGTGTCGTGGGCATATAGAAAATCGCACCTTCGTCCAGGGGCGGCATGGACTCTGAGCCCAAACGGAAGAAAACGGGCACGGTGAGGATCATTAGCGCAACCGCCGCGCCAATGACAAACCACTTCCATCGCAACGTCCAACGGACCACGGGCTCATAGACACGAATCAGATGCCGGCTTATTGGGTGGCTCTCTTCGGAACGCACTTTGCCAATCAGCAAGGCATTGGCAACTCGGCACAACCATTCCGGCCTGAACTCGAACCGCTTGATTCCGTTAAGAAAAAGCCGCAACGCGGGATCTAGCGTGATTGCCAACAGCGCGGCAGCCACCATGGTCAGCGTCTTGGCATATGCCAGGGGCCGGAACATCCGCCCTTCCTGAGCCTGTAACGTGAGGACCGGCAGGAAAGAGACGGCAATGACCAGTAGCGCAAAGAACGTCGGGCCCGCGACCTCCTTGATGGCGGCAAGGACGATTTTGCGACGGTCGCCGAGGCCTCCGGCTTTTTCCCATAGTTCTAGCTTCTTATGGGTTTGCTCGGCAACGACGATCGAAGCGTCAACCAGTTCGCTGAAAGCGATAGCAATACCGGCCAGTGACATGATATTCGCGCTGATTCCCATCATGCGGAACGGAATAAACGCAAGCAGCACGGCGACCGGCATGGTCACAATCGGAATCGCCGCGCTAGGGAAATGCCAAAGAAAAACGAGAATAATGAGCGCGACCGTAACGGCGACCTCGAGGATGGTCGTTTTCACGGTGCCAATCGCGTTGTGTATCAGGTCCGACCGGTCATAGATCGGAATGAGCTTTACGCCAGGCGGAAACCCCGGTTCGATCTCCTTGATTTTGGCTTTTACGCGGTCAATGACATCGAGAGCATTTTCTCCGTTGCGCATGACGACAATTCCGGAAACGGCTTCGCCCGAGCCATTCAGATCGGCAAGACCGCGCCGCAAGTCCGGCCCCATCTCAACATGTCCTACGTCTTTAATACGGATTTGCGAGCCGCTTTCGCTAACACTCAGGGGAATGTTTTCAAAATCTTCGAGGGAGCGCGCGTAACCGCGGCCGCGCACCATATACTCCGTTCCGCCAAATTCCAGCAATCGCCCGCTGGACTCGCTATTGCCGCCGCGAACCGCTTCGACCACACGACTTACTGGGATGCCGTAGGCGCGCAAACGATTGGGGTCGAGATTCACCTGGTACTGACGGGTATAACCGCCGATGGGAGCAACCTCGGCTACACCGGGAACCGAGCGGAGGTAATAGCTCAGATACCAGTCTTGGTAAGAGCGCAAATCGGCGAGGCTGTGCTTCCCTGTTGTATCCACCAAAGCATACTGAAAGACCCAGCCGAGAGAGGTCGCATCGGGGCCCAGTTCGGTTTTCACGCCGTCCGGCAAACGCGGTATAACGCTTGCGAGATACTCTGTGGTCCGTGAGCGCGCCCAGTACAGATCGGTTCCTTCGTCAAAGACCACGTACACATACGAGTAGCCGAAATCGGAGAAGCCCCGCACTGCTTTAACCCGGGGGGGCGCCGAGCATGGCACTAACGATCGGATAGGTAACCTGATCCTCGAGGATGTCCGGGCTGCGGTCCCAGCGCGAATAAATAATGACTTGCGTGTCGCTGAGATCAGGAATGGCATCAACGGGCACCGTGACCATCGCCCACCATCCCGCGATGCAGGCCACCGCGATCGCGGTTAAAACAGCTAGCTTGTGTCGTACGGAGAAGTCGATGATCCTGTTAATCAACGCCGTCTCCCGGATGCCTGGCACTCGCGCCGGAGGGATCGTCCCTCACCTTTTTCGCGCATGGCGCGGGCAGGGCGAGAGACTTGCCCGGCGAACCCGCCGTTCGTGAATCTCCCGCCACGCTGCAACCCGGGACCGGCACCGCTTTCGCAACGGCCACATGTTCAGGCAGACTGACCGCGCTATCCGGAGCGCTGACAGGCGGGGCTTCAACAGTAGGCGTTTTCAGCCGGCTTTCCGAGTCAACGAGAAACGTGGCGGCGGCCACCACGCGCTCACCGGGCTCGACGCCCCTCAAGATCTCCACCCGTTCGCCAAAACGCCATCCCGTTTCGACCTCGCGGGGCTCGAAAACGCCTTCTCCGCGCTCGACGTATACACGGGCGTGCGCTCCCGAATCCACCAGCGCGTCCAGCGGCACGGTAACGGCGCGCGGTAAACGGATCGGCAGCTCGACGTCCACCAACATTTCAGGCCGCAAGGTAAATTTGGAATTTTCCACTTCAAGACGAAACTTGACAGTCCCGCCTCCCGCTTCCGATTGTGGCAGGCTGTCGGAAATGCGTGCTTGCAACTGGCGCCCTGCCCCATTCAAGGTAATCTTTGCCAGATCACCAGCACGGAGATAGGACGCTTCGTTTTCATCAACCTCGGCGACAACCCACACCCGGCGCAGATCCGCAATGCGGTAGAACTCCATGTTGTGATCGAAATGCTGTCCCGCGGAAACGTTTCGCGAGAGAATGAATCCGTCGGTGGGAGCGACAACATCGATGTTTTCGGGAAGCTTGCGGCTGTCGGCGATCCGTTGAATCTGCACCTCGCTCATGCCCAGATTTCGCAGGCGATCGGAATAGCCATTGAGACTGCTTACCCCTTGCTTGGACACCGCCCCGGGAAATGGCATGGTGCGCGATCCGTCGGTACCCACAGAGCCTGGCACGCGCTCGGTGGCGGCGAGGAAACCGGAAGCTACGGATAGAAACTCGGGCGAATAATACGTCGCCAGCGTTTGATCCTTCTTGACTCGCGTTCCCACGGAATCGTTGTGAGTCTCTTGAATAAATCCGTCCGCGCCGGAGTTAATTCTGTACACTCGCGTGTCTTCGGGAACCACACGCCCGACGACCCGGACATTGCGAGTAGCACCACTTTTCTGGACAGAGGCGAGTCGAATGCCAAGAAGTCTTTGCGCGGCACTGTCAATGCGGACTGTGCCTGAGGGCCATTGCTCCAGTGGTGAAGAGGCAGATACGTTTGCGAGCTGGTCGGCAAAGACCGGTTCAAGCTGCATTCCGCAGTCCGGGGCAATGCCCGGCTTGTCGGACTTGTAGCTGGGATGCATCGGGTCGACATAGTAGAGGACGTGCCGCCCCGCCTTCGTGTTCGGTTGCGAATGCAAATTGTGGCGGCCCAGTCCGTAAGACGCACCTATCGCAGCAACCACCGCAATGGCAAGACTCACTCGGCGAATCTGGCTCATCCTACACTCCATCTGTTTGGACCTGGATCAACGCAGGGCACTTTTCCAAGCCTACGTTCTGCGGAGTATCCTGAGCAAACGTCGGGCCTAACGACTAACGCTGCTCGAAAAAACTGACCGTTCCGTCCGTCGCACCGGTTCAGTTCGCCGGATTCCTCCCGGGACTTCACCATCAGGCGCGTGCGGCCACTTCGTCGAGCGTTTCCTGCGGAGAAAGACCCTGTTGCGGCCACGGTTGGAGCGACGACTGTTTATTATAGATCAGGTGTGCGGGGTGGTCTTTGCGCTCCCGCAAGTGCACCAGGCGCGAGAACCCAGGTACGCATCTGAAAGGCCAGCCGACTCATTC
>Ga0207036_10141_pt1 | contig 13359 bp, 13 predicted proteins | sample Alteio_BWMinCont_78_FD_153284 | JGI IMG/M metagenome (GOLD analysis project Ga0207036, IMG submission 153284) | Enriched cells from forest soil in Barre Woods Harvard Forest LTER site, Petersham, Massachusetts, United States -... | ecosystem: Environmental > Terrestrial > Soil > Temperate forest >... | reverse complement strand
TAATAATGTGATATCATAAAAAAACCTCACCATGAGGTAAGGTTTATCAAATCTTATTAAAAGTTAAAAGAACGAGATTATTTATTTGGCACGTTTTAACGTAGTATGTAATTTTTGCCCGTTGAAATCTATATCCATGCCAACGGAATCAGCATCCTGATAAAATTTGCCGGTATGTTTATAATCTGCCCCATTAACAGAAACATTAAATGTGAAATCAGTACTGCTTACTAGTTTTCCGTCAGTAATCGGAATTTCACCCTCTGGTGTTGCTGCTGTACCGGTTAATTTACCACTGTCTGCCTTTAAAACATAAGTGAGCGGAATCTCATTTCCATCGGGTGTTTTGAGGGTGCCTGTCCATTTACCTGTTAATAATCCGGTTGCTATTGCAAAGCCTGCAATAAATAAGCATACCAATGCTGCAGTTGTAAAAATCTTTTTTTTCATAATTTTAATTTTTATATGAGATGCTGGAAATAGTGCTGTGTTACAAGAGTATAATATAATTAATTTATTATAATCTTAATGAGCTCTTTTGAGTGTGGTATGTGTTTTAGTACCTGCAAAATCAACATCCATCCCTATTGAATCGGCCTTGTCATAATAAATGCCTTTATGTGCATATGCCATTCCTTCAACAGTTACGCTAAACGCCATATTATTGCCACTTACTTTACCACTATCTATTGGTACAACTCCTTGCGGGGTTTCAAGAGTGCCGGTTAGCTTATCGCCATCAACTTTAAAATTATAGGTAAGCGGATATTGATTGCCGTCAGGAGCATTTAAGACGCCTGAAAATTTACCATTCAGATCTGCAAATATTGCTAAGCAAACAAAAAAACAGCCTGCTAATCCTGCTAATAAGGTTGTCGTAAGGATTTTTCTTTTCATAATTTTAATTAGATGTAAGAATTCAAAAAATTGTTACAGTAAATATAAAATTAATAATTATAGTTTAGTTTTCCCTTTTAAGCGTTGCATGCGATTTTGCGTCGCCAAGGCTTATATCCACTCCTACCGAATCGCCGTAAAATTTACCGATATGATCAATTTCCATTTTACCTATTATAACGCTAAAGATAAAATCATCACCATTTATTTTGCCGTTGCTAATTGGCCTATCCCCATTTGGTGTTTTTGCAGTTCCGGTTAATTGATCGCCGTCGATCTTGAAATTATAAAGTAAAGGATATTCTCTGCCCTGGTCAGTTTTCAAAACACCAGTCCATTTTCCATTTAAATTTCCTGTTGTTGCAAAGCTTATTAATAAGCAAACAATTAAAAATGAGTATATTACAATTCTTTTCATTCGTGTTGTTTTTTAATTAATAAATGTAGAATTGCTATTAAATTAAATCATGAACAATATGTTAAGTTTACTGACAGAGTGCTTTAATGAGTCTGGAAATTATTAACAGAGCACTTGTTGTTAACAATTGGTAAACCTATATAACAGTTAACGAAAAAAGCCTCCGTTTCCGAAGGCTTCAAATTGTATTCTTAAAATTGTATTAAGGAGTGATATAGTGTATTATTTAATAGAAACAGGCACACTTGTTTTATCCCAATTCATGCTAAAACCATGTGGGGTAATAACGTAAATCATTCTTTCTTGCAAAGGAATTTCTTTAGGAGTAGCCATTACACGAAGCTGATCCTTGCTTTCATCGTATTTAAATGCACCCCATTGCTTTGCAGTTTTGTTAAATATAACAGTCCATTGGCCTTTTTCTGCCGGAATAACAAAAAATGCATAAGTACCTGCGGGCAGTGGTTTACCTTCAACCATAATATTTTTATCCGTAGTAAAGGTAGTAGCTTCATTTGCGCCTGCTCTGTATACCTTGCCATAAGGCTCCAAACCGCCAAATATTTTACGGCCTTTTACTGAAGGGCTGCCGTACCATATTTTAATGTGGGCGCCTGCTACTGTACCACTTACGCTATCGCGAGGGCTTGGTATTGATTTTTGGGCAATTGCCATTGATGATAATAAAAAGGCACATACAAAAAATGATAATGCCTTTAACTGAAATAATTTTCTCATAGTTTTAAGTTTTGGTGATAATTTTATTTGTGCATAAAGATAAAATGAAAATTTTCATTTTACATATGACTTAATTAATTCGTATTAATATTATTATTAGGTTGTTATCCCTTTTGAAATAACAAATTCAACATTTTAACGTTTATTGACTACAGTCACATTGCAGTTAGGAATTGACCGAAAGGTTAAACAATTGTTGTGATTTTGGCCTCATGTCTTGAGAGAAGGCATGGGGTTTTTTATTGTAAATTATTATTAATCAGGCATAGTTTGGTGTTTGCGATTTGCTAGCGTATTTGTGCTTTTTAAACTAATTCCGATATACTTACCTACACCAATGATTTATAACATTATTCATTGCATAAGCTATATATTTGGAAGCTAAATTAACTCCGTAGGTACCACCTTAATTTATGAAGGATACAAATAAAATATTATATCTTTTGCTATTTGTATTGGCGCTTGGTGTAAATTTTTCAGGAATAAATGTAAATTTTTTTACTGACGATCCTGGCTTGTATGCTTCAATAGCCAAAAACCTTGTTTATAAAAAGGATTTTTTTCAACTGTTTACCTATAACACCGACTGGCTTGATAAGCCTCACTTTACCTTTTGGGCGATATGGTTAAGTTTTAAACTGTTTGGAATAAGTGTATGGGCTTACCGTTTGCCAGCCCTGATATTTTTTATAATCAGCGTGATTTATACTTTTCTTTTCGCCCGAAAATATTATGGTCCGGAAGTAGCAGCTATAGCCGTATTAATAGTGATGACGGCACAGCATGTACTGCTATCAAACACTGATGTACGGGCTGAGCCCTACCTTATGGGACTGCTTATGGGAAGCATCTATCATATTGCACGCCTTGAGGAACGTTTTACGCTTACACACATGTTACTGGCCGCATTGTTTACCGCATGTGCTATAATGACTAAAGGAATTTTTGTTATAACAGCCATTTACGGTTGTTTGCTTGGACAGCTTTTTTTTAAAAATAAATTAACCCAGCTATTTAAAGTTAAATGGCTATTGCTATTGCTGCTAACATTTATCTTCACATTACCAGAATTTTACGCTTTATATATTCAGTTTGATCTTCACCCCGAAAAAACAGTTTTTGGGGTACACCATGTTTCGGGTATAAAATGGTTTTTGTGGGATAGCCAGTTCGGCCGTTTTGTAAACAACGGGCCTATTAGCCGCAAAACATCCGGCAGCATATTTTTTTACTTGCATACCTTGCTTTGGGCCTTTGCACCGTGGTGCCTTTTATTCTACTATGCAGTTTTTAAAAACATCAGATATATATATTTAAAAAGGGAATTGCCTGAGTATTATACTTTAAGCGGCGGAATGTTGTTATTACTGCTTTTTTCATTGTCGCGTTTCCAATTGCCTTTTTATACCAATGCCGTATTCCCATTGTTTGCTATAATTACGGCACCTTTTTGCTGTAAACAATTAAATAAGGTAGAAGCGAAATTCAGGTTGATAGGACAATGGGTATTTGTTATCCTGTTACCGTTAGTTATTATACTACTCAATTTATTACTAAAACCTGCAAACGACCTGTTTTTCGCTGTTGATTGTGTTTTGTTAGGATTAATGATTTTATTGGTCTCAATCATAGTACAAGAAGCTCATAAGAAAGTCTTTTTTTTAAATTGTTCCGTAGCCCTCTTTGCCGGACTTTATTTTAACACTATTTTTTTTAATGAGATTGTGCCTTACAAAGGGCAAATTACAGCAGCCGAATATATTAATCAAAAACCATTTGATAGTTACCCCATATATTCTTTGAAAGCCGAGAATAACATTTTCCAGTTTTATTGTAAAAGGCAAGTCGGCCTGGTTTCTATAGAACAATTTAAGGACTTTAAAACTAAAGGTATTCCGGTTTTTTATGTTGACCATCAATCTATAGATTATTTAAAAAAAAACCACGTGACTTTTAACATTATGCGTTCATTTGTTAATTATCCGCATGAAAACATCCTTCCTGCCTTTATAAATAAAGCAACAAGGTATAAAGTATTGGATCAAGTTTACTTGATTACCAAATAGTTTTTGATTAAATAAACGGTTCAATTATTTGTTGTGATTTTTGAATGTAACATATCTGTTGTACGGTACATACTTCAGAATTTTCTCAAAATATGACGTTACTTTTACGACTTACCAAGACCTATGTATACAATTAAGACAGTTCTGTTAAGTATCTTATTTTTGATTGAATTTAACACCCTTAAAGCACAGGATAATTACGAAATACAAGTATACGGCTCCGAAACAGTTGCCACAGGGCACACTATGGTCGAGCTGCATAGTAATTTCACATTTGATGGCAGTAAAACCATTATGGATGGCGTTTTGCCCACTAATCACGTATTTCATGAAACTATAGAGATTACCCACGGCTGGACGCCTTGGTTTGAAACAGGTTTCTATTTTTTCAATACTATTGGCGATGACGGGCGTACTAATTTTGTGGGTTCGCATATTCGTCCGCGCGTAGCAGTACCCGAAACCTGGAAATGGCCTGTGGGGGTAAGTTTATCAGCAGAGTTTGGTTTTCAAAAAGCTGCTTATTCCGCCAATACTTCAACGCTAGAGATCAGACCAATCATTGATAAAAAATGGGGAAGGACGTATATATCATTAAATCCAACTCTTGACCGTAGTTTTGCCGGACCTGATGTTAATAGAGGCTTTATTTTTTCGCCCAACGTAAAAGGAAGTTATGATATTACTAAAGTTGTTGCTTTAGGCTTAGAATACTATGGCAGTACAGGGCCATTTTTTCATTACGATCCTTTTCAACAGCAGCAGCAACAGTTATTTATTGCAACTGATCTTAACTTTGATCCTAAATGGGAGTTTAATGCCGGATATGGCCATGGGTTTACCACAGGTACAGACAGAAGTATATTTAAAATAATTTTAGGGAGGCTTTTTTAGAAATTACTCAACCTTATATCGGTACACCTGCCTGCTTAAATTACCTTCGTTTCGTATTTCTTTTTATGGACATGGGCTGTACATCGTATTCGTATTACTGAGGAAATATTCATAGCCAACTGGTTTATATTTTCGCAGCCTTTTTTAACAGAATTACACCCGCCATAGCAAAAAATTCAATTTGTCTTTTTAATCTTATCCTGTGCTATTGCATCATGGTTAATGGTAATATTGGTTTAGGTTTATCTTTAGAAAAAAACGACAACCGGGCTTCGCTTTCCGGAGTTTCATAATCTGTCGGCAAAAGTTCGGCGACCCGTTTTTTTGCACATGCACCGTAAAACATCAAAGAATTAGGATTGGATATTACGCCACTGCTGTTAAAAAAAGCACATGGCGCATTAAAGGTTATCAAAGTGTTTTCTGTATTGCCGGGGTTATCTAAATATTTAAGCTGATCATTTATATGGTAATGATGAGTTTTACTATAGGCTATGTACAGCCCATCGTTTTCACAACCAAATGAGTATTGGCCGGGCTGCTCTGTCGTTTTTATAATATCCTGCTCATTTAACGGGAAGGGCATTAACGTTTGAAATGTTTTGGGCAATTTGGATTTCTTAACCCAAAACGCCAATGAGTCAGGCCGTGCATTATTTAGTAGTTTAAACTTTTTAATTTTGGCATTGATCAAACTGTCTGACGGGCGGTCCGGATTACCATAAATTGAAAACTGTTGTATGCGAAACCCTTCTTTATCAATCCGGTTATTTATTGCCGAACGTAAAAAATGCATAATTGAACCTTCATAAACCTGGTACCGGCGTTTTTGCCAGTGTTTTTCTTGCGCTGGTGTTCCTATCATTTCTTCAAAAAAAACAGCCCCCCTGTAATCAAGATAATAATTTGCCGAGAGCCGGTTAATCAACGTAAAGTTTGTTAACAAATATTTTATTTTGTAGCCCAATGCTTCGTTTTCTATATCTAAAAAATCAGAAGATGACGCAGTGAGGCTACTTTTTGTTTCATCATAATCAAGATCGAGTACATCGGGATTTAGTATCTTACATTCTTTGGCAATCTCCGATCGGCCTAAAAATTCGTCTTTAAACCAATTGTAATTTCTTTCCCAGTTTGCAGTAGTTTTTGGATGTATGCTTACTTCGTCTAAAAGAATAGTTGCCGGAACGAGTTCTATATCAGGCAAAGTTATATTGGCGTCGCTTACTGTAATGGTTTGGCTGCATGTTTCAAAACCAACAATGGAGGTCACTAAAATATACTTGCCGGGTTTTACCTCACGCAAAGTAAAGGCGCCGTCACCAGCTGTTTTATTTCCTATAGTAGTGTTGCTTAAAAATACGCTGGCGTTTGACATGGGTTCTTTATCCAGGCCCTTTAATACCGTTCCCTTTATTTCATAGGATGCCTGCCGGTCTTTTCGCTTCAACAAAATATTACCCTCAATCTGCCGAAAGTACAGATAAGTATTTTGCAGTAAAAACTCCAGAGTTTGTTTAACAGTGCGTGTGCCGGGCACTAAATTTAGATGTGAAAACGGCCTGATATCCGCAGCACGGTAAAAGAACCGGAAAGATGACTGCTGTTCTATTTTTTTTATGGCCGTTGACAGGCTTTCATTTTTCAGACCAATGGTCACTTTTGCAGTATCAATACTTTGCCCCTCCCCCGTTATAGCAAACAATAACTGGAAAATAACTACTAATATAATTGATGTTGCTGAATTGAGGTGCATTAATTTGATAATTAACGAATTACATTTCTGTTGCTAATTGCATCCGGGGCCATCAATAATAATGCTGCCATCGGCTTTAGTTTGATAAGTAGCATTGTTAAATGCACATATAACTTTCAACATATTATCCAGCTTTTCTGCTTTCAGCGCTGTACCTGTAAACCGGCAATTTTTTACTTTTTCGTTGGCAAAGCTGATCTTAACTTTAAACCGTTGCTGTAATTGTTCAACCGCGTCGGCAAAAGTGATATCAGCAAAATGAAGATCGCTTTGCTGCCAGGCTATCACTTGTTTGGCATCCACATTTTTTTGAATATAGTGATGGTTAATCACATTAAAACTGATCTGCTGGTTAAGCGTGATGGTTCCAAGCGGTTCTTTACCATTAGCAACACTTACCTTTCCTCGTGTCACTGTAACTATTACGGTATGCTGTTGGTTATCCTCTTTAATGTTAAAAGCAGTTCCCAAAACTGTAGTAATTACTTTGCCGGTGTGTATAATAAACGGCCTTGAGGCGTCGTGCTGAATATCGAAATATGCTTCGCCGGATAAATAAACTTCTCTCGTTTTTCCATTAAATACTTTTGGGTATTTTAATTCTGAACTTGAATTTAGCTGTATTTCGCTTCCATCAGCCAAACTAATCTGCCTTCTTTGATTAACTGGTACAATCAGCTCCGTTAATTTTACAGGCGTTACCTTGTTTTGTTCGGCCGGCCACTCAAGGTAAACCGCAAAAAACAATGCGATTACAGCAGCCACAGCGGCTATATTGCGCCATAAAATTCGCGGCTGCATGGTAACTACTTTGAGACTATTAATGCCGGCGCTTTCCTGGATTTCATTGAACAAACTGTCCAGCCATTGCTCCTTGCTTGTTTGTTTCATTTGCTGCCACTCAGAAGCAGGATGCCCGTAGTTATTTAACCATGTTTCTATCCGTGCAGTTTCTTCCGGTGATGCTTCCCCCTTTAAGTAGCGATCTAACATTTCTTCAATATCAACCTTGCTCATTTAATCTGTTTTTTTCAATAGTCGGATGAACCGAAAAATAGTACTATTAAGGAAATAAAATATTTTAGAACACAAGGTACGAGTTATAACAACCACCAAAGCGTAAAAATAAAAGCGGTTATAGTAGCCAATGACTTGCGCAGATGTTTTAATGCAGCTGATATTTGGTTTTTTATGGTTTGTTCAGACAGATTAAGTTTTTCAGCGATCTCTCTATTGCTTAAGCCTTCTTCTCTGCTTAATTTAAAAATTTCTTTAACCCTGGCCGGCAACTGTAACATTGAGTTTTCAATGGTTTGCCGAAGTTCTTTTGCTTCAACCTGTTTATCAACACTATACTGATTAGCCGTGGTTAAAGATTGGAGCATAGAAGCATATTCTTCGCGCGTTATATTTTTCCGGATTTTGTCAACTATACGATGCCTCACCATACCAAAAAGATAGGATTGTAAATCGGAATTAATGTGAATTTGGCCGCGGTTTTCCCAAAGTTTAACAAACAGGTCATGCAGAATATCTTTGGCATCATCAAGGTTGTATAATTTTGAACCAGCAAAGCCTGCAAGGGTTGCTGCATACCGGTCATAAATTTCCGTAAAAGCCTGCTGATTGCCTGTTTTTAATAAGGCAACCAATTGCTCGTCGGTAAATTTGTTGTAAGCAGTCATTAGGTTTATTTAACGCTTAAGATAAAGATTAAATAAATATAAGAACAACTGCAGTTAAAATCACTACGTAATTTGGAATAATAGTTTTTAATATTATTCCAAATTACGTAGGCTATAAACTTTTCTCTTTTTTGCCTCACAGGCTCAATTAGGCTAACATTTACTGTACTTTATAACGGTACACCTGTCTGCCTAAATTGCCTTTTGTATCAAACCCTTCAATTTCTACCCTGTATGTTCCAATACCATCGGCGTTGGAAAAATTGAATGACGCATTTCCTTCAGTATCAGTGCTTACATCAGGTTTCCAGAAAATAGTTGTACGCTGATCAGGCAAATTGCCTGAAGGTTGATTGGCATCATAACGCGGCGAATAAAATTCACGTGCCTTGTAAAAACCTTTAGGTTCAAATGAAAAAATGCCAGGCGACATTTCTTTACTTACTATTTGATCACTTCCCCCCCCCCTGTCTGGTAGTGATCACCATTACTCCCTGCCCGCCTTCAACTCCATAAATACTTGCATTCGCACCTTTTAAAATTTCAACGGCTTCAACAGAGCCAGGATTGAAATTGTCAATATTAACACCTCTTCCTAAGTTTACACCATCAACAATTACCAGCATTGGTTCTAAGCCTTGTGATCCTCCACCCGAGCCTGATATGGTCATTCCGGTTGCTAAAGAAGGAACTCCGGAATTAAATAACAAGCCGTGAGCAAGTCCGTTAATTGCAGCCGAAATTGTTGGTGAATTTGCTATTTGATCTCCTAATATAACCTGGTCCGCATGTCCGGGCCCTCCTAAATTAGATGACCTGTAGCTATAAGACCGCTTGGGGCCTATCACTTTATCATTTTTTAAATATATATTTTTCGATCCGTTACTCGCCGTTAAAACTCCTGGTTGCTGATTATTTTGGAGGGATGCAAGTATATCAGCATTTGCATTATACTTTGAAATAATTGGGCTTCCAGGAGTTATTGCCGGTCCAATTGCTGGATTGTCGAAAGCAAGCACCGCGTTTTTACCCGATGAAGACTGAGTTTTTAGGATGAACCTTGTACCGCTCAAAAAAACCACATTCGCAAAACGAAATTTCCCCTGGCCATCCGTTTCGCCGGTTAAAACCGGACCGCCATCAGCAGCTAATAATGTGATTTTGCAGTTGCCAATTGGTATGCCACTCTTTGTTTTAAGTTCTCCGGAAATATCAATACTTTTTTCCGGACTGAAAGTTGCTGCGGTATTAGTATTATCATTTAATAATTCCTTCCACACAAAACGTCTGTAGCCTTGAGTAAGCATCAAGGCATCAAGATCCTTCCGGGTCTCTTTGGTTACATCTGCAAAATAATAATTAGGCTTTTCAATGTAACCTTTTAAGTCTGACGTGAGCAACAGGTACGACAATATGGTGTTTTCTGCATTTTCATCAACTAAAATTTTGCTTTCATCAATTACCGATACTGAGAATGATCCGTTTACCGCATTACCATCCTTGTTTTTGGCATTAAAGTTTAACTGAACATTTTCGCGTTTGTTATAAGCCTGTTTATTACTCATGATATTCAAATTCAGCAGATCCTGGTTTTGAATAAATGCCAGGCGTTCGCTCAATGGTTCACCAGTTTGTGACAATAATGTAACCTGTAAAATTCCTGTCCGGAAAATATTTGATGGCAAATCAATGCCAAGCACTTCATTATCAAGTTTTGTGGTAACTGTACGTATTGAGCCAGCCCAATAGATCAGCAAATTCAATTGCTTACTAGTATTTTCTTTATAATAAGCCCTGTTAGCCTTAATTTCAATTGATACTTTATTCGGGTCGTCATTATTTACTGACAGCGTAATTCCTTTTGATTCAACAGCTGGAAGATCAACTGTACTTTGTGTACCGTCAGCAAATACTACTTTAGCTTTATAAGATTTACCTTCTTCCGGAATAAAGTCAAACATTCCCATGCCAAGGTGTGCCGAAGTTATTTTTGCAACTTCTTTTTTATCATTATCAATAACAACGCCTTTAACATTTATTCCTAAACCGTCGGTTCCAATGGCTTTAAAAGCTATTTTTGAGCGAATGTCTGTTATCAGGTTACCACCTTCGGGAAAGAACTGCAGACTAGGCTGAGCTGATTGTTTTACAGCTTCGGCCATCCGGTCAACGTTATTTAATGAGCTAACTGAAATATACTGTTCAAAAAAATTAGGATTCTTTTCATTCCGCATCCACTCTGTATAAGCCCTTATCCGGTAGCTGCCCTTTTGCAGCGTATCTGGTAATTTAAAGTCGCCCCAGCCAGTGCCGTTATTAAGCAGAAGCGAAATAGACTGCATTGAAACATCATTTTTCCCGATGAGGTCAACATGTAATATTCCGCTCAGCCCCGATGGTTCGTGACGCTCGCCCATAGTAACATAGGCTTTAAAGTAAACGGTTTCTCCGGCCACATAATAGGCATAAGGCCTGTCAAATTGCAGGTATGCCTTTTCAATAATATGATCATTAATTAATGCCTTAAGCTTTGAAACTGCGTTTGCTGATACGCTATTATCACTTTGACAAAAAGCAAGCGTTTGAAAAGAAAGTATAAAAATTGCGGCAATTGCTAAAATCTTTTTCATGATATTATAATTTAAATGAGACATAATTGGCTGTTATTTAAAATTTCCTAAATAAAATTTTCATTTGCCAATAGTCGCATGAGAAAACGAATGGTACTATAAGAAAATGAAATATTTTCATATTTTAAATACATAAGCTTTATCAAAAAGCTGTTAAAGAAGAAATTACAAACCAAAAAAGCGGCTTAAATTGGGATAAGTGAATATACCTATCTTTTAGAAAAGAAAAAATATTGTTATTTAATAATATACAGAAATGCCGGTTTAAATAATGAAAATATAAAATATTAACAAAAGATTTGGATTATAAATAAACACCGTTACATTTGTAGTGTACTATTATACTAATACACTATAGAGGTATGATTCAAATCCGTAATCTAAGTTTTGGATACAAGCATAAACCATTACTTTTTAAAGACCTTAACCTGTTTTTAAATAAAGGCCATATTTATGGTCTGCTTGGAAAGAATGGTGCAGGGAAATCAACCTTGCTCAAGAATATAACAGGTTTGGCATTTCCTGAAAAAGGGAACTGTTTATTTAATGGTATCAATGTTGCCAATCGCCCGGTTTCGGTATTAGAAGATATTTATTTTATTGCCGAAGAACTGTATGTACCTTCTCTTACGCCAGTTCAATTTGTTAGTAACACTGCTGGATTTTATCCAAAATTTAGCAAAAGCGATTTTTATCATTACCTGAAAGTGCTGGATGTGGAGCTGGATGCGGTAATGGATAAACAATCATTCGGTCAGCAAAAAAAGGCAATGATAGCTTTTGGCCTGGCAACCAATACCAGCCTGTTGATTATGGACGAACCCACAAACGGCCTGGATATTCCCTCTAAAGTGCAATTCCGCAAGCTGATTGCTTCGGTTTTAACTGATGATCGCTGTATAGTGATCTCAACTCACCAGGTAAGGGATTTGGATAGTTTAATTGATACCCTGCTGGTGTTGCATGAGCGAGAAATTGTTGTTAACCAACCGGTTGATGAAATAACAGAAAAATTGACTTTTGGGGTTTTCGCGGATACAACAGATATGCCGGTTTTATATGAAGAAGAAAGCATGCGCGGTAAAAATGCAATTCTGCGAAATACAACAGGCAAATTCAGCAAGGTGGACCTTGAACTACTTTTCAACGCCATTATAAACGGTAACAGACCGCTTCTCGAAATTTTAAAAAAATCATCAAATGAACAATATATTTAACCTTAGCCGCTTTGGTAAGCTGTTTATAAAACACACAGTTGAACACTATAAAAGCTACCTGATGTCGTTAACTGTATTGATCGGTGTGATGATACTTGGTGGCAGCTTTTTAGTTTATATGATAGAAGTCCCTATCGATAAAGGCTTCCAATCAGCAATTTTTGTAATGATACTCTTATTAGCCGGTACAATATTTACCAGTACCATATTTGTTAATATAGGAGACAAGAAAAAGGCGATAGCTTCTCTTACTTTACCAGCCTCTCATTTCGAAAAATACCTGGTTGCTTGGCTATATTCTTATGTATTATTTATTATAATTTATACCATTTGTTTTTACCTGGTCGCATTATTCGCAGTAAATATCAAGCATTTTCCGGGACATCCAATTGAAATGATTAATGTTTTTGAAAAACCATTAATAGAAATGTTCTTGTTGTATGCCTTTTTACATTCCGTTGCTTTCCTGGGTGCCATATTTTTTGAAAAATTGCACTTTATTAAAACAGTTTTTCTCTTTTTTATTTTCCTTGCCATTTTAATATCCTTTAACAGAGTACTACTCGGCATATTGTTAGCAAGAGAAGTTGAAGTAACTGTACCTTTTGGTAACCTCAGGTTTACAGAGAATAACCACATCACTGATATTAATATTACCCAACAGCAATATTCTTATTTATTAATATTCATAACGGCATTAGCCTTAATTTTTTGGGTAGCTGCCTATTACCGTTTAAAAGAAAAGCAGGTTTAATTAATAATTGTAAAATGGAGTTTAGAGACAATGAAGCCATATACCTGCAAATGGCTGCTTTTGTAAGTGAAAATATATTGCTTGGCAAATGGCCTGCAGAGCAAAAGATACCCTCGGTACGTGACCTTGCAGTTGAGCTGGAAGTAAACCCAAATACGGTTATGCGTTCGTACGAATTTCTGCAAAATCAAGGAGTAATATATAATAAGAGAGGACTGGGCTTGTTTGTTGCACCTGATGGTTATGATAAAATAAAAGCATACCGTAAAGAACATTTTATTCAACAGGAACTGCCTGGCATTTT
>Ga0207036_10140_pt1 | contig 13410 bp, 14 predicted proteins | sample Alteio_BWMinCont_78_FD_153284 | JGI IMG/M metagenome (GOLD analysis project Ga0207036, IMG submission 153284) | Enriched cells from forest soil in Barre Woods Harvard Forest LTER site, Petersham, Massachusetts, United States -... | ecosystem: Environmental > Terrestrial > Soil > Temperate forest >... | reverse complement strand
TCGATCGAAATAAAGTACGGAAAGGAAATCGTGGACGATTTCAGCCGCCTGCGGGCAGAGCTTCGGATAAAGGAAGAGACTTACAATTCCAGTCGGTTTGCAATCCCTGTTGACTATCGGGTCACCGTCAGTAAAAATGCCAGTGACGGGATAGCCTTGTTGACTATCGACCAAGATGGAACCGAAGGCTACTTTGTCGAGATACCGAAGGACCCGGAAAAAACGCATCCGTTCCGGGAGACAGATATTATTCTGGAGATTAGAAAGCGAATACCGGGCTTCAACCAGACGGCGTTTCGGGCGATCGTCCACAAGGAAGGCTTCAAAAGGACGAAGACGGGGCCGTTCCATTACCACTTCACAGCCGCGAACACGCACACCTACTCTTATCGGCTAATCGAAGTTATCGCGGCTAAGCATCGGGCAGACCCGAAGTATATCGAGCAATGCATCGCTAAGCATAAGCGCGACGCTCCACGAACCGGCAGGAAGAAGGCTGCTCCAGCAGGCCGTTCGGCAATAGGGAGCGACACTCTCAGAAAGGCGCAATAGCAGAATATGGCAGCGCACTCCTATTCCGTCGAAGTCCAAAACGACTTCTTAGAGAAGATCACCAGGGCCAAGCCCATCCAGGCACTCGCCGAGCTCATCTGGAACAGCCTCGACGCAGACGCGACAACCGTCGACGTCACTACGTCGTCAAACCCATTAGGCGGCCTCGAAAAGATCGTTGTGTCCGACAACGGAACAGGCATGAACTTCGGCGAGGCGCCGGAACTGTTCCAAAAGCTTGGCGGCTCATGGAAACGCCCTGGGGCAACAACAGGCGAGGGCCGCTTCTTACACGGTCGAGACGGCCGAGGACGTTTTAAAGCATTCGCACTGGGTCAGGTCGCTAAGTGGCACGTAACATATAAGAAGGACCAAGGCCTTTCAACATATACGATCACTATGACGATGGATAAGATACGGCAGGTGGTCATTTCTGACGAGGAGGCGGCTATCGAGGGGGCGCGCACCGGCGTCACCCTTACCGTCTTCGAACCCCATACCGGCATCCAAGCTCCGATAACGGATCCGACTTTGCAGGAGCTCACGGAGATATTTGCGCTGTATCTGTCTAGTTATCGAAAGGTATCCATAATCGTCGCAACACGCACAATCGATCCAGAGCGCGCAATTGCATCCCGAAAGACTATGCACCTCGCCGACATAAGCGACGAGGATAACACAAAGCATCCTGTCAAACTGGAAATAATCGAGTGGAACTCGGCGACGAACCGCGCGTTGTACTTATGCAACGATCAAGGCTACCCGTTAGCGCAAGTGGATCGCCGCTTCCACGTTGGATCGTACCAGTTCTCGGCCTACCTACAATCTCCATACATTACAAAGCTGCAAGGCGAAGGACTGCTAGAACTAGCCGAAATGCGGCCAGAGGTCGTCGCGCTGTTAGACACCGCATACCAGTCAATCAAGAACCACTTTCGTAGCCGCGCCGCCGATGAATCGCGATCGGTGGTCGCGGAATGGAAGCAAGAAAACGTATACCCCTACGACGGCGATGCCGAAACCCACGTAGAGAAGGTTGAACGACAGGTATTCGATATCGTTGCGGTCAATGTCGCGCATTACATGCCGGATTTCGCGACCAGCCCAACCAAGAACAAAGCTTTCAACTTGCGCCTGCTTCGTCACGCCATTGAGAAGAGTCCCGAAGACTTGCAGCTGATTATGGGGGAAGTCCTCAACCTGCCGAAGAGAAAACAAGAGGAATTGGCGAGCCTTCTTCGCGACATATCGCTGTCATCCATAATCGGAGCCGCAAAGATAGTTGCAGACCGCCTCAAGTTCCTCACGGGACTTGAAAGCCTTCTCTTAGACCTTGACACCAAAAAGCGGCTTAAAGAGCGTTCACAATTACATCGTATCCTTGCCCAAAACTGCTGGCTGTTCGGCGAGGAGTACAATCTCTCCGTAAATGACCAAGGCCTTACAGCCGTGTTGCGAAAGCACTGTGAAATCCTTGATGACGGAACTGTAATCGATGAGCCAGTAAAACATGTCTCGAAAGAGCGAGGTATTGTTGATCTTGTACTGTCGCGCAAAATACAACGCTATCGCGCAAACGATATTGCTTACTTGGTTATAGAGCTGAAAGCTCCTAAGGTTAAAATCGACAAGAAAGAGATCGTACAAATCGAAGAATATGCGCTTTCGATTATGCAGGACGAAAGATTTCGAGGCGGAGATCCTAGTTGGGCGTATTGGCTAATCAGCGACGACTACGGAGACTACGCAAAATTTCGAATGATTAATGGTAGTGGCAAAATATACGATCAGGGAAAATCTTCTATTTGGATCAAGGCGTGGGGCGAAATAATCGACGAGAATCGTGCTCGCCTACAGTTCTTTCAGGAGCGCCTGGAGTACGAAGCGGACAAAGGAGATTCGCTAGCGTTCCTTCAAGAACGGTATGCTGACTTTTTGAAAGGCGTGATTATCGATGAAACGCCAGACGAAAGCGGCGTAGCTGCCGAAAATACGGACGACACCGATGATAGTTCGTCGAAGATCACAACGACAATTGAAGACTTGGACGTATCTGCAAGCGGGGATGGTACGACAAGCAAAACCGGCACACCAGCGACCACGGACACGGATACGGGTGGTTAAGCCTTGGAACAAAAGCCTGATCAACGGAAATGCGGCCTTCTTCAATAAGTCCGACGTACCCACGTATCTGGTCGGCACACAATCACGAGTCGAAGAATTGCTGGAGATCGTGCGAACGCCCAGCGAGGTATTTACGCATCTCGGATGGTTGCATGACACAGCGGACGTCGATGCGAAGATAGCCGCGTTCAGGGCTGCCGAGAAGACGGCCGCCGCAGCGGCGAGAGCTGGCCCGGACGCCGGCTAACCTGACAGCAAGTAGCCATGCCAGAACTTGCTCGCCTCTGGCATGCTATGGGTGCAGATCATGTAATCGCCATCGCACGATCGGTATACAGCCGCCGGCGTGACTTTGCCGTCCACAAGCATCCGAGCATTCGGTATAATCCACCACCAGTCGCCATGAAATAGCTAAGCCTAACGCGACAAGTAGCGGCAGCGAAGCCAGACGTGGCAGCAATATACGTGTCTTCTTGTTCTTACGTCGCACCATCAATGTTCCAGTGGTAGAGTCGTTTACCGAAGCGAAACGCGACAGTGAACCAACTTGCCGCGATCCTCGTAGCGCAAGTCTTGCACTCGGTTAGTAAAGCTGAATCCGTTTGGTTGATACGTTAAATGTTGATAATCGGCCAAGTCACTGTAGGCGAACATCTCTCTGCACGCGATGGGCGTCTTCACGCTAAACGCGGCCACGGGAAACACCCAAATATCCGGCGGCCAACCGTATATGTCGCCGGGCGCATATGCATCAGCTTCGTCAACGGGCTGCCATCGTCCCGGCACGATCGCCTCATGTAACAGCCAAGCCTTCGACCGATTTGGATAATAGATAAGGTATCGGCCATCGCATCCCCGATACACTTTACACCGGTCCAACAATGAACCATCTATCCAAACGTGAGCCGACCTGATCGGCCACCACCAGTGCCGCCATGTTATGGCGACACCGGAAGCGACAAACAATAGCAAACCAGCCAGCCAACAGGCTATAACGCGGAGAACTCGTCTCTTCATCTTTCAATTCACCTACCTGGCGTGTACGTGCGAAATCGAGGTGACACCTGGTACTCATCCTCCTGCTTAATGTACGGCAGGGTACCGAGCTTTACGTCGTTGGTTCCCGCGTACGCTGCCAAGTTACCCCCTAAATATATCCCTGAATGCCCGTCCTCTCCAGGGTTGCCATGGAACGCGAATATGTCGCCGACCCGCGGGCTTGTTGTGTGGGTAAAGTTAGACATATCATATGCCTTGGTATAAATATCGTTCGCCTTGGGTGGCAACCCACCGCCGTAAGTAGGATACCCGACGCCCGCAGACCCCATCAATCCCGCGTAAGATGCATTCGCCGTCGATTTTGCATCGATCTTTCCATCAACCATTCGATCTACTCCTCCCTGTAACGTTCATACTCACCGCACCTGCACAATTCCGGAAGGCAGGTCATCCTGAAGAACGAGAACACATGTTCTATTATACCGCTTTCGCGGATGGGATTAAATCGCTGATTGTCGCGTATTGCTATGCGGGCATGAGGTATTATTGACGGTGTAGCAGTTCACCATTGATGAGAGCCCATGATCGTTTCTGCGAGCCTGGCCGTTGGACACCCCTCTCCCAGTGAGGAACGAACGAGGAGGGAGAGGGGCCGGGGGTGAGGGCGAAATGCAGCGGTTATTTTGCTGTGTCGACTAAATAGCCGAGGTAGCCCACCAGTACACCGAAGTTGGTATCGCGCCGGGCGGACCTCAGGCTCGGGCGCTGTTTCATTTCGTCAACGGCGGCGCTCGATTAAGCGAGTCGTCGCACAACCCGACAATACAAATGGCGCTGCGGGTGGTATAATTTCGATATAAATAACATTCTGCTAGAACGGCTGACCTATGCCTTTGTCAGAGACACCCAGGGCAATTTATCGCGAGGTTGGAAAGCGAATCGACTGCCTGCGTATGCTGTGTTCACTGCCGCCGGAGGCGATCGATGACATTTACGAAGAACTTTCCAACACCATGGAGTTATATGTGCGTCGCGCCAGTTTGGCCCTGACAGCGCCGGACGAGCCAGCGAGCAAGACTGGTGTCGCGAGGCGGGGCGGAGTGTACGAAAGAGAAGCGTTCCAAATAAGCGACCGATGAGCTATACGACCAGATAACGAGCATTAAAGTCCACAGACTACTCGGCCTCACGAACGCCGTCCCCCGATTAAACAAGGCTCACAGGAGATGTTGCTTGCGCAGCCCTTACCTCGAACAGGTAGGCAGCCGGTTCTCCAATTTTCAGTCTCGCGTTGCCCTTCCCGCGGATCACCAATCCGATCCGGATCAAGCTCCTTAGCGATCTGTCTGTCCAAAACGTTCGGAGGCTCGATCCAAAAGGCGAATCGCGCTACTCGACCGGGATGCCGTAAATCACGAGGCCCTGCCATGGAAACGTTCGCACATCAGCCGACAGCGGTCCCACGCCGGCGTCGAAAGCCCCCGCCGCGGCCATTGGACGAAGATCTGATTCTATCGTGGGCTGACGCGCACTTCGACACGCATGGCATATGGCCGAAGAAGACGTCCGGTCCAATTGGTCCTACGGGCGCCGACACCTGGGCAAAGGTCGACTCTGCCTTGAGATTGGGGCTTCGAGGTCTCCTGCCTGGATCTTCTCTGGCGCTGCTTCTACAAGAACGCCGTAACGCTTTCCATCACCTCAACCAATCGCGGTTGTCCATATCCCTAATCCTCGACTGGGCCGACAACCACTATGAACGTCACGGATCATATCCGACGTGTGAAGCCGGTGTCATAGATGCGGCTCCGACCGAGCAGTGGTTTCGGATCGACCGATCCCTTCGGGACGGCCGGCGGGGGTTGCCCCGCGGGTCCTCGCTCGCCAACCTTCTGCAGGAATATCGTGGCCGACGCAACCATTGCGACGCGCCGCCCTTGTCCGAAGCGCTAATTTTGGCATGGGCCGACGAACACTACGACCAATCCGGCCAGTGGCCGACAAGATACAGTGGAACCGTCCATTCAGCCACCGACGAGAATTGGTCAGCCATCGATATGGCGCTGCTAAAGGGGGTGCGCAGCCTCGATGCAGGCTCTTCGCTGGGGCGCCTCTTGGAAAAGTATCGTGGCAGGCGGAATCACCTCAATGTTCCTCGGCTGGACATTGAGCAGGTAACCGGCTGGATCCAATCATACGCTCTTCGCCACGGCCGCTGCCCAACGCGCAAAAGCGGCACGGTAGACGATGCTCCTGGTGAGACCTGGAGCGCCGTCAACTATGCGCTCGCGTGCGGAACACGTGGTTTGCCGGGAGGATCGTCCCTGGCCAGACTCGGGCGATCCGTTGTAGCCAACAAAGAATGAGGCTCGTCCTATGTCCGCGGGGCCGCGCACATGCCGACAACGTTGCCGGGCGCTGGACGAGATCCCTACGTACCGGCCGTCATAGCGAAGGAAAGCCTGATCAACGGAAACGCGGCCTTCTTCAATAAGTCCGACGTACCCACCTACCTGGTCGGCACCCAATCAGGAGTCGAAAAACTGCTGGAGATCGTGCCAACGCCCAGCGAAAGGTATTCACGCACCTCGGATGGTTGCATGACACCGCGGAAGTCGATGCGAAGATAGCCGCGTTTAGGGCCGCCGAGAAGAAGGCCGCCGCCGGGCGAGGGCTGTCCCGGACGCCGACTAGCCGTGTGCCATGACGGAGCGCCAGGGATTCCGGACTCCGGTCCGCCTTGCGAGTAACGATTGCATAATTGGAAGCGGAGTTCGGCAGAGGCTTTGGTGAAAAATCGCTCAGGCACATGATCCGATTTGCCGAGGCATTTCCGGATAGTTCAACCCGAAGGCGCGCGGCAAGTTTCGCGGGACGTGGACCACTACAACCTCGATGCAATCATCTCCGTTAATCACACTAATCAAAGTTCAAGACGTTCGACCCCCACTATCCACTTCCTTTAAAGCCGCGCCGAATTCACGTATAATTGGCTGTGGCCGCTTGAAGAACGGACGAGGCCCAGGCACGCCCGACGCGGTTTCGACATCGCACGTCACCTGATCTTAGTGCCCGGAGGGGCACTCTGCGCACTTCTACTAGCCGCGAATTCATTCGCCGGGCGTTAAATGCATAATACAGTGTATTTAATATATATAAATGACATTACTACAAATAACTTTTAGATTACATAATACAGTAAATAATCCGGCGCGGCTCGACCGTCATCGAATATCGGAAAATGTCGCCAAATGTCACGGATTTTCGCGAGTTTTCGCGAGTTTTCGCGTGATTTCGCCGCAAATGGGCGCCGTTTCGCGCCTCGTTTGTTGCGCGCGGCAACTTTCCACGATCGAGCGACATCGCGCTGGAATTGGCGCAACCCGCGCCGCCATTTAGAGCCGGCACTAAGTCCCGCTACACGCTCACGGTTGTGTGGTATCATGGCTTTTGGCGTTGACGCCGCTGGAAGGCTACGCGGCATCGAGGTTAATCAATGACGATCGACGATACGGACAGCAATTCACGTGCCCTGACGCAAGCGGCTACCGCTAAACGTCGGCCGAACCTACGTCTGGCCGTCATTATTGCCGCCTTGGTTTTGCTGCCCCTGATCGTGTTCAAGCCCGTGGCGCATTTCGATTTTGTCGCGTGGGACGATCCCGAGAACATTACCAACAACCCACTCTTTCAGCCGCTGCCGTCCAATCATTTTCGGGAGCTGCTGACCAAGCCTTACCTCGATCTTTACATACCCGTCACGCTTTTCGTTTGGGCAGAACTGGCCGATACGGTAATCGGCGCGGGCGGGACGTCGTTGGTGTCGTTCAATCCGCATAAGTACCATCTGGCGAATCTGGTCGTCCATATTCTGAACACGCTTCTCGTGTTTCTGATCGTGCGGCTGTTGATATCGTTCGTTGGGTCCGGCAAGAGCTTTTCGGGACTGACGGACCAGTCCGACAGAGCACATGCTGCTCCACATCTTGATCCGGATTGGGCGGCCGGATTCGGCGCGCTGCTGTTTGCCGTACATCCGCTGCAGGTCGAGCCTGTTGCCTGGGTCACCGGGATGAAGGATGTCCTGGGCGCGTTCTTCTCGTTCCTCGCTACTTATAGTTATTTGCTCTTTGCAACGTCGGCTCGCAGGCGCCTGAAGTGGGCGATATTTGCGGGAGCGTCCATCTTTTACGTCCTGGCAATGTTCTCTAAGCCGAGCGTCGTTGTCGCTCCCTTCATACTCCTGCTGCTGGAATACCTTTCGGCGCGCCGTTCGGATGGGGACGTCCCGGCAGTCCGGCGCACAGTACCGCGATACCGGCTTGTTGCGCTGGCCGTCTGGATCATCGCGGCGGCGCCGATCGTTCTGGTCGCGTCATCGATCCAGAACCCGAATGTTACGTTTTTGAATTTCCCATCGTGCGCGACCTGGCAGCGGCCGTTTGTCGCCGGGGACGCCGTCACTTTCTATCTCATCAAGCTTCTGGATCCGGTACCGCTCGGACCCGACTACGGACGCACGCCGGTTTGGCTCATGAGCCACGGATGGGCTTATGCGGCTATCCTCGTTCCGCTAGCGCTCGCGGCCGGCGCGTGGCAGTGCCGGCGACGAGCGGTATGGCCTCTGGCCGCACTGGGTGTCTTCATTCTTGGCATGCTGCCGGTATCGGGATTGGTCCCGTTCGCCTTTCAAGCCTACTCGACCGTGGCCGATCGTTATGTGTACTTTGCTATGTTGGGGCCGTCGCTGGCGTTCGCCTGTGTCTTGATGCTGGTTGGGAGTCCGCCCCGGACTGGGGTAATGCCGCACAGGGCCTCGGCGTGGGTCACGGGCGCCGTGATTATTGGCGTGCTCGCGTTCTTGTCCGTCCGGCAGACGCCTGTTTGGTCGAACACGACTTCTTTGTTCATGCAGGACTTGCGAGTCAACCCGGAAAGCGCCACGGGCTATTTGGAGATAGGAACGCTGACAGACGATTTGGGCGCGCAAATCTCCGATTTTCAGAAGGCGGTGGATTTCTCCGTGCATAATGACCCCATGCGCTGCCAAGCGCTGGTCGACCTGGGCGCCGCCCTTATGCATGAAGGGGAGACAGCCGGCGATCCCGCCGCCGGCCAGGCGATACTGCGACAGGCGCAGGGTGATCTGGAGGAGGCCGTGCGCCTTGGCAATGGATATCCGCTGGCGCACACCGATCTTGGCGAGGTCGACTTCTACCTTGGCCGCGGGGCCGACGCGGCCGCCGAATTTCGTTTGGCATTGCAGCTCGGTCCCAACGACGCCACCGTGTACTACCGGCTGGCATTGCTCTACTTGCGGAACGGTCATCCGGATCTCGCGCTGCAGCCGATGCAAAAAGCGGCGTCGTTGGGGTTTGAGCCAGCAAGACAGGCCCTGAGCGAGATACGTCCCGCGCCCGGGCAATAAGCCTTGCGCTACATCGTGGAATGGCTGAGTGCGTTCCCAGTTGTCGGGTATCATGAGTTACGTAGGCTTGTCGAAGTCGAGGTAACGGTCATTGTCGATTGGTAACGCTGACGGCAATTCGCGCGTTCCGACGCAAGCGCGTCCGGCCAGACGCTCTTCGGGCATTCGACTTGCGGTCATCATTGCCGGTTTGGTTCTGATTCCGTTGGCCGTTTTCATGCCGGTCACGCATTTCGATTTCGTCTCGCTCGACGATCCCCGGAACATTACCGATAACCCACTCTACCAGCCCTTGCCGTCCGATCATTTCCGGCAGTTGTGGACGGAGCCCTACCTCCAACTCTACATCCCGGTAACGCTGCTGGTTTGGGCGGGCCTCGCCGATACGGTCACAGATTCGGGCGGCGCTCCGTCGGTGTCGTTCGACCCGCATAAGTACCACCTGGCAAACCTTGTCGTCCATATCCTGAACGTGCTGCTTGTGTTCCTGATCATTCGGCGGTTAGTGCTGTTCGCCGGGTCTGGCAATGGTAGTCGCAGTTCGTCGGACGCGTCCGACCGGTCAGACTTGTCCGACGCTACGACGGTAGCGCGAGGGTGCACGGTTCCGCATCTTGATCCGGATTGGGCAGCAGGGTTCGGCGCATTGCTGTTTGCCGTTCATCCGCTGCAGGTAGAACCTGTCGCCTGGGTCACAGGGATGAAGGACCTTCTAGGCGCCTTTTTCTCGTTCCTTGCTATCTTTCTCTATTTGCTCTTTATGGCATCGCGCGGCAAGCGCAAGCATTGGCCGATCTTTGCCGTGGCGACTTTCTGTTATTTTCTCGCCCTGCTGGCAAAGCCAACAGCCGTTGTTGTCCTTCCGGTTGTTTTGCTGATCGAATACCTGTCGGCGCTTCGCGCCGGCCTGGATCTCCCGAACTCGCGCCGTCGGATTCCGACCTACAGCGTTGGCGCGCTGGCGGTATGGACGGCCGCCACGATTCCGATCGTTGCCATAGCGATCCATGTCGCTCATCCCGCGAGCGCGCAGGTATGGCATTATCCGGTTGCACCGACGTGGCAGCGTCCGTTTGTGGCCGGCGACGCCATTACCTTCTATCTCACCAAGCTTCTCGCACCGGTATCGCTTGCGCCAGATTATGGGCGGACCCCCGTTTGGCTCATGGTCCACCGCTGGGCCTGCCTGCGAATTCTAGTCCCTCTGGTCCTTGCGGCCATCGCGTGGCGCTTCCGGCGGCGGGCAGTGTGGCCGGCTCTCGCGCTCGGTGTCGTCATTTTAGGCTTGCTTCCGGTGTCCGGGCTGGTCCCGTTCGAGTTTCAAGCCTACTCAACGGTCGCCGACCGTTACGCTTACTTCATCCTGCTGGGGCCGGCTCTGGCCTTTGCCGGCGTCCTCATGCTGCTCTCCGCCCGCCCCGCCTGGGTAACGGGAGCCGTCGTCATTGCCGCGCTCGCATTCTTGTCGGCGCGACAGGTTCCTGTTTGGTCGAACACGACGACTTTGTTCACACAGGCTTTGCGGGTCAATCCGAGGAGCCCGATGGCTTATGTTAAGATGGGCGCGGAGATGTGGAACACGGGCCAATTTGACGCGGCGGTCGCCGATTATCGGATGGCAGTCGACTCGTCCGCGCCGGGAGGTCCCGTGCGCTGCCAGGCGCTGGTTGACTTGGCGGCCGCCCTGATTCACGAGGGGGAGACAAACAGCTCGTCCACACGAATGTCCATGTTTCGCGAGGCGCGTACATATCTGGATGACGCCGTGCGCATCAACGGGGCATGGCCGCTGGCTCATGCCTATCTGGGCGATGTCGACTACGACCTGGGACTCGCCGCGGACTCGGCCTCCGAATGGCGCGAGGCAGTGCAATCCGATTGGAGCGACCCTAACGTGTATTACCTCCTCGCGATGCTTTATGCAAGGAACGGCCGTCCGGATCTTGCGCTGCAACCCATGCAGCAAGCCGCCAAAATGGGTCTCGCAACCGCGCGGCAGGACCTACAGACTGATCCGTCGTCGTGGAAATGAGCATTAATCGCGGTGCGGTCAGCCGGGTGCACTTCACGATTGTGGAACGACTTCGAGCGCATCGCCGTTCGTCAGCCGATAGGCGTGAAAATGCCGGTCGATGGTGAACACACGACGAATACCGGTCGCCTCAGCCGCAATCAACAGGGTCGCGTCGGCGTAGTCGCACGGCTGATCGCGGAACCGCTCCATGTACGCCCGCGCGCGAAGCGGACCATCAGAAGCAGATGCGAGAACACGCAATGTGCCGTTCGAAATCAGACGCCATAGAGCCTCCTGTCCTTGCCGTCCGGTTCCCCTGAACACCAAATGCAGAGTCTCCGTCAGGCAAGCTTCTGTCGTAAGCAATGGTTTACGCAACAATGGCAGCGCGGCCGTGCATCGCGCATGTTCGGGATCGTTGCTGTTTATGATGGCGACCAAAGGTCCCGTATCAGAGAGGGTCACACGGAGCCTCAATTTCGGACCACGCTCTACCATCGCCGGGGCCGGGAGTGCCGGCTACGGCGCCAATGACACCGAGAGCTATCATCTCATCAAGCAAGCTTGGCCCATCCGATTCCATTACGGATTGATCAGTCCGCGTTGCGTCTTCAACAATCCGGGCGACGATGTCGGTCATGGGCACGCCCGTCGCAGTCGCGCGACGCTGGAGCTGTTCTTCGACTGCGGGCGCTAGATTCAAAGTGAGTGTCATAGCATCATTTTACCGCCAAAAGTGCGGGAATGCCATCGGGCCCTGGGAACCGCACGACGCCGGTGCGTGTTTGCGTTTGTGGCATACTCTGCGCAGACGGAGCGACTCTGCATGACACATCATGCAAGTCACAGGGAGAACCATTATGAACGGATACGGCGCTCAAGCCATTCTTGGGACGATTTTGGCTGTGATACTCTTTACAGCCTTGCCGCCCGCAAGGGCGGCCGCCGACACAAAGGCGCCAAGCATCTACGATTTCACGATGATGAATATCGATGGCAAGCCCGTGAAGCTCAGCCAGTACCGTGGATACGTGTTGCTGGTCGTCAACACGGCATCGCTTTGCGGGAACACGCCCCAATACGCCGACCTTGAGACACTGTACAAAGAGTACAAGGGTCGGGGCCTGCGTATTCTAGCCTTTCCGGAGAACAACTTTGGACAGCAGGAGCCTGGTCCGAACGGCCAGATCAAGGAATTCTGCACCGGCAAATATCACGTCACCTTCGATCTGTTCTCGAAGATATCCGTCAAGGGCGACGATCAGGACCCGTTGTACAAATACCTGACTGATAAATCGACCGACCCGCAGTTCGGCGGCGACATCGAATGGAACTTCGCGAAGTTTCTGATTGCCCGGGACGGTACGATTATCAACCGCTTCCCGGCTGGTCACAAGCCAATCCTGCCAGATGTCGTGGACGCCATCAAGGCGGCGCTGGCCCAGCCCTAGCCGCCAATGCGGGACATCTCAACCTTCGGCAGGGAACCGTGCTCGGTGGCGCGCAGCTCGGAATAGCGATCGTCGCGGCCCTGCCAGATGGACCGCAGGGCCTGCGCGACTGCCTCGTCCGGCAGGCCGGAGCGCAGGAGGGTGCGAAGGTCGTGTCCGGTTGTGGCGAACAGGCAAGTGTAAACCTGACCATCCGCTGTGAGCCGTGCGCGCGTGCATCCGCTGCAAAAAGGCTGCGTCACCGACGCAATCACGCCGATCTCCCCGCCGCCGTCGCGGTAACGATACCGCCGCGCGACCTCGCCGGCATAGTTGGGTGGAACGGCCTCCAACGACATGTCCGCGTCGATCATGCGGATAATCTTGGCCGCCGGAACGACTTCGTCGACGCGCCAATGGTTCGACGAACCCACGTCCATATACTCGATAAAGCGCAGGATGCATCCGCTGCCATGGAACCGCCGCGCCATCGGCACAATGCTATCTTCGTTAACGCCGCGCCGCACCACCATATTCACCTTGACGGGCAGGCCGACGGCAATAGCCGCGTCGATACCCTCAAGAACCGTGGCGACCGGGGAAGTCGACATCGTTCATGGCGCGGAAGATGGCGTCGTCGAGAGAGTCCACGCTCACCGTCACACGGTCGAGGCCCGCGGATTTCAGCGCCGCAGCCTTGGCTGCAAGGAGCGAGCCGTTCGTCGTCAGCGTGAGGTCGTCTAGACCTACATTCGGGCGGAGCTCGTCCAGCATACGAACGAGCGTTTCGACGTTGCGGCGCACGAGTGGTTCGCCGCCGGTGATGCGCACCTTGGTAACGCCCATCCCGACGAATAGGCGTA
>Ga0207036_10139_pt1 | contig 13528 bp, 14 predicted proteins | sample Alteio_BWMinCont_78_FD_153284 | JGI IMG/M metagenome (GOLD analysis project Ga0207036, IMG submission 153284) | Enriched cells from forest soil in Barre Woods Harvard Forest LTER site, Petersham, Massachusetts, United States -... | ecosystem: Environmental > Terrestrial > Soil > Temperate forest >... | reverse complement strand
GCGCGGCCTGCCTCGCGAGATGGGATTGAGATTGTCACCATACGGCCATCGTTATAGCGCTACCGTTATCGTCTCGGCAATTTACCGAACTGAGACTCATGACTCTTAAGAGGCTATCCAATGCCAGAACCAAGTTTTACGGTAGAGAGTTGTTCAGATGCCGAAATAAAAGTTGCTCATTCGGGCGAGGGGCATCGATATACGTTTTCTTTTACTACAGACAATAAGGCACGCCGCATCTTAAGTCCCGCAATTAATTGCAGAGATAACGACAAGGCTGCGCATTCGGCTGGACATTTTGTAAAAGAAGCAAGACAGTTTGCAGAAACAGAAGCGCACAAGCGTGAGAAGATAGATTAATCGGACTACGCTCAGCTACAACCGTCTTAGCCGCCTGTTCGCAATTGTGAAAGAGTATCTGCTTTTCAGCGCCTCGACGGTTTCGCCGCCCAGCCAGAGATCAAACTCCTCCGCTGTGCTGAGGATTACCGGACCAAGGGGGTGAGACCAATGAGACTCAAACAGCGCGTAGCGCGTGCTCAAGGTGACCTGTCGAGCGATGCTGATGCCTGGTTGCCCAGAACCTAAATTAAGGCTTTCTGATCCCTGTTCGATCGGTTGGCGGTTGCGGCCGCCGTCCGCTGCAGCGAAGCGATGATGAACCGCACCCTAAGGTGTAGCCGCTTTTGACCGCATTCCCATGAGCTACATCGGCGGAATGGCGCCATCCTTTCCGTACACGACGGCGCCGCCGATCAAACTGCCGTCGGCCTGTTTGTCGGTGGGAACGAAGACGATCGCGCCCGGCGTGATCTCGCTCTTGTTGCCGGGCTCGAGCTCGACGACCGGTACGTTGTTGGGAATGTCGATCTTCTTTTCACCGCCCTTGTAGGTGATCGTCACGGTCTGCCCGTCGACGCCCCGGACCGCGTTGCCGATGGAGCCGTTGGTCATCATGCTGTTGGATCCGAGATCCCAGGGGTAATGGCCCTCGGCGGTTCCTCGAAGACTCTCGGCGAAAACCACGACTTCGACCGAGCGCATCGAGGAGTCGGGCTGCGTCACGGTCGCCGTTCCGATGAACGTGCCCGGCTTGATATCCGCAATCGACGATTTCACCGCGGCCAGGGCAGCGTAATTGTCCTTCAAGGTGATGGGAACGTCCTTGCCGTCTTTGGAGCGCACGACGAGTTTTGCGCCGCCGAGGCTGACGACGGAGCCGCGAACTCGCACCGGGTCCGCGGTCGCTGCTGCGCAACCGAGCGCCAAGGGCAGGACGAGTGCGGCGAGAATGGAAGTCAGGATTCGCGGGTGTTTTGGAAACAGATGCATGAGACTCTCCTCGAGAAGTTCACTTATCCGACATTCGCCACATGAACCCCGGCGCGACGGAAAATCTGTCCCATCTTTGGGTGCTTGACAAGTTCCGCGTCGTCCAGCGGCCGGCCCTGATCTTTCTCCGCGGTCGCGGCGGGCGGAGTGGCCTTCGACGGCCGACTATCGCGCAATTTCCGCTAAAAAGCGCGCTCTGCGCGCCCCCGGCGAAGTTGGCGTCGGCAATGCGCCGCAGCGCCGCCTCCGATCCGTCGAGGCGCTCGAACTTGAGGACCTCCTCGACTGTGTCGGCCTGATAAGGCTCGGATCAGCGACAAGGGTCTGCAGCACCGCCTTTAGTTTGCGCGCGCGGGTCTCGGCGATGAAGCCCTCAATAAAGTCGCTGTTGATTTCGCGCCAGAGTCCCGCCGGCGTAATCAGGTTTGATTGCCTCCACCGGATTGACGTTATCGAGATGGCGTTGTGCGCGAACCGATTCGGGGGTCACGCCGAATTGGTCGCGGAACGCTCGGGTGAAAGCTTCGTGGGAGCCATAACCGAAATCCAGAGCGACAGTCAGGATGTCAGCACCACCGTTCGCAAGCACGCGCGCTGCCTCGCTCAATCGCCGGCCGCGCATGTAGCGCATCTCAGACTGGCCGGTCGCCCTGGCGAACACATGAGCGAAGTGGTGGCGAGATATTCCAGCAACCACAGACAATTCGCCGAGCGACACCCCGCCTCTGAACCGGCTCTCTAGTAACCACAGCGCTTTTCGATCGCTTTCCAAATCTGCTCCCAACGAAGCACGCGAACGACGTACCAAAGTCCATCGCCACCCGCTTGATCGGAATTGTGTCGCAGGGAAGGGTTGGGACGGCATCCGCCCGAAAGCGGTCGCCACCGTAACAGGCGATTGGGTTTTGACTCCAGCTTTGCTACGGCGCGCGTGGCCGACGCGATTGCTTGTGGTATGATGATACCGCACCGGTGGTGGCACAAATCAAGCGTAACCTTAAACCCATGCCAAAACGCGCAAGCGACGCGGATAGCCGCATCTTCTTCGACGAACTCGTGAGCCTCTCCGCGTCACGCCTCAAGGCCAAGGGCGAGATCAGGCTTGAGGACAAGCATGGCGTTATCGCCTTCGGCGACAAGGAACACGGCGTTAAACGCAAATGCATTGACGTGACGCATACGAAATTCCCCAATGGCGGCGCGTGGAGCTATTTCCTCTGTCCAAGGTGCGGAGGCCGAAAAAAGAAGCTCTGGCTAGTCGACGACGCGCCACGCTGCCTGAGCTGCTGCTGGTCCTTAGGCGTGCGTTATCGCTCGGCTTACGGCTTCGGCCGAAGTGAGCGCCTGAGAGAGCGCGATCGCCGCATCGATAGATTGCAGGCCATGCTCGAAGGCGGCCCGATGCGCTTCAAACCGGTGCCGCCAAACTGGGGCAACCGACGCCTCGACAGACGCAACCGCCTTACATGGGCGCTTCACCAAGCCCGTATCGCCACTCGCCTCGCCCTAATAGCGTACCAACAGCAGCAAAGCAGCGATCCGCACGGCTCATCGCCGCTTCTGCGCGCCTACAAACCGCTCGCAGCGGCACTCGAGGCAATCCCGAACCTCAAATCGCTCTGGCGGGCCAAATCGACCGAGGAACTCGAAATCGCGCTCGACAAGGCTCAGTCAACTATCCTGGAAGCATTGCAAAGCAATGATCCTCAAACGCGATTGAACGCCGCAAGCCTCATGCTCAGGTCACGCCAAGCAAGAGAACGCGGCTGGTGCTAGTGGTTCAAATCAAACGTTTGGTACCCGACAGGCGATGTCTCAAAAGGGGGATTCCGACCCTTCGGCGATCGCGATCCAATGGCAAGAATGCGCAAATAGCAGCCGGTCGTCGAGGGCGTGGCGAACCGGCCATAACGGACGCAGTGCGCTTTACCCCGCGATATTGGCATTAGCGACACAGGTTCGTCCCACGCAGGTGAACCTCTTTCTTTGTCTGGAACGCTCGTGCCCCTGTCGCGTTTCCATCGCCTAGACCTTGCACCAACTGGGCGGGTGGGATGCGTGCGCCATGAAAGTCTTCGACGGGCTAACTGTCCTGGTTGTTGAGGACGATTGGTTCGTGCGTCAAGACATGGTCCTCGGCCTCCAGCAAGAAGGATGGATCGTGTTGGAGGCGGACACGGGCCTCGGCGCGCTCAAGTTGCTTCGGGAAACCAACACCATTGATCTTCTCGTCACCGACATTCGCCTCGCCGGCGCCATGACGGGGTGGGATGTCGCCGAAGCTGTCCGAGCATCATGCCCAAAAATTCCTGTGCTCTATACGTCCGGAAACCCGGATAATAATGGCCGTCGAGTCCCGCAAAGTATTTTTCTGAACAAGCCTGTGACTCCTCGGGAGCTCATACTGACGTGCCACAGGCTTCTGCCTAGTCGCAAGAGCTAATCGCGTGGGATTGATGTGGACTCGGCGAATCTAACCCGTATAAGCGATCAATATATTATCCGAGACGACTGGACCTTAACCGGGAGGGGTTGCAGATTATCGCAGTAGCATCCGGGCCGGTTGGATCCCGAGAGCGTCTGAGTGGCGAGCGCGCGGCTGAGCACTACGCGGCCATCATTGAATCGTCGGACGACGCGATCCTTTCCAAGGATCTCAACGGCACTATTATGACTTGGAACCATGGCGCGGAGCTCCTCTTTGGCTATACAGCGGAGGAGACCGTGGGGAGGCCGGTGACGATCCTTATCCCAATGGATCGCCAGGACGAAGAACCCTTTATCCTCGAAAAGGTCCGCCGAGGCGAAAGAGTCCATCACTACGAGACGGTTCGACAGCGCAAGGACGGAAGCCTCGTAGATATTTCCCTCACCGTTTCGCCGATTAAAAACGAAAAAGGCGAAATCGTCGCCGCCTCGAAAATCGCCCGTGACATCACCGCAACCAAGCGGGCGCATGAGCGGCAAGAGCTTCTACTTCGGGAAATGGACCACCGCGTCAAAAATCTGTTCACGCTCGCGATCAGCGTTCTGACTTTGAGCGCCCGCTACGCGACCAGCATGCCGCAACTTATATCGAATACACGCGGGATCGCCTCTCGGCCCTTGCGCGGGCGCACGCGTTAACTTTATCTCACGGTCCTCGCGCACCGAACGCTGCACGACCGGCAACGCTGCATTCTCTCCTCGAAGCGATTGCCGCACCTCACCTCGGCGAGGGCGATAGTCGCCAGCTTTCGATCGTTGGTTGCGACATGGAGATTTCGGGGTCGACGATCTCAAGCCTCTCGCTGCTGCTGCACGAGTTCGCGACAAATTCCGTAAAGTATGGGGCGCTTTCCTCGACTGCCGGGCAAATCGAAGTCCATTGCGCGGACCGAGCTGGACAGGTCGTCATTACCTGGTCCGAGCGCGGAGGTCCTCCGGTCGCTCCACCGATTGGCAAAGAAGGGTTCGGCGATCTTCTTGTTCGCGCCACTGTGACTGGTCAGCTTAGGGGAGACATCTCTCGGGAATGGAAGCCGGAAGGCCTGGTCATCAGGCTTTCCTTGCCCCGGCAGAGCCTGACCGGTTGAACATACGGATCGGGCCGCCCCAAGGATCGCCGCCAGCGACAAGCTGAGAAAGGGCCCGCGGATCGCAGATCTAGGCTTTAGGCGGCGGCTCGTTAGTTCTGTGGGTCATTCGTGCCGTTAGCATATTCGGTATTGGAGGGGCGAATGAGGCCGGGTAGTCCTCACTTTCCACGATCAAGCAAACCGGCTGCGACTCCCCCCGATAACCGGTTGATGGTGCTTCGAGGCGAGCTTGCCGCGGCCAGTGCACAGCCGTCCTCCGCTAACGTCGCGTGTTTCAATGACTGGTAAACGTCTTCGCGACATTGAATCGGTAGCAACAACCTTACGCCTCGGGTCAATTCCGGCTGTCTGGCGGGCCGATCGGCGGGTACCAAGAGAAGATTTGCACCGCTAGTTTGCCAAACAGAACCTTGCACGCGCGAGCTGGGGGCCCGGTCTCGCGAGCCCTTTGCCCTATCTCCGCTGGCCCTGAGGCCGATCCATCCCCTGACGACAATTCTGTGGCTCAAAGGCCGGCGCCACCTTTTGTCTCGCAAAGATTTCAATTGGCAGCGCTTGAAACCGCGCGCGTCGCAACGCTGTCGCAACAATGTTTCTGTCGCGTGAAACGGGAAATGGGGCCGGCAAAATTTTCTGGGTGAGCCGCGACCCCCCCACCCTGGTGTGTCCGGGGGCGGGGGGGGGCCATCCTTCCGCTCACCTTCTGTGGCTCAAAGGCCCGGCGCAACCTTTTGTCTCGCAATGATTTCAATCGGCAGAGGCCTGAAAACCCGCGCATCGCAACGCCATCGCAACACATTGCCGTCAGACGCTTGATCTGGGGCCCCAACGAATCTTTTTGTCCAACCGCAACCCCCCACGATGCTGCGTGGGAGGGGCGGGGGGCAATTGCCCATCGCTCGAAGCGGCGCGCATCGCAACGCCATCGCAACACATTGCCGTCAGACGCTTGATCTGGGGCCCCGGCAAATTTTCTGGGTGAGCGCGCAACCCCCCACCATGCCATCTCCGGGGGCGAGGGGGGATGGCGAGCGATCTCACGGCGCCAAACTAGACAACAGTATCAATGTGTTATATATTGCAAGGATGATAGTGGCACCCCGACTGTTGGGCCTAACAGGATGGCAATTGTCGGAGTACCGAGCTGAAGGCTCACCCAGCTCTCTTTTCAACCCGCGCGAACGAGAGTCTTTCTCGGCAGAGGAACGAAAAGCCCCCGCCCCCGATGACGGGTCCAGCGCCGGGGCAAGCGCTCGTGCTATTGAGCTTGCCCCCAACGCTGGACCACGTCGGCTGGGAAATTCCGGCTTCATCCGCGGCTCGGCTGGTCGGGGTTGCCGCGCCGCGGATGAAGCTCGCTCGGCGTTTGCCACCGAGGGAGCTATGCGGACGAATGTCGTTATAGTCTCTACGCCAAGTCTCGCATTTTCGCCGAGCTTCGTCGAAGCTTAGGAACCAGTTGGCGTTCAGGCACTCTGAACGGAACTTGCCGTTGAACGACTCAATGAAGGCGTTGTCAGTCGGCTTGCCGGGACGCGAGAAGTCGAGCGCGACGCCGCGCATGAAGGCCCATAGATCGAGCTCCTCGGGGAGATGGCTCTGGATTCTTTCCGCTCGATCAATTTATCAAGGTTATTTGTTGAGCCGCGCGGCGCGCGCTTGCGACGCCGCACGCCGCCACACCAGTTCCGACCCGCGCCGCAACATGTTTTCAGTCAGGCGAGGCGCTTGATCGTCCGCGTCATGAACGGCCGCAAGACAGGCGTGAAGGGGTTCAGCAGAGGAACGGCGACGAAGACCGCAACGATCGATCGTGCCGGCGCTATCCACGATCTCATGCCCTAGGACGCACACGACGGGTCGCTCGAGCTCGATGCGGCTTCTCCTTCGCAACCGCAGCTTGTTTCAACTCGCCACGCTCGCCGAGGAATTTTGAGAAGCGGTCGGAGTAGGCCTCAAGGCGGGCGGTTCCGAGCGTTTCGGCGGCGAGTTCCCTGTGATCGATGAGTGCGGCAGACAGGTACTTACTCGCTTCGTCTGTATTCGGTTCGGACACCGTTATCCTGCCGCCGATTTCCGAGGCCGGCCTGAGCCGGTCATGCGGATCCGGAGAAACGGTCAGTTGCTTGTATTTTCGCGTGTAGGGGAGGGCCAAAGCCACCCGCGCGTGCAATGAAACCCGACGGTCGCTTAGCTTTTCAACGATTGCGCGGAGAGTGTCGTTGCTCGACTCGAAATACCGGCTTCCATCGAACGCGAGGACCCGGGCCACTTCATCAGTAAAGAACTCCTGTGCCAAGAACTCTTCATCATAGCCGCGAGGAGGAGCGATCCGCAACCTTACGGGGTTGGAGATCACGTCCTCATCACCCAGATGCAGAGCGATTTGAACGGTATATAAGCCTGCTTCCTCGATCAGCCACCCCCCTTTCCCGAAAGAGGCGCAAAAAGACTGACGCTTGGATTGGCCGGGCATTAGAATGGTGGTGCGACCTCTCTCGCAATATTGTGCGTAAGGAAACAACTGGCGCGCCGGCCGGTTGTGGCGCTTGATAATGATTGTCATGTCCTCTTGATGGAACAGGATATTGTCCTGGAGCAGTTGGGGTTCGTCGGAGGTGTTGGTCAGTGTCACCTCCAACATCACGGGCTCCATGAACTCGAACAATGGTGCGCCGCGATTGAAGCTCAGTTCCAGCTGGAGCCTAGGCTCCGGGGAAAGATTGGCTTGTTGGAACCCGTGATGATCGAACCAGTCCGCGTTGCCCATCTCCACGAAGCGCTGGGGAGCATGTCGCATGAACCGCAGCTCGCTATCACTGAATCGAAATTCGAAGTCCGCGAAAAATGCTGTCTGACCGCCGCCGACACGGTACGGGTAGTTCATGAAGCTACGTGCTTCAGGTTCGTCGGACAGCGGCTGCCAGGGTGCTTGGCTCCCAGAACCTAGCGATTTCTGCCACGAATGCGCTAGATTGAAGGTGTGGCCTATCTCATGCACGGCGGTCCAGAAGCGCGTGCGCCGAACATACGCGGTCGGCGCGGAATCTCCGGCCGGTGCGTCCTTGATAAATGAATCGTTGAAGATGGCCGTTCCCTGGCGGTGATTGGGCCCGATATCATCGAACATGAGGCCGCCGAGGTCATCGGGGCCTATGCCTTGGCTCGGTATGGCCTCGTGCTTCGAAGCAAACAGCGCCCACATGGACCATTGTGCGTAGTTGGCAAACCGCGACCAGTAGGTCTGCATCGCATCATGTAGCTCACCGTCGCTCCAGAGAACGTCAGCGCCCGCACCAGTGAGAGGGACAGTGCTGTCCCGGCCCGACTTCGCAACATCGAACCCCGCGCGGCTATAGACTCTTTCGATCGTGAGGACTTCGTTACGCAGGGTCGGCGGGCGATTCGGGTGCGCATGTGTCTGCATCGACGTGACGGGAACGACGCTGCCCACATGATCGAACTCGAATTCAACATTGTGGAACCAGGGCGACACCGATTTCAACGACCGGACGCGGTTGGGCGCGCCCCCCCCCGCTGAAGGTCACGGTGGCGGAGGGCGGCGTCAGGCTGAGAACAGCAGCGCCGGTCACGAGAACCTCTATGTTGGTGTAGGGGAACGAATAGGAAGAGCCCGAAGCGCCCAGGGCGCTCTTGTACCAGATCGCTCCTGTCCAGCGCGCACCTCCATGAGTGACCAGATTTGCGATCCAGTGAACGCCGTTCGCAGAGACGGTGCGCCAGCTAATGGTTCCGCTCGCGACCATCTGGGGATAGCTTCCATCGACGTCCAGCCGCAACTCCTCGTCCACCAGCTCGAACTTGGTTTTCGGGACCGACAGGTAGAGGCCACTCACCGGCACGGCAGTTAGCCAGGCTACGGGCTCGAACAATGCGTTCGTGCCTGCTAAGTCGCCTCGATTCGGGACGCTGTCCGGGATCTCTACTTGTTCGAGCGATGATTTTGGTGTTTCGAGTACGTCCATAGCACAACTCCCAATATGTTACTTGATTCGACTACATCTGTTCTGCTTATTCTCGGCATCGTCGCCCTCTGACGGTGAGTTCGGTCCGCTATATGTATTTGAACGGCTCCGACGAGGTACGATGGGTAATTATACCGTCGTTGGTTAACGATATCCCGATGTAAGGTGTATTGATAGCGCTTATAGTTAGCGTGTCTGACGAATTTCTTAGAGGCAAACCAACGGTAATATCTACAGATCCTTGAGGAGCATCGACCTCAACTGCCGCGGCTACTCCTATTTGCTGCCTAGTATTTACGGACTCTTTGCTGAATACTTCTTTCCCGTTTACGGACACAACAACCATCTCATTCGAGAACCCGTCCTGAAGACTGATCCATAGCAAAGGCATTGCACCTCTCATGAGTGCGATTAAAGCCATCAATCCTTAGGCGTTGGACAATAAAGGTCTCGCAGTAGGTTGGGCGTCGCGAGGGCCGGGTCTCGAGGCCCAGAAGACGTCGCGGCGATGAATGTTGGTTGAAGGCCTTCTTCGTATTATCTCTCTTAGCCAGATATACCTACGTCACGTTCTCGCTGGAACCGCAATGGATAGAACTACCTACGGGCAAGCTCGATTTATTACCCAGTCGAGGCGAGGGTCGGCAGCCGAAGATCGGCGATCAGCGGCGAAATTTAAGCGAACAGCCTTCTGGGAATCGCGACCTCGGCTGTCTGGAAACGTGACATAGCGACCGTGGCTCACGACCTTTGATCTCGATCAGCTGATGAGCGACCTTCTTTGATTGGTAGGAAATCGTGGAGATTGTACGCGAGAGCATGAAGTAACGCGAACGTGGATTGGCCGCGAATGTTCGGCATGAAAGCCGTGTCCATTTGATCGCGCGCGGGTTGAAAACGCCACATCGCAACGCTGTCGCAACACCTGTCTGGCAGTTGAAATGGAAAATGGAGCCCCGGCAAATTATTTGGCGAACCGCAAACGCCCCCACCGCGGTGTGTCCGAGGGCGGGGGGCCGCCCTTCCGCTCACTTCTATGGCTCAAAGGCCCCCACCCTGGTGTGTCCGGGGGCGGGGAGATGGCGAGCGATCTCACGGTCTAAGAATGAACAACAGTATAGTACAGTATTATACGAGTAATAACGTGAGAGCCTGCGTTGTTGGGTTAGCAGGATGGCCATCGCGAGCGGCCATTCAGATCAACGTGCCTTGGGTCAAAGGTTCGAGCAACTGACCCCCGTCAGGTCGCGGCCGCACGTAATCGGCGGGCGGCTGACATACGGCGCCGGACGTGCGAACCCATGCCGCGCGTCCGCACCTGAACCGATGAAAATCGCCAGTTTCAACATCAACAATATCAACCGTCGCTTGGAGACCCTTCTTAGCTGGCTTCGAGAGGCCGAGCCCGACATCGTGTGCCTTCAGGAACTCAAAGCCACGGACACCGAGTTTCCGGCGGACGCAATCCGGCAGGCGGTTTACCAAGCGGTTTGGCGGGGCGAGAAGCGCTGGAACGGCGTGGCGATCCTCGCGCGGTGGACGCCGGTGGTGACCCGCATGGACTTGCCAGGCGACGCCTCCGATGGGCAATGCCGCTATCTCGAGGCTGCCGTTAATGGGGTGCTCGTCGCGTCTATCTATGCGCCGAACGGAAACCTCAGCGGTCCGAAGTTCGATTACAAGCTCGCTTGGCTGAAAACGATTGAATGCCCACGCGGCTGAACTCTACGCGACTGGAGCGCCCGTCGTACTGGCGGGAGATTACAACGTCGTGCCGACAGACCTCGACATCTCCCCGAACAAGTCCTGGGATCGCAACACCCTACTGCAGCCCGAGAGCCGTGCCGGGTATCAGCGGCTTCTCGCGCAAGGTTGGACCGACGCCGTTCGCACGCTCCATCCCACAGAACTGATGTACACGTTTTGGGATTACGTGCGGAACCGTTGGGAGCGCGATGGCGGTCTGCGTCTCGATCACATTCTGCTGAGTTCCGGTTTGACGGAGCGTCTGCAAAGCGCCGGCGTCGATCGTCACATACGAGGACTCGAGGACGCCAGTGATCATGCGCCCGTTTGGGCGGAGCTTCGCGGCACGACCGGTCAGCCGTTTTCTGCGAGCCATGTCGGCGTTCACTCTACAGCAACGGTCGCAACGGCGGCGTCGAAAGCGAAGAAATCGGGTCAGTCGAAGGGACGCGGGATCAAACACCAAACCCATCCGGTTGACCCTCGCAAGCCTGAGCTTTGGCGCCGCCCGTTGCTGGTTATCGACGGCGACTCCTTCGCCCATCGATCGTATCACGCGTTGCCGAAAACCATTCGACGCAGCGACGGCAAGGGCGTAGGCGCCATAATTGGCTTCGCGAATTTCCTGCTGCGTTTCTACGCCGACGAGCGGCCTCGCGCCGTTATCGTCGGATGGGACAGCTTGGACGCGCCGACGAAGCGTCACGAAATGTTTCCTGCCTACCAGAGCGGGCGGGTGTTCGATGAGGAATTGATCGAGCAGCTAAATGTCCTGCCAGATTTTGTCGCCGCCTTTGGGTTCGCAAACGCCAAAGCCCCTGGGTTCGACGCGGACGACTTTCTCGCCGCCGCAGTCGCCGCTGAGGAGCGTGCAGGCGGCGCCGCCGTAGTAGCCAGCGGCGATCGGGATTCTTTTCAGCTCGCCTCGCTACGTACAACGATTCTTTACCCGTTGCGCGGGGGTGAACTTGCGCGCGTCGGGCCCGAAGAGGTCCGACAACGATACGGCGTTGATCCAAAGCAAGTGCCAGGACTTTATCGCGCTCCGGGGTGACCCTTCTGACAAATTGCCTGGTGCTGCCGGAGTCGGACCGAAACGCGCTGCGCAATTGCTGCGCCTGTACGGTACGCTTGATGGCGTCCTTGATGCAGGTCTCTTTCAAACTCTAGCCGACCTGCTCCGCCTCTATCGGCTAATCGCTACGATGGATGCGAAAGCGCCGCTGCCCTCGCTCGCCGATCAGGAGCCGACATGGGCCTCAGCATCGAGCCTTGCGCGCGCCTGGAGGCTAAATCAGTTGGCGGATCGTTTGCATGAAAGAATACAACCCCTGTAGCCACGAACGTCGCGAATTTTGTCATCTGACGATGGAGCGCAATGGCAGGAATGCGCGCAAACAGCGGTCATTCCCATTGGCGCCACGGACGCGCCAAACCTCCGAAGAAGACTGAGCACTGAAGCTAGCTGCCAAGTGCGGATCTGGCGCGGACGGCTGTGCGAACCTATGAGCGAAGACGCGCCACCAACGCGGCTAGTTCCGCTTGGCGGCGGGTGTTTGTCTTTGCGAACACCGCTTTGAGCTGGCTGCGGGCAGTCTCACGGCTCACTCCCAGCGACGCCGCCGCCGCGTCGATCCCGCCACCGCCGGCGAGTTGCACGGTTAGCTTGGCTTCGGCCGTAGTCAGGCCGAACGCGATGCTCAAGCGTGTCGTATCCGGTCGCTGCGCCGACGTGAGATCGGTCAGAAGGAGAATCACCCGGCCGGGACTGAACAAGTCGCTGCCGAACGCCGTGATTGGCATGGCCTCAACGAGGAGCCAAGGCGCTTCGTCGCGATCGATGACGACCGGCCGATAGGGCCGAGCGTCGCGCGCTTCCGCATGCAAAGCCGAGGACGCCAATTGCTGCAGTCGGCGATTGCTGGCGGGATCGTGAGCCACCGGGCGGCCCCTGACGAGGTTGAAGTCGTCGCCGAGCAAATCTTGCGCCGACAAATTCAACTGTCTGGCGCGACCATCCCCATCGATGACGACCGCGGCGCATCGCAAGCGCTCCATCGCGGAGAGCTTTGAGGCGACATCGAACGCGGCGAACTTTTCCGCCAGGCTGACGATCTTGGCGACGTGCGGTCCAATCCGAGCAAGGCGACGCGCGTCGTGGGGCGTAAACGGCCCGCGGTCATCGCCGCGGTAGACCGGCAAACTCCACCGGCGCCCTTGGACTGAGAAATTGGCCATTGCAAACCATTCTCGCCTCCCCCGACGCGCGGTCTCCTGGTAGTAGGGCAAAGTCTTGCGTTCTTCCTCCGTCGAGATCTGGTGTTCGACGATTGAGTCCGGACATGCAATTGCTTTGCATCGTTCGATATGCGGACACGGAGCGTCCGCTTCATTGCGCAGCCAAAGATCGGCGAATTCCTCGTGTGCCGCGGAGACCGGAACTTTCAACTTCCAGGGAGTCTCCAACGGGTGACGCGTATAAAACGTGCAACTCGCTGCGCCGAGAGATTCCGCGAGCGATTGCAACGCTGATGGCCATCGAGACGGCGCCACAATCGCGTCACGACAGGCCTCAAGCGCGCGATCGGTCCGTGCGTCCAGAGGCATTGACCTGCTCCTGCTTTCACGCGTGAAGCGCAGCCTAGCACTTGATGCGCCGGAGAGACAGGCCAATCCGACGCCGGGGGACCTTCGGCAGTGCGACTGACGGCGATTCGACCCTAGCCGCGATACGATCGCGACTAGGGCCGCCCTTCCGATCGATCGGATTCGATTCTCACCCTTTCGGGTGATGCGCATGGAGGCCGACAGCGACACCATTTCGCAGAGCCCAATCGTGCGGGCGCGCAGATTTTCCGAAAGCGTCGTTCAGTGGCCAAAGGGACA
>Ga0207036_10097_pt2 | contig 13567 bp, 8 predicted proteins | sample Alteio_BWMinCont_78_FD_153284 | JGI IMG/M metagenome (GOLD analysis project Ga0207036, IMG submission 153284) | Enriched cells from forest soil in Barre Woods Harvard Forest LTER site, Petersham, Massachusetts, United States -... | ecosystem: Environmental > Terrestrial > Soil > Temperate forest >... | reverse complement strand
GGCGCTGATCTGGGCGAGGTCCTGTTTGCGGCGGCTGACTGGGGTGACACTGGTTTGGTCAATGAAATGCTGGATCGGGGCGCCCTAGTAGACTATCGTAGCGAGACGGGCGACACCCCTCTGATCAAAGCGAGTTGGTGCGTTCCTGGCGTTAAACGGATAGAGATTGTGCGTCGGCTGTTGGCGAGCGGAGCGGATGTCAACGCTATCGATAGCTTTGACGGTACTCCATTGGAATACGCCGTCGTCAGTGGAGAGCACGCGGACGATCTGGCGGCGGTTGACCTTCTCATTGACGCGGGAGCCGACGTTAATGCATGCCGCGGCGGCGCCTCGATCTTAATGAACGCAGCCATATACGACAAGACAGAAGTCGTGAAGCGGCTTGTAGCCGCCGGCGCGGACGTGATGGCCGAGGATAGCCATGGCGAGACGACGCTGAATTACGCGATGAGGACTGATAAGACGGAAATTGCCCAGCTCCTGACGGACGCTGGAGCGCGTGAGCCGACGGACTCCGATCAGTCTCTGCACCGCGCAATCCTCTACAATGGAACGGAGTCCGCGCTTGCCATGATTCGCGCGGGCGCCGACGTCGAGGAAGCGGACGCGGAGGGTCTCACGCCGCTGATAGCCGCGATCCACTATTGGGGGAATTATGCAATCGTTGAGGCGTTGGTAGCCGCGGGCGCCGACGTTAACCGGCCCGCAGAATCGGAATGGTTCGCATCTGTTCCCATGTCGTTCGCGGTGCGTCGAACTGCCAGTATTGTAACCTTGCTGCTTGCCAACGGCGCGCGCGTCAGCGTACCCAAAGAAGATGAGCCACTCGTGGTCGCCACCATGGACGGGCATGAATGTGGCCCAGCCGGGCCCGGCGAGTCGCACGCCACGGAATCGGACAAGATCGAAATAGTCGGGTTGCTCCTCGCGGCTGGCGCCAATCTTAACGATCGAGACTGCGACGGTGACACGGCGATGCACAAGGCAGTGATCGGCAACGCGCCCAAACTCGTACAGTTTCTGATCGATGCCGGAGCCGACGTGAACGCGCGCAGTGACGTACAACAGGACTACTGCGCCTCCGTTACCCCGCTTATTAACGCTATTCGATATGCGACGAATGATATTGTAGCGATTTTAATCAACGCTGGGGCCGACGTGAATCTCGCGGATCAGTGCGGTATAACGCCGCTCATGTATGCCTGCCGGCCGGACATGTGCGATAGATGCGCGGCCGGACGCCCTGTTGACGTGCGGCTCATCACAATGCTTGTCGACGCCGGCGCCAATGTAAACGCGCAAGACAAAGGGGGTCGAACCGCCGTCAGCCATGCACAGGCTAACCCAAGTTCCGCAGTTATTTTAGAAATTCGCGTGGGATTTTTTATATTTAGATGGGGTGATCGATTTGCCGCCCGTGTGTCTTAGAGTGCCTTTCTCCGAAAGCAAATGTAGTGTCAAGCGGGTCGGAATAGGAACCTCGCTATAATGTCGGTATGTATTTACGCCGATGTGGCAAATCAAAGAAGAATCAGACGGACAGATACTGGGAACTTGTCGAGTCTTACCGTACGGAGCGCGGCCCTCGGCAGCGCGTGGTGTCCTATTTGGGGGCTCTGAGTAAGCCGGTATGCGATGGCATTCAGGTCGCTGCGGAGGAGCGTGCCTGGTACTGGCAGCGCCAACTCTTCGACGAGGACTTGGAACCGGAATGGCAACAGATAGACACTCGGCGAGTTCATGTTGAGCGTGTGCGTGACTTTGGCGGCGCCTGGCTGTCCCTACAAGCCATGGATATCATCGGGCTGGCGGACTTTTTGCGCACTGCGATGCCCGACGGACGGGCGGAAGTTAACTGGTGGGTGATGTGTTCGATATTGGTGTCGTGCCGTCTGTGCTGTCCATCGAGCGAATTGCGGCTCGCCCAGAGCCTTTACGAGCGCACGGCCTTGCAGGATCTGCTGGGTGTGCCGGCCGCGCAGGTAAATGACGACCGTCTGTATCGAACTTTGGATCGCCTGCTGCGGTACAAAAGCCGCTTGGAGAGGTTTCTGCAGAAGCGTCTAGGCGAGTTATTCGGGCTCGAATACGATCTGCTCCTTTACGATGTAACTTCAACGTATATCGAAGGCGAGGGGGCTGGCAATGACCAGATGCGTCGGGGCTACTCACGCGATCAACGTCCGGACTGCAAGCAGGTGTGCATCGCACTGGTGGTCACTCGATGCGGGATGCCTCTGGGTTACGAAGTGTTCGACGGCAACCGGTCCGACGTTACGACCGTTGTGGAGATTGTTACCGGGATTGAGAAACGGTACGGGAAGGCTAACCGTATCTGGGTAATGGACCGGGGCATGATGTCGGCGGCCAACATTGAGTTCCTTAAGCAAGACGGCCGTCGCTACATCTTAGGCGCCAATCGCGCCTCGCTGAAGAAACATGAACAGGAGTTGCTCAAGGACGACTGGCACCTCATCCGAGATGGCCTTGAGGTGAAATTGTGCCCGTCGGAGGACGGAACGGAAACGTACATCCTGTGCCGCAGCCGCGATCGGGGTTCCAAAGAGCGCGCTATTCATGATAAGTTCGAGAAGCGGATCGAAGATGGCCTAACACGAATGGCCGCCGGCTGCCTAAAGACCAAACAAAAAGTGGCTGCCGTGGAACGGCGCGTGGGAGCACTGCTCGCCAGCAATAGCCGCGCCCGGCGACTGTTTGAAGTCCAGGTTAAGGCGCGCGAGGCGGGTGGGTGCGATGTCGTTTGGGAAAAGGTGGAGGCGCATCGGACGTGGTCGGAACTGGCCGAGGGCTGTTACTTGCTACGTACCAATATCACCGATTGGAGCGCGGAGGACCTCTGGAAAGCCTATATCCAACTCACCGAGGCGGAGACCGCCTTCCGCATTCAGAAAAGCGACTTCAAACTTCGGCCGATCTGGCACCAGAAGAAGGAACGCGTTCAAGCCCATATCCTGGTCTGCTTCCTGGCGCTTGTTGTCTGGAAGGCATTCGGGCAAATCTGCACCCGAGCGCACTTGGGCGACGAGCCACGACAGGTCTTCGACGAGATCGCACAGATCAAAATGGTCGATGTCGTACTGCACACCAAGGAGGGACGGCCAATCCGACGGCGGTGTATCGTGGAGCCGACCAAGCACCAAAAAGTGCTCCTGGATATGCTCCGGCTCAGATTGCCCAAGCAACTTAAGACCATTTATTACCGAGACACCGGGGAAATGTAGTGTCAACTTTTTAGCAAATTTACGAAAAATCCCATCTCAACAGGGGTCGAAAACCGCAATTAACTGCGGAAGTTGGGCTAACAACTTGGACGACATTAGCCAATACCTCAAAGCGGTCGGCGCAACTGCGGGGGCCGGAACCGATCGCAAGCTCGGCGTGAGCGTTACGACCCAACCGGACTAGCCACAGAATTATGAACCAAAGCACTAGCGTCGGAAAGACAGGACGGAAAGCCCCGCGATCGCGATGGCTTCTCATCCTCGTGGCCGCCTTGCTCTGCCTGGATTACTTCGCCTATCCCTACGGCGTTCCCGCCGGCGGACACAGTGGTAACATCGGCGAAAACGGCCTGTGGCTGGGCTACGCCTGGTATTTCGGCCAACACTCGCTCACAGACGTCGACCGCCTTGACGCATTGCTTGCGTCGGGTCAGATCCGCTATGCCTATTTCCACGTGCGATCGATGCAGCACACCGGCTTGCTCACGTACCACTATCCCGATGCAGCGCGCAAACTAGTCGCGGAAGTGCATGCGCAGGCGCCGAACGCTAAGGCGATCGCGTGGATTTACGCCGGGAATTCGCGTGGGCTGGGCGCGGTCGACTTGAAGAATGTCGCAGTTCGGCGGAACATGGTCGCCCAGGCGGTTTGGCTGGTGAACGACTGCGGCTTCGACGGCGTCCAGTGGGACTACGAAATCTGTCCGAACGGAGATACGTCGTTTCTGAAGCTGCTCGCGGAAACCAGGGCCGCGCTCCCGGCCGGCACGATCCTCGGCGTCGCCTCGCCGATATGCATCCCTGGTGGATTCGTCGGCTGGGATAGCCGCTACTTCGGCGTGGTTGCCAGAAGGTGCGACCAGATTGCCGTCATGAATTACGACACGGCAGCCTATTTCCCACGAGTCTACGTCTGGTTGACGCATCAGCAGGTTGTTCGCGTCTCGCAGGCAATCGCGCGGGCCAATCCCAATTGCCGCGTCCTTATCGGACTACCGACATACCCCGACGGCACTCGGTCGCACAACCCACGCGCGGAAAACATGGTGCTGGCCCTGCGCGGCGTCCGCCAGGGCATTGCCGACGCAAATTGCCGCCCGTCGGTGATCGCAGGCGTCGCTACGTATATCGACTTTACCACCACTCGAAGCGACTGGAGCACTTATCGGCGTCAGTGGCCGGTTAGTTTGCGTGACAGAACACTGAAGTGATCCGGCGAGTTGGCAAATCGGCGCCGCGCGTCTCCGACTTACGCGGTACTCGGTATAATAAAGCCAGTCATGCCACGTAAAGACGCCATACATGATGTGGTCAAGCATGCGCTAGTCAAGGACGGTTGACGAATGGAAAAAATAGAACGGTACCGCGCCGTAATTTGCGATTTGCTCAAAGAATATCAGGACTTTCTTGTCGAACATACGCGCACGGATGTCGACACCGACGTTATTTGCGACGACTTAAATGGGCAGTACATGGTAATGCGCGTCGGCTGGCGTGGCGAAAGGCGGGTCCATCGTCCGCTTTTTTACCTGCGTCTCAAGAACGGCAAGATATGGGTTGAAGAGGACTGGACCAAGGAGGGCATTGCGCACGAGTTGGTCCTTGCCGGCGTTCCGCATGAGGACATCGTGTTGGCTTTTAACCCGCCGCTTGTGAGGCATTTGACCGAATTTGCCGTCGCTTAGCTTCGTTCGCCGGCCCCGACTTTAGGGTTGGCCGGGTTTTGTTCGCGCCTCGTCACGACGACGACGCCATGCTCATACTGAGATATGAGCATGGCGCTTGTCCGACGTGCCTCCTCTTCAAACTTTTTCACAACGACTTGGCAGATATCATGCAGCGGACTCCATTTAATAGATGGGAGTGCCAAGCGGATGGATGATTGGCGACTGATTCAGCAATATGTTGGTCGCACAGGTTCCGGCGAAGCAGCGTCTCAGGCGGCATTTGCGCAGCTTGTGCAGAAGCACATGAAGCTGGTCTACTGGATCTGCCGGCGCGACATCGGCGATCCCGATCTCGCGGAGGATGCCGCGCAGGTTGTCTTCCTGCTCCTGGCTCGCAAGGCATCGATGCTGGGTCGGCAGGTGTCGATAGCGGGCTGGCTCTTCAAAACCGCGCGGTATGTGTCGCGGGACGTAATCCGCGCGGAACGGCGACGCAAGCTCCTTGACAATGGCCAAGCGATCGCTCGATTCGTAATTTGTAAACTGTCGCTTACATATTTTTATTGTTAGCCTGGTTGGGGTAATACATATACTGCCATTTTGTTATATTTCGCAGGAGGGACTCTACGAATGCAACTAACGCCAATCGCACGCGCTACGCGCGCGGCCTATATGCTTCTGACAGCTTTGTTGCTCGGCTCGCATCCCACGCCCGTGCATGCCGCCGCCACGGCAACCTTCATAACAACGGACTCGACAACCCAGGGAGGCTGGAAGGGCGGGTACGGCGGCGACGGCTATGATGTTGTCGCGGATACGAGTTCCAATAACCCGAGCGTTCCTAGCTACGCCGCCGACGGAGTGAGCGGCGCCTCAGCGGAAGTCTACTCAACATCCAGCAGCGATCCACGCGCCCTTCAGGCGGCGCTGCCGCGAAGCTCGCATCGGATCGCCGCCGATTACTATTCGGCGACCCACTTCAGCGTTAATATCAACACCACCGACGGCAAGCCCCACCAACTCGCGCTCTATATGGAGGACTGGGATAACAGCGGACGTACGCAGACCATTACCATCCAGGATGCAAGCTCATTGGCGGTGCTCGATACGGAGCCGGTATCGGCATTCTCCAACGGCGTCTACCTTATTTGGCGTATTACCGGCCATATTTTGGTCACCGTGACCAACACCGGGACAAGCCCCAGCGCCGTTCTCAACGGATGGTTTTTCGACTATCCTGGTCCGATTCTATCAAGCGTCTCCGTCGCGCCGACCTCCGCTTCGGTAGCCGAGGGCGCGAGTGAGACATTTACGGCCACCGGGCTCGACCAGGACGGCAATCCGCTTACGACCCAGCCGACCTTCACATGGACGCTCTCCGGTGGCGGGACGATCACGTCGGCGGGAGTTTTCACCGCCAATCATCACACCGGCGGACCGTTCAAGGTAAAGGCGACAGCATCCGGCATCTCGGGATCGTCGACGCTCAATGTTGCGTCCACCCACACGGTAACGTTCGGACCGGTCGACTCGATCTCGGTGACCGGGCAAACAGGCGCGTTTGTGACGGACCTGGACGGCGACGGGCATCCCGACATCGTGGTGTCGACGTCCAGTGGCGGCCTGGTCTTTTTCTACGGACATGGCGACGGGACTTTCACGCAGGTGAACTATCCTTATACGGTCACCGATGCCGGTGGGCGATTGGCGGCAGGCGACCTGAAAGGGAACGGCCGGACCGACCTCGTGTATCCGTCAGGCAACGGCGTAGGTGTGATTATGAACCTGGGCAGCCGGACCTTCGCCGCACCGGTTGTGTATGCCGGCGCGCCGGGATCTAATGCAGTTGCTTTGGGTGATTTTAACGAAGATGGGAAACTGGACATCGCAAATGTCGGATCGAGCTATAACGGCGGAGGCTACAGCAATGATTTGGCTATCCTCCTGAATAATGACGACGGCACTTTTGGCGCGCCGGCGAACTGCCCGGTTCAGACCAACTACTATGGCTATTGTGGCGGAGTCACTACTCTGGATGTGAACTCCGACGGGCATCTCGATATTGTCGTCGCCGTTCAAGACGAACTTGCGGCGTCGGTTGCAGACATCTTCTTAGGCGATGGCCTGGGGAACTTTGTTCGGCCTGTTAACTGGTCTGTCAATGTCGGCGGCGGTGAAGTAGTCGCGGCGGACCTCAATAACGATGGCATCCTGGACCTTGCCAATTCCGACCACTGGGCCGGACAGCCGCGATGGGCTCTTGGCGACGGCAAAGGCGGCTTCCCTGAACAATACACGCAGGGGGGAGACGGGTATGCCTCGGGGGTCATCGCCGTGGCCGATTTTGATGGCGACGGTTTCCAGGATCTATTCGACGCCTTCGACTCCGTTCAGGGACTGTACATCAACAACGGAGACGGCACGTTCCCTCCACCCGTGGTGTATCATCTGGCTCTTGGGAACCTGATTGCCGGCGATTTCAACGAGGACGGCCAGCCCGACGTCGTTCTGTCAGGATCGGGGTCGACGCCGAATAACATCTATCTGTACCTGAACACAACCAATCCGGCCCCTACCATCACGAATCTGGTTCCCGATGGAGCGTTGGTCGGCGGCAGCCAAACGCTGGTGGTCCACGGACATGGTCTGCTCAGCCGCTCGGCGATCGACTGGAACGGCACGCCGCTGACCACCACGTTCGATTACAAAACCGGCACGCTTTCCGCCAGCCTCACGCCCACGCAGCTTGCGGCCGCTGGCACAGCCTTGGTAACTGTTACTACGGCGTCTCCAGGCGGCGGCACGTCGAACTCGTTACCGTTCTATGTGGGCCACGCGCCCACGTCGATCCGTATGAGCCCACCGTCCCCCTTACTTCAAGCGGGCGCAACGGAGCAACTCTATGCCACCATGCTCGACCAAAACGGCGTTGCCATGCCGACGCAGCCGGTAATGACCTGGAAAACCGCCGGATTGGATGATACGATCGTGTCCAGCGGACTGTTCTCCGCAGGAAACACTCCCGGCTCGTTCTCGGCAACGGCATCCTACGACGGGCTCACAGGGACTGCGCCCATCACCATTACGGACTTCAGCCTGTCGGCGAACCCATCGAGCGTTACTGCGTCGCTGAGCGGCGAAACCAGCATCGGCGTCACGCCGATCGATGGATTCAACCAGCCGGTGCGACTCACCGCATCAGGGCTTCCGGCGGGAGTAATCGCCACCTTCAACCAAGGCTCGACGGAAACGTCCAGCAAGCTCACCTTTACCGTCACGTCCGGCACGGCATTCGCCACGACGCCCGTGACGATCACGGGAACTGCCAATGGGAACCCCCATACCGTGACGGTCAACTTGACCGTTAAGCAGACACTGACATCGATAACGGTGTCGCCCGGGCCGACCGTAACACTCGGGCCGCCGCTGCCGAAGTCTCAGCAGTTCACGGCAACGGCGTACGACCAGTTCGGGAATGCGCTCTCGCCGCAGCCGGCTTTCACGTGGTCGCTTGCGTCGGGAAGCGTCGGCTCGGTCAACTCGGTCAGTGGCCTGTATCACAGCGGGACAGTCGCCGGGTCCGCCACGGTGAGGGCCAAGAGCGGGTCCGTCATGGGAACGTCGTCGGTGACGGTTAATTAACAGTGCCACGCTGTGCGCTCGTTTGGAGGGATGCTAATGAAAGTCATCAATAATCGATTAGCGCTGGTTCTGCTCGTGGTGGGGATTCTGACGTCGCGTCCACTCATGGGTGCGCCGCTCAACAACGCGGCGGGCGCCACCGAATCAGCCGAGACTCAAGCAGACACCCTGTTAGCCGACGGCGACATGTCTACGCCACAACAAGCAGCGGCCCTTGAACAGAAGCTCGCAGGTAGACCCAAGGATTTAGATTCGCGCATCAAATTGCTCGGTTACTATTTTGCGCACTATAATAAGTTAAGACCTGTGGACGCGTTCCACGCCAAGTGGCGCACGGAACTATTCTGGATCATCGAGAACAGGCCGGATGCCGCGGTTTTCTGGTGCGCGCAAACATGGCCGCTAAACGATCGCCCGACGTATGATGAGGGCGCGGGGCTTTGGCTGGCGCAGATCGGGCGAAATCCGGCAAATGCCGCGATACTCGCAAACGCGGCCGGTTTTTTCCAACTATACGATCCGCCAAGGAGCGAGGGGCTCCTGGATCAGGCAGAGGCACTGGACCCATCAAACCCGGTTTGGCCATACCGGATGTCCCAGCTCTTTACGACCAGAATGGACAGGCTCGCAGGTCAGGCGCGTGTCGAAGCGGCAAAACAGGCATTCATCGCATTAAAGCAGGTTCGGCGCCTCGCCGCCGCATCAAATGTCGGCGGACAGTTCACCGGACTGTTTAACGATCTGCCCAGACTGGCTTACGAGGCTGGACAATACGGCGAGGCTCGCAATATTGCGAGGCACATGGTAAACGATGCCAGCAAGCATTTGACTATTAACGGCCTCGACTTCGGTGACGGGCTCAAGGGTGACGAGTATTATGACGGGAACATGGTGCTTGGGCTGGTGGCTCTCCAAGCCGGAGACCTTGCCCACGCGAGGTCGTACCTGCTGGCGTCCGGGAAGACGACCGGGTCGCCGCCGCTGGACTCCTTTGGCCCGAATATGATGCTGGCTAAGGCTCTGCTTGAGAAAGGCGATAAGCAAACGGTTCTTCAGTTTTTTAAGGAGTGCGCGTCATTCTGGCGGTACTCGCCGCTCGACAAATGGTCGGCGCAAGTTGAGGCTGGTACGGTCCCCGACTTCGGCCCCAATCTGGATTATTGATGGATTGGCCTTCGCGTTCATTGAATTTTGCCGACCGACAAGCGTTAAGATATTCGGAAGGATTGTGTTTTGGATACTGAACAAATAGCGAGCACCCATAGAACGTTTAGACGCGTCGCGTGGGTTATGTCTGTGTTATCGTGGATTATCTCCATGGCCTTTTGGGCCGGCCTGGCTGTCGTCATTCAACACTCTGACCCAACTCACCGCAGGCCTGTTTGGCCGTGGATCGCATTCTGGATAGCCGCAGCCTGGGGTCCGATCGGATTGTGCTTAAATGGCGTAATCCAGAGGTGGGCGCGTGCGCGACGGGCCCGCAAGGTTTTGTAGCTGATACGCGGGCCGCTGCAGCAGACACAACAGGTCACGGCGACCGCTGGAGTGAGATGCGTCCATGCCCCGCATATTCTGATTCCCAAGGATTTAAAGCGTCGTGTATCCACTCGATCGCTTGATCTTTAGCGGCGAGCAAGCAATCAACAGGAGTTAAAGCTTCGAAAATGCCTGTGTAAAGCCTCGCCTCCAACCGCTCCACACTACACGGTGTTCGCTTGACAGTCTCGGCAGGACGTGGTACCATGACCTAGTAAGACGTTGATGCCTTGATAGGCGCTCAAGACCAGGTCGACAGTTTGACATGCCAACATACCGCTCAAGAACTACCCTAAAAGACATCGCCCTGAGCGTTGGCGTAAGCGTTAACGCGGTTTCGATAGTCCTCAACAACACTGGCTCGGCCGGTCAGGTGTCGCAGGAGACGCGCCGGAAAATTGTTGACGTTGCCAAGGAGTTAGGCTACCAGCCTAACACCGCCGCGCGGTCGCTTGTCACACGCCGATCGAATACGATCGGATTTTACTTCAACTACGAGCTGAACATCGTCGAGCCGTTTACGTCCGCCATGATCTACGGAGCGTCGCGCGCCTGCCGCGAGCGTCGTCAGGCGTTGATATTGTATGGCCGGCGCTCCGCCGACCAAACCTCCGACGAGATTAGCGCGGAGCTCCTCAGCGGCATCGCCGACGGCGTCGTGCTGGCAAGCTGGACGGCCCCGGCCATCCTGGAGCGGCTGCAAACGTCGTATCTTCCCATCGTTCATTACCCCAGCGCCCATCCGATCTTTCCGTCCGTATGCGTGGACAGTTATACCGGGCCGCGCCTGGCGCTGCAGTATCTGAAGGACGCCGGCCATCGGCACATGATGTATCGAACGCGACTGCACATGGACGCGGTCGGACGAGGGGTCGCATTTGAGCGCGCCGCGAAGGAACTTCACGTCAAGCTAACCACAGTGGAGGCCGCCGACCCCCAGGGGAACGTTGCGGACGAAGAACGCCGGCTTCTTTCGCTGAAGAGCAGCGGCCGTCCCACGGCGGTCGTGTGCTGGAACGACGAATTTGCGTACCGCATGCTTGATTATTGCGACGAGGCCGGGCTCCGTGTTCCGGTCGATGTCGCGGTCGTCGGCTACGACGGCGCGCACACGTTCCCCGAATTGAAACGGCGCCTGACCACAGTCTATGTGCCCTGGGACGAGATGGCTCACAAAGCCGTGTCGCTCCTCGTCGATATTCGCGACGGTGTATCGGTGCCTCAGGAGTCCGCCGTCCACGTGCATTTGCGGCTGGGCGATACCGCGTAGGATTTGACGGGAGGATGGGCCAATGAGCGTCATGTACGGACCCGGACAGTCGCCGTACCAGGGCCAGCCGGGGAAGGTGAACTTCGGTTGGATCGGCGAGTCCTGGCAGATATTCAGTCAAGCGGCCGGCATCTGGATAGGCGCTACGGTAATCTACGCCGTGGTCTACCTCGCAATCTTCGTCCCGTTCGAGTTTTGGATGCAGACGCAATGGAATCCCGCTTTTTCGACGCGCGGGGGCGTCCTGGGGAATCCCTATGCCATGAACGCGAATCCCCTTTCGCTGTACGCGAAAATGTTTGGGTCCGGCTTGTTTTGGCTGTTCGAGCTTGCGATCATGCTCTTTATGTCATTCGCGTCGAGTTCCCTGCTGCGGCTGGCCTTAAAGCAAGTGCGTCGTGAACCGGTCGGTTTTGCCGATGCGTTCAGCGGCGGTAATGCCGTCGGTCGCATGTTTCTATTCTATCTACTTTCCGGCCTCTTCAACATGCTCGGCGTCGTCGCGTGCTTCGTGGGTATGTTCGTGACATACGCCCTGGTACTGCCAGGCTTAGCCATGGTTGCCGACGGGGATAAGCCGATGGACGCTTTTAGTAAGAGTATTCAAGGCATGAAAAACGATTGGATCATGGCTGGACTTTTCATGCTGGTGTTCTTTCTGTTGCTAATTGCGAGCGAAATCCCGTGCGGACTTGGCCTATTCGTCACCATGCCGATGTTCTTCATCATCGCGGTGCTCGCCTATCGAGACATGGCCGGCATGCAGGGCATTAACTCCCCGCAGTACGGGATGCCCAGTTACGGCCCCGACATCCCCGGCACATGGCCGCCACCACCCGGCTCGTTCGTGCAACCACCGTATGGTCAACAGCCCTACGGACAGCCGCCATCACCTTCGCCCTACGGTCAACCGCCTGCGCCTCCCCAGGCGCAGCCGCCCTACTATGGCCAGCAACCGCCGCCGTCTCCCTATGGACAAGCCCCGACTGCTCCTCCCACGCAGACGCCGCCGCCATACGGACAGCCCAGACCCGAACCGCCTGCCGATCCGCCGCAACCGTCCGGCGGCTGGCTGAGTGGCGATGATGCCGGCTGAGTCGTACCCAACGACAACTCCACCACGCCAGAAACCCGATAATAGCGATATTATGCCGCATCCCTATGGTTGATATATTGAACGATCAATGGTATAATATACATGCTAGTTGATCGATCACTTATTCAAGTATCCGAAAAAATCGAACGATCGCCAACACGTAATAAAGTTTAAAAAGATACCGAAAATGTTGCCCTTAAATACGAGATCGGTGACCCTCTAATGCCGGCATACCGTCGTAGAACCACGCTCAAAGACATCGCCCGGCGCGTCGGCGTCAGCGTGAATGCCGTGTCGATAGCCCTCAATAACACAGGTATAGCCTCGCAAGTTTCGCATGATATGCGCCGCAAGATCCTGGATGTCGCCAAGGAGTTAGGCTATCAGCCGAACTTGACCGCGCAGTCCCTGGTCACCCGCCGATCGAACACGATCGGGTTGTACTTCGACTATGAGATGAACGTTGTCGAGCCGTTTACGTCCGCCCTCATCTCCGGGGCCTCGCGCGCGTGCCGCGAACGGCGGCAGGCGCTGATCTTGTATGGACGAAGCGCACCGGACCAAGCCGCGGATGTCATTAGCGCGGAGCTTCTCAGCGGCATTGCCGGCGGCATTGTGGTTGCCGCTTGGACCGACCCTGAAATCCTACAGCGCCTGCAAACATCGCACACTCCCGTGGTTCACTACCCGATTACGCATCCGGTCTTTCCGTCTGTTACTGTGGATGAGTATGCCGGCGCGCGACTTGCGATGGAGTATCTGCGGGGTGCCGGACATCGGCGAGCGTTGTATCGCACGTTCCGGCACGACGATACGGTCGGACGCGGCGCGGCCTACGAGCGCGCATCCCAGCAGTCGGGTGTCAAACTCATCACCATTCTGACGGCCGACGCGAGCGGGAACGTCACCGACGAAGAACGCCGCCTGCTCTCGCTGAAGAGCAGCGACCGTCCGACAGCCGTTGTGTGTTGGAACGACGAATTTGCTTACCGCATCCTTGACTTCTGCGACGACGCCGGGATCCGAGTTCCAACCGACGTCGCGGTCGTCGGGTATGACGGCGCGCGGACGTTCCCCACGTTGAAACGGCGCCTCACAACCGTTTACGTCC
>Ga0207036_10137_pt1 | contig 13726 bp, 14 predicted proteins | sample Alteio_BWMinCont_78_FD_153284 | JGI IMG/M metagenome (GOLD analysis project Ga0207036, IMG submission 153284) | Enriched cells from forest soil in Barre Woods Harvard Forest LTER site, Petersham, Massachusetts, United States -... | ecosystem: Environmental > Terrestrial > Soil > Temperate forest >... | reverse complement strand
GCTCAAGGTCCAGAAGTTCAGCGGGAAGGCCGGTGTTCGCAAGGATGTCACGCAGCGATTCCGTGAGGTCCTTCTGCTGAAACTGGCGCCCTGAGATATTCACCGCCATGCGAAGTGGATCACCCGGACGCTGCCAGATTACCGCCTGCCGTGCTGCTTCTTCCAATACCCACTGTCCGATCGGCATAATAAGCCCTGTTTCCTCTGCCAGCGGAATGAATTGCGACGGCGGCACTAGCCCCATGTCCGGATGTTTCCACCGAATAAGCGCTTCGGCTCCGACGATTCTTCCTGTTGTGACGCTCACTTGCGGCTGATAGTAAACGATGAGCTCGCGGTTGGCGATTGCGCGGCGTAAGCTGCTTTCTACAGCGAGCTTTTCAAAAGTAGCGGCTTGCATTTCTTTGCTGTAGAGTTCGCAGCCACTCCCGCCCTCATCTTTGCATCGATTCATTGCGAGGTCCGCATTCTTGAGGAGAGCATCTCCGGTGCCGCCATCGGACGGGAAAAAGCTCATTCCCATGCTGGCCGATACGAACAGCTCCTGCCCATCGACGACAAACTCATGGGAGAATGCGCCGCGCAATCGCCAACCGCGAGCTCATCGTTTACTATCAGCCGCAAGTGAGCGCTCATCTGCCGAACGGGGAGGAGGATGGTGAACAGTTCCGTGCCGACGCGGGCAACGGTGTCTTCCACGCCCAGGCACTCCTTTATGCGTAAGGCTACCTGGCACAACAGCTCGTCGCCCCTTGCGTGCCCCATGGAATCTGTGACTTGCTTGAACCGATCGATGGAGAAGACGAGTACGCCGATGATTTCCCCGCGCGACCGGGCGACAGCAACAACCTGCTCCAGTCGATCGCAAACGAGTGTGCGATTGGGTAGACCCGTGAGGGAATCGTGATAGGATTGCCACTGGATTTTGCGCTCTGCCCGGCGCAACTCCACAATCTGATGTTCCAATCCCTCCTGAACCAGGAGCAGCGACTCTTCGGTGGACTCAAGCTGGGCGCGCTGGACGGCAATGCCGCGCATCTCGCGAACGCTTTGCGCTGTGGCGATGATGAGAAACGTATCTTCAAAGATGACCCATGCCGCATGCTCGACCGCTCTCCATGGGCTGGCGTAGAGTACGCCGAACACAGACATCGGCAGATAGATGCCGCCGATGAAATGGTCGGCTGAGATCACGATGGTGGCTGTCACCAGTACCCGCCAATCGCGATAGAACGCCAGGAATGCCAGCGACCCGAACACGTGGAAGTGTGTCTCGATTCGGCCGCCGGTCAAATGGATCAGCAGCGATGACATTAGCATCTGACTAACAGCAATGACGTGCCGCGTCATTGGCTTGCCAGGCATTACGAGCACGAGGCCTATCGGGGGGAACGTTATCAGGGCTCCCAGGATAATGGCCGACCAGACATGCGGATGAACCGAACTGGCCGCGCCGTTCCAGGTCCGCGGTGAGATGATCCATGCGGCTAGGATTCCACCAAGCCATTGAATGGGCATGAGACACGCGAACATTCTGTCGGTTCGCCGGTGAATGTCGGAGGCGTGCTTGCGGAACAGGTCGTCCGCCTGGTCATGAATGGAATGAGACATGTAGTCGGCAGTTGGCATATTGTAAACAGGAGCGGCTTGCGCTTACCTCGATGACGCGGCGGCGGCGCCAAATAGGGAACACCCAAAGACGGGTACGTCGATGACCCGAGACTCAGGATGGTGCAATTGCGTCAGGATAGCGCACGAGCCTGCATTATCTCCATAGTGTCCGCGCTGGTCCGTGATGCCGCCGCGAAACAGCAGCTTGCCGTCTATCCCGTACAGTAGGGCCTGCCCCGACGTCGCCGCGCCAAAGCGCTTGGCAATAGCGCCGCCCGCATCGCTGACGACGTGAACGCCTGGTATCGACTCGGCGCTTTGCCAGAGATCGGTCTTCTCCCAACCTGTTACGGTCGATGGCAGCCGGACGAATAGGACGTACGTGTTGACGTGCCCGGCGACGTCCGCCATGAGAACTGCCAGATTCGCGATTGTCGCGCGCGTGCATGGACATTTTGGGTGAGCAAAGAGCAACAACACCGGGAGCCCAACGCGGTACTCGGGAAACGACTCAAACGCGCCGCGCGCCGGCGCCGCAGCCCCGCGGCCGGGAGTCGTTTCATAGCTCAACATGCGGCTAAAGCCGAAAGCGACGACGATAGCCCAAATAACAACAAGCGGCAGCGCGAGACGTGCGCGGTTCATCTAGTTAAGCTCCGCATCAGGCCGTTATTGGGCCTGATTCTTAGTCGCTTATCGGTAGATGGGGAGAATTACTTGAGTTGTGGTCGTGCGAACAGGGAGTGGCCGGGTGACATTCATCATACGCAGGAATTCATGCGCGAGGTCGGGTCGAATTCCAAGTGGGAGGATCTTTAGTCGGCAACTTTTGGCATTTTCGATTTGATCCGTCTCGACGTTTGACCATTCTCCGTCAGGTCGCAAAGCTTTACCGCATATGGTCGGCGATTGGGAAACTCCGCAATCAGTCGCAGCTTGCCACCCATTGCCTCGACATAGCCGCTCATGGTCGAGATCAACATATCGGCGCGACGTTCCATTCGCGAAACGCTGTCCTGCTCGACGCCCAATATCTCGGCAACTCGCTCCTGGGTTAAGTGATGAACCGAGCGCAAATCGCGCAAGGTCATCTCCTCTTCGATCAACTCCTGCGCGCGGGCCTCAACGTGGGCGCGGCGCTCCGGTGAGAGACTTGCAATAACCTCTTCTTGAGACACAGCCATTTTCAACAATCCGTTCCATTGCCTGTAATAATGATAACTTATAGCGGATATACCGATCTATCCCGCAAGAGAAACCTCTTCGCTCACGCTAACGCCAAGGGCGCGCACTACGGCTTGAACCCGTGATAGACTTGCCGATGCATAATCGCCGGTTCCGGCGGCTCGGGTGGCGCCCTCGGCGGTATGTCCACAGCGGATTTGCAGAAGCTGATCGCCGGACTCACGGGCGGCAGCGCCGGCCTTGGCGGAGGGTCGGGCGCCAGTGGCGGCGACTCCGGGCAGTCGCTGCAGCAGCTTTCGTCGGAGCTACAATCGCTCATGTCCCAAGATCAATAACTGCCGTCGCAGGCGGACCCGTGTTGATAACAACCGCGTCCGCCTGTCTTCTAAGCCCTATCCGCTATCTAATGTCATACACCCTACCACGATGATACAGGCTTGTCGTTGAACATACGATGTGTCCAAAGCAATCTCGATCTCATCGCCTGCCATATTCCGCTATCATTTACCCAGTATTCGCGAATTTCGGAATCGGAAGTCGCCAGGCCAATCTTAGGCGAGCCGCCGCGATGCATGAACGCCTGGAAATGCTGCCTCACGACCACGGTCGCCGCATAGTTCGCGCTCGTCTCCATCGTGAGGCTCACTACCTGGGACGTAAACTGAAGACTCTCGCAACGCGCGATGAGCTTGGAAAGCCCGCTCATTGTGGCGTCGTGCAGTCTTTGGTCGCCGTAATGCTCCGCGGCGCCGGCGGCATCTTTGCGCGTCGCGGCAATGTCCGCCTGGTTATAGACGGCTTGTATCTGCTGCTTTACGACCCTGACGATGCTGCTTTGCGTGACATGCGGCGGCGGGCTCCCGATTGCGCAGGCAGTCCAAACGAACAAGAGAGCGATGGGGAAGATGATCCGTATCATATGTGTTGTAGTCCTTTCGCCGGCATGTGGATTCCTGTAAATGTGATTGTTATCGATTCACGTCGCGATTTCCTTGTTTGGTCACGCATGCTATACTATATAGGGAATGAACGGTTTTGTTGAGCTTTACGCTTGCGTGACCGAATTTTTTTCTTGCGCTTTGCGGTGAATTCGCGGGCGGCCTTCCGTTTTGGTTGACCAGACGTGAGTAAATACTCGACAACCACGCTGTCCTTGAATTTCGCGCGACCGCTTGAAACATACGTTCGCGAGGGCCTGGTTCAAGATTTGCTGGTGTCATGGGAACGTCTCCCGGCGCGAATCGTCGTGCGGAAGCTCGAAGGCGGCCTGCGCGACGAAGGTATCCCGATTGAGGCGTATGTCGCCGTCGCGAGGACATTGCTGCGCTCCGGCGCCGACGGCGATGGCTGGCGCGTCATCGAGCTGCTCGCCCAACGCACAACCGGACGAACATTGCGCCATCTTGCCGTTTGGGGCTTGGTTGGAACGCGGCACCAAGAGGACCTGGCGCGAGAGATCACGCGGGTGACGATCGAATGCGTGATCTCGACATCCGCGCGCGATGAGTTCTGGGAGTGCCGCTTCTGGACCTGTTTCGACCGCCGCGCCCGCACGATCCTGCGGGATTTCCGTTGCGGCCGGACCGACGAGGCCTCATGGGACGAATGGACGGAAATCGAAGGCAGAGAGCCAATCGTCCGGACGCATAGGGCATCCTCTATCGACTGGACCGACAGTCTGGCGGCCCGCTCGGCCTTGGCACGGCTTCCCGAACCAATGCGCACGGCTTTCTACTTGAAGCACTATGCCGACTACAAAGAGGAGAGCCGGACGGCGGAGCCGACCATCGCATCCACGCTGCGCGTGAGCGGGCGATCCGTCAGAAAATATTTGCGGCGCGCCGAGCAGCTCCTGGACGAATGGCGCGCCGAGGAAACCGATCATGACTGATCCCGCACAGGCCGATATGATCGTGGCGTTATTCAGCGACGCGCTCGAACGCAGCGTGGATACCGCCGGTCCGCCCTGGACTGGTGTAATGCCGCGCAAAGAAGCGGAGTTGCTCAGAGATTGGTCGGCCCGTTATCCCGACCTCCGGACCGACTTCGCGGCCGTCGCCGTAGATCATTGGGCTAATGCGGTGGTTGGTGGTCAGCGGCCAGTGCTTGGTGAGGATGTTCCTACCGATCATGCTTGGATTGCCGACCAGGTTGAGCGAGTTCGCCGAGCCACATCCGAGCCATCACAGGCACCCATCCCTGATCATCAACCACCGGCCACTGACCACTCTTATGCACCTGCCGGATTGAGGACGGCCGCGTTGTCGCGTGGGATCGGCTTCCCGGATGAGCTTGCGGCGCGGCTGCGGCTGCCGCCGGTCATGCTTGAACGGCTTGCCGGACGCCAATTCGATCCGGCAAGCGTGCCTGTAGTCTTGATTCAACAGTTGGCCGCCCTGCTGCAAGCCCAAAGGCAGGACATCGCGCAGTGGCTCGCCGGCCCGGCGGCCATGGGCTACGCAGGAATGCCGGCGGCCATGGTGAGCGAGTCGCGCGCGCAATACGGCACAGCGCTCCGGTTTAGCGACGCCGTCACGGAGCGGGCTGATTGGGACGATGCCGACCGCGGATATTGGCAGTCCGTGCTGCGGTTCAGCCGACTGTCGGAAGAGATGGGAGGGTTGGGCGATGACGAATTATGATCCCGGCGGTAATCCGGCTCCAGGCGCTCCGGCCACGGGCGGCGACTATTACGCCCCACATGAAGAAATACGCTATGATCTGAACGGGAACCCGCTGCCCCCGACACCCGGAATTAGTCCGTCCTACGCCCAGCCGCCGCAAAGCCCACCGATCGGACCGCTGCAAGGCGGACCAGGTCAGCCCACTACTCCATACGGCGCTCCGCCTGGTCAGGCGATGCCGCCGGCCCCCCCGACGTACGCCGTGGGGCCTAACGTGCATCCCGGTTACGGCGGCGCTGAAATGCCCGGCGTTATTCCTCCCGCGCGGAAATTGCCGCCATATGCCAACACGCCCGCGCCCCCGTACGAGAATGCACCGGCCAGCCCCCCGCCGCATGCCGGGCCGCCGTATGCGCCCATTGGATATGGCGGTCCGCAAGTGCCCGGCGGCATTCCTCCCATGCAAGGATTGCCCCCGTTCGCAAATTACCCCGCGACCGGAGCGCCGTTTGCAGGCCGCCCGATCGGAGCCGCGCCGGCCAATCCGATCGGATGGTATATCGCGGTAGTAGTTGGCTTTATTGCCTTGGTGGCCGTCGTGTTCATGAGTCGTGTCAGCAAACCCGAACATATCGATGCTCCCATCGCGTATGAGCATGTGGAGTCCGGCGACAAAGGCTTCGCGTGCGACGGCCCTGGCGGCTGGGACCTATCCGTTGACGGATCGCCCGGCATCGACGGGGCCGTGCATTTTTCAAACGGTCCCGTTAAGATCAACGTCGTGGACTCTACTGGGTTGTCATTCCTCGGCGAGACGATGAAACTGCCTGGGGCTGGTGGAGATGCCGGAACCGATGCGCCGCCTCCACCTGTCGAGGAGATGCATCAGAAGGTTGGGAAGGACGTCGCCGATGATTTTCCGGGGTACGCGGAAATGCCTGAACAAAAGGTCCAAGTGCAGTACGGCGACACGCGCGTCTCGGAATGGAAATCGACAGGGGGCTGGTTTACTGGACAGCAGCACGGGTATCGAGCCACGATGATGGGCATGGACAAAGTCGTGACAGTCGTCTGCCACTGCCCCGAAAACGATTGGGCGACGATGCAGCCGGTCTTCATGAAGGTTATCCAAAGCGTCGAGCCTGTCGCGTCCCAGTAACTAGGCTTCCTCCAAGATCACTACGTGGCAGGCACCCGCTTCGGGGGGATAGGCTTGCAGCCGCGTCCGTCTATCGTCCTTCCAGCCACCGAGCGCAGCCACGCCGCCGCCGGCTTATCCATGTCTTCCGTACGTGGCTCCGCAATCATGCCCTGTCCCTCGCCAACCATGTGAAGGGAGCGGCGTTCAACCACACCTTGAATTATCGGCAATAGAGTTACCGCAGGTGATTCCAACGGCAGAGTTACATGTACGGAATAATGTGGAATAACTCCCTTTGCGAGTCGCTTGTTTCGCTTGTAAACGAATATTGCACGGAAATCTCAAGCCGCATTCGTATACAATGGTCAAACAGCGGCTTGAAGGCGTTATAATAGGAGAGAATATTGATCAAGGTTACGTACGGTGCGTTGCTGCGCGTATATGCCTGCTGGCAGACAGACGGCATGCGCCACGTCCCCGCCAACGCCCGCGGTAAGCGCGGGTACGCGCACATCGCCACTGGCCTAGACGACGAATACTGCCTTCGTGGTTACGGGTATCATCGCCCATAACCGCTCGAAGATGAGTTTTATGCAGGACACCGAGAGACAGCCAAGCCAAGACCTGGACGACGCTGCGCAAGCCGACGCGCCGCGCCACTATATCACGCTCGAGACCGAGCCGGATGAACCCTACGCATCGATCACGCGGCTCGCTTCGTCGATATGCGCAACGCCGATCGCTGCAATCGCCGTCGTCACTCCGGACCGTCAATGGTTCAAATCGCCAATAGGGTTATCGCGGCAAGAGGCCGCGCCCGACGCCGGATTTGCCGGTCACACGATCGCCTGCGCGTTAGGCGAGCACGGATCGATGCCGAGTGTCGACGTGATCTTCGATACATCCGGCATGCAGGAATTCGCGCGGAACGCCTGGGTTACCGGCGAGCCCCGTATTCAGTTCTATGCGGGCGTTCCCGTGGTCATGCCTTGCGGGTATTTGCTCGGCGTCCTTTTTGTGGCCGACACAAAACCGCGGGATATCTCTCCATCGGCGGTGATGGCTCTCGGCGACCTGAGGCAGCAATTGGTGAGTTTGTTCGAGAATCGCCTCCGTATCGCGGACCTGGATCGAGCCTTGGTCAAACAGCGGAAGGAGGAGGAGGAGCTGCGAGCGCAAATCGAACAGATCCACACATTCAGCCGCGAGCTGCAGGTGCACGCTGTCCGCCTTGAGGCGATCAACGCCAGACTGGAAGCGCTCTCCAAGCTCGACGGCATGACGGGCCTTAAGAATCATCGCGCGTTTCAGGAGCGGCTGGAGTTCGAGTTCCAGCGAGCCCTTCGGTATTCGATGCCGCTTTCGCTGCTGCTGCTCGACGTGGATCACTTTAAGAATTTCAATGACACATACGGCCACTTAGCAGGTGACGAGGTACTAAAAACCGTGGCGCAAGTTCTTCAGGACAATGCCCGCGGCGTTGACTTTGTCGCCCGCTATGGCGGCGAGGAGTTCGTCGTTATCCTGCCGCATGCCGATGAAAGCTCCTCGGTCGTCATCGCGGAACGCCTGCGCGCCGCTATCGAAAATGTCGTCTGGCTGCCACGAAGTATCACCGCCAGCTTGGGGCTTGCCACATTAAGCCAAAACATGACCAGCGCCGCCCAATTGATAGCCTTGAGCGACAAGGCCCTGTACCACTCGAAGACCACCGGCCGCAACCGCGTCACCCACTGCAACAACATGGGTGTGGATGTGAAGTAACAGTCAAACCGCAAACTCGTGTATTTAGGGTCGAGAACGACACGTGAAGAATTATTACGTGATGTGATTTGGCGTTGTTTCGCGTATAATAGGAGAGAGGGCATTCGCTATGTACAAGATCATCTCCAAGAAGCCGCACAGGTACTCCTCAACTCGAAAGCGTGAAAATCAATTCGTGATTAATATGACTGGAACCGCTGCCGGTGGTGCCATGCTTGGAGCTTCTCTCGCAGGTCCGGCGGGCGCCGTGCTTGGCGGCGTCGCGGGAATTGCGATCGTCGCCGCCACAAACCGGTACAGGACACTCAATCGATAGAAACGCTGATAAAACTGCATAACGCCTGCGCCATTTGGCCTAAATTCCTCTTTGAGATTTCGAACTACCCGCTTTACATCGGCGTAGGCGCCATCTTCATACTCATCGTAACTTCACCTACTATTCGTGATCAATTCAAGTGAAAACCAACCAAACAGTTACTTTGTCACTTCTTGTGGTTGGCATCTTACTCGCCGGTTTCGTAGGTAAGATGTACGTGACACTGCTGCACGCCGAAAGGACGACCAGGATCAAAGAAACCCGCGACCTCGCAGGCTGGAATGCCAAGGATGGCGTGATGAGCCTACAGGACAGTTACAAGCTATACCCCATCGGATATGTCGCAACTCAAACGGGCAAGGTGTTTGATCAAGACCTCGACTGGATGCTGAGTAGAATGCAGTCTCCACCGCTCGTTGACACGCCGGGGAACCGAACACTGCTTCACATGAAAGTCGTACTTCGTTTAAAGGACATAGACGCGCCGACTGCCGGTCAGGAAGAAAAGATATATCAGGCCGACATGCGCCTTATGACTAGCGCCGCTTCCTGGGACCGTCGCTGGGGTATTAATTTGGCATGGAACCTCGATGACCCAAGAGCGCTTTCGAGAATTAGGCAACTAAGCACATCCGATCCCGACCCGAATGTACGGTATGCGGCGACCAACGCACTTGCCCTATGGAACGGAAAGCGTCCGAGAGTAAATCATTGGTTAGCCAGATTCGGATATTATGTTCGGTAGTTGCATTTGAGCGAGTCGTCTGGAGGAAACCTCCTCTTAACAAAGCGAAGAAAAACAGGTATCCTGACTGTACATTACGCCGCGTGGTACAATGGCAGTGATCGTCCGCCCTGGGAGGCTTTGCGTCTTTTGAACTACTCGCGCTCGCTCGTTGTCTGCTTCGTGCTCTTTCTCGTGTCTTTCTCGTGCCCCGCATGGGCGTCGACGCCGGTGCTGACGCAGCTTCCTCCGTTTCCATCGGAGGGACAATCGAACCAGCCGTATACCTTCCATCTCATCTACACGTCGGCAAGCGGTGATCGTCCGACCGCATTGGAAATGGTGCTGGAGACGCCCAGTGGTCCGGTGAGGACGCCCCCGTCGTCCACGGAAGGGACAGACCCGGCTGCCGGAATCGTGGCGACCTGGACTTTGATTCCAAAGAATGTCGGCACGTACCGCTATCACTTCGAGGCAACATCGGCAACCGGCGAGTCGACGCGATTTCCCGAGCAGCCTTCGGAGGAACTCGAATTCGCCTCGTATAGTCTTACGATAAAATATGTGATCTTGATCGTCGGCATAGCGATAGCGCTGCTTTTGCTGCCGGTCGTGGTCTATTCCGGCGCGCGCGCGATGAACAAGCGCGGCGATCCGGCGGCCTCCGCCCGCGTTGGCCTGCTCGTGGGCGTGCTGGCGTCGTATGCGCTGTTCTGGTACCTGTTCGCGGGCATCTATCAAACAGTCGGACTGTTAATAGGCGGCGTGGCCGCGGCCGCCATACTGATCGCTGTGTTTACGAGACGATAGTTATGGCGTAACGTTGCTCCAAAGATCGGCGGGAACGAATTGCGCGAGGTGGTTAACATTGGTGGTAGCAATGATAAAGTCGCTGGTCGGAATGCCTAGCAGCACTGCTTGAGCGGCCAAGATCATATCCACATCGAGCGACTGTTCGTCCGCGGTCGGCGATCCCGCTTTGCGGGCTTGCGCCCAGAACTTAGCGGCCAGTTCAAGATGAGCGTCCGCAATCGATATAAAGCGGTTCGGAACGGTGAAACAGAATTGCCTGAGGCGGTTAATCTGTGCGGTGGCATTTAATCGTTCCAACTCGCGCAAGGTCTCGTAGTAGCAAACGGATGGAGCGACTATGCGGTTACCCGCTCGGATGCAGTCTTTGATCCAATCATGGCACTGATTTAAGGCGGTGGGCGCCTCTCCAGGTCGTGGCGGAGGCTTGGCGGTGCTGCTGAGTGGGAAGGTGTCAAGAACGATGACTCGCGGCATTAAAGCAGTCTCATGCCCTGCGCCTGACGGCTGGCATTGATCCCTTTCTCGAATTCTTGCCAGATTCTGGCGTCAGCGTCGATCTGCTCGGGCGTCCTGCAGGCATCCTCCTGCTCCCACTGCTCAAAAAGCGCGAGGGTTTGGTCGGCTTGGCTACCATTAACAGGCTCAACCTGGACTTCGACCACTTGACCAAGTTCCAGGTGAAGCGCGTCGGCCTCTTCCGGAAGCTCAAGTATTCTATTGGCCTTCACGGTAGCGGTGTAATGCATGTGTTATGTGGCTCCGATCCACGGCTGCGTTTGCCTTTGGCGGCTTATCGCGTGGAAGGCTGCGCCGCTATACGATTGTACCTTATATCGCGGAGATGCGATTGCCACGACATGTCGGCGCGAGGTGCCGTGTCCCTGTCCGGGGCGGATCGAGGAACCAGCGGATATCGACGGGCGACGGCTCTGCGGCTTTTAACAACGCGACGAAAAAACAGGTATCCTGATTGTCGGATTAAACCAGCCTGAAAGGTTACGCATCATATGAAAAATCAAAGATGTTACCTTGCCTGTTTTTATTCCATGATTCTGACGCTAGCCTTGGCGGGGCTTGCCTTCGCAGGTACGTCTCCAGCTTTCTCTCTCCCATACCTCCGATACGACAAAAATAACAGTGTCGGAGTAATGTAATGTGTAATGCTATATCATCACCGCATGCGGAGCCTGCGGTTGCAATTGCGATCAATTATCAGCCCGATTGTTGCTGTTGGCGTGTCCAACAAGCCTGAGTTTCGGAAATACTTTACAAAACTTCAACGTATGGGTCCAATCATGGCAGAGAAAAAAACAACCACAACTAACGGTGCTGCGACGGCCAACGCTTCAGGGACAACTGCGGTCTCTGCTGCCGTTGCTGTTTCGCCGCCTACAGCACCCGCCTCGACGATCGTCGCCGCGCAGGCTGACGATGGACGGCTGCGCGGCATTTCCCGCTCCGTCATCATCGGGGTCGGCGGGACCGGACACCAGATACTGCTCGATATCCGAAAGCGGCTAATTGAGAAATACGGCTCACTTGACAAGATCCCTATCGTCGGATTCGCCCTTCTCGACACCGACCAGGCCATCTTCTCCAAGAACCCGGACTACGACGATGCCGTGAACCTTGATGCGGCCGACAAAATCCACGCTTCCGTGCACGGCGTGGACAACCTGCGCAAGAACTTGCGCGATCATCCGCATTTGCGCTCCTGGCTCGACCCGCGCGTCCTCACTGGAGACATTGACCAAGGCGCCGGCGCCGTGCGCGCGCGCGGACGTCTCGCCTATTTTTGGAACTACGCCACGATCGCCCGCAAGCTCGAAGACGAGATGCATATGGTGACAAAGGATTCCAGCAAGGAAACGGCCATTCGCAACGGCCTCCAGGTGGGCGAAGGGATCACGGTCTACGTGGTTGGGTCGCTACTCGGCGGTACCGGGAGCGGCATGTTCCTCGATCTGGCCTACACCGTCCGTAACAAGTTCAAATCGCAGCGCATGCTGGAGATGGTGGGCATGTTCTCGATCCCGCCGAATTCCGAGGCGGTCGCGGTGGACAACCGGCCGAATGCCTACGCGGCGCTCCTGGAGCTGAACCATTTCACGGACCCATCCACCACATTCGGCGCGCAGTACCAGGCCGACATTCCGCCGATGGAAGACGCCGATCCGCCCTTCCGCTACACCTATCTCGTGGACACGTCGTCGCCCGTCGCCAATCTCGATACCGTGAAGGATCTCGTCGAAATGATCGGCCACTCGATCTTCCTCGACCTTACATCGGAGTTCCAGCGCCAGAAGAAGTCGAACCGGAACAACTTCGACCAGTTCCTGATTACGTCCGACGGCCTTGGCTGCGCTCAAAACTACATGGGATTCGGCCTCTCGTCGATCTACTTCCCGAAGGACAAGGTGATTGCGGCGTGCCGGAACCGACTCGCCGGCGACATCGTCCGCCGATGGACCGAGCCGATCGACCGCGTCGCGAACCTGCCCACGTTTACCGACCAGGAAGTCGCGCGGCTCGGCCTGACACCGGAAGCCGTGCAAAATCTGCTCGGGACTTCCGGTTCAAGCATGGGCGAGACGCTGCGCGACAACGGGCTCGCGTTCTGGAGCACGGTCAATCGGCAGTACGAGTCTGCTTATCCGGGGCATGGCCACGTGCACGAATATCTGGCGGCCAGGCAGAAGGAAGCCGATGCGCGCCTGACCGACACCGATCCCAATCCGGAACTTCTTGCCAAGCGCAAAGCCAATCTGGGCGAATCGATCTACCAAATCCAGCAAAACCTCGCCGCGACACTGTCGGCCAAGGACAATGCCTTGCGCGAGTGGGTCGCCGCGCGGGTCAACGATCCGCATCACCGTCACGCCGTGGCGTCGGCTGCTCTCGATTCCATCGCCGATCGATTTCGGACCTATATCACGCAGATGGAGAAACAGCAGGACGAGCGCCGCGGCACGCTGCTTCCCATCTCGCAGGCCCGCGAAGAGGCGCTGCAACAGGTTCATAAACACGCGGGCGATCCGATCATCGGCCTGGTTTGGACAGCGAAGCGTCAGGAGATCGATAAACAAAAGGACGCCTTTCTGGTCGCCGCGCGCCATCACAACGGCGATGTGCTCGACATGCGAGTCGCGGAGGCTTCGATCGTCCTGTACCGGCATCTGCTGGAAACGGTCGCGGCGGTCAAGGCCGATATGGACAAGTATGTCGAGCGCATGGACGCGTTGCGAGCCGGTTTCGCGCGGGCAGAGCGCCTGGCAGTGCAGGAACCCGTGGATGTCAACGGCGACGTGCTCTTCGATCCCGGCCGCCGCGAGGTGGACGCCGTCAACGGGACGGAGAAGTATGTCGGCGGCGACATCGACGATCGCTACAGCCATTACGTCGGCAACGCCATGGACCCTGGCAATGCCGTAGTCAACAACTTGATGGCCGATATCCTAGACACCCTGGGAACTCACAGCGACATTTGGGGCGTCCGCGACAGCGATCTCACTCGCGTGTCGCAGGTGATATTGCAGCACGCGCAGGCC
>Ga0207036_10105_pt2 | contig 13880 bp, 13 predicted proteins | sample Alteio_BWMinCont_78_FD_153284 | JGI IMG/M metagenome (GOLD analysis project Ga0207036, IMG submission 153284) | Enriched cells from forest soil in Barre Woods Harvard Forest LTER site, Petersham, Massachusetts, United States -... | ecosystem: Environmental > Terrestrial > Soil > Temperate forest >... | reverse complement strand
TGTGCGGTGCGCGGTCGCTTACGCTCGCTGCGGTCGCATTGCTTCCAACGGGCGAGAATGTCGGGCAAATTGTTCTTCGCATGTTCATCGGTGCTGAGCGAGGTCTTCGGGATGGCGGTGAGCTTGTCATCAGCAAGGAGCGGCGTGCGCTTGTCGTCCAGGCTCCAGCCGTCCGCTTCGCAGTCATAGAACCAGACCTGATCGGTGCCGCCCGAGTTCGTTTTTGTGAAGAGCAAGATGGCGGTGGAAACGCCGGCGTAGGGCTTGAATACGCCGCTGGGTAACGAGATCACAGCATCGAGTTTCTGGTCCTCGATTAACATACGGCGGAGGGAAAAGAGCGAGAAACAATAACTCCGTTTTCTTCGTTTTGACCACCTGAAGCAAGTCCTTGGCGGTGTTCTCGTAATCGAGTGAACCGGCAAAGGGTGGATTCGCGAGCACCAGGGTGTACTTCTCTTCTTCACCGGCGTGGTCCTGGGACAGCGAATCCCGGTACACGATGTCGGGATTCTCAACGCCGTGCAAGAGCATGTTCATGCTGCCGATGCGCAGCATCGTGTTGTCGAAGTCAAAACCGTGGAAAAGTCCACGGTGGAAGTGCTGGCGCAACTTCGGATCGGTTAGTGTTTCGGGGTGACGTTCGCGCAGATACTCGCCCACAGCGACCAGGAAGCCGCACGTGCCGCAGGCCGGATCGCATACGACATCGGTCGGCTTTGGCTCAACCATCTCCACCATGAGCCGAATGATGTGTCGCGGCGTACGAAACTGCCCGTTTTGCCCCGCGCTGGCGATCTTGCCGAGCATGTATTCGTACAGGTCGCCCTTGGTGTCGCGGTCGTCCATCGGCACGTTGTCCAGAAGGTCCACGACCTTGGCCAGCAAGGCTGCAGTCGGGATCGTGAACCGGGCATCCTTCATGTGGTGGGCATACGTGGATTCGTCGCCGCCTAAGCTTCGCAGGAAGGGGAAAACGTGTTCGCCGACGATGCGATACATCTCCCGGGGTTCGGTATTCTTGAACCGGGACCACCGGAGTTGGTCGTACGGCAACTTCTTGGGGTCTTTGCCCTCGGGGAAGATGCGCCGCTCGATGGGCTTCTTGAGGCGCTGGGCTTTCAGTTCCTGAAGGGTGTGGAGGTCGTCGAGTCGTCGAAGGAAGAGTAGATAGGTGATCTGCTCAATGACTTCGAGCGGATTGGCGATACCACCGGACCAGAAGGCATCCCAGATTTTATCAACTTGGTTCCGCAGTTCTCCGGTTAGCATAAGATCTTTCGCTTACTCCCATCACCGATCAATTTACTGAGCGGAGAACGAGATTTTGCACCACGAGGAATGGGGAGTCTATAGTGGATCGCTTTCGAGCAGGAACTCGGCGCGCTACAGGTGGTCTCACAACAAACGAGTCTACGCGTTTTGTTTTACTGGGCCGCTGGAATGAATACGCTACGGGACCTGGAAATACGAGAGTGGCTTCCGGTAGACTCTGGCGAGATGTTGGAGCTCCACGAAATCGACCCGGCGTTCGCCTGATTCACATTTCGACAGGAACGATTGAGGGCGGCCCAGCTTCTTTGACACCTGAGCTTGTGTCAGAGAGGCCTCTTTGCGAGCCTGTCTCAGGCGGACCAAAAAAAGCCTGTATTCCCTGACGTACTCTCTGTTCTTCAGGATCCACCCTCTTGGCAGAGCTAGCCAAAGTTTCTAGCCCGCCGCGAGGACATATCCCAAAATGGGATATTGGCTTTTCACGACTGCGGCAATAGAATCGCCACGGTTATCCAAGGGAAGTGAAGATGCGGGATTGAGGAGGCAACATGTCGTCAGGGCAAAGCGGCATAGTTCTTTTTCTAGTATGGTTCAACTTGTGCGGTTCTTTCGCACGTGCACAGCAGAGCCAAGCCAAGGATAGAACGCCAAGCCCGGATCAGCGCGCCACCGTGGTCACCTCTCAACAAAGGTTAGAGGTAAGCAGAAAACTAACCGCCATTTTTCACAACCAGGACCTGGAAATAAGTGCGGTCGCCGCCGGTCAGGAAAACGACACAATCGTTTTTACCTCAGAGATGTTTGGGTCACCAGAGGGGCGACTACAATTCATTCAGCTCTATCGAAAAAACTTTGAGGCGTTGCATTGCCAATTAGGCTTTAGGAAAGTGGTGCTGTCCAAAGGCACGTTCAGTTTGAGCAGTAATGAATACGACTTACATTGTCCCCAGACACCTGCAGAACGAGCCGCGGCCCTGCAAGCGCGGTCCGCAGCCGTCGCAGGACTTCAGAGTGACTTTCAACGCGAGGGTCTGCCAATCACGGCACGACTGGAGGGACCAAACGAAGATCGACTAGCCTTTTCATACGACCTCTTCAAGATCAAGTCAGACAGGGACAACTTCTTCATGCGAATCAAGCAAGGTATGGAAAGTGAGATGTGCGGCCAAGGGTTGAAAGTAATCCGTCTCCAAAATGTCGGGCAAGCATCACAATTCACAGATTACCGGCTAAATTGCCGTTGAGCGAATTAGGGGCCAAGTGAGCATGGGTGTTACCCGAATATCGGGACTCAGAGTTGGATCTGCGCTTTGATGACAAGGGTCGGCATTCACCTCATGCGAGCCGCTTCCGATTTCCTTAGCGAAGTCGCTACCGGACCACAAGTTAGTTTTGTGGTTTTGACGGTCTGCGCCGATAACCGTGCCATGTAACCTATCACCGAGCTAAATACTATGGCTACGAAAAAACAGAGGACCATTGGTAACCGAAAAAGACGGATCAGACAGCCGAAACGAAAATTAAGTGATAACAAGTCATCCATCAGTCACAAAAACTCCGAACGAGTACACGACCCAATGGCGATCTTCCTCTCTCAATCAACTGATGACGGCGATTCTCGTCTTTTACGAATTGCCCAGACTACGCATGCAGACACATCTGACATTGAACGGTTACGGACGGAATTGATACAAAAACTCAAGCGTCTGGAGTACCCACAACCTATCGAGCGAAGCATCTACCGACACAAAAAAACGTTTTACCAACGCCTCGAGACTGCTGAAGCGCTGCCTGCACTTCTGGAGCCGTCGACACTCAAAAAAATCTATAGATGTCTCCTCATCCGCAAAATCGTCGCGGAAGATCGCCGTTTAGCTGACAAACGCCTCTCAATAAGGCAGTATCCACTCCGATTTCACGCTCATTTAGCGAAAGAGGTGGAACGCCACTTGGACCAGGTCAGGTCCCTTACACAAAAACACAAGGTCCCTGATTCCTACCTGAAGACTTATTTTGATGTTACTGAAAACCGGCTTATGCACGAACTGCGCCTCCTTGCCCTTTCTCGTTGGCCAGGATCACGTAAGGAATTGCTCAGTGGGCGCCGTGACGAGCAGTTAACCACAGACGAAGCGATCTTCTGGCGGCTGAAGATAACCTTGGCGAGACATCCCTTTTCCTCCCGTTTCTTGCGCCAGCTATCAAAGCTGATTAGCGCTCCCGCTGATGTAAAGGAATTAAGCAACGATCTTGCGCTTTATCGAGCCATCACGCGGCGCATGAACAAACCGCAACGTTTTGCCCGAAATTAGAACTGCTAATGTCCATATCATCAGTAAGCCCGTGCATGGCACATTCATTGCATGCTGGAGCCGTCGCACACAAGACTACATAGCGAGAATTCGAGACTTACCTTGAAGCTTGATCGCCTTCGCTTTTCCGCTAGTGTCTTTCCTCGCGTTCAAATCCGTTCCTTGCCTGGTTTTCGCTGTGAACGCGATCACCGTTTAAGAGAAAGTCCGTACGGTCGCGTGCTCGTTCTTGCGAGTGAAAGCAGTGGCACGAAAATTTCGTGTCGATATGGGCGGAGAGTTCCGTGGGTTGCGCCATGCGAGTTGACATTAATCGGCAATGACGATACCGGGCTGAAGCCACGCAATGTTTTCAGCGTCCTTGAAGTACTGCCCGATTCGCGACTTCTAATGATAGAGCTCGCCTTCGACTTCGATCCTGGCTGGGTCAGCACGCCGTTTGTCTGGCAATATGGCAGGTTCGGAAAGAGTCGGCTGCACAACTGGAGCGGGAACGCTATATGGTTCGGGAGCCGCCGATCCACAAAATTTGTTCGTGCATATCGGAAGTCCGCCATTAACGCGTACCGGGTAGAGCTCGAAGTGCACCGAACATGGCTTCGCAAACACAACGTGTGGACCGTCTTCGATTTCTTTCGCTTACCGGGTCTTATTTGTCCAAAACATATACACTTTTGCGCCCTTAACTGGAGAGGTGTAGGCATTCAAATTCAGCGGAAGTCCTCGGCTCCGAAGCTCGCCCTGCGGCATGCCAGTTGGTTGAAAAACAGGTTGCCGTTCGTTCTCGATTTCCTCAGACATCAGATCGGACTTCAAAATACCCACCGCTTGCTTGTCCCCTTGAAAGTCAATCTTGTCATTCGCGAGGCCCTGGAATCCTGGGCTCGCGAATGGCCACGAGCGGCCTTTCGGCTGAGGAGATCAGCCCAAAGCTGTCGGACGGCTTCGTTTTGGATGGACGACGGGGAATGACATCTAAGGAAACAGAAAGGATGCTGCTTACGGTTCGAGATGTCGCCAAACTTACCGGTTTTTCGGTGGGCACACTCTATCACTTTGTTAGCCAGCGCAGGATTCCAGTCGTTCGGATTTCTTCCCGCTGCATTCGTTTCAGGCGCAGTGACCTCGAGCAGTGGATTTCCACTTTAGTGGATAACAAAAATTAGAAAAGAGGGACCTGATGAAATGTTTCAAGTGCCAGAAAGACTTTAGCCCAAAAAAGGAAACTCATATCATTATGCGTACCGTATGGCTGGTTACGACCGAGTATCCGACAGGATTTGTCGGCCATGACCGGTATTTTCATAGAGCTTGTCATAGCGAGTTCGGGTCCAACAATTCATCTCAGCGCGGAAATAATCACTTTGTCCACTGCTTCACACAAGTAAAACGCGGAGGCAGAATCCTCAAGGGCGAAACATTCCCAGATTTCCTCATATATCGCATCGCCCTTTCTGCTTCCTCCGAATCTGTCGAACCCAGGCATCAACGTTGGGGTGAGACTGTAGGAAGCGAGGCAAAGCGCGTCGAAAGCGACAAGGAGCCAGAAGATATAGCCGGCCAGGAGGGTCCGCTTACGAATTCAGCCGGACCGGCGAACCCCATGTTTCTACATGAGAAGGACGAGCAACCGTAGCCTTTTCCACTCGTGCGGACAAAATTCAGACACTAGGCTGCTGACATGCCCGTTTTGGTGCAAAACGTGAGGAACATGGAGGTTGGAATATGTCAGCTGCTAAGGACCCGCGAGTTGGAATTTATTGTCGCGTCAGCACGGCAAGTCAGTCGGTTGATCCCCAAGAAGCGGCTTTGCGTGAGTACGCAATACGGAAGGATTGGACGCAGTTGCGAGTCTTCAAAGACCATGCAGTTTCAGGCGCGCGTGACCGGCGACCAGCGTTGGACCAGCTCATGCAGGAGTGTCGGCGGGGTTCGGTCGATCTCGTGCTGGTTTGGAAATTTGATCGATTTGGCCGCAGCACGCGCCATCTTATTGAGGCGCTCGAGGAATTCCGTCAACTGAGAATCGAGTTTGTAAGTCTCACGGAAGCCGTAGACACAGCGACGCCCGCAGGTCGGATGTTCTTTTCGATGATCGCGGTGATTGCGAATTTCGAGCGCGATCTGATCGCTGAGCGAGTAAAGCTCGGCTTGGCGGAGGCACGCCGTAAGGGCACGCGACTTGGTCGGCCACCGAAAAAGGATATCCGCCCAGAAGAAGCCGAGAGGCTCCGACGGGACAGAGCCAGAGGCAAGACGACGCTCAGGGCACTGGCCCGAAAGTATGGAGTCTCGGTCTGGCGGGCACACTCGCTTTGCAGTGGTTTGAAAACAACTGTTTCCTAACGGCTCAAACCGCGTGGATGAGGCTACTGATTTCACAGTGGTTAGAGCGGCTGAAACGCCAGGGTTTATCAAACAACGTGTTTTCAGCGTTTTCTAGCGTGTCCGGAAGGTACGGGGTAACGATGGACGGGAACTGAGGGCATTCGCCTACAGCAGCAACCCTGCAAACGTTGAATTTCACTATCGCAGAGAGTGACCAACGAAGTTCTCGCGGACGCTAAGAGAGACGGAAAAATAATAGAGATGGCTCGACTGTTCAAACGGGAAGGCTGCAAGAACTGGTTCATGTCGTTTACCGAACATGGCGTCCAGCGTTGTGAAGCAACGCACACGACGAACCGCCGCCTTGCCCAAAAGATCCTCGATACTCGCCTGGGAGCAATCGCGGAAGGCCGTCAACCGTTCCCTTTGATTAGGAGCGACGCTCCCCGTCTGAAGAATTGGACAGACAAATTCCTGGAATCAGTTCCCAACCCGCAAACGAAGCGTCGCTACACAAGTTCAGTCCGTAACCTCGTGGGTTATTTTGGTGAACAGGCCCGTCTATCAGAGATCACACCAGGCCGAATAGAAGAATTTAAGCAGGCTCGTTTAAAGGAGGAAGTTAGCCCAGCAAGCGTCAATCGCGATTTGGCAACGGCTCGGCTATTTCTAAAACAAGCGGCCCGACAGAGACTTATCGCACGTAGCCCCTTTGCGGATGATCAGATCGACTTTTTAGAAGAAAGGAAATCACGGCGTCGCCCAAGGATTATCACTTTCCAAGAGGAACAGAAGCTCTTGGGTTCGGCTACCCCATTATTGAGAGCCTTAGTCGTACTCTTGCTCGAAACCGGCCTAAGAGTAGGAAAGGAAGCCCTGCCTCTGACATGGGCTGACGTTGATTTTGCGGACGGGATAATTCACGTAAGGCAATCGAAAACTCTGGCTGGACGAAGAATCGTGTATTTGTCGAAGCTGTGTGCGGCAGAACTGTTGAATTGGAAGAATCTAACGGGTCCCGATTTCTCCCCATTTGTATTCCCTAATCCCTCCAAACAGGGAAATCACTTGAAGGGCGTGCGTAAGCTGTGGGTAAAAGCGTTGAAGGACGCGAAGATTGAATACTTCCGCATTTATGATCTACGCGCCAATTTCGCGAGCCGGCTGAGTGCCGCTGGTGCTCCCGACAATTTGGTTGCGGGAGTAATCGGTCACTCTTCGACTAGCATCGTGCAGACTTACGCGAAAGTTGTCGATGAATACCGGCGAGACGCGATCAGGAAATTGGAAGTTTACAGGAGCGAGCAAGAGGAGAAAGCTGTGAGCACTACAAAACCTCCGTCGACCGCAGGCGTGACTGAATCGATCCCCACGATCTAGCCGCAATTGGGTTCGTTAATCGCTTGATATTTTAGAAGCAGATTCCAACCGCATACGGAGATCTTCAATCAGTTGGCGATTTCTTTCGTCTCGCGGATTGATCTCGAGTGCTGCCCTAGCCATTTCCAAGCCTTCCGTACAACGCTCGATCCGTAGGAGGAAACGCGCATAGGCAGAATAAGCGAATGCATTGTTCGGGTCAGCCTCAATCGCTTGCTTGAAATAACTTTCAGCGGCCACCTCATCTCCCTGGCGTGCATACGCTGTTCCGAGGTCAGTGAGGCTCGGTGAATGCCTCGGATTAATATCAACCGCTTGCTGAAGGAGTTGCTCGGCCTCGTCAACTTGACCATCTACTAGCTTTGCGTGCGCATACCCCTGAAGAATCCAGTAAGCATTCGGCTTTAATTTCATTGCTTTGCCAAAGTGCTCCTCTGCACGATCCCATGTACGATTCTTAGCATAGATCAGTGCGAGGTGGAAATGAGCGTCTGAATCGTTAGGGTCAAGTGTGATGAGAACTCGATAGTCCTTCAGCGCCAGATTAAATTCCCGTCTGCGGTAATGCATCAACGCGACTGGACGGAGTTCATACCTGTATAGAGCAAAGCTGTTTACTTTGTCGCGTTCTCCGGCACACAGATAGTGATGAATTGCTTCACCCAGCATTTCGGGGCTCGCTTCAGCTGTGGCGGTCTTGCCCTTCTTGTATCGCTCGAGGAAGTACGCACCGGCTGCCTTATGAAACGGTCTGAGGACCGAAAGATCTGTTGTAGTGTAGAAATAATCCCTAATGATGGGATGGAGGCTATGCTCCTCTCCTTCAGCTTCAAGAAGAGATCGTCCTAGAAGGGACTCCAGTAGAAACCCCGCCTGGTCGGCTTTCCAGGCGACAAAAGCATCCCTGCGAACTGGAAGACGAAAAACGGAGGCAAACCGGATCAGTTCATCCTCAGGTGCGGAAAGCTGAACGTGTTCTAGGAAGAACGAGATGATGGTTTCGCGCAAACGTTTAAAGATTGCCGCTTCTGATTCGACCTGTTGTGTTGTCCGTTCGGCGACTAGTTTTGCAGCCACTTTCACACCAAGCGGATGCCCATTTAGAACGTTGAGAAGCTTCTCCGGATAGGAAATTGGATGCGCACCCAAGTCCTCTCTCTCGAAGCGAAACCAGTACGAAAAGAGATTCTCGCTATCTTTTCTCTCGAGGCCTTTTAGGTGTTTCAATTCGACGAAATCGCGGATGCGCTCGTCCAGCTTAGGGATCTGGGTAGTAACTAAGATGAGCTTGTTTTTCCTTGTGCCGGCAACCTGGATTAGTTGTGCGAGAAATCGTCCCGTGTTCTCATCTGAAAAGTCGCCATTCGGCTCGAGGAGAAATTGACAATCGTCCAAGACAACGACGAACCTGGGCGTATGCGAGAAGTAGAGAAGGAGATTTTGGGCAAGATCGATTTGCTTTGCTGAGGAGTCCAACGAGGACTCGACGGGAAAGCGAAGGCCGGATTGGTGGGCAAACTCCGCGAGCAGGCGTGGGTATGAAGCTCCTTCCGTGAAAGTGACCAAAACACGTTTCCACGTTGGCGGGATCACCTTTTTGAACGCTTCGCGAGTCACCGCGGTTTTTCCAATTCCCCTCATGCCTGCTAAAACGAAGCAGGATTTATCGGAGCTTATGAAGTTCTGGAGAGTGCTCAGCATGGGCTCGCGATCGAAAAATCTCGGCTCAAATGAGCCTAGGCTTTGGGTTACCGGCTGAGGCTCGTCTGATAAAGGACTCGCCGGGGCGGGTGATGTCGCCGAGCCGGGATCGATGCGAGACCGAAGCTCATTTCTTTTGCTCGCTAGGTAACCGTAGGTCGCTGTGAAGATATCGGTCATCTCCGGATAACGACCAGACAGGTTTAGTTCATTGATTGTGTCAATGGCCTTGCCACTCAGATCCCACCTAATCACATCAGTTGACGGGGTAGTCTCTACAATCACAGGCGTCAGCCATCGTTCCCAAGCCGATTTGTCGGCCAGTCCTGGGGCGGCAACGTTGGCGAGGAAATGCTTCAGCTTGTCTTGCATCATCCGAGGAAACAGCCGGTAATCCATCGTGGCGAATCTCTTAACGTTCTCTTGTAGATCTGTCTCGGAGCCAAGCTGACCAGGAAGGGTGCGCACTAGAGTAACGAACTCTTTGCACGCGTCGCTGTGAGCCGCGTAAATCAAAGGGATAATCGAAGCTGCCCGTACAGGAAAATGTTCCTGAGTTGATTTTCGAATATCAAATTGATTTGATAAATCAGCCTCGATCACTACAAGTGCTTCTGCGTACCGCGGGATCGGTTCAGTTCCGTCGGTTGCGACCATCCATCCTTTTGTTCGCTCGGCTCTCGCGAAGACTCTCGATCCCCCGAACTCTGCGATATTAGCGAAGAGCGTCACCCTACCGGACCCAAGGAGCAGTTGTGCCCTGTTATAGAAAAGGCTGGCATCTGGAGTCAGGCTAGGCATAGCCGTGAGACTTGGTGCGAGGCGTCCCCGTCGAGCCTTTTGCGAACCTGACTCTTGAACAGCATCTATGCAGATCATGACTTCGAGCGGAAAGTTTTCGCCGCCCAAGGAAATAGTTATCGGTCCGTTCGGTGCTCCTGGTATCAGGGACGACTCCCACTTGGATCGGTGAGCCTTCTCAAAGAAGTGGCAATCCCCGTTCGGCAAAAAGACTGGGCACACAGCACGACCCAGTCTTTTTTCATCCATGAGCTTGCTCATACCGAGTCGAGTGTGCTCGGCAAGTGCCGGTCTAGTCGCAATATGGCTTCCTGCGATGATAGCCATCCCGAACTTACACGAAAGATTTCTGCATTCCTCCAAAAGTTCATGGGGAATCGAGTACTCTGGCAGGACCAAGAGTTCGACGTTCTGAGTCGCCGCGTGCTCGATGACAGTTTTCACTTTATGGGACATGTGGTCGATAAGATTGGTTGCAATCCGCGCTCTCAGGTCCCGAACTTCAGGCAGGCCTGCAAGCTTATGAAGTCCGCGTTGATCGTCACCCGGGAAAATGGGTTCGTGAAGAAATGAAACACCGGAGTCATCAAGGTATGCCGGATTGAAAGACAATTGGACGACGGCTAACTGGTGATACTTAGGTTCGGGCATTCCTAGCTCCGAAAGAGAATCAACTCACGACTGTGCTGATGCGTGCAGCACGTTGCGGAACCCGCATGGTATACCTTTTGACTGATCTACTGAATAGCTGGGCCTTATTACAAAGACGGTAGAGAAAAACTATAGCCTTAACCAAATCACCCGTGGAAGCGCCCGTCGAGACTTGAACGGTTCTGATCCGTCTTGAACGGATAACCATGACAGTTTTATGACAATGCTGCATTCTAGGGCAGTCGGTTCCATGACCGAAAGAACAGAACTCCTTGCGAATCAGTTGGAAAAGTGGTGGGCCTGGGGAGAGTCGAACTCCCGACAAACGGTTTAGGAAACCGCTGCTCTATCCATCTGAGCTACAGGCCCTGTGGCCTATTCTATAGGATTCAGCAAAACGCGTGGAATTGGGCCTGCGGAGCGACATGTTCGGATTAGCTTTCGTCGCGGCGGATGTCATCCAGCAGAGCTGAGCGACGGATTCCGCTTCGCCGCAGTGGATGATGGAAACAATATTCCCGATGTCTGGGACGTGCGTTAAGCGCTAGCGACCCGTTAGCGATTCTTCCTGAGAAGCCGAGTGAATAGAGCCGCACCAAACTTCAAGTGCGCGCTCAAATCCATCGTCGCTGAGGTTTCAGCGCAAGTTGCCCGGGGTGGCCCTCACTCTCCAGCCACGGCGACCGCCCCGCGGTCGGCGCGAACCACCGGGACATCCACCAAGTGCTCCGCAAGGAACCACACTTGAAGCTCGTTGGTTCGGATCACGTCGGAAACGAGTAAATCGTTTGTCCCGTCGTCTCCCGCCTCAGTAGCCAGCTTGGCCATTGTGCGAGCTTCCTTCAGGATCAGTTCGTGAGCTTCCAGGAGGCGCGAGATCTGCACCGGGACTTCTTCCCGGCCTCTTGGCGGCCGTTCGATCATGGTTGTTTCGGCAATATCCGCGGCCATGGCAAGACTGATGCCGCCCAAAAGCTGTATGCGCTCGGCGATTTCGTCCACGAGTTCGTCCTGCTCGCCGTGATGCTTATCGAAGAGCAGATGCAATTGATAGAACGTATGCCCGGCGACTTGCCAGTGGTGCTTTTTGTACATGTCGCGAAGCGTCATGGTATCGGCGATAAGCTGGTTCAGATTTTCTGCGCTCTCTGCGCAGACCTTTTCGTCCAGCGCGATCGGCAGTTTCGCGATCTTGCCGTACGGCTGGATTTCCGGGCCGCGTTGATGTTGAACTGGCTTGGCTCGTTTGGTGCCCGCTTCCAATTGGTTATAACTCTCACCGCGTTTGTTATTTTTGGGGCTCATGTATTCGCTCCTCAGATTCGTAATAGGCCGAAGATTCTTCGATGCAGCGAAGGGTTAATTGGGAATATCTTTCGAAGGTACGTGAGGAGCTTACGGCTTTGTGCCAAAGGATTCAACCAGAGTCGCACCCATACGAAGGCCGACGATGCCGCTGCTGTTCGATCCTCGCGAAATCGCAATCATGAATCGGTGAAAAGAGCCGCGTGGGGCTGTCCGACGGCGAGTGGCGGAGGCTCCGCCGGATCGCTAAAATCCGCCGTCCAGGACCAGTTGGCGATCTCCGGCAAGTCCTCGAAATTCTGGCGAATGTACGAGCGATGTTCGTAGAGTTTCCGGTCGAACATGTCGATCACGTCCGAAGTTTCCGACCTTAGCCGCGGCACATACCTCAGCGCGAGTTTGGCGAGGTCGAATCGGCTGATGCCATTCAAAACGACCATATCGAATGGCGTGGTGGTGGTGCCGGCATCTTTGAATCCACGAACATGGAATCGCGCTTCGTTGGCGCGGCCGTGCATCATGCTGTGAATCACGGCCGGATATCCGTGATGAGCAAATATCACCGGCGCCGCGTGCGTGAACAATCCTTCGAAGGAGATGTTATCCATTCCGTGAGGGTGAACGTCCGGGCTCATCAGCACGCCGAGATCGACCACGTTAACGACGCGCAGCTTGACTCCTGGAACGTGTTTCCGCAGCAGCCATGCAGCCGCCACCGTTTCCTGCGTGGGTACATCGCCCGCGCAGGCCAGCACGACGTCAGGCTCGCCGCCGTCATCGTTGCTGGCGAATTTCCAAATGGATGCTCCCTGGGAGCAATGGGAAATGGCCTGATCCATGTCCAGCCATTGCAAGGCAAACTGTTTTCCGCAGGTGACGATGTTCACGTAATTGCGGCTGCGCAGGCAATGATCCATCACGCTCAGCAGGGTATTCGCATCCGGAGGATAATAGATGCGGATCACTTCGCTCCTTCTCTGCAGCGCATTGTCCACGAACCCGGGCGCTTGATGACTGAATCCGTTGTGATCGTTGCGCCACGCGTGGCTGGTCAGAAACACGTTGAGCGACGCGATGGGCCGCCGCCACGGAAATTCTTTCGATTCCTCCAGCCATTTAGCGTGCTGCGTAATCATCGAATCGACCACCTGCGCGAAGGCCTCATACGATGACCACACACCGTGCCTGCCGGTCAGCACATATCCTTCGAGCCAGCCTTCCGTGCAGTGCTCGCTGAGCACTTCCAGGACGCGCCCTTCGGCGCTCACTTTTTCGTCAATGGAGACGGTGGGCTCCACCATGCAACGCGTGGTGGCTTCGAAAATGGCATTCAGGCGATTCGAATTGGTCTCGTCCGGACAAAAAAAGCGGAAATCCTGTGAATTCTGCCGCATCGTATCTCTCAGGAACTCGCCGAGCTTTCGAGGCGCTTCCGCGATTACGCGGCCCGGTCCAGGCACTTTGAGCGCGTAATTTATGAATTCGGGAAGCACCAGCGTTTTCAATAAACGCCCGCCGTTGACGTGCGGACTAGCGCCCATGCGATGGTCGCCGTGTGGGGCGAGCTCGGCCAATTCCGGTATCGGCCGGCCATCTTTATCAAATAGCTTGTCGGGCTCATAACTCTTCATCCACTCTTCGAGCATCTTGAGCTGCTTGCTATCGGTGCGCACGTTTGCAAGCGGAACCTGGTGCGCGCGAAACGTTCCCTCGATCGGCACGCCCTCCACTTCCTTTGGTCCGGTCCAGCCCTTGGGCGTGCGCAGAATGATCATCGGCCACGCCGGCGCGCTCTTCAGGCCGTTCTTTCGCGCATCGTCCTGAATCTTTTTGATATCCGCATAAGCGTGGTCCAGCGCTGCAGCAAACTCCTGGTGTACGTCCGCGGGATCGTCCCCCTCCACGAAATAGGTGCGATGGCCTCGACCCGTGTATAGCTGCACGAGTTCTTCATCGGGCGTGCGAGCTTCGACCGTGGGGCTCGAAATTTTGTATCCATTCAAATGCAAAATCGGCAGCACGGCGCCATCCCGCACCGGGTTCAGAAACTTGTTCCCCTTCCAGCTTTCCACGGCGGTTGAAACCGACCACGAGCCGTCGCACCCACCGAAGCCCAGCAGCAAACCC
>Ga0207036_10134_pt1 | contig 13976 bp, 11 predicted proteins | sample Alteio_BWMinCont_78_FD_153284 | JGI IMG/M metagenome (GOLD analysis project Ga0207036, IMG submission 153284) | Enriched cells from forest soil in Barre Woods Harvard Forest LTER site, Petersham, Massachusetts, United States -... | ecosystem: Environmental > Terrestrial > Soil > Temperate forest >... | reverse complement strand
CCGAACATCGAGAGCGTATTGATAGAGAAGCCGAAGAGCGGGAAGAGTATAAATGTGCCCACTAGCGAGACGGGCACGGCAAGTAGCGGGATCAGCGTAGCGCGCCAGTCTTGCAAGAAGAGGAATACGACAAGGATGACCAGAACGATGGCGATGACGAGGGTTTGAATAATCTCCCTCATTCCTTCAGTCACCGCGCTCGTTTGGTCCAGAGATATGGCGTAATCCATGTCTTGCGGGAAGCGCCGCTTCATTTCGGCCATCAGTTTTCGCACGCCAGCAGCCGTTTGGACGGCATTGGAACCAGGTAACTGATAGACGGGGATAACGATGGCGGGCTTGCCATTCAATCGGCTGACAATGCTGTAGTCCTGTGCGCCCAGCTCGACGCGGGCGACGTCTTTCACGCGAACGTTCCCGCCATTTGGTGCCTCGCGCACGATCACGTTTTCGAATTGTTCCGGAGAGGTCAGCCGGCCCTGTGCCAGCACGGAATAAGTAAATTGCTGGTTTGCCGGAGCTGGTTCGCCACCGACCTGGCCAGCAGGATTGACCGTGTTCTGCGCCTGCACGGCATTGACGATGTCTGTGATCGTGATGCCAAGCTTCGCCAGTTTGTCAGGCTGTACCCACAGCCTCATCGCATACTGCCCTGCGCCAAAAACCTGCGTCTGGCCCACACCGTACAAGCGGGCGATGGGGTCGTTGAGGTTGATATAGGCGTAGTTGCCAAGGAATTTTGTATCGTAAGTGCCCTTGGGGGAAAATATTCCGACCAGCATGAGCGGGGCGGTCACGGACTTTCTGATGGTGACCCCGTAGCTGTTAACGTCCGGCGGAAGCTGACCCGCAGCAAGTTGTTCGCGCGACTGTGCGAGGATGAGATCGGTATTTGGATCTGTCTTCAGGTCAAAGTCCACGATCATGGTGGTTTGCGAGTTGGCGGTGGCGTTTAGTGAATACATATAGTTCACGTTGTCCACGCCGTTGATTTGCTGTTCGATAGGCGTTGCCACGGATTGCTCCAGCGTCTGCGCGTCCGCCCCAACATAGTTGGCCTGCAACTGAATTTCCGGCGGAACTATGTTGGGAAACTGCGCCACAGGCAAAGTCAGGATCGTGATGGCGCCTACAATCACCGTAAGAATTGCGATTACCATCGCGACGATGGGCCGTCTTATGAAAAACTTGGACATGGGTCTTGGTTCCTTTCAATCAAACTACGAAAGCTCCCCGCTGGGCGTTCGCTGGAGAGGCTTGACTTCATTCGGCCACAAATGGCTTGGGCTGCACGATCGTGCCCGGGAGGAGGGTCTGCTGGCCCTCCGCGACCACACGTTCACCGGGCTTCAGTCCATCTTGGATAATCCACATGGTGCCAATGGCGTCCCCAACTTTGACAGCGCGGACGGCGATCTTCTCGTCCTCCCCGACAACGTCAACCTGATAGCTGCCTTGCAACTCTGTGACCGCGCGCTGTGGGACCAGTAAGGCGGCTTTCTCTATTCGGACCACGGCGCGGACTTTGCCGTACTGTCCGGGACGAAGAACATTGCCGGGGTTGGGAAAGAGCGCCGCAAGTTGGATCGCGCCCGTGTTCTGATCGACAGCACGGCCCGCGAAGTAAAAGGTGCCCTCGTGGGGATAGGTTGTCCCGTCCGCGAGGATGAGTTGCAGTTTCCAACGCTGTCTTTCCGAGCTTGAAAACTGCTTTTGCAATTGGAGGTAGTCTTGTTCGCTGACGGTAAAATAGTCCCTGATGGGGTCGAGTGTGGAAACGGTAGTCACCGGGGTGCTGCTCGGGTTGACCAAGGCACCTACCTGTAACTGGGCTTGGCCGGCAATACCACTAATAGGCGCGGTAAGCCGAGTAAAACCAAGGTTGAGCTTTGCTATTTCGACGGCAGCCTCCGCCGTCTTGATTTGTGCTTTGGCAGTCGCCACGGTGGCTATGGCTGCCAAATTATTTTGAGTGGCGTTGTCGAGATCCTGCTGGCTCGCTGCCTGCTCCTTCGCCAGCGGAGTGTAGCGTTCCACATCAAGCTGGGTGCGGTCTCGAACAGCTTCGGCGTTGGCAAGTTGCGCGGTCGCCTGTGCTAACTGTCCCTCGGCTTGGTCGAGAGCGGCCTTAAACGGCTGCGGATCAATTTCGAAGAGGAGTTGACCCTCTCTGACCAAGGCGCCCTCTTGGTAGTCTTGCCGGACCAAGTAGCCTGTGACTTGCGCCCTGACGTCGGCATTTACGTACCCGTCCAACGTACCAATCCATTCGCCGTAAGTCGGAACGTCCTTTTGCTCGACCTGCGCGACCATGACCTCCAGAGGCGCTTCCCTCCCTGCGCCGGACGCACGCTTCGCGCGCAGCGCTGCAACTGTCAGACCGATGACGATTAAACAAAGTGATCCTGCTATAACGAAATTGCGTCTAAGACGAGTATTCATTGCGTTTCTCCGAAATCCATCCCGCTGCATCAACTTGCGTCCTTCCTGCCGACCGATAACGTCATATCCAATTTCTTTCATATTTAAGGAGGACTCCTCCCGTCGTTCGATCTTCTAAAGACGTCTACCCTCCGTAGCGCAAATCGTAACTCCTCGGCCGCGTCGCCCAGCTGGGCTCTCTACCAGCAGTCGGGAGGAGATTCGCAGGATCAATGCGGCTTGCTCACCTCGCGCAATCGCTCCCGGCTGTCATCTGGCCCCAGACGACGCTTGAGTGTTTCGCGCAACTTCCTTCGACCGCGGAAGACCCTTGACCTCGCAGTGGCAAGGGACACACCCATCATTTGGGCGCTCTCTTTAAGGGATCGCTCGTCAAGCTCGTAAAGCTGGAGGGCTGTCCGTATTCCTGGCGTCAGCTGCTTCATGGCAAATGAAAGGATCCGTTCTCGTTCTCGTTGCGAACAATTGCACTCCGGACTCGCACTTAAATCGATCTGGAGGGCAACTGAGGTTTCGTCACCCGCGGTTAACTCGTCGATTGACACCGCGCGCACGCGACGGTTTGTCCGCAGGCACATGAGTGCTTCGTTGATTGCGATTCGCGTCAACCAGGTCGAAAACGATGATCTAGCCTCGAACTCCTGCAAATGCACAAATGCCTTTTGAAAGCTTTGCTGAACGACATCTTCAGCGTCCTCTCGGCTGCGGGTCACGCGCAGCGCAACGCATAGAATCCTCCGGGCGTGACGCTGCACCAGAACGTCAAACGCATGGCTGCTGCCGCTCCTGGCGGCGGCGACGAGCGCCGTGTCTCCCGTACCCACCAGACTGCCGATGGGAACAGATGCCGCTTCCTTGTCATCGATCCCGTCTTCGAAATCCGCTGGCATAGTCTTTCTCCTGCGTCTCCTTGAAATTCGCGTCGTGTTTTGCGTTCATCGTCCCGACTTCAGGTCTCATTCGCGTCGAGGGGCGGGAGACAAACAGTTGATCGGGAGAGCCGCGAAAGAAACAGACGGGTCATCCGGTCGGCTTGGGCTTGCCGTTCATTTTCAGTGCCTCCAGCACATGCCTGATGTAGAGGCCGCTGGCTATGAATTGCGCACCCCGCCTCGACATGGTGCGTAGGAGCTTTTCCCCGGCTTGGTCAACTGAGGTGACATCATTGAGATCGACAATGCACGTGCAGACCTTGCGGCTTCGGTACGCCTTCTTCCAGTTTGTCCTGAGCTCGCTAACCCACGGCTCCACCAAACGGCCTTGCAGAACCCATCGCATTAGCGCTGGGGTTTTGGTGATGGTGATCTTCAGCACGGACTTAAGAATTGCAAGGGGTGTGCCAAAGCTCGATGCCTTCCGGAAACACGGAAGTTATTGATTTAATGTGGATTGCAGAAGAGCGAGAGATTCGTCAGATTACAATGCCAGCGTGCCGCTGCCAGTCAGTTGGCAGTTTTCCTGGCATGGCAATTCAGCGGCGACGTAAATCCTGAACATCTAGGAGGGATGTCGTGTGACCTTGAAATGCAGCACGCATCGGCGATCATGGCCGATGACGAAGAAGCAGTAGAGTGCGCGGAACGTCAGCGTTGGAACAGTGAAGAAATCCATCGCGGCGATGACTCCCCGATGATTGCGCAAGAAGCTGCGATCGCACTCCGCTTGTGGATGGCAACTCCCTATCCTGTTGAAATCACAGACGGACAGAATTTTGGCGGGGGACAGGGTCGCACTGGACGATCCAGCTATGACGGGAGCCGTTTTTGCAAGGCTTGAGGTGATTTGGTCTACGGTCTTTCCCTTATTGCACAGACCAGAACCTACAGCAAATATATGATGGTCCGCACCGGAAGGGTTCCCCGGCCATCCAGGTAGCTGGCAGCTAATAGAAGCGCGAAATGCCAGCCAAAGTACTTATTGCCGACGACAATTCTGTCGCCCGAAAAGCGATTCGGTCTTTTCTCGGGTGGCACTCCTTTCAGATCTGCGGTGAGGCCCGATGTGGCAAAGAGGCTGTCGCAAAAGTTCGGGAGCTCAGGCCCGATATCGTCCTGCTGGACATTAATATGCCTGATATGAATGGCATCAGGACGGCAAATGAAATCCTGCGAGTTTCGCCCGGGACGAAAATCGTCTTTTTGAGCGTCCACGATACTCCCGGGACCATGAAAGCTGCTCGCGTGTGGGCTGACGGATTCGTGGCTAAATCCGCCGCTGGCATTGAACTGATCCCTACACTGTGTCGCGTTGCGGGAATCGATAAAAGGCTTCGAGAGAATGAGTAGGACGAGAAGAGCAGCCGCATCTTATGCCAATACCGGCGAAAATCCTTGTAGTCGATGACCAACCGCTTGTTCGGAGAACGTTGCGGTCGCTCTTAGGTGAACAGCGCCATTGGCACATCTACGAGGCTGAAAACGGTAAGCTGGCGCTCGAGCGAGTCCGAAAAGAAAAACCGCAAGTGGCCGTGCTGGATATCGTCATGCCAGAAATGAACGGCATAGAAGCAGCTTACGAGATAAGCCGCGTTGCGCCTGAGACAAAGGTCATCCTTATCAGCAGCTACTACACGCCGCAGGAGGCCGATCTTCTAGCTCGTTTATTTGGCGATGGCACTTTCATCCAGAAATCCGAAGTTGGCAAGCGATTGATTACAGCCATCAATCGTTTCCTTCCTGAAGAAAGCCGGTCACTTACGCCCTCCAGTCGGGAGCTGGCTTGAGGAGGGACTGAATGGCTACATCGAGACACTTTTCGATGAGGACGGGGGATTTTGAGGCCGTTCTGGAAGTGCGGAATCTTCACGTCGCGTATTTGTCGCGTGCAAGTGTGCCCTCTTCGGTAATCGTGGATGTCAGTTTTGACGTCAGGTCCGGCGAAATCGTGGGCGTGCTCGGAGAATCAGGATCAGGGAAGACTACTCTTGCCGCATCACTTCTACGTCTTCTTCCATCGAACGGGAAAATCCAGCATGGCAGCATCACATTCCAAGGGCAGGACGTTCTTCAGGCGGAACCCCGCGAACTTGAGAGCCTTCGTGGCAAACGCATCGCGCTAATTAATCAAGAGCCTTCCGTCGCACTCCATCCGACGATGCGCGTCAGCGATCAGGTGGACGAGGTCCTGGCCGCCCACGAGCACCTAAGTAGGAAAGCAAGACGTGAAAGGTTGCAGAAGGTTCTCGCAGCTCTGTTTCCCACAGAAACCGAAAGGATTTCATCCTCCTATCCCCATCAATTGAGTGGGGGACAGCGCCAGCGTGTCCTCATCGCACAGGCTATCGCTTGCGGTCCTTCCCTATTGATTGCGGATGAGCCCACCGCATCGCTCGACCCCGCAACGCAACGAGAGATTCTTTCGGTGTTTGAAAACGTTAGGCGAAGATTCGGCGTCGCAATCATTTTCATCACGCATAATCCCTCGTTGCTGGCGGGCTTGGCTGATCGGATTCTCGTCCTTTACGCGGGCAGGGTCGCAGAATTTGGCCCTGCTGAGAATGTGCTTTTCCATTCTCTCCACCCCTACACGCGAGCCTTATTGGCGTGTTTACCACCCCCATACGGAACCAGCGCAGTCAATCGAAAGACCAAGCTGCCTGTAATCGCAGGAGCTTCACCCAACGTCGACTTCCTAACCTTGGGTTGCCGATTCGAGCCAAGGTGCGAAGATCGCTTCGAGCGTTGCAGAACGAGCGAGCCGGTGGCGGTATCGCTGGCTAACGAACACGGGGTTTCGTGTTTCAAGTTTGGCCGCTGAGCCGTTGTGTCGTCCGAATGTATGCAACCGCTTATCCGGGTCGAATCTGTTAGCAAATATTACCGGCACAGACGGATCCTGAGCTCTGGGCACATCGTGCACGCGCTCAACGGAGTCTCGCTCTCCGTTGCCCCGAGAAGTACGCTTGCGCTGGTTGGCGAATCAGGCTCGGGGAAGAGCACGCTTGCACTGTGCCTGGCATGTCTCGAGCGGCCGAGTTCAGGAACAATCTGGTTTGGAGGACGCGATATTGCAGCGCTGGACGAGAAGCAAATGCGCGCCGTTCGTCCACAAGTTCAACTCATTTTTCAAGACCCCGCGAGTTCGCTGAATCCGCGGTTCACCGCGCTCGAAATAGTGACGGAGCCGCTGGTTCTACAGCGACGCTGGAAGGGGCGCCAAACGCGCGAACGGGGGTTCGCGCTGCTGGAGCGCGTTGGCCTCTCAGCGGAGATGGCCAGCCGCAGAGCGGGCGAGTTCAGCGGTGGACAAAAGCAAAGGTTGGCCATAGCGCGTGCATTGTCGCTTGAGCCGAAAATTTTGATTCTGGATGAAGCGTTGTCGGCCCTCGATTGCTCCGCGCAGGCGCGGATCACCAATCTGCTGCTAGAGTTGCAATCGTCGTTCGCACTGACATACCTCTTTATCACGCATGATCTGGCAATGGCTGCCCACATTGCCGACGAAATCGCGGTTATGAATCGCGGCCGGATCGTGGAACAGGGCGTCCCACAGAAGCTCCTGGATTCCCCTGAACACGAGGCCACACGATGTCTGGTGACAGCGACCCCGCAATCGATCATGACATCGCGCATATCGGGAGCTTAGCTAATGCGTTTCATTTTACGCCGACTGGCGCACGCAGCCTTCCTTATGTTTGGAGCGTCCATCCTTACGTTCCTCTTTGCCTCACTCGCGCCTGGTGATTACTTCGACGAGATGCGTTTGAATACCCAAATTGCCCCGGAAACGATCTTAGCTCTGCGCGCGCAATATCAGCTCGACCGGCCACTCCCCGAGCGTTACCTGCGATGGATCGATTCTGTTATCCATGGGGATCTCGGTTACTCCTTTTCCTACAACAGTCCCGTTAAGCCGCTGCTATTGGTGCGTGCCCGGAACACGTTTTTTCTGACGTTGACGGCTACTTTGTTAACCTGGGGTCTTGCCCTGCCCCTCGGAGTCCGAAGCGCAGAGTACCTCGGACGGCTCCCGGATTCCTTGATCTCCTGGACGATGGCGGCGCTGCTTGTGATCCCCGAACTTGCACTGGCTCTTGGCTTGCTTTTATTCGCAGCACGGAGCCGATGGTTCCCGACGGGGGAGATGGTCTCTGTTGATTTTAGCAGCCTCTCCCCTGTGCATAAGCTGCAAGACCTTGTACTGCACATGACGTTACCGCTTCTCGCCCTGGTTCTAACGGCTTTGCCGCTGCTCGTCAGGCACGTGCGAGCGGCCATAGCTGACGTGCTAGAAGCACCGTTTATGTTAGCGGCTCGGGGGCACGGCATCCCGCGTCACAGGCTTTTGTATCGATACGCGTTACCCGCAGCCGCTAATCCGCTGATCTCTTTGTTTGGCTTCAGCATTGGCGCTTTGTTAAGTGGCTCATTGCTCGTCGAGGTCGTAATGGGCTGGCCGGGTCTCGGTCCGCTTCTCGTGGAAGCAATCCTCTCGCGTGACTTGTATCTCGTAATCGGTGGCGTTCTGCTATCCACACTTTTCCTAGTAATCGGGAACCTCATTGCGGACCTGCTTCTTTATTGGGCCGATCCCAGGATCCACGCCGACCTGGTCGCAAAATGAACGAACGGCGCCAGCTTGCCAAATGGCTCATCGTGCTCGGTGTCCTTCATGGCGTTATTGCCTGCGCCGGCTTTTTTGCACCGTACGATCCGCTGGAACAGGATCGCGAGCACCCCTATGCGCCGCCGATGAAACTGCATCTTACGGACACGCAAGGACATTTCCATTTGCGTCCATTCTTCTACCCCTTCCGCATGCGCGAAGGATCCTTGGACCAGTATGACGAAGACATGTCGCGCGCTACGCCGCTGATTTTTTTTGCCGATCGTTCCGCCTACAGATTGTTGGGTTTGGTACCGTGCCGCTTGCACCTGTTCGGGACCGGCGGCGAGCGCGTCTTTTTAGTGGGCACTGATGGCTTTGGCCGTGATCAACTTTCGAGAATTCTCTATGGCGGACAAGTTTCTCTGTTGGCTGGTTTGCTCGGGGCAGGAATCACACTGTTGTTCGGTTGGGGCATCGGTGCCGCTGCGGGTTATTACGGGGGCTGGAGAGACGAAGTTCTGATGCGTCTCTCAGAACTTTTTCTCGCATTGCCGTGGCTCTACCTGTTGCTTGGTTTGCGCGCGTTCTTGCCTCTTGCTGTTAGTCCGCTGGAGGCGTTTCTTCTAATCGTCATTGTCATTGGCTTGGTGGGGTGGGCGCGTCCAGCACGGCTCATTCGAGGCGTGGTGCTGAGTGTCAAGGAACGCGACTTTGTTCGCGCAGCGCGCGGCTTCGGCGCTCCCGATGGATACCTGTTACTACGGCATGTCCTGCCCGAAACTTCGAGCGTGTTGTTAACACAGGCGGCGATTCTCGTCCCGCAGTACGTACTGGCTGAAATGACTCTGTCTTTCCTGGGACTCGGTGTGCCACAGCCTCTGGCGAGTTGGGGCAACCTCTTGGCCAATCTGCAGCAATACAGCGTGCTGGTCTCGTATTGGTGGATGTACTTGCCCGCTGTAGCGATGGTGCCGTTCTTTCTTGGCTATTTCGGTCTTTCGAGCGCATTGCAAGAATGGGCGACACCACACAAGTAGTAGAAGTGAGACGTGAAAGGAGCACAGGATGCGAACCCTCAAAGCAAGTTCAAAACACGCTTGGCTCTCGTTGAGCGTGCTTCTCGTCATCGCCTGTGTCGCGGCGCCGAACCTGATTGCGGTTCCCAAGTCGCCAGTTCCACAGGAGGATCTGCTGGCGCTTTCCGGCGAGATTGGACGCCCTGGCGGGCGCCTTGTGATTTCCCTGCGAGCGGAGCCCAAAACGCTGAACCCTGTGCTTTCGGTGGATGCGCCTTCGCGTGAGGTTATCGCAGCGATGCAGGCCGACCTTGTCCACATCAACCGCGCGACGCAACTTACAGAGGCTGCGCTGGCAGAGTCCGTAAAGGTTTCTTCGGATGGGCTTCAGTATACGGTGACTCTGCGACAGGGGTTGCGCTTTTCTGACGGACAGCCCTTAGACGCGGATGACGTTATGTTCACGTTTCATGTGTACCTCGATGAAAACGTGCACTCGCCTCAGCGCGACCTTTTGATTGTAGGTGGCAAGCCCATTACCGTCCGCAAGCTGGATGCGCGAACGCTGGTTTTTGAGTTCGCCAAGCCCTATGGCGTGGGAGAGAGAGTATTCGACCAGCTCATCAGCCTTCTCGGCCCAAACGTGGTGCCCTCGCCACCCCCATCGGGGATGATATCGGAGACCCCCGTCCCTTATTTCGGCACGACGGTTTGGAACGGCTATGCGAATCAGCCTGCGGCGCAAAAAGTCCAGGTCTCAAACGCGCATAGCCCCCCGTTTTCAGTTTCAGGCAGCGGAATTGTCGCAGATATTGATACCGGCGTTGATCCTAATCACCCCGCCCTCGCGGGGGTCCTACTTCCCGGCTACGACTTCACCCGAAACCAGTCCGGTGGTTCTGAACTGACAGATTTTACCGACCCAACACCTTCGCCCTGCCCGAGTTGCCCGCCAGCTCAGGTCAACCAGTCCAGTGCAGCCTTTCTGGACCAATCCTCCGCGGCCTTCCTGGATACCAACCCGAAGTATGCAGCATTTGGCCACGGGACGATGGTGATGGGTATTATCCACCTGGTCGCCCCAACCGCGAAGTTGCTGCCGTTAAAGGCCTTTAGTTCCGATGGCACGGGCTTCCTTTCCAATATCCTACAAGCGATCTACTACGCTGTGGGCAACGGTGCGAATGCCATAAACATGAGTTTTGACTTCCCGACAAGCTCTCCGGAGCTCGCATCAGCGCTGGATTACGCGAGCCAGTCCGCGCTGATCTGCGCTGCCTCTGCGGGAAACGATGGTCAGAAGGCGGACCCCGGCACAGGTACCGGTGTGGTCTATCCCGCGGCGCTGCAAAACGTGGTGATGGGCGTAGCGTCGACAACAGACCTCGACACGCGCTCCTCCTTCTCCAACTATGGTAACGCCATCGTCTGGGTCGCTGCTCCTGGGGAAGCTATCGTCACAACCTACCCCTTCAGCACCTACGCCGCCGGATGGGGAACGTCCTTCAGCGCGCCTTTCGTTTCCGGCGGAGCTGCCTTGCTCTTAAGCAGGCAGGCGAAAACGAACGAGTCTCAAGCAGCCGCCGCAATAGCTAACGCAGATCCGCTTGTACCGCCTGACCCAGACACGGGCAACGGCCGCTTGAACCTCGTTAAAGCACTAACCAGCCTATCCCCGCAGGATTTCACAATATCGGCCACTCCTGCCACTTCCACGGTCAACGCCGGACAACCAGCAACCTACACCGTCACCCTTACGCCGAGCGGCGGGTTTAGTCAGACCGTATCGCTAAGCTGCGGTGGTTCTCCTCCGGCGTCGAAGTGTGCGATCACGCCATCTCTAGTCACGCTTGCCGGCACTAATGCGGCAACAGCAACCGTTGTCGTGCAAACCACAGCTCGCTCGGCCGTGCCGGTCGCGATTCCGCTGCGAATTCGTCCCCTACCGCCGCTTGTGGCAGTAGGGCTTGCCTACCTGCTCATTTGGGTGGCCTTGCTCTTTCACTTCGCGGTTCGGCGGTCCGGACAAGCCCCTTGCTGGCGTCCCGGGTTTTCCGCAGCCCTCGGACTCCTGGCAATTTTGCTCTATTCGTATTCGTGCGGTGGAGGTGCCGCTCCTGGCAGTTCGCCCTCGCAGCAAACTTCTCCGACCTCGTTCTCGCTCACGCTGAACCCGACCAGCGTAAATGGCGGTAACCCCTCTACCGGAGAAATCACCCTGAGTGCCCCCGCTCCTGGCGGCGGCGCTGTCTTCTCTTTATCGAGCAGCAATACCTCTGTTGCCACGGTCTCGCCCAGCGTGACGATCGCGGCGGGATCGACGACGGCCGTGTTCCAAGTGACGACCATGACGACGGCCAGCTCGACCAGTGTCACGATCTCCGCTTCCAACTCCGGTTCGACGCAGACTGCTTCACTGACCGTCACTCCCCAGCCCCCGCCTGGAGGACCGACCCTCACGTCGGTAACTTTCAATCCCAACACTGTCGTGGGCGGGTCGCCTTCTGTCGGCGCTGTAACGCTGAGCCGGCCAGCTCCCAATGGTGGGGCTCTCGTTACCCTCTCCAGCAGCAACCCGGGTGTGGTCACCGTGCCGGCCAGCGTAACTATTGGCGCGGGAGCGACCAGTGCATCCTTCCCTGCAAGCACCAGCAGCGTAACTGCGCCTACGAAAGTTACCGTCGGAGCATCTTATGCGGGAGTTAAGCAAACTGGCTCACTAACGGTAACGCCACCATTGCCGCCGGGTACCCCCACCGGAACGTACACGCTCACGATCACCGGGACATCCGGTAATCTCAACCACAACACAACTGTAAGTCTCACTGTGAACTAGGCGAGTTTGCCCTGCGCAGGCGTTGGCCTCTGCATCCTCCAAGTGCAGAGGACGAGCGTTCCAGAAAAATGCGCGGCAGGAAAAGGCTTATGGAATTAGCAAGGCGGGCATGCAACACAGCCGGCCGAGGGGTGGCAAGTTTCTTACGCACTAGCCATGCATTTTCTTCACTCGCTGCGTTTTCGCTCTTTGTCAGGCGCCTGGCCGAGCGCATCTCGCAGAGAGATCACGAGGGGTTTATGATCCGGTTGGTAGAACACCAACGACAGGTCACCGCTGTTCTCAATCTCCGCGTGAAATTCTCCAAATTGATTCGTGACGGTGCGGACGACGCCCCCGCGCATGTTCGCAAGAATGAGCGCCACGTCTCGTCCCACGATTTGCGGATCGCGTGAACCCAGCAATTGTCCGGTGACGACGACTTGCTTATCCCCGGCCTGGAGCTCGATCTGCAGATCAATCTGAAAAGGATCCGCACGATAGAGCACGTGTCTTGTTGAGCCGCCTGCAGACCGAAACCCTTCGACAGAAGGCTGGAGGAGACTATCGAAGACCACCTCAATGGAGCTGTCTGTCTCGCCCCGTAGGGCCAGTTGCAATCCGGCAAACGCTGCCTTTGCGATTCGAAGTGCTTCCGGAGGCAGCTGGTAATTTGCGTCTGCGGCCGCACTCTTCCGTACTTGTCGCCATTGGGAAACCGCTTTCGTACATCGCTTGCAGCCTTTGAGGTGTTCTTCCAGAGTTGACTTTCGGGTCGCGGGAAGCACCTCGTTCACAAAATCGATCTCGTCTTCTATCGTAAAGTGCTTCATTGTTTTCTTCTCAGCCCTATGGACTTGTCTTCCCCTCTGCGGGCGGCGACCCTAATCTAGGCCCACAAGAAAAGGGAACCTGGTGTCTGGAAAAATATAGGGGGATTGGCAAGCTAAACCTAATGCTTTGTTTTCCCGGCCCTTTTGCTGCCACGTAGAAACGGGGCCGAACGCGCACGGATCGAGCGGCGGAGGTCAAACACCAATTCACTCACCACTATGTCCCGCCCCACTACGCACGTAAAGCTGTTCGACATTCCACAGCACATATGGTTCCAATACTGCGGGATGGAAGTTGCCAATGGTGTTCCTTGCTGCCACCAAAATGTCCGGGCTCGCTAGAAAAATCATGGGTTGAAATTCTGCCAGAATCTCTTGCACACGGTCATAGAGTTTCTTCCTTTGCTCGTAACTCGTTACGGTTAGTTGCTCCTCCATTAAGCGGTCGATCTCACTTTCCCATGATGTAGCCGGATGCGCCTGTGAAGGGTTCCAGAGGTGCGTGCCGCCGCTTGACAGCCAAACATTCATATCGCTGTTCGGATCTGCATCAAAACTCACCAGGCCGAGCACGCAGGCATCGTATTCCTTCGTCTGCGTAATGCGGTCCAGCAAAGACCGAAATTCGAGCGGTACCACTTGAACGCGCATACCCAAATGTTTCAAATCGTCTTGAATCAATGTCGCCATCTTCATGCGGTCGGCGTTGGAGGAACTCGTCAAGATCGAAAACTCGACGGGGCTACCGTCCGCGTCGAGAAGCGCCGAATCGCCGCTAGGACCGCTGGCCCACTTGAAGCCAGCTTCGCGTAGGAGTTGGCGCGCGTGGTCAATCGAATGCGGCTGATGCGCGACCTTTGCATCTACCCAGCGCCGATTCCCGGGTGTAACCGGCCCCCCAAGCGCTGCACCGCGTCCTTGATAAACTAGACGCACGATCGCCTCTCGATCTACAGCAGCCGACACTGCCTGGCGGAACCTTACCTCACGGAACCACTTCTGTTTCCTGGCGAGGTCGGGTGCGGCTCTCCCGCTGAGGTCGTTCAAATTGAAGAAGAGAAAATTATATTCGAGGCCGGGTCCTGCGTCCGCTAGTGTGTAACTCTCCTTTTGACGGGACAACACCGAAAAATTCTCTGCACCCAACCCACTGATTACGTCAGTGTCTCCCGACTGGAAGCGCAAGACTTGCGCGTCAGCGCTTGGCACGAACAAAAAGACAAGCTCGTCCAGATACGGCAGGCGAGACCCTTTCGTATCCGTTTTCCAATAGTAAGGATTGCGTTCAAGAACTAATCGCTGCCCCGCCACGTATTCCTTCAG
>Ga0207036_10131_pt1 | contig 14109 bp, 9 predicted proteins | sample Alteio_BWMinCont_78_FD_153284 | JGI IMG/M metagenome (GOLD analysis project Ga0207036, IMG submission 153284) | Enriched cells from forest soil in Barre Woods Harvard Forest LTER site, Petersham, Massachusetts, United States -... | ecosystem: Environmental > Terrestrial > Soil > Temperate forest >... | reverse complement strand
AGTGAGTCTGCAAAGGGGTTACGATATCACGAAGGCTGGGCAGGAGGCCGGTCCCTACTTCGTGATTTCTTCGTCGGGTCCCAATTCAACCCACTGTAAGTCCATGGTAAAGGGTCCAGGCGTTGTTATTGGACGGAAGGGCACACTGGGAACAGTATTCTACGCCCCTCGCGATTATTGGCCACACGACACAACACTTTGGGGAAAAGACTTTCATGGTAACCACGAACGCTATACGTATTACCTCTTGAAGACCTTGCGGCTTGAGCAATATGACAGTGGCGCATCCAACCCAACGCTTAACAGGAATCACATTCATACGCTGCCTGTCAAATGCCCGCCGTGGGATACCCAGCGCAGGATTGCCGCCATCCTGTCCGCCTACGACGACCTGATTGAAAACAACGCGCGTCGCATTCAAATCCTAGAAGAGATGGCGCGAATGCTTTATCGCGAGTGGTTCGGGAAGTTCCTATGCCCGGCGGAGAATGATGTGCCAATACCATCTGGGTGGCGACGGGCTCAGGTTGCCGACATCGCTTACGACACGCGGGAGAGCGTCGACCCGAGCCAACTTGACCCCGGAACCCCTTACGTTGGCCTCGAACACATCCCACGTCGTTCCCTAGGCTTATCAGAATGGGGCAGAGCGTCCGACATGAACAGCACGAAGCTCCGCTTTTCAAAAGGTGACATCCTATTCGGCAAAATTCGGCCGTATTTTCACAAGGTCGCCGTTGCGCCTACGGACGGCGTCTGTTCGTCGGACACTATAGTTATTCGGCCGACGTCGCCAGAGTTCTACGGGCTTGTTGTGTGTTGTGTTTCAAGTGATGATTTTGTTCAGCAATCCGTGCAGTCGTCCAACGGTACGAAGATGCCAAGGGCAAATTGGGGCGTGATGCTCAAGTATCCAGTTGTTATACCGTCAAAACAACAACTCGAAGAGTTCAATGCAACGATAGTTGCCTTTGTGGATGGCATCACGAACTTGACCTATAAGAACCGCAACCTCCGCCAAACGCGCGACCTGCTTCTGCCTAAACTGGTGTCGGGCGAAGTGGACGTGTCCAATTTGGACATTGCGGTAGCCGTGGAGCAAACGGAAGGCATAGTATGAAAGCGGGTTTCATCATCATTTCCCAATTTGCCGATTATAAGCCCAAAAAGGGACTGACGGTGTCGAACATTATCGACCGCGTAACGGCCGCTTCGCTGCCAGCTTGTGCCACGAAGCTCTTTGTTACCTTTAGCTTGATCGCGGAGGCGAACGAAAAAGGAAAGACAGGCAGCGTCAGGTTCCAAATCGTTGACCCCGACGGTACCGTTATCATGGCGCCGCCGGCCGACCCATATAAGTTTCCGAGAGATTTTCCGGGCGAAAGCTACACGCTCGTCAAAGTATTTGTCGAGGGAGATATAGAATTCAAGCAATTCGGACGTTACTCATTCGAGATAAGAAATGATGGCGAGTTCCTGGCAGCGGCGCAATTTGAGATACTTCAAAAGTCGTGATGCCAGGTGACGATTGGCACGTTGGACGACGACGAAAATGCAACCGTTGCATTCTAATCAAGGCGGCGAGAGATCTCAGTCTATCGCAACCATGAGCACTTAGTCGGTACGCATGCCAATTACGTCAAGTTGCGTCTTTATCTGAGCAAGCCCTGACATTTACGGATGTCCGCGCATATGTGGTATATTGTATGCGATACACGCTACATGCGGTGACCAATCTGTTTAGGCTCAACCGATCGGTGCTATGATGGGAGCATGGCGTTGACCGGCTTTTGTTGTACCTCCCAATCACATCTCCCGGTTAGGCCAATTATGGCTAAAGGTTCACACTCGTGCCTAAATATGCCAACTCCCCCCTAACGCAAGCTATCTGCGAATTCCGTTTCGAGCCTGGGCCCGAATGGGATGGGACCATTAGCGGATTAATATATAGTCGGTTAGCTGAACAGTTCCCGAACAAGAGGCCAGCCCAGCGGGTTCTGAGCGAGGCGAACGGATTTAGTATCACGGCCGGCGTTGTAGACGCTGTTCAATTTGCGTCGCCTAACGATGAGGCTATGATTCAAGTGTCGCCGAACACTATATCACTGACACATAACGCTCCATACCCAGGCTGGGACAATTTCCTGCCAATGATAAATCGAGTGCTCGGTACGTACAGGGCGGTCGCTTCACCCGCAGGGGTTATGCGAATCGGTCTGCGATACATAAATCGTATTGCATTTGACGCTGGGTCGGTAAAGCTGAGCAAGTGGCTACGCTACTATCCCCAACTGCCACAAGAAGATCTAGGCATGGGTGGTTTTATAGTCGTAACACAGCACTGGTATTCCGAACGCGATCTGCTGGTAGCCCAGCTTGGGACTGCTAACCCTGTTGAAGACAACCGGCAATCGTGCGTTCTTGATCTTGACTATAGCTTGGCAATCCCTAAGGCAATAGCTTTCCCGGATGTGGATACTTGGCTGATCCAGGCACATACCACAATTGAAGATTTCTTCGAATCGTGCCTGCTGCCTAATTTGCGTGAAAGGTTTATGCCACTTGAATAGCATATTAATCAGCGATGCCGAGAGATACGTGATTTCAAGCAATTTTGCGGTGCGGGATGTTGCTTCAAGTCAGAGGTCCTATCCGTCGCCGCTCGCTATGCTGACAATCGAACTAATACAAGCTAATCTGCTTCCGCAAGTGTTAGAGATGGTGCGAACGCCGACGGGAGATTCGTTAACGGCAGCCGTAGCGGTTGACCGGACGGGTTCCGGCCCAAATAGCGCGACGCTCGAGTTTGATGTTCGGCGCCGATACGCCTACACCGGGCGTACATACTGCGATGTGAACGAGATCCAAGCGTTCGTTCAAGACAACGAATCCGTTTCGCGCCTTCTATTGGACCTTATCCCATACGCAGAACTGGTATTCGGCAGAGGTTGCGTTATCACCTTATCGCTCGTTTGCGATCAGGAATGCGCTCCCTCATTGGCGGCGCGGGTGCGAATTTCCGGCTCAGTAGATTACGCTAGGTCGCTGCGAAAACAGTTTTATCAGGTCTATTGGATGCCGAGAATGTCAATCTCGCCAGCGCCTGTATCGTTCAACGTGGAAGCTGTGTGATGGCCGTCTATGACTGGCACAATTATCTTGTATTTGCCGAGGCCGCCCACAACATCGGAAACGAAACCGGCTTCCGCAATGCAGTAAGCCGATCATACTATGCAGCCTACTGGCGAGCGAGGCGCATATTGGAGACCGGTAACGTATCGATTCCAAGAATGAAATCCCATGAATTTGTTTACAAGTCGTACATTTCAACCGTCAACGAGGACAATGAGATCCTTGGCGAGTTATTGAAAACCCTTCGGGACGGTCGTACGTGGGCGGATTATGAGGACGCGCCCGAAATAACCCAAAAACACGCAGAGGCCGCCATTAAGGACGCTAAGGACTTGATTGCGTACTTTAATGCCCTTACCCACGCCGATAAATCAAAGGCGTGCCAGGCAGCCACGGCGATATACGCGGATTATGTCAACCCCCCAAGGATCTAGGTGCCGTTTGTGCGCCGACCATTCGTAGGTCAAGTTCATGGACGACTACTCTGAAGACGCGTTGGTTGAGCAACCCGCCATTGCCGTCTTCTCCGACTCGGGATGGGAAACGGCCAACTGCTACCACGAGCAGCTCGGGCCGAGCGGAACGCTTGGACGTGACAACACCCAGGAAGTCGTTCTCACGCGGCGGCTCCGACCGGCGCTCACTAAGCTCAATCCCGATTTGCCGGCGACGGCGATCGATCTGGCTATCGACGAGATGACGCGGGATCGCAGCGCCATGATTGCGGTGCAAGCGAACCGCGAGGTGTACCGGCTCCTCAAGGATGGCGTCAAAGTCGCCTACCGCGACCATCAGGACGAGCAGGCATCGGCCACGGTCAATGTCATAGACTGGAACGATGCGGCGAATAATGACTATTTTCTCGCGTCCCAGCTTTGGGTAACAGGCGACGTCTACAGGCGACGCACCGACTTGATCGGCTTTGTGAACGGCGTTCCCCTCGTATTTATCGAACTCAAGGCCAACCATAAGCAGTTGAAGGACGCCTTCCAGAACAACCTACGCGACTACAAAAACACCATCCCGCAGCTCTTTTGGTACAACGCTCTCGTTATCCTCTCCAACGGCCGGCACAGCAAGATTGGCAGCATAACCGCGGCTTGGGAGCACTTCGTCGACTGGACGAAGATCAACTCCGAGGGCGAAGAAGGCGTCGTGAGTATCGACACGATGATTCGCGGGACTTGCGCACCCGTGAGGCTGCTGGATCTCGTCGAGAATTTCATTCTCTACAGTGAACAGAGCGGTGGCTTGGTGAAGCTCGTTGCGAAGAACCACCAATACCTCGGCGTGAACAATGCCTTTGACGCCGTCAGGCGGATCAAGGACAATCAGGGGCGGCTGGGAGTCTTCTGGCACACCCAGGGCAGCGGCAAGACCTTCAGCATGGCGTTCTTTGCCCAAAAGGTGCTGCGCAAGCTTGTCGGCAGTCACACGTTCCTAATCGTCACCGATCGGATCGATCTGGACGACCAGGTGTACAGGAACTTCGCCGGTGTCGCCGCGGTGACTGAGCCCGAAGATACGGTCAGGGCCGGTAACGGCGCCCAACTGAAGAAGCTGCTTCGCGAAGACCATCGCTACCTGTTCACGTTGATTCAGAAGTTCAGCACTGAGAACGGCGCGGTTTACCCCAAGCTATCCGACCGCTCCGACATTATTGTTATGACAGACGAGGCGCATCGCAGCCAGTACGACATCTTTGCCCAGAACATGCGGAACGCGCTGCCGCACGCCGCCTTCATAGGATTTACCGGCACGCCGCTACTCGAAGGCGAAGAGCGCACGAAAGCTGTCTTCGGCGATTATGTCTCGATCTATAACTTCCAGCAGTCTGTCAGAGATAAGGCCACGCTGCCGCTCTATTATGAAAACCGTATCCCCGAACTGCAACTGACCAATGAAGACTTGAACGAGGACATGGAAGCGCTTTTGGATGAAGCCGTGCTCGATGACGCCCAGGAACGGAAGCTGGAGAACGAATTCGCCCGCGAGTACCACCTACTGACACGCGACGAGCGCCTGAATACGATCGCTGGTGACATTGTATCTCACTTCATGGGGCGCGGATTTCCCGGTAAGGCCATGGTGATCTGCGTCGACAAGCTGACAGCCGCGCGCATGCACAGCAAGGTAAAGGGCTACTGGAACGCTCGCCTGACTGCAACAAGAAAGAAGCTGGCCAACGCACCCAGCGATCAGCATACGGCGCTCGAAGACGAAGCCGCGTTCATGGCGGAAACGGATATGGCGCTGATTGTGTCGCAGTCGCAGAATGAAGTCGAGGACATGGCGAAGAGAGGCATCGACATTGTTCCGTATCGGCGGCGTATGATCAAAGAGGATTTGGCGACGAAGTTCAAGGCCGCGGACGATCCCCTCCGAATCGTGTTCGTCTGTGCCATGTGGATCACCGGCTTCGACGTGCCGTCGTGCTCGACTATCTACCTTGACAAGCCGATGAAGAGCCACACGCTCATGCAGACGATCGCACGCGCCAACCGCGTGTTTCAGAACAAGAACAACGGCTTGATTGTCGATTACGTTGGCGTGTTCCGAAATCTGCAAAGGGCTCTCGCGATATACGGCGCGTCTGGGGAGTCGGCCTTCAGTGACGGAGAAGAATCGCCCGTAGCCGATAAAGCCCAGCTCGTCGCCAGCCTGGCGGAGCTCATTGACGAGACGAACGAGTTTTGCGCCGGCTTAGGAATCGACACGGCCGCGATCCAGCTCGCCGTCGGCCTCGACAGGATCAAGTCGCTGGTTGACGCGACCGATCTCATTGTTGCGTCGAGGGACAATAGGCTGCGGTTTCTGGCGATGGCTGCCGCGGTAGACCGGGCGTTCCGAGCCATTCTGCCCGATGTCGCGGCGAATGAGCAGAGTCCGTGGCGTGCGCTTTTTGTCAAGATGGCCGACCTGATACGCAGCAACGACAACCCAGACGACGCCGACATATCGGACGTGTTGGCGCAGGTCGACGCACTCCTGGACAAGTCGGTCGCCGCGGAAGCGTACCGAATCCATGAGCGGCCGGCGGCTTACAAGAAATATGATCTGAGCAAGATCGATATCGATAAGTTGAAGGCAAAGTTCAATCTCGGGCACAAACACACGCGGATACAGAAGCTCCAGGCCGTGCTGAAGCGTGAATTGGATCGGCTGGTCGCCCTGAACAAGACACGTATGGATTTCTTGGAGAAGTTCCAGGCGATGATCGAGGAGTACAACAACGGTAGCCGCAACGTCGAGGAGCATTACCAGATGCTCCTGGAATTCACCGAGGGGCTGTCCCAGGAGGCGAAGCGCAGCATTGCCGAAAACGTAACAGAAGAAGAGCTCGCCATATTTGATCTTCTCATGAAACCGAGAATCGAATTGACCGATTTGGAGGAAAAGCAGATCAAGAAAACCGCACTGGATTTGCTGGAAACACTCAAACGCGAAATGCTGGTGCTCGATTGGCGGAAACGGCAACAGTCACGCGCGTCCGTACGGCTGGCGATTGAAGTGACGCTCGAACAACTGCCCGAGGCATTCACAAGCGAGATGTTCAACGCCAAGTGTGAAGAGGTATACCAACACGTCTACGACTCATACTTTGGTGAGGGACAGAGCATCTACGCTGTTGTGGCTTAAAGAAAGCCCGCGGGCGAGGCACCAGCCTTGTTTAGTCAGTCGCTCTTAACCGGCATGTCCGGCGTGATCGGCAGGTGGAAATAGGTTTCGAGCATGGCTTTTGCCACCTTGCCGGCGCTATCGGCGCCATGACCGCCGTGCTCGACAACGGATGCGATGGCGATGGTGGGGTGGTCGTACGGCGCGAAGCAGATAAACCAGCCGTGCGTCTTGGCCGCGCCGTGCATCTGAGCCGATCCCGTTTTTGCCGCGACGGCGACCTGTGGAAAGTCGACCGAGTGTCCCGTGCCGCTGGTCACCGTATCGCGCATGGCTTCGCGGACGTACTCCATATTTTGCGGACTCACAGGGACGTGGCGGACGACGGTTCGCGCGTTCTGAAAAATCGTGCTCTCGTTGGCGAAATCCGTTATGTGGTCAACGACGAACGGCTTCAGGACGTCGCCGCCGTTCGCGAGCGTGGCGCACACGCGCGCCATCTGCAGCGGAGTTACCAGCACATAGCCCTGCCCGATCGCCATATGCAGGGTGTCCCCGCCAAACCACTGGCTGTAATCCGAGCCTAGCCGCGCCCACCGTCGCTGCTTCCAGGCTGGTGACGGAATGGATCCGATATCTTCACTCGGCAGATCGATTTGCGTCTTTTCGGCCAGGCCGAACGATTTGGCGTATTCCGACATGCGGTCGGGCCCAATCTTCTGGCCGGCGATGTAGAAGAATACGTCGCACGATTTAGCGACGGCCTCGAAAAAGTCCACTTCCCCGTGGCTCTGCCAGCAGCCAAACCTCGCCTTACCCAGATAGTACGAGCCGTTGCAAAACGCGGTTGTGTGAATGTCGATACTGCCCGACTGCAGGCCGGCCGCCGCGACCACCGGCTTAAACGTGGAACCGGGCGGGTACATCGCATCGATCGCGCGATTGATCATGGGATGTCCGGGGTCGGTGTTCAACGGCTTCCAATCCGCCGGCTTTATTCCGCTGGCGAAGACATTCGGGTTGTACTCCGGAGCGGAAACCATGGCCAGGACCGCCCCCGTTTGCGGGTTGATCGCGACGGCAGCGCCGGTAAACTTCAGATCGGAAAAGACTTTCTCGGCGGCGGCTTGCAATCGCGAATCGATCGACAAATGGATGGTGTTGCCAGGCACGGAATCGACTGTGCGCATTGTCGCCACGCGGCGCCCACGCGCGTCGATCTGCACATATGTGCCACCGGGAGTGCCATGCAGGTACTTCTCATACTGCCGCTCCACGCCGGTCTTTCCCAGGAAGTCGTCGCTAAAATAGTTTCGCCACCGGTACGTGCTGAACTCCGCCGGATCGATGCGCCCCATCGTGCCGATTAGTTGGGCCGCCATCCTGCCGTTGGGATACCACCGGACGGGCTCAGGTTCCGTTGTGACGCCCGGTAGGAACGGGCGGTCCTCCTCGATCCGCGTGACCGTGGCCATAGGCACGTCCAGAGCGATACGCAGCGGATCGTAAGGATTTTGCTCAGTTTGCTGAATGGAGAGGACGATGTCGGCGGGAGTCATGCCCAGTAAAGCGGCCAGGCGCCCCAGCACATCGGCGTTCTTTACAATGTCGGGCGTGGCATAGACGGCATAGCGCGATCGGTTGGCCGCGATCACGATGTCGTTGGCGTCCACGATCGTTCCGCGCGGCGCGCGCGCGCGGATGAGCCGGGCCTCGTTGGCATCCGCGGCCTGGCGGTAATAAGCGCCATCAGCGATTTGCAGGAAATAGAGCCGTGTCACCAGGACGGCGAACAGCAGCGCGATCACGACGCCGAAAATACGAGCGCGGACGAGCAAACTCCGCCGATCGCTCGGCTCTTGTCTCTCCGCCGGTCGGGGGGGGTCAGGGATGCGCGATCGCCTCGGCGATATCATGGGAGGCTAGTGTTCTCCGGGCGGCGGCTGATACTCCGTCGAATATCGATGCGGCTCGGTGCCTTTCAGGAATCGTTTCTGAACCGTCTCGGGACACCATTTCGTGGCCAGCAATCCGTCGTCCGGGTTAATGTCGCGCCAAACATATTCGGGAGCGGGACGCTCACGAATGGGCGGCGCCATCGGCACCGCCGCTTGGGCCGAATGGAGGATAATTGGCGGTGCCATATACACCGGCTGCCCGGATGACGGCTGGGCATTTGTGACACGCGGCGTTGGCGGCGTTGCTATGGGTGATGTCGTAACGATCGTACCGCCGGTGTCGTCCGGCGTGTTCTGGCTCGGGCCGGCATTGTCAGCGGGTACAGGTGTCGTGTTCGGCTGGCCCGTCGCTGGACCAGCCGTTGTCGTGTTCACATTTGCGGGCTGCGCGGCCGCCGGACGCACCCTTACCGGCGTTCCGCCGACGGATGCAGGTTGACCACCGTCCTGAGACGCGTACTGTGGCGCCATTGACGTGGGCTCGGTGCCGTCGGCAAAGTTCACAGGCGAGGAGTTCGGAGAGCCGGGCGGCGCAAGCATACCGGTCGCATCGTCAATGTTTACGGTAACGCTGCCGTCGGGGTTGCGAACCGCTGCGGTTGGCCTCAAAGCCTGGCGCGTCTTGGTTCCTGGCGTCTTAGCGGCTCGGTCCGCAGCGGTCGATGAGCCGCCGGTAGAACTCGAGCTATTGGAACCTTCCTGCGGGTTAGCGGGAGACGCGGTCGACTTGCCTTTCCACTTTGCCGCCTCAATCGCTTCATCCTTCTCAAAAATCGGCTCGCCGCCCAGCATGAACTCCCTCCACATGGGTACGCACACCGTAGCGCCCCAAGCGTTTCCGGCCATCGATTGTCCGTAGGAATTGGCGCCCGTCCTTTCGTTGTGGATCGGATGTCCGGCCCAAACGCCGCAAACCAATCTTGGCGTGTAACCAATGAACCACACATCCTTATGTTCCTGGGTCGTCCCCGTCTTGCCACACGCGTCGGGCACGGCCATGGCGCCGGTACCGGTGCCCCCCGTGACAACCGCGCGCAGCATGTCATCGAGCTGCTGTACCGTTTCAGGACTGAGGACTTTTTCCGGTCGAGGCGCGGCATACGTATCGACAACGGTTCCGTCGGGACCCTCGACTGTCGTGTAACCGACAGGAGCCACATGGTTGCCGCCGTTGGGAAAGGTCGCGTAGGCATCCACCATTTCAAGCGGGGTAACAGCACTCGTCCCAAGAGCGAGCGAGAGCACCGGATCGAGGGGAGATGTGATGCCCATGAGTCTGGCGTACTGGACAACCGTGGCCGGCCCGACTTCCTTCATGACTTTGACGGCCGGCACGTTGATCGATTGCGCAACGGCGTCCCGCAAAGTGACAAGGCGGCCACTGTACCCGTCGTCGTCCTTGGGGGTCCACCATTTGCCGTTGCCCATGGGAAAGGAGGTCCGCGCGTCTAGAACCGTATTGTCTTCCGTAACCAAACCGGATTCTATGGCGGCGGAATAGAGGATTGCCTTAAAAAGCGAACCCGGCTGCCGACGCGCCTGAGTCACAATGTTGAAAGGGTCGGTCTGGTAGTTGCTTCCGCCGACCATCGCTTTAATCTCGCCGGTCTTCGGGTCCATGGCGACAAGGCAGGCTTCCGTCGGTCCGGTTCTTGTCGCGTTGGCCAGGCCGTGTTTCACCGCCGCTTCTGCTACCTGCTGCATGCCCCAGTTCAATGTGGTGTAGACCTTCAAATTGCCGCTCTTAAGGTAGCTTTCTCCGTACCTGGCCTTAAGCTGATCGTAAACGTACGAGACAAAATACGGAGCGCGGTAAATCTGGCTGCCCAGCTTCGGCTCATGCGGGGAGGCGAGCTTGATGGGTTCCGCGGTCGCCTCATCGTGCTGCCGCGGGGTGATATACTTCTCAGCAAGCATTTCGTCGAGGACGATGTTGCGCTGCTTCATGGCGGCGTTCTTGTCGTGATACGGGTTTAGGAATGTCGGACGGTTGGGCAAGCCGGCGAGCAGAGCGCACTCCGCGAGGTCGAGGTCCTTCACATGTTTCCCGAAGTAAGTTCTCGCGGCTGCTTCCACCCCATAGGCGCCGCTGCCATAGTTGATCTGGTTGAGATACATTTCGAGAATGTTCTCTTTGGTGAAACTGTGTTCTATCTGGTTGGCGACGACCCATTCCTTCAGCTTGCGCTGCAGAGATTTTTCGTTGCTCAGTCCTTCCACACCCAAATTGCGGGCCAGTTGCTGGGTGATCGTGCTCGCGCCCTGGCCATGCAGGTTCCGATGCCGAATATTATCGACGATGGCTCGAAAAATCCCCTCGGTGTCGATAGCGACTTTCCTGGTATAGAATCGCCGGTCCTCGAGGGCAACCGTGGCATGTTGAAGGTTGAGAGGAATATCGGTGATCGGCACATACTCGCGGTTTTCAACAAAGTACCTCGCGAGCGGCATGCCGTCCGACGAGAATATCAACGTCACGCCAGGTGGGTTGTAGGCAAGGTCGATATTTCGCGGCGCACGCTTGATCAAGCCGAAGACAAAGGACATGGCGAAGATCAAGACTAAGAGGAACAGGAGAAACAATACCTGGAAAAAGGCGCCGACGGTGCGCCAGAACGAGCGCTTCCTCGGCCGTTGACGCCGTCCACGCCTGCGCGGGTCGATGCGGGAAGGTCCGGACGATTCCGGTCGAACCGGCCCAGTGGGCAGAGGGTTCCTAGGTGAGCGAGTGGTTGCCATTAATGCTGGAGCACCCTCCCCGAATGTTCGGGTCGACCCGGCGGTTAAAACCGCGGCTAACCAAGATCGCCTTCGGCGATAAGTCCACCTTCGTGGCCTCCTGCTGGTATCGCTTCGCGATGAACAACCTGTTCACTGAAGTCAGTGAACGCGAATAGTCCGGGTCAGAGCAAGTACAGTTCAAGCAGGTTGGACGCCGGCTTCTGGTATAATACCCACACCCGGTTAGGAAATAGACTATAGCAAGTAGAAGACAGCTAGTTTGTTCCGGCTCTAATTCCTAGCTACTATCTACCCATTTATACGGACGGATCGTTTCATGACGCCTGCTCCAAAGACGGAGGCTTGCAATACGGATAGCCCCAATCGGTCACCACGGCTCTCCGTGCTGATGCCGGTCTACAACGAACAGGAGACAGTCCAGGCCATCATCGCCGACGTCCTTGCCGTGCCGCTGGATCTGGAGCTGATCGTGGTGGATGACGGTTCCACCGACGAAACCCGCGTCAAATTAACCCACTTGGAAGAGGCGAACAACCGGCGCCTCAAAGTGATTTACGCCCCCTACAACGTCGGTAAAGGCGCGGCCATTCGCGTGGCGCTCTCACACGCCGTGGGCGACGTCATTGTGATTCAAGACGCGGATCGCGAATACGACCCACGCGATTTCGTACCCATGCTGGCTCAAATCGATGCCGGCGCCTCCGTTGTCTATGGCACTCGCCTCTCGCCGGCGGCGGCCGAACTGAATGACGAGGGCCGTCGCAACAAGTTCTACTACGCGCGACGCCTTCTTCCTTTTCTCACGAACCTGCTCTTCGGCACGCGCCTCACCGACGAAGCCACGTGCTATAAGATGTTTCGGCGCGACGTACTTATTTCGATACCCTTGCGCTGCGAGCGCTTCGATTTTTGTCCGGAAGTGACCGCAAAAATCGCGCGGCGCGGATACAAAATCTACGAGACGCCGATCCATTACCAGGCCCGCTCCGCATCGGAGGGCAAGAAGATCGGTTGGCGCGATGCCTTCGACGCCGTGTTGGCGCTCGTCAAGTTCCGCTTCTGGGACTAAAGCGCCTTCTGCAAGGCCTCGGCGATGACTTCACGCCTCGCCTGGCCAACGAGCTCTCCGAAGCGCTGACCGCCCTTGAACACTATCAGCGTGGGGATACTCTGGACGCCGTACCGGGCCGCGATGTCCGGATTCTCATCGACATTTAGCTTGTAAACCTTCGCCTTACCGGCAAACTCCTGCGCGACGGCATCGACCGCCGGGGCGATCATGCGGCATGGTCCGCACCATACAGCCCAGAAATCCACCAATACGGGAACGTCCGATTGCAGGACTTCCTTATCAAAATCAACGGTCGTTACGGCGGCGGCAGCGCTCATTATGTTCAACTCCTTTTGATGGTCACGATTGATTATGGCATGGACGCAAGATAACTGGCCGATCCCGTGACGGCGTTATCTCTCCCGATAACCACATCGTGGAAACACTACACGGCGGCGAGAAGTTCCCGACCCGCCGGCCGACCACGGCGCCTGCATAAAACGGACGAATGGCAGCGTAACATCAGATGGCAGTAACGGATGTAGTCGACAAGGGCTACAATTGGATGTTAAGAACGCGGGTATTACGGCTTACCGGCCACGAACATCAACTGTTCTCCGCCGCCGATGACGCACAACTCTCGTGACCAGCAGGACAGCGCCCGCACGTCGATGTAGCCGATGGACCGCAGCATGTCCAGCAATTGCCAGCCGTAATGATAGAAGCACAGGCTGCCCTCGAATCGGACGGGGTCGCCGTGGGTCTCGGGCGGCAATAGATGGTGGATTCGGCCGTCGACGTCGACGGTCGCGCGGACGATGATCGATCGCGAACTCGCCACGAACGGTACGCTAAAGGCGAGCACCCCGCCGGGTTTGAGACACCGGAAACACTCCTCGAAGGCTGTTCTGAACTCGGGAACGTGCTCAAAGACGTCGAAGGAGAGGATATAGTCGAAGGATTCGTCGCCGAATGACAGATTTGTCAGGTCCTCGTGCCGAACTCCGTTGGCATTTAACGATCCGGGCGAGACATCGTCGCCCAGGAATTCGCTGCCGATAAGATTCCGATACTTCGATTTGAGGTGGCCGAAGAGCGGCGTGCATTGCTCTGTAATGTAGACGGTGCTGTTGGGGCCAAGATGCAGGTCCGTTTCGATGACCTGCAGCGCGGCGCGGACGCGGGTCCACAGGCCACAGGTTTCGCATGTGAGAGTCTCGCGCCAGTTTGGCCGGCCGGTCGCAGCCGAAATGCTCACGGCAAACGAGCGCATGCCTCGGCAGACGTAGCAAAAGCCGCGGATTGATTGGCCTGTGCGCGCGGGAACCAGCCGGGACTCCTCGGCCAGCCGCGCGACGATTTCGACACTATCGCGCCATAGATATGCCTCGTGCTCGTCGTAAGATTGGAAGGAAACGGTGGGCAAATTGGGAACGTCGGCGCGCGGCAACAGCGCGTATCGCAGCTTGCGAAGTTTCGTTCCAATACCGAGCCGAGCCCGCAGTGATTTGGGATTCATATTCGCGAATGCCGACACCGTCGTTGGCTCATTATATCGGCAACCTACGTGGCCGGTCAAGAGGTCGCGCTTCATCTAAACCGCCCTTG
>Ga0207036_10130_pt1 | contig 14123 bp, 24 predicted proteins | sample Alteio_BWMinCont_78_FD_153284 | JGI IMG/M metagenome (GOLD analysis project Ga0207036, IMG submission 153284) | Enriched cells from forest soil in Barre Woods Harvard Forest LTER site, Petersham, Massachusetts, United States -... | ecosystem: Environmental > Terrestrial > Soil > Temperate forest >... | reverse complement strand
AAAGCGGCGATTGCAAGACCGATGATAACTTTGCGCTTCATTGCAGCACATTCGAAAGAGTCATATCGCTTTTGGCATGCACAAAACCAAATGCGAGAAACCACGCAACGCAAAGAATGATAATGAATATCGCAAGGTATTTCATTATGCCGTTTTCACCTTCTCCAAAATCTCACGTGCCCAGTCATTTGCGAATGTTTGATCCAGATAAATCAATTCAGGATGTTCAACGCCGTTTGAAAAGTGTACCACTAAATCGCGCCCGCAAATAGATCGTGCTTGTCGCAAGCCTTGAAATTCTTCGATTGTTAATTGAACCATCATAAAAAGAAAGCCGCTGCGGCTCCCAACACGGTAGATACCAAACTATTGTTTGACGAATGGTCGATGGTACTAGCCGCGTTGCCAGACGCATTCATCGCCGCTTGAGTCGTATTAGTCGATTGCACAATACCGAGCGCTGTTTGATTGTTCGATATCACAGTACCGAGGCCCAAATTTGCGGCGGTTTGCGCATTTGATACACCGGCATTGATGCCAGCGATTTGAACGCCCGCATTGATTTGTTGTTGCGCCACACCGGCTGCGGTATTCGTATTTGTAACAGCGGCGGCGGTTTGCATGTTTGCCACATTTGCGGCGGTCGCTGCCAACGCGGAAGTTGTCGCGTCGTTCAATTGCGTTTCTTGAATCCCGGTTGACGCGGCAATTTGCGCGGCTTGTGTGGCAGCGTTTGTTTCCATCGCGCCCAACTGTAACGATGCGGCGGTTTGCGCCAGCGAATTTTGACTGGAAATATTCGCCAATTGGATTTGAGCCGCCGCGCTAGTATGGTTCGCGTCTTCCGTTTCGTTCGCAGACAATTGCGCCAAGGTTTCTTGGCCGGTAGTTTGCAACGATGCCAAATCAAGCGTGCCGTTAATTTGATTTACTTGTTGTGCGACTTGGCCGTTAATTGTCTGCGCGTTGCTAGCCAACTGAAAATTATTTTGCGCGGATTGCAAACTGGCAGCGGCTTGTTGAGCCTGCGCTTGTTGGCCGGTTTGCGCTGCCAAAGCATTTTGCTGCGCTGCAGCATTAATCAAGGCGGCATCGACACCTGAATTATTTGCGGCGCCCCCGCCTGTCATGGATTTGATAACTAAAATAATACCGATACCGCCCACGGCATAAAGTGAGTACTTTACCCAAGGCTTTTTTACTTCGGCTTTAAAGTCAAATGGCATTATGACAGCCCGGAAGAGTCAGGATTCGGCGTCAACGGTGTTGAGTACAAAGTGGAAGCCGCGACACCACCACCCAAGATAGAGGCAATCATCGCGTTATGGTCAATGTAGACCTGCGCGGGTTGATTGATTTTCACTTGATTGTGGCGCGTCGCAGTGCCGCCGCCTTGCAACGAATTTTCCGGGTATGTTTGGAATGCGACCAATGCCGCCCGTTGCGCATTTTGCTGCGATAACGGTTGCGCGACAGGGTTAAAATGATACCCGCCGAAAAATCCCGACATTGCGGATAGAAAATTCATGATTAACCGATACCGTTAAATGATCCGATATTAGGCATCGACATACCGCCCATCGTGCCGCCTGTTACAGGCGACAAGGCAGTACCGAGCGCCCCGCTAAATGCTTGTTGCCCAGCGCCCAACACGGCAGGAGTGTTCGAATTTTTGGATACGATAACCGACAGAATAGCCACGCCGATGATCGCGGTTAGAATGACAACGACACCATTGACTAGCTGATTCATGTTAATTTCCCTCTGCGGTTTTTAAAATGCCACTAAATGCGTTTTGCGCGGCGGTCAAAATTTGTGCGGTTTGCGATTTTTGCGAAACAATGACGGAAAGAATAGCCACACCGACAATTGCCGTTAAGACTACCACGATGCCATTTACCAAACTATTCATGCCGCCGCCTGTAATCCGGTCATAATTTGCTTACCACTCATTAATGCATAGGATATCAGAATCAGCAACAGAATGGCATTAGAAAGTTTGCGAAGTTCGGCAACCTGTCCTAAAAATCCCGCTACCACGATCAACACAAAAAGCGGTAAAAATCCTTTTGCGTCATTCGATGCTTGCGTATATAACTGCACGGTTTCGCCACGGGTTCCCGCCACGATTAACAAAATTGCCGCGAACACTAATAAGAACGGCATTATTTTGCACCGGAAAGAATTGCGTAATATTTCGGAAAGCTACCGTGGGCGAGCAAATAAATAATGAATCCGCAAATCAACGCCCATAACCAACTAGGCGCGCCGGATTCGGGCATTTTCATTTACCGATCATTCCGAAAACTTTTTGAGCCACGCCCGGATATTTCGCGCCGATCAAATAGGCGACAACCAGTAACGCGATTCCCATAAAATGAAATGGTTTCATACCGCTTTTACCCCTTCTTGTATGTAGTGCATAATCCGCGACCACAGAAATAAAATCACCAACATCAAACCGGCAAAAAGAAACCAGTGAAATGCATCCATGCTTCCGGTAAAGGGTTCCTTGATCCACGCTGTAAAGCGTGTGGCAAGTCCCCCTTGTGTGTTTGCGCTCATGGTTTATTCGCTTATGACGCCAAGGACGCGGCGCCTAGGATGTTCGAAACATTGGCGAACATTTCCCATCCGACCAAACATTGCGCACCAGTATTGACTGTCGATGCATTCAACACAAGATTCGTGTTACCTGTCTGCGTGGTAAAGATTGGCTTGTCGCGCGTATCGAAGTAATACCATCCACCCGGCGCATCCGTTTGAATTTTTCGGCGCGTCATGCCCGACCATGTGAATGGATCGCACTTGCGCATATCGGTCGCATTGGCGGTTCGGAATGACCAGAAATTCACGTCCGATCCCGCTGTTGGATATGCGCCCCCTGTCTGGTTGTCAAAAATGACAGATGTGGACAGGAAGTGACGAAAATTTGAATATGCGATATTGAAATCTTGCGCGGTCGGAATGGCATTAAACGATGTATTTTTCAATTCATAAATCGTGTTCAAATCCATCGCTGGCAAAATCGCTTGGCCATTTTGCATCGGCAATTGGTCAAGATAATCTTGATACAGGGTGATATTGACATTCGTCAATGTGACACCGGCAACCGCACCAGCGCCTTGATAAATAGCAAGTGTCGGGTCGGCGGTATTGGCGACCACGGCCTGCGCGGCATTGGCAAAATTCAATTGCAAATTCATCGTCGCATTGACCACGTTTGCCCATATTGCGCCCGACAATACGTTTTGGTGATACGCCAGTGGTATCCAATAAAACATATTGATTGTACCGGCGGTGTTTGCTGCAATAGTCGATGGTGCTTTGATGACGGTATAGTTTGAGCCATACCCCATAGGCGAATCTGAAGCTGTTGACGACAAAAACGGGCGACCTTGCTTAGCCGAATTCAATAGTGACAAATGCCAACCGCTTGTATTGATTCGCTGATAGTTTTGCAGATCGGTAAAAACGATCGATTGCAACAAGTTAGATGGGCCGCCCGATGTCAGGGACAGTGTACTCGAACCGGAAGACGGGTTTGTGATTGTCGCCGACAATTTCAACATGAACCCGCGAATCAATCCCACGTTTTGCGGCGGGATATTGATTTGCGGAGTGTTAGCAGGTTGAATCACATTTGAATAAACCTGTTGAAACATCGGCACGGATGACGCGAGAACAGCAGCGCGGGCGGCATTGTTTTGTGCCGATAACTGTTGCGCCGACATTTGACTAGGTGCATTCATGATTGTTACGCCTTAGATGAAAATTGTTTAAAAATGATTTCCATACCGATACCCGCCAACACGACCATCAAGGTAACGATAAACCAGTTCAATGGATGCTTAAGCAATCCAACGTTGACAAATTTATCCATTTTGTTTCGTGCCGGACTTTTTGCGGGCGAATTGTGCAAGGGCGGCGAGAACTGCAAAACCGACCGTACACATCAACGTGACGCTAATCCAGTTCGGCAAATTCCAAGTTAAGATGTTTTCTTCCACTTTACGCCCCTAAACATACGGTTTAAATTAATCAAAATTTTATTAACAGATTCTATAATACACGTCCAATTAATTAAATCAAGCGATTTTTCTTTTTTGATAGATTAAATCTATCCTCAAATGATTGCAATATGATTTCCTCGTCGGGGACCGGACTCAATATTTCAAGTTTCTTTTGAGCAACATCATAATACATCGAATGATGTTTTGGTAATGCGTCATTAATTTCACCGAATTTAACGCCGCGTGGGATTGAAATAAATCCCTTGACGGTGTCATGGTCGCGTTCATCGACTAAATGAAAAACTTGAAAAAAATCCGACTCGGAAATAGCGAAGCGCGAAATTCGAGAGGGGCGTTGCGACAAGGTAATCATCGGGATTTGTTTGCTACGCCCTTGTGTATAAGCGGCATTCAAAGCGGGCGACCGAGGTGGAATCATATAACCCTCATCGATATAAATACCTGTCTTACCACGCGCATGTATGCGCCACAATAATTCATCGACCGCCTCATCGTCTTTATCCGGCATTGGCGAATAAATATAGATGCCCGGTTTTTTCGGCAACTCATCAAGTCCGACAAATTGAGCGCCCGGAATACTGTTTACTAAATCGTCTTGCTTATGATTAAAAACAATCCACGGTTGCGATAAAAAATTAGCATTACTCAAATGCCAAACAGCCGCGACGGTCTTTCCCGAACCCGTGCGACCTATGACTAAAGTACGCTGTCGTGAATTTGGAAGACGCATTAAAGATTAGGCACAAATGACGCATCAAAAATTGGTGACACCTTTGCAGGGGCGCCTTTTATATCCACTTTCTTGTTACCCTTTTCCATACTGCGGCGCAAAGAATAAGCACCAACACGAGGCCCATAAATCGACCCTGCGACACCAATCAAACCCATCCACGCAATCGTCTTGGGGTCAACTTTGTAATTGTAGTGACTTGCCACTTCGGCGACGGCATCTGCCAGCAATTTACTTTCATCGGTATCGAGTTCCAACTCTTCAATACCAGTTGACTTCGCCACAATCATATGTAACGAAAAAAGAATCTTTTCGATTCCCTTTATAGAAACTTGTGCCGCTTTTTCTTTGGCGGGCTTTGCGGCTCCACTTCCAGCGGGGCGTCCGCGTTTTCTGGGCTGCTCACTACTATCACCGGCTCCACTTGACTTTGTGGCGCCGGGGGAGGTGACTTCAATTCCTGCAACAGTTTCGATAGTTCCCGAACTTCCGACAGGATCATCGTTTGATTCGATGAGAGGGTCACTAACTCCGATGTCATCGCTTGTTGGTTTTTGCTTAGCCATTCGATTGATTCCTTGTTTTCTTCAATGACAATTTCCACGTCTTCCACTTTTTCGGCGACAATCGCAGTTTCGACTATTGCGACCGTTGCCGCTTTGACTGCGGTATCCGCTGCAATTTCGGCTTCGGTTTTGACAGGTTCGACGACAACGGTTTCAATAGGTTCATCCATGATTCTTCAAGGCCCGATTAATGAGTTGCAGAATTTGCGTTTGCGGCAACCGCGCTCGCAACACTGGTAACAGACGACACCGGAACCGACGCCGACAAACCAATCTCTTTGGCAATCGATGCCAAAAAGGGCTGCAACTCTTCGATGAACGTTTCAATCGACGCCAATCGTGCATCCAACGCGGGATTGCCGGTCGAATTCGCCACTTCACCCGCCGACAATGCAGCGGCATCGGCTTGTTGCGCACCGCCCGATACATCGATCAATTTTTCGACCACGTCTTCCACACCGGTTGCGATACCGAGAACGGGGGCAGCGCCCGGAATAAAAGCGGCTACCGGTTTCAATTCGTCAAAAAGATGAAAAAGTTTTTCAAGGCCAGCTTCAATACCTTCAACCTTAGTTGCCAAAGTTGTCGTGTCCATATTCCGATTCTCCAATAAGTGAAATGCCATTAACATTGTGCGAATTGAGTTTCGCAATTTCCCCAAGAATGGCAACTTGAGTATTTTCAATCCGAGTGAGTCTTTCATCGAAAGCCTTAATTTGAAGTGCCACGTTTTGCGCGGCTTTCTTCGCTTCGGGAATAAATGTTTCAGCATCAAATCCAACACTTTTTAAAACCGTGTTGATGAGCATTTCCATACCTTTGGACATTTTATTTAATCCTTTCGATTGTTACTAGACCATTGCCGCCATTACCACTTGTGACAACTTGCGTCGCCAGCGTATTAACCGCCGCGCCCGAACCGCCACCCAAGGTTACACCGCCCGATGTGGCAATATTCGATCCCGAAGTGCAAACGCCACCCGTACCACCCATGAAATTATTGGCGCCAGTTTCAGCCAAGGCCGCCGCAATGCCCCCCGTGCCAGCGCCAGTTCCCGCACTTACATTCGATGTGGTAGACCCCGCAGATGCACCGCCCGTTAAAGAATTCCAACTATCGAATAAAGTCTCGAACCCAAAACCTATCGATGTGCCGGATACGCCAATGCGCGAAACACCATCGGCGCTAGCTGTAGATGCGTTGCCAACTTTATTCAAACCCGCAACCGCCGAATTATTGGCAGACGCCGAACCCGTACCACCACCACCCGATGTTGCCGCACTTGTCAAATTTCCACTCGCAAATATTACTCCGCCACCACCCGTAGCCATACATGTCACAACCGACGCATTGGTAATAGTTCCGCTAGCGCCACCGATGCCAAATGGGGAACCCGGGCCACTTCCACCTGACGCGCCGGAACCTGTACCGGAAAACGTAACACCGCCGCCAGCCCCGCCCGCGAAATTATAAGTAGTACCGCCCGATGCCGCGCCGCCTGAACAACCGCTAAGCGGCGAATTGCCCACAACACCGCCACCGCCCGCACCCGCCGACAATGTTGTAATGCCGGTTGCTGCGATAGTCGTGGCCCCGCTGCCCGCATTGCCCGCCAACTTATTGGCAGTCGATGTGACGCCCGCGCCGCCGGTTCCTACCGTAATAGTGATGACGGTTCCAGATGCTAACGCATAATCGCCCGACGAAAATCCACCACCGCAACCACCTGTCGCGCCGTTACTTCCGTTATTAACTGCACTGACACCGCCCGATCCGCCCGGCCCAAGCGCGGTTAATCGATATGTACCGGTTGTGGGAATAGTGCGCGTCGTGGTGACGTAATAATATTCAATCGGTTGATAGAGCGTTGTCGGCAAAAATTGTGTAAAGTCCGACGCAAAAACTTGCGCATATAAACTTAATAGGCAAAACCCGACACCGATATTTTTCAAGAAATTTTTCATATTAGTTCCCTATTCTCCAACCTAAACCGGATGTGTAGTAGACAAGACAAAAATTCGCGTATTGAGTTGTGACTGTCATGTTAGAAGTCGAACCCATTATTTTCAACGAATTAGGATTGATCGTTAGAGTGTTCGTATTAAATGTCCCCGCCGCGTCAATAAAACAAATTCTTGCAAATTGCGCCGGGGCGGCGGGTAGTGTAATGGTGAAAGCCGCGCTTGTCGTATCGGCTAAAATATAATCAGACGATGACGCGCCATAGGTCGTTGTCTCCACCACATAATTAGAACCGCCCGCTGGAGTCTGCCAAGTCGCGGATGTTCCCGATGTAGCTGTTATAACCTGACCCGATGTAGGCGCCGCGGCAGCGGATACATTGACAGTTGTGGTAGCCGAATTTAAGCCATTCGCAGACGTGGACGACCCGCATGTCTGAAAAGTCGCGTCGGCAGATGGTCCGTTAGAAAGCAGGCATTGGCCCGCAGTTCCGGCAGCGGTCGCGCCGATTGCACTTGTTCCCTCTCCGAGTAAAATTCCGTGCGCCGTTAAAGTGACCGCGCCCGTACCACCCGCCGGAACCGCCAATGTCCCATAACTTTGCGCTGTCGAACCGCCGCCGCCCGACAACAACGCTTGACCCGAAGTCCCCGCGCTTGTCGGCAAATTAAAATTGTACGTACCGGCAGCGGCTTGCGGAATAATTGAAATATCGCCAGACGTGGCCCCGAAAATATCGAGTTGACCACCAGTCGTATTTAAGATACCGAGAAATAAATCACCCAAATTAACCGTGACATTTGGCGTGCCAGATACGGCAGTTCCCGTTGTAGCGTAATATGTCATTTGACCGGCAGTTCCGCTATTGACGGTGCCCGTACCGCCCGCACCACACGTCTGATAAGTCGGATCGGCACTTGGACCATTAGATGTCAGGCATTGGCCAGACGTACCGGCAGCGGTAGCCGTTGCATTTGCCGTACCTTTCCCGACAAGCACGCCATGATTGGTAAATGTTGTAGGACGACCGCCGGGGCCAACAAAAGTAGGATTGTTAATTTGCGCGAGCGCAAAATTTGAGAACAGCGCTAATAGTATGAGAATTTTTTTCATAATTTTCTTTACCATTGAATTGCTGTGAATTTGTGGCCGGTCGTGGCACCGATAATATAAACGGCATTCGACCCGACACCTTGAAATGATCCACCCGCATATCCGGCACCCGGCGACGAGCCGATTGTGAAAGTTCCGGCAGCGCCAATAACCGGCGTGATAGTTGTGGTCGATACGCCCAACTCTTCCAAATTCGTTTCATCAACGTTTTGTATCATCCACCCTTTACGCGCCGCATTTGCAGCGAATAAAAGTTGCGCCGTACCGCCCAACGTAATTGTTTGCGTGACGGCGGCGACATCGGTATTTTGTGCGGGCGTTGTCAAGACAGTGACACGCCCGCCGGACACCGTCGCGTCAAGAATTGTATCCGTGACAGGTTGCGGGTTCAACACAACCGATTGTGGAATTAGCCCGTCCCATTGCGATGGTGGAATAATCACATCGATATATTGAACCTGCACTGTAGTTCCGTTACCTGTTGACGATACGGTAAACTGCATCGCGCTAGAAACAAGCATCGTGTAATAACCTTGCACACCGGCGGGCACCGAAATAGATTGATTGGTGACTATCGATAAAACGATGACAGGTTCGTTGTTCGATGTGTTATCGACATACACGGTTTGAACATTGGTTAGTTTGCCTTGTTGCGCAAGTGACGTTAAATCCGTGTTGAAAGATGCTTGCGTTGTAAAATTATAGGCAACACTGACAGCGTGCGCGCCCGACTTCGGAACTTTACCGATATCTAATGGATGCGCGGATAATTGACCGTTAGCTTGTTGTGACATGACAATCCCTTAAATAAATGCTTTGAAAAGATTGCCAAGAAAACCGGGGCCAACCGGGGCGGGCGCGGGTTTATTCGCATGCAAATTCGCGGTCAATGTGACCGGCTTGCCGTGCAATTCCGGTTGATATGACAAAGGCATCGTGCGCATTGTCGCATTGTCAAACATCGATTGGTGAAGAGGACTAATCGGCAACATGGTTGAACCCCTATAGTTAAAAGCTATCACTTAATCTTAAGCGATAGATTCTATTAATTCAAGACATCAAAGCCAAAGTGTTTTAACGATTCGACAATTGCATTGGCATAATCTATCGATCCATTGTACTTAATAGCGAAATGCAATCTTAAAGTGCTATCCTTTGACAATTCGCAAGGTGTAATATCTTGCAGTGTGTTAGCGGAAAGGAATTTGTTAAAGTGCGCTTCTTGCGCGGCATCGCTAGCCATATAGTCGAAAATGGTCTTATCCCAGTAGAATTCACCACCGTAAATATTGAACCCCATCAATTGCGCGGAACCCCAAGAAGCGGAGTAAATCATGTATGCCGTGCCAAATGAACAATTGTTATTGGCTTTGATAATTCGCTCGATAATTTCCTTGACTACAGGCTCATTACGATATGCCGTTGTGAATTTATTAAAGGTCGCCGGTTCAAATCGAATTGCGTGATTTAATCCTTTTGTTTCCACGTAGGAAATAACAGAATAAATTGATGTGTTGTTATCCATAGCTTTTACCTATCGAAAATGTCAAAGAAATATAACACATTAAAAGACACGAAACAAGATTTAATTGCGGCACGGGCGCAATTAAAAGAATTTCGTCGCGAGGTAAGTCTATTAAAGAAAAAAGGTTTATTAGATAAAAAGCTTTACGATGCTCGGTCAGTCACACCATCGAAATATTTAAAATCACAAATTAAAAAATTCAAAGATGTTATTGTCGGGCATGCGACAACCGCGAAAGTAAATAAAGAAAATCAAGCCTATTATAAAAAGCAGGGATATAAAATTAAAAACGGGCTGGTAATTGTTCCGACACTTCACAATGAAAAGGTAATTTCAACACATGGTAATTTTTCGGTGGTCACACGATCGTCAAGCGGTAAAGTATCCACCATCGAATTAACTAATCTCCCGCGTGAAAATATTCAAATATGGTCGGAGGAATTAGCTAAGCGCCATGTCAAGCTTGTAAAAGATTAACAAATAGTGTTTCAAATTGGAGATTCGCGTAGATCGAGTCAATCATTTAAAACACTAAAACAAATGATTGATTTTATGATGTATTACGATTCGTTTCAGGAAGCCGATGAAGCCGACCAAAAAGGAAATCCAAATCAATCAGGTTCATTTATTAAAGCCGTACATATTTACAAAATAGAACGCGATGCCGAATTTCCGCATTATCCCGATCCTGAAAAGGAAGCGTGGCGAAAAGTGAAACGCGCAGAAAGACATCAAGTGTGGCTAGATAACATGGGCGAAGATCGGGCAAAACGTTATTTAAAATTAAAAGCTGAAAATGAAAAAAAATATCGTGAGAGTATGAGCGCGGAAAAGAAAGCTGAATATAAACGCAAAGCCATCGAGCGCCGCAAAAAGTCCACCATAGCGAGAAAACAAAATGTCAAGAAAGATAGCAGTCATTGACGCGGAGACCGATCCGTTTAAATTTGAACGCGTGCCAAAACCTTTTTGTTGGGGATTTTATGATGGAACCATTTACCGTTATTTTTGGGATTCGTTTATTGGAGGGAAACTCGTTCTATCCGCCACAGAACAAATGCTGGATTTTCTCGAATCCTACACCGAACCGCTTACGATCTACGCGCATAACGGGGGAAAATTCGATTTCCTCTTCTTTATACAAAAATTTTCCGGGAATATCCGAATTGTCAATGGGCGCGTGCTCGAAGCTAAATTCGGAATACACACGTTTCGTGATAGCTATGCCATTCTTCCAATTTCACTTGGAAAAGCCAAAGCCGGAAAAAAGGAAATAAGCTATAAATTAATGGAAGCGGATGTTCGAGAAAATCACAAAGAGGAAATTCTCGAATATCTGGAAGCCGATTGCATCGGCCTATTTAATTTGGTTGTCGCCTTTACCGATGAATTCGGGGATATTCTCACCATCGGTTCCGCTGCCATGCGGGAATTCAAAAAATTCCATAAATTCGATTCGATGTCGAAGGCATCGGATAAATTTCATCGCAATTATTATTTTGGCGGGCGTTGCCAGTGCTTCCAAACCGGCATAATCAATATGCCCATTAAAGTATTCGATGTAAATTCAATGTACCCCTATGTCATGGCTTCCATGCGCCATCCTATCGGGGCGCAATCGGAAATTCGCAAGAAAATAACCGATAAAACATTCTTTGTTTGTTGGGAGGGATTAAATAATAATGCCGTCCCCTTTAGAATAATTAAAACGGGTGGATTAGATTTCACATTGAAATCTGGTATATTCTGGTCTACAATTCATGAGTTCAATACGGCTTTGGAATTCGGATTAATCGCGCCGCGCCGAATTATTCATACCGTTAATTTTGACAAATCGATGACGTTTGAATCGTTTGTTGACCATTTTTATACTTCCCGGAAAATAGCCCAAGCAAACAGCAATTATTTTCTGGAGTTGTTCTATAAATTAATCTTGAATAGCGCATATGGAAAATTCGCACAAAATCCCGAACATTATGCAGATTCAATTATTCTTCCTTGGGGCGACATTCCTCCAGAGGAGTATATCCTTGAGTATCGACATGATGAGTATGCAATTTGGTCGAAGCCTGCACTTAAACATAGTTATTACAATGTCGCTACCGCCGCATCGATCACGGGAGGGTCGCGGTCGATACTTTTACAGGGAATTTCCCATTCCGATACCCCGCTTTATTGCGACACAGATGCGGTCTTTTGTCGGGATATGATCGGTAATATTAATGCAATTAATTTGGGCGCGTGGAAAGAAGAAAAATCAGGCGACCAAATGGCAATTGGCGGTAAAAAGTTATATGCCTTAATGGACGGTGATATATGCGTTAAAAAAGCTAGCAAGGGAACTAATTTAAATCCGCTGGCAATATTTCAAATCGCACGCGGGGATACAATCGAAACGCGCAATGATGCGCCAACATTTAAATTAGGGGTTCCCGGCAAATCCAAATCGGATAAAGCTTTTGAGCATATTTTTATCGAACGAAAAATTTCTAAAACGGGATTAAATCATGGACAAACCAATTAATTTAAATGCGCAATTCTCGGAAAATGAATTATTGTATTTACGCGCTTTGGTGCAAAATCATTTGGGTTTAATCCACACTCATAATGGCACTCTCAGGGAAAGGCATAAATTGGATACTTCTATGATGGATGCGATTATTTTTGAAATTGAGAGGGAAGTATGATTACTGAGCGCACACCGTTACAGTTAAAATTTGAAACGTGGTATTCCGGTTTAAAATATGGGATACATAATTTTGAATTAGTATTATATGAAGGCAAATCTATATATTGGAATGTGCCTGTACACCATGCTTGGCTCGCGTTCGAGGCGGGATATAATACTTTCAGAGAATTAAATTTTGTATAAAGAAAAAGCCCGCGAATGCGGGCCTTTTTTATTACATACCAGAATATAACATGCGCAATATCTGGTCATCGATTACTTTTTTGCTGCAACCTTCTTTTCCGGTTCGGCGCCACGTGTCGGATCGGAGTCGACAGGCTTTGCATTTTGAGAATGCGCCAATTTCAAAGGCGATTTCGCTTCAATCAATTTTTTCAGATGCCGTAACGGGTTTGTTTCTTCGCTTTCGATCAAGGGCGTAATGGTATAGGTGAAGCCAATCGGATTGTTTTCCGGTTTTGCGCCAATATCCACGCCGAATTCAACCGCTTTGCCATCTTCTTGACCGACCGCAACAGACAAAATTCCACTAACCGCCTCAGGCATCAGACAAACAGATGATGAATAAACTTCGCCGGTTGACATATTTGTGGCTTCAAATGACCCCAAAAAAGCAACCCACGGGCCATAATCACCAGTGCCGCGCTTGACACCGTTAGTCATGCCGATAATGCGCAACAAACTTTGTTCGCCTTTGGCGCGTGGTACATCTTTTCCATCGATTTTCACGAATTCCATTTCCGGCGATGCACCACAAGTCTTTACAGAGATTTTTTTGATAATTTGCATGATAGTTTCCTCTCGGGTTAAAAATTCATCACTCGTTATCGAGTAATTAAATTATACTTGAATTAAAATAATTAGCAATTAAAATGAATCAATATTTTCTGACAGCGTTTCGCAAACAATTTGCTTTTGCGATAAAAACATTTGCTATCGATTATCGGCATGCGATTGAAAAAATCAATCGATTGCATCCCGGTTATAGAGTATTCTTTATCACAGAGGCGGAATATGAACGTATTGTATTTGAATCGGATTGCAGAAAATCAAAAAAACTTGAGAATGTTTGCATTCATAGAAGATAATTATGAAAATGAAAAATTGGATTGTGATAGCAACGCCAAAAAATCCGAATCAATTGACCATTCTACGACCGATTCAAGCCGCGTCACAGCAATCCGCTATAAATAAAGTTAAGAATATTTTAAATTCGCGGTTTTATGTATTTACCGTTAAGGAATCATCGGGCAAAGAAGAATATTTACGACAATCTAGGGGGTATTAAAATGTGGTTTAAAAAAGAACAAAAGCCAAAACCTTTGCATATGTTTTCGGCATGGGGAGTTTATAAACGTATTTATATAACTTTCCCTGAATTCCCATTCGATACCGAGGATCAAGCGAAAATATTTTTCAATATAATCAAACCAAAACAGTTTGAAATAACTGTAGAGGATAATGGATTTAAACTTTCTACCGAAACTCACGATGTGTCTAAAG
>Ga0207036_10120_pt1 | contig 14702 bp, 12 predicted proteins | sample Alteio_BWMinCont_78_FD_153284 | JGI IMG/M metagenome (GOLD analysis project Ga0207036, IMG submission 153284) | Enriched cells from forest soil in Barre Woods Harvard Forest LTER site, Petersham, Massachusetts, United States -... | ecosystem: Environmental > Terrestrial > Soil > Temperate forest >... | reverse complement strand
CGCGCTGCTCAACACCGGCCGCACCACCGGCGTGTTCCAGCTGGAATCCACCGGCATGCAGGCGCTCTGCCGCCAGATCAATCTCTCCTCTGCGAGCGAATCGAGGAAGCTGTGCTGGCCGGCGGCTTTGTCGCGCGCGGCCGAGGCGGCCCCGGCGATGGCTTCGTCGATGTGATCGAAGAGCTGCTTGCGCGGCGCGCCGCTGAAATCGAACGCGCCGGTCTTGATGAGATGCTCAAGCACGCGCTTGTTGATGGCGCGGCCGTCCACGCGCGCGGTGAGGTCGGTGAAGTCGCGGAACGGGCCGTGGGTGTCGCGCTCGGCGATGATTTTTTGCGCGGCGGCCTCGCCCACGCCTTTGACGGCGGCCAGGCCGAAGCGAATGGCGGCTTCGCCCCCATTCGCAGTTGAAAGTTGAGGGTTGAGAGTTGAAAGACCGGAACCGTTGGAGGCATTGCTTTCAACTTTCAACTTTGAGCTTTCAACTCCGGCGCCGTTCCGGCGCCGAAACACCGGTGTGAAATTTTCGCGGCTTTCGTTCACGTCGGGGCCGAGCACCTGCACGCCCATCGCCTCGCACTCGGCGATGAAATGGGCGGCCTTTTCGCCGTTGCCGAGCTCGCTGGAGAGCACCGCGGCCATGAACTGCACGGGGTGGTTGGCCTTCAGGTAGCCGGTTTGGTAGCTGATGATGGCGTAGGCGGCGGAGTGCGATTTGTTGAAGCCGTAGCCGGCGAACTTGTTGAGGATGTCGAAAATCGCGTTCGAGGTTTTTTCGTCGATGCCATGGAGCTTTTTTGGCGCCGGCGACAAAATTATCGCGTTCCTTGGCCATGGCCACCGCGTCCTTTTTGCCCATGGCGCGGCGGAGCATGTCGGCGCCGCCCAGCGTGTAGCCGGCAATGACGCGGGCGGCCTCCATGACCTGCTCCTGGTAAACCATCACGCCGTAGGTTTCGCGGCAGACGTCCTCGATGAGCGGGTGGGGGAACTTGATCGTCTCCGGGTCCTTTTTCCCGCGGATGTAGTCGGGAATCCATTCCATCGGGCCGGGGCGGTAGAGGGCGATGAGCGCCACGATCTCGTCGATGGAGGAGAGATTGATCTGGCGGCAGAGCGCCTGCATGCCGGTGGATTCCAGCTGGAACACGCCGGTGGTGCGGCCGGTGTTGAGCAGCGCGAAGGTCTTCGCGTCGTCAAAGGGGATTTTCTCGATGTCGAACTTCGGATCGACGGTGCGGCGGATGTTTTCGACGGCGTCGGCGATGACGGTGAGCGTCTTGAGGCCGAGGAAATCCATCTTGAGCAGGCCGAGCTTGCCCACGGCGTTCATATCGTACTGCACGGTGACATCGCCTTCCTGCAGGGTGAGCGGCACGAACTCGTCGAGCGGCCGGTCGGTGATGATGATGCCGGCGGCGTGCTTGCCGGTGTTGCGCACCATGCCTTCGAGGACGAGCGCCTGCTCGAAGATTTTTTTGGCGACGGGATTCCGGGCGATTTCGTCGCGCAGCTCGGCGGATTTCTTCTGTGCATCCTCGAGCGAGATGCTGATCTCGTCGGGAATCATCTTCGCGAGGCGGTCGGCATCGGCGTAGGGCACGTCGTTCACCCGCGCGACGTCGCGGATGACCATCTTGGCGCCGAGCGTGCCGTAGGTGATGATGTTGGCCACGCAGTCGCGGCCGTATTTTTCGCGGACGTAGTCGATCACCTCGCCGCGGCGGCGCATGCAGAAGTCGATGTCGAAGTCGGGCGGCGAGACGCGCTCGGGGTTGAGGAAGCGCTCGAAGAGGAGCTTGAAGCGCAGCGGGTCGAGGTTGGTGATGCCGAGCACGTAGGCCACGAGGCAGCCGGCGCCGGAGCCGCGGCCGGGGCCGACGGGAATGCCCTTGTTCTTGGCCCAGGCAATGAAGTCCCAGACAACAAGGAAGTAATCGATGAAGCCGGTCTTGCCGATGATGCTGAGTTCGTAGTCCAGGCGCTCGACGAGCGTCTTCGCGAGCGCGGGATCGGCCGCGTTCCCGGGCGCGTCGTAGTCCACGCCGTAGCGGCTTTTCAGGCCCGTAATGCAGAGTTGTTTCAGGTAACCGTTGCGATCGGCTTTGACCTCGGGCGGCAGCGGATATTTAGGATAGCGCTCGCTGCCTTTGGGGAACGGGATCGCGAGGTCGCACATCTCGGCGACGGCGAGGGTGTTGGTGAGCGCGCCGGGCACTTCGCCGAAAATCCGCTGCATCTCGTCGCGCGTTTTGAGGTAAAACTGCGGGGTATCGAAGCGCATGCGCTGTTCGTCGGCGATTTTCGAGCCGGTCTGGATGCAAAGCATGGCGTCGTGCGGGCCGGCGTCCTCGGCCCGGACATAATGGACGTCATTCGTGCAAATGACCTTGAGGCCGAACTCCTGCGCGAGCTTGAGCAGGCCGGGGACGATTTTGCGCTGTTCGGGGATGCCGTGGTCCTGGATTTCGACAAAGAAATTTTCCCGGCCGAAGATATCGATGAAGCGGGCGGTGGCTTTTTTGGCGTCTTCCCAGCGGTCGTGCATCAGGTGCTGCGGCACGATCGCGGCGAGGCAGCCGGTGAAGCCGATGAGGCCGTCGGCGTGCTTGGCCAGCGTCTCGAAATCGGCCCGCGGCTTGTAGTAGAAACCGCGCAGGTGGGAGTCGCTCACCAGCTTGAGCAGGTTCTGGTAGCCGGTCAGGTTGCGCGCGAGCAAACCCATGTGGTAGTAGCTCTTGCCGTCCTCGGCGCGACCGCTCTTTTCGAGCCGGGAGCCTTCGACCAGGTAGATTTCACAACCGAGTAATGCCTTGAGGCCCTTGGCCTTCGCCGCGCTGTAGAATTCGATCGCGCCGAAGAGGTTGCCGTGGTCGGTCAGCGCGATCGCCGGCATACCCAGCGCCGAGGCGCGATCCATCAGCCGATCGATGCGACAGCAGCCGTCGAGCAGGCTGTAATCGGAATGGACGTGGAGATGGACGAAATCGGACGACGGCACAGGAGCTTAACCAAGCTCTCGGCGTGCCCGGTGCAAGTGCGAAAGCCATAATGGCATTTAATGGCCGAAAAAGGCCATTGACGCCGGCCACCCTCATGGGCTTATTTCTTCCCTTTTTCACCGCACAACCTCCGTCCACGATATGTCCATCGAGATCAAGATCCGCAAGAACGAGCCCATCGACCGCGCCCTGCGTCGCATGAAGAAGAAGCTCGAACGCGAAAACATCATCCGCGGTACCCGCGCCAAGCGTTACTACGAAAAGCCCTGCGAGAAACGCCGCCGCAAGGAAAAGACCACGGCTTTCAACCAAATGCTCCGCGCGCGCTACGCCAGCTGAGCCAGCCTCTTTTCCCGTTGTTGTCCTTTGCCGTCCCCGCCATATTTTGTGGCTGGGACGTTTTTATTGCACCAGTTTGGCGTCTGATAGCGTTTTGCTTCCGTGAAACCCACCTTTGCCATCTCGACCTGCTGGAGCTCATCGCGCCATAAGGATGGCTATGAAATGCTCCGCGAGCTGGCGGATCTCGGCTTCAGCCATGTCGAGCTGAGCCACGGCGTCCGTGTCACCCTCGTGCCGGGCATTCTCAAGGCGGTCGAAGAGGGTGTTGTCCAGATCAGCACGGTGCACAATTTTTGTCCGCTGCCTCCCGGCGTCAACCACGCCGCGCCCAATCTTTACGAGCCTTCCGCGCGCCATTACCAGGAGCAGGAGCAGTGGCTGCGGCATACGAAACACTCGATCGACTTTGCCGCGCAGGTTAAGGCGCGGGCCATGGTGCTGCACCTCGGCAGCGTGCATTTTTTCTGGTGGAACCCGGCTCATGCCCTGCGCGATTACTTGCGAAATCACCCGGCAGCCAATCCGGCCCAGGACGCCGGTTATCAGCGCGTGCTGACCAAGGCCCGCGAAAGAATGCGACAAAAAATGGAGCCGTTCTGGGTGCAAACCAAGGCCAGCCTCGCGAAGATTTTTGATTATGCCGCCGGGAAAAACATCCGGCTCGGCCTCGAAAACCGCGAGAAATTCGAGGAGCTTCCGCGCGAAGAGGACTTTGCGCCCTATTTTGACTCATTGCCGGCCGACGGCCCGGCCGGATACTGGCACGACACCGGCCATGCACGCATCAAGGAAAGCCTGGGTGTCATCGATCACCAGCAGCATCTGGCCCAGATGGCCCCGCGGCTCGTCGGGTGCCACCTGCACGACGTCGATGCCGAAGGCCACGATCATCAGCCCATCGGTTCGGGCGTGATCGATTTTAACATGGTGAGCAGTTTCTGGCGACCCGAGCATATCCTCGTGCTCGAGCTGAGTCCGCAGGTGAGCGTCGAGGATGTGATTGCGTCGAAGGCGCGCATCGAGGCGTTGCTGTAGTCGGCCCCCTTTTAATCCTCCCATGAAAAACAAACGATTGTTCGCATCGCTGGTATTTGCGGCCTGCCTGTCAGTTATCGCCAACCGGGTTTTCGGCCAAGCCACTCCGCCGCCCGCGGCCAAGCCCGACGTGACGGTCGAACTGCAACAATTGGTTGAAAGTACCAAGGTAAAGATTCAGGCCGGGTCCAATACCGAGGCCTCATTGACCGAAGAGCTGAAAGCGTTCGACGCCCTGCTCGCGGAACACAAGGACGAGAAGACGGAGGCGGTGGCGGAGGTGCTGCTGATGAAGGCGATGCTTTATATGGAAGTGATCCATGATTATGACCAAGGCGGAGAATTGCTTAAACGGTTGAAGGCTGATTTTCCCGGTACGCAGGCTGAGCAAAATGCGGACAAAGTCCTGGCCTCGCTTGATCAGATGAAGGCGACGATGAAGATTCAGTCGGCACTCAAGCCGGGCGTGGCTTTCCCTGATTTCAATGAAAAGGATCTCGCCGGGGAGCCGCTTTCGATCGCCAGATTCAAAGGCAAGGTGGTGCTGGTTGATTTCTGGGCCACCTGGTGCGGGCCGTGCCGGGAAGAGCTGCCCAATGTCCTCGCCGCCTATAAGAAATATCATGACAAAGGCTTTGAAATCATCGGTGTCAGTCTCGACCAGGATGAAAATACGCTGAAAAGCTTCATCAAAGAAAAAGGCATGGTGTGGCCGCAGTACTTCGATGGCCAAGGGTGGGGCAGCAAACTCGGCCAAAAGTATGGCATCGATAGCATCCCGATGACCTTCCTGCTCGATCAGGAAGGCAAGATCGTCGCCAAGGGGTTGCGCGGTGCCGCGCTCGATGAGCAACTGGCCCTGATGCTCGGTAAATAATTCACGCGGCAGGCGGGTAGGGCGCGGATGCATCGTTCTCTTACTCGTTATCGTAATCGTTCTCGAATCAGTCGGCTGACCGATAACGAGAAAGATTAGGAGAACGAGAACGATTCATTACTCTTTATCGGACGATTGTGCCAGAATCTCCCGCACCCATCGCCGGTGCGGGCCGGACAGGGAGACTTTTTCAAGTCTGGCCGGCGAAACCCAAACCAGTTCCGGGCTGCGCGCGGGGATTTTTTTCGGCCACGCATAGATCGACTCCGTGATCTGCCAGCGCGTGATCGCGCGCGTCCGGCGCAGAAGCAACCGACCGCGCGCGACGGTCTTCGGCTCGAGCCCGGCCTGCTCGGCCGTTGGCAGCTCGTGCAGTTCCGCCAGCCGCCGTGCGCCCGCGGCGGCGCGATGCAGCAAAAGCTTTCCTTCGCGCTCGCACCACACGCGCACCACAGCGCGACGCTCGGTCGTTTTTGGGGCAAACCGGGGAAATTCCTTGGCGTCGCCGCCCGGCCCCGTGGCGCAAAACGCCCGCACGGGGCAGACTGGACACTGCGGGTTACCCTTGGTGCAAAGAGTTGCGCCGAGCTCCATCATCGCCTGGTTGTGGTCGCCCGGCGCCTCGCGCGTGAGCAACGCATCGGCCAGCGGGGAAAGTTCCCGGGCGGCGCTCGCGCTGTCGCGAAATTTGCGGCCGTCGGCGGTGAGCCGCGCAAGGATGCGCACGACGTTGCCGTCCACGCAGGCCGCCGCGTCGCCGAACGCGATGCTCACGATGGCCGCCGCGGTATAGGGACCCACGCCTGGCAGCTCGCGCCACTCGGCGACGGTGCGCGGCGCCGACGGCAGTTCGGCGACCACCTGGGCCAGCCGGTGCAGGTTGCGCGCCCGCGCGTAATAACCGAGGCCTTCCCATAACTTCAGCACACGCGCTTCGGGCGCGGCGGCCAGCACCGCGAAATCCGGAAACTCTGCCAGCCAGCGCGCGAAGTAGGGCAGCACGGTCTTCACTTGCGTCTGTTGCAGCATGAATTCGCTCACGACCGTCTTGTAGAGCGATGGCGCCTCGCGCCACGGCAGCGCGCGGGCATTGGCCCGATACCACCCGAGCAGCGCACGCTGGAAATCGATTTTTTTGGTAACGAGCAAATTGGCCACGGAAGGCAGAGCAGGCACCGACAAAAGCCCGTCGTCAACTCGTGGTTGTAGGAGCCTGCTTGCAGGCGACATAGGTCGGTGAAAAGGCTGAAATAGAACTTGGCGGGCAAGGTCGCCTGCAAGCAGGCTCCTACAATAGGACCTTTCGAAATCTATGTACCGGTGAATCTTTCTGTGCATTTGGTGCATTTTGTGGCCAATCTTATCCATGCCCAAGAAATCCGAGGACGCCGACGCGCCAAAAAAGCTCTCCACCTACACCATCAAGCTCGACGACGCGCAGATGGAGAAGCTCCGTGCGCTCCTCGACACCCGCGGCTGGATGCCCTTCGAGGTCGCCTACGCCCGCTTCGCGTTCAAAGGCGACCACGCCAAGGTCAATGTCACCGCCTACGAGAGCGGCAAGGTGGTCGTCGCCGGCAAGGGCACCGAGGATTTTGTCGTCAATATCATCGAGGCTGACATTACCGGTGCGCCGAAGCTCGGCTACGACGAGGTTTTGCATCCCGACTGGTTCGAGCCGCACGCCGGCCTCGACGAGAGCGGCAAGGGCGATTTTTTCGGTCCGGTCGTCGCCGCCACTGTCATTGCCGACAAAGCCGCCATCGAGGCATGGCTCAAGGCTGGCGTGAAGGACTCCAAGAAAATTGCCGATCCACAGATCATGAGGCTCGACGAGATCATTCGCAACACGCCCGGCGCCGTGGCGAAAATCTGTTCGTGCAGCATGCACAAGTACAACGAGCTCATGGCCCGCCCACGTGCCAGCCTCAACCGCCTGCTGGCCTGGCAGCATGCCACGGCGCTCGCGCAGGCGCTCGACCAGAAGTGGGTGCCGCGCGGCCTGCTCGACCAGTTCAGCGAAAATCCGCTGGTGCAAACCGAGCTCGCCAAGAAAAACGTGAAAAATTTCGAGCTGAGCATGCGCACCAAGGCCGAGGAGGACCCAGTCGTCGCCGCGGCGTCCATCGTCGCGCGCGCCGAATACGTTCGCGCCATGAAGCAGCTCTCGCAGCGCTTCGGCGAACCGCTGCAAAAAGGCGCGAATTCCAGGGTCAAGGAACAGGCCACGCAAATCATCGCGCGGTTTGGCGCGCCCGCGCTGCGCGATTTCGCCAAGCTGCATTTCCGCACCGCTTACGAAGTCGTGTCCGCCGCCGGCAAACTCGCCGAGCTGCCCCTGCCCGAGCCCAAGGCGAAGATGGAGTGGGAGTGACGGCGTTGCGCGCCGAATGGCCAATGACGAATGCAGAATGACGAATGGCTAATGAAAAGACCAACTACCAATTACTAACTACCAACTACGACCGATTATTTCCTCTCCGCTTCAGCCAGTTTCCGGATGTAGCGGGTGAATTCTTCATCTTCGCCTTCGAGCAGTTGGGGCAGGGCGTCGCGAAATTCCGCGCGGCGCACCCACTCGAGGATGTAGTCGGCCCATGACTGCCACAGGCGGCGCGTATGCTTGTCCATGCGTTCCTCATAAACGAGCAGGTAGGCGCGTTCAAAAAGCGAAATGAGGATGCCGAAGATCGCATAGCGCCGCTCCTTTTGTTCGTCCGTCAAGTCCTGCGGCGTGCCCGTGCGCCGCAGCAGGTGGAGGTCGGCGTTGTCGAGCACGAGCTTCAGGAATTCGCGATACTCGTCGGAAAGGCGCTGGAAAATTTCTTCTTCCTCGTTCTGCCGTTCCTTCCGCTGCTCAAGGACGAACACGACGATCGCGAACGGGAGCGCCAGGGTGTCCACGACATAAAACATCATTTCGCAATCTTGGAGCAAGGTCATGACAGGAATATGATAACACGGTTTGGCGTGGAAGCGAACGGCTGCACTGCATGCGCTTGCCCCCGGTTGGGAGCTGACGGCATGCTTGACGTTTTTTGCGCCGGAAGTATTTTTTCCCTGTGAATTCTGCTGCCGTTAAAAAAGCCCTTCCGGCCAAACAGCGTTTGCGTGGGCATCAGCCAAAACCCCCGACGAAGCGAGCTGCCGCGGTCGTCTCACGGGCAGCTTTTCTGCGCCGGATGAGGGAGGCCTACACGCCTGAAGTGTGCGCCCGCACGCTGGCCATCAATGAATCGTTCCCAATCCACGGTGAACCGTGAAACTCCAGCTTTTCTCGTCGAGAACAGGTGTGTCTGCGCCTAATCTCGTGGCCATCCAGGATGCGGAGCTTGAGATGATGCCAACCGGGTTGGTCTGCCCGCTGCGTTCTGATGAGCTGCTTACGCCGGTGCGTGTTGAGGTGATTGCGGCAGGCCGGCGCTGCGTGGTTCTTTGCGAGCTTGCGCGTCCAATCCACCGCCGTGTGCTGGTTGCTGCCGGACAATTGGACGACGCTGATTCGCGACGGGTGATGAACGCTTTTCAGATGTTGCTAGCCAAATAATATTGTCCATGAAACGCCGCCAGCTCCGCGGTTTCGACCTCAAGCAGATCGAGAGCGTCGCCAGCCTCATCGGCGTGGACGAGGCCGGCCGCGGCGCGCTGGCCGGCCCGGTCGTGGCCGGGGCCGTGCTGGTGACGCGCGAGTTTCTCGAGAGCCGCTGGGCGCTGACGAAAGCCCAGCGCGTCAACGACTCAAAACAACTCACGCCGGCCGAGCGCGAGGAACTGTGGGGTGAATTCGAGACGCTCGTCGCCCAGGGGCAGATCCATGCCAACTTCGGCGTCGCGGACGTGTCCGAAATCGAGGAGCACAACATCCTCGGCGCGACCAAGCTCGCCATGCGCCGCGCGCTCGAGGGCATCTATCCGCCCGGCGTGTTCACCCGGCGCGATGAGCCGGATTTGTTTTCCCCGCTCGAGGAACGCGAAAATTTCCAGCCGACCGTTTCATGCCGCATTATTGTCGATGGGCTGAAGCTGAAAAATTTTCCGTATCCGCATGTGGGCGTGGTGCATGGCGACGCCCGCTCGCTCTGCATCGCGATGGCGTCGATCATCGCGAAAGTCACCCGCGACCGGCTGATGGGTGAGTTGGACACACGGTTTCCCGGTTACGGCCTCGCGCAGCACAAGGGTTACGGCACTGAGGAACACCGTGACGCCGTCCTGCGCCTGGGTCGCTGCCCGCAGCATCGCGATCTTTTTTTGCGCAAGCTCCTGGCCGGCCAGGTCGATCCCGCGCAGATGGATTTTCTGGCAGGGTAGGGCCATATCCCGTGTATTGACGCAGGCATGGCAGATGCATAGTCTCCATTCATGCAGATTGAACAGTTGACCCGTGAGGTCATGTTGCTGCCCGTGGCCGAACGTGTGGGGTTGGCCCAGGCTTTGTGGCAGAGCATTGATTGTGAGCTGGCGGAAAAATATCCGGATAACGAGACCGCAACCATAAAATTGGCGGAGGAACGTGACGCGGAGCTGGCTTCCGGGAAAAGCGCCAAGCGTTCCCACGAGCAGGTTATGCAAGCCGCCCGTCGTGCGTTGTAATGCGAGTTGTTTATCATTCCGCGGTGGAGACGGAGCTGATTGAATCGGCGCGGTTCTATGAGCAGAAACTGCCGGGGCTGGGTCGGCGATTTCTCGATGAATTCGATGCCGCGGTGCAACAAATCTCAGCCGCACCTCACCGCTGGCATCCTGTTGATGGCGTGCGGCGTCGTTTTCTTATGCCACGATTCCCGTTTGGAATTTATTATCGCCTCGCGGATGATGAATTGCGGATTCTAGTGGTCAAACACCACCGCCGGCATCCCGGTTATGGCGGTGAGCGCAGTTAGTATGTCTTCGAAAAAACACACTTCCCTCGATCGCGTGCTGGGCCGGCTCGACCAGCTCGACTCGGTCAACCTCGCCAACCTCGTGCAGCGCCTCGCGCGCGAGCGCCGGGTCTTCGAGGATATTTTCGACACGCTGCAGGAGGGCGTGCTCGTCATCGGTGCGGACGGCGTCATCGACTACGCCAACGCCGCCGCCGAGCGCCTCATCGGCCTGAGCGACAGCGATCTCACCGGCCAGATGCTCTGGCGGCTCGTGCCCGGGCTGCGGCCTTCGCTCGAGGCGTCGCTCGACGATGCCGCGCCTGCGCTGCCCGTGGTCGCGCGCGAATTCGAGCTGACCTACCCGGAGCCGCGCACGGTGCGGCTCTATCTCATGCCTTTCCGCAGCGAAAGTCGCGGCGGCGCGCGGCGCTACGCGGTGATTTTGTCCGACATCACGCGCGACAAGCAGACCACCGAGGCGCGCATCGAGGACGAGCGCACGTCGTCCATCCTGCTGCTCGCCGCCGGCGTGGCGCACGAGCTGGGCAACCCGCTCAACTCGCTCACCATCCATCTCCAGCTCATCGAGCGGAAATTGAAAAAACTGAAGGCCAGCCCGGACTCCGCATCGGTGGCCGAGTCCATCCAAGTCTGCCAGGACGAGGTCAAGCGCCTCGACGGCATCATCAGCAATTTCCTCGATGCCATCCGCCCGCGTCCGCCCGACCTCGCGGAGACCAACCTCACCGACGTGCTCGGCGAAGTGCTCGCCTTCCAGCAGCGCGAACTCGCCGACCGCGGCGTCGTGGTCGAGGCCGAGACGCCGTCCGACCTGCCTCGGGTCATGGCCGACCGCAGCCAGTTGAAGCAGGTTTTTTTCAACCTGATCAAGAATGCCTCCGAGGCCATGGTGCCCGGCGGTCGGCTGCGGATCGCCGCGCGCGCCGATGACGACAGCGTGTTCCTCGCCTTTGGCGATAGCGGCGCCGGCATCCGGCAGGAAGATCTCGTGCGGCTCTTCCAGCCCTACTACACGACCAAGCCGGGCGGCCACGGACTCGGCCTGATGATCGTCCAGCGCATCATGCGCGAGCACGGCGGACAAGTCGGCCTCGAAAGCAAGGAAGGCGTGGGCACGGTGGTCACCCTGCAATTCCCGAGAAAAGACCGCCGTGTGCGGATGCTGAAGTCGGGGTGAGCCGCCTTGCGGACAGGGCTTGCTCATCCCCGCAGCAAATGACAAAAGGCAGTTTCGCCATAACTCAATGGCGAGTTCCCCCTGCCCACAATCCTTAGTCGTGAATTTACCCTGTTAATTCAACGGGAAGTGCTGTCCATAGTCATGAAAATACCCGGAACCCCCTCACAAGTATTGTCCATTCGGTGGCGCCGTCCCAGCGCTGCTTTTGCGTTGTTCTGCAGCTTGGCCATCGGCCAGATGCTGCCGGCCTCCACGCTAAATCTTACCCAATATGTAAATCCATTTATTGGGACGCAGGCCTGCCCCTCTGGAAGCTATGGCTTTACTTTTACGGCCGGGGATGTCTTTCCCGGGGCGGATTATCCCATGGGCATGCTCCAATGGAGCCCGGATACGCCGTCGAATCTTCCCGGTGGCTACAACTATGACGACAGCACGATCATCGGCTTTAGTTTGACGCACTTCAGTGGGCGCGGAGTTTCCACCTATCAGGATGTTCCGTTCATGCCCTATGTTGGGACAGTGTCGGCATCCCCGGCGACGAGCACCATGTATCAGGCGGGGTTCTCCCACTCCAACGAGAGTGCCAGTCCCGGGTATTATAGCGTGACCCTTGATTCCAACATCAAGGTGGAGTTGACCGCATCACTGCACACGGGCGCGGCGCGCTTTACCTTTCCTTCCTCGACCAATTCCACGATCATGGTCAATTCGGGCGGCAGCATCGATGGCAACAGCCGCAACACCGGGATCACCATTATCCCGGGCAGCAACGAAATGACCGGCCATGCCACGGCCAACGTCGGCGCCGCCAGCCAGTCTTACACGATCTATTTTGTCGTGATGTTCGACCAACCATTCGCCTCGTTTGGCACGTGGAATGGCGGCACGGTCAACCCTGGTTCCACCAGCAGCAACGGATCGCAATCGGGAGCCTTTGCCACCTTCCACACCACGGTGGTCAACGCCCGTGCGGCCATCTCTTACGTCAGCCTGGCCAATGCCGAGGCCAATCTGGCCGCGGAAAATTCCTCATTCAATTTCTCGGGGATGCAAGCTGCGTGCAGCACCGCCTGGAACACCATTCTGAACAAAATCCAAGTGAGCGGCGGGACGAGCGCGCAGCTGACGGAGTTCTATACCGCGCTCTATCACTGTTTTTTCCATCCGAATGTCTTTGATGATGTCAATGGACAGTACATGGGCATGGATAAAACGGTGCATACGGTGACCAGCGGGCACACCCATCAATACGACGCCATTTCCGGCTGGGATGAGTATCGCTCCGGGCTTCCCCTGCGCGCGATTCTCGCGCCGAGCGTGGCGAGCGACGTTTGCCAATCCATGGTGAATTGGGGTGCGCAGGGCGGAGGAGGGTTGCCCCGCTGGGAGCAGTTTAATCGCAATTCGAACGGCATGGAGGGGGAGGGCCAGTCGACGGAAATAGCCGCATGTTACGCCTTGGGTGCGACCAATTTTGATACCGCCAGCGCCCTGGCCTACATGAATAACGATCTTTCCGTGGTCGGCAGCCTGAGCGACGGCAATACCGTGCATTCGAACCTTTCGACTTACCTGAGCCTCGGTTATGACCCCACCAGCGCTTCCAACACGTTGGATTTGTCCACCGCCGCTTTTGCGGTAGCGCAATTCGCCAAGAACCTTGGCAACATGACCGACTACAACAAGTTTCTGCCGCAATCCGGAAATTGGCAGAATGTTTTCAATGCCTCCTCGGGCTATATGCAGCTCAAGAACAGCGACGGCACTTGGGGCGGTGGCTGGAGTCCGAGCACTGAAAATGGCTTCACGGAAGGCTCTTCCGCCCAGTACACCTTTGATGTCCCGTATAATTACGCGGGTCTCTTCAGCGCCATGGGAGGCAATGCGAAAGCGGTCTCACGCTTGAACAGCTTATTCACCCACAATAACGCGGGACCCGCCTATGCGTATGCTTACATCGGAAATGAACCGGATGAGCAGAACCCTTGGGCCTTCGACTTTGCCGGAGACCCTGCCGGGACTCAACTTCAGTGCAATAAGTTTGAAACGGAGCTTTGGACCACTTTGCCGAGCGGCATCCCCGGGAATGACGATGGCGGCTCCATCGATTCCTTGTATGTCTTCGCCGCCCTTGGATTTTACCCGGAGATCCCGGGAATCGGGGGCGTTGTGCTCGGCAGCCCGATGTTCCCGCACGCCGTGATCAACCTTGAAAATGGGAAAACCATTACGGTCATGGGCACCAACGCCTCGACGGCGAATCCGTACGTGCAGAGCATGACGCTCAACGGGGCAAGCTCCAGCAGCCTTTGGATCCCGATCAACACGATCCTCAGCGGCGCCACGCTCGACTTCACCCTCGGCAGTTCGCCCTCAAGCTGGGGCACCGCCCCCGCGGATGCTCCTCCTTCTTTCCCCGCATCAGCGGGAGACGGCGGAACCCCGGCCGCGATTCCCGGCACCACCCAAGACCGAAAGCCATGACACCGGCGGCAGAGAGTCGCCTAAAATCATAAACCGTCACCGTTTGCAGCGGCTACTATCAAGCAGGCGTAAACGGTTGTCGCAAATGACAAGACTAGAAAAGGAACTGCCGTAAGACACTTTACCCACCATGGCCAACTTATGGCTCTAAATAAAAAGATGAGCGCTACAATCTGAGGAAACGCATAGAATGTGACAATGGGCCACCAGTGTCCGTTATAACTGAAAACATAACAAAGCTCGGCTGACAGTGTCCCAAGTATCGGTGGAGCTATTATGGCCAAGACGATCGCAATCATCTTCAAGTATTTCTTCATTTTTATCCGAACGTTAGTGGTCAGACAAATACCAGTGTTAATGTCGTCCCGTTTCATCTCGGGCTTGGTTCCTTAGTCGAGCAGTGCTCGCGCAGGGATCAGGCTTTTTATGTGCGGTAAGACGGCAGCCCGAAGGGACTTTTCGATCCGTTCCCGCCGCCGTTGGTATTGCAGGCCAAAATAAATGATCAGAATTCCGATCAAACTGAGGGCGAAAGGAAATAGGATGGAATTCTCGAAGACGTCGTAGGCGAGATGCACGAGATATCCAAAAAATCCCAAGGAACCAAAAATGATGAAGATCCGGCGTCGGAGGATGAGCGAGCAGAAGATGAGCCCGATATTTATCAGGCCATAGACGAACTTGCCCAACTCGCTATGGCTATCCATGGACGAGAGACCACCCCAAAATGCCATTAAACCGAACAGGTAGCCCCAGAAGGCAAAGTCATCGGATTTCCCGCGAAGATCCGTAACGTAAGCTGCGAGCAACATGACGGCGCCGAAGATCATGGAGATCTGCTGTTTTTCTTCCCAAGTATAAGCGCGCTGCCCAATCAGTAGTGCCGGCAGATC
>Ga0207036_10123_pt1 | contig 14948 bp, 10 predicted proteins | sample Alteio_BWMinCont_78_FD_153284 | JGI IMG/M metagenome (GOLD analysis project Ga0207036, IMG submission 153284) | Enriched cells from forest soil in Barre Woods Harvard Forest LTER site, Petersham, Massachusetts, United States -... | ecosystem: Environmental > Terrestrial > Soil > Temperate forest >... | reverse complement strand
AATGTCGGATATTCATTTTACAGCGACTTGTTTGCAAGTGATGGAAACAATCAGCACAGCAATGATTGTAAAGCAGACAAAGTGAGGTTCAGCCCCAATGGCACTACCTTAACAGATAGGATATAACGTAACTACATGATTTAAGATAAAATCAGTTTCCAATTTTACTATGATTTGTTTCCATCATAGAAGCTAATATAGAAGAAAGGAAACTGACAAATGGAGATTTATTCCAATCTACCCGACTGTTACTAAAAACATAGACAAATATAGACATGTTTTTAAATTCGCTCTCCGATTGACCACACATGGTTGATTCACGCTATTGTGGTATCTGGAGTCCTGCCATTAACAGTGCCCAATTTCTTGGTTTCCAACTGGCGGTGGAATCGTTCAAGAAGTATTTTTTTAACTTCGCGGTAAGGCGTAAACCGCGTGATCTCGTGATCATAATATCTTCTTTTCAGATTCATTGCAGCAACCCAGTCAGCATGGCTCACATACCGACAATACTGGCACTCAAATTTATCGCCTTTACGATTCTTACGATCAACAAAATCGCAAACTAGACAAATTTGTGAACTATACGCTGGGTTCACTTGCTCATGACCAAAACCTTTGGCCAACGCTTTAAATTCTAGTCGTTCTTTTAACTCTCCTCTGACCCAGGCAGACAATCGACGATTCATGTTGCAGCCACGATTGTAATTAAAGTGTTGTGATAATAATTCACTGATAACGATATCTGGGTCTTTTTCCGCAAGTTGATTAAATGCTGTATTGATTTCACATTGAAGGGTTGCTTTTAATTTTTGATGATTGCTTTCTAATTTTTTTCGTCCCAAATTAAATTTTGAGATGTTATTCGCTTTTTTCTTTTCATGAAAAGATATCAATTCTGCGGCGCTTTTTTGTATGGCGTGCAATTGATGACGTTTCTGCATTTTTGTTTTTAAATCATCCGAGGCTTGTTTCATTATACGGCCAAAGTCCTTTCCGTATTGTTTCCCATCGCTATCGGTCATCACTTCACTGTAACCAAAATCAAGGGCCATGACATGATTTTGGTTTATAGGATGAATGGGTGTTTTTTTGGCCTTCATATCAGCCGTATAATGAACATCGATATAATCGTCCTTTAAAACAAGTTTAATGTTTCCTTTGATGGGTGTATAGCCTGACAGAGGAATAGCCATGCGTTGTCTGGGGATGAGTGTCATGATCTTGATATATTGATGTCCTTCGTGTTCAAAAATATCATAACAATTATCATCTAACATAAAACTTCGTTTTAATTTGACCTTGGGAAGTTGTTTTTTATACTTTTTTATTTTACTTTTCAGAAATTTGATTGCTTTTTTTCTGTTTTCAAGAGGCAAGTCCTTGAATTCCAGAGTAGTTCTGAATGAAGCTTCCAATCGCGCATAATCTTTCATTATCCAGAATACATAATGACGCTCTGATGCATCCAATGAGGATTTGTGTAAATCTTGCTTGATTTTTTCAAACAAGGATTTCCAATATTTATTCATTGTATCGGCAGCTTCTTGCAGAGCCAATTTCCACATGCGGGCTTGTAACCCAAAAGAGGATTGATAGCTTGAATCAACAGCTTGGTCGCGTATTTTTCTATGATGTTCTATAAATGGGAGATATTGATTTTGCTTAAATACGGAAAGCCAGTATTGTTTTTCTTTCGCATAGGCACGGGCAATAGCAGACAACATCCTTTTTTTACCAGGATTGATTTCAATGCTATGTCGTTTGATCGTTCTCATGCTTTAACCTTGATCATTTCATTAAGGTTCTTTTTATATTTTCGTAACCCATATAATCGACTCGAAAAACAATGAATAATGGATAATAAATCTTTTGTCATTTCTGCTTCTGGGGAAAGTGATTCTTGGTTCATCACTTCTATGAGGGTGCCGTGGCGTTTGGCAAAGCTTTCAAACCATTCAAAACCAAAGCGAATGAGGCGGTCTTTGTGGGCAACGATAATTTTATGGATCTGTCCTAATTCTACATCTTCCATCAGTTTATTGAAATGCTTTCTATTATAATTTAATCCGCTGCCGATTTCACTGATCCATTCATGAATGCAATACCCTCGCGCAATACAATATTGTTCTAAAGCGCTTTTCTGACTCAAAAGATCTGGCTTTTGATTTGAGCTGGATACACGGGTATAAACAATGACTTTTTTGGCGTCATCTGCTTTTACACCTAGATAAGTAAGATATTGATCATGCGTATAGTATCGGCGATTTTTAGGATTGCGTTTTGCGATTAAAACTTTTTCTATGTCCCATCTTTGCAGTGTTTTGATCGATCTTCCTATCAAATCGGAAAATTCTTTAATTGTATAGACTTTCATTAAATTGATCCCTATTAATTACCATCAATTCCTTTGGATAAGAATGAAGTGGCGGAACAATATCACTAATAAGGATTAATGTCTATGGGTGTCTATTTAATTGATTAAGTGAGTAGAGCGACGTCCTTCGTTAGTTGTTCGCCGCCCCCTCTTTAGAACCACATCATGCCCAATTAAGGCAATGGGCTCAGGATAAATACATTTACAGACACTCACGTTTTAGAAAAGCTTATGACAGATTTTCGCTTGTGGAAACTTTATTCTGTCTAGTAGCATCCGAAATTTCTCCCAGATGAATGATTTTCGTTGACTGCGTCGGTTTAACCATTTGAATAAAATTCTAGTCACTTCGTAGATAAAGTTGTTCACGCTTTTATAGTTATGAGACACTCCATAATACTGGACATGACCTCTCACTTTTGAAGCAGCTGCTTTCATTATCTGTGTCAGCGATGCTTTATTTCGAATTGCGCGCGCCCATTCATTTACCTTCTTTAGCTTAGAACGAAATCGTTTGCCCGCTGTTTTTACTTTTACTAATGGGTAACCCTTACGAGCTTTTCCTATGTAAAATGTAAATCCAAGAAAGTCGAATGTCTCTTGTCGCTCGCCTCGCTTTTGTTTACATATCGAAAATTTCACGAGTTTTGTTTTCTCTTCGTTCATCTTCAATTCATATTTAGCAAGACGCTTACTCATGGCCGTTTTGATTCTTTCTGCGTCGCGGTTGTACTGGCAACATATCACCAAATCGTCTGCATATAAAATCATTTTAACTTCACCCGCGCAATTGGGTTTCACCATCTTTTCCATCCATTCCACAATAACTTCATGCGCAAAAATATTTGCAATAACCGGACTACATCCTGAACCTTGAACAAGTCCTTCATCGCTAACATTCAGTTCCCCCTCTGTTAGGATACCTGATTTAAACATACGGATCAGATAGCGTATCAATCTGGGGTCGCTAATCTTTTTACGAATTACTTTTATTGCTTCTCGGTGTGAAATACTTCCAAAATAGTTCGCAAGATCAACATCAATTATTGTTTCTACTTCATGGGTACTCAAATGTGCATGCAGTGTTTCTATCGCATTATGACAGTTTCTTCCGGGTCTGAATCCATATGAATCTTCGTGAAATAATGGTTCATAAATACTTTCCAACACCTTATGCATCATTTTCTGGATAATTTTATCCTCAAAATTGCTGATACCTAAAGGACGCGTGGCACCTGCTTTCCCTTCTTTCGGAATCTGTACTTGTCGTACCGATCCTGGAATGTATGCCATACGTTTCATTTGGTCTATTAAATTTTGTAGATTTCCTTCCAGATTTTCCCCATACTTTGCTTTATCTATCCCATCACTTCCAATTGCCTTCTTTCCATCCAGCTCATGAAAGCACGTCCGCAATGAATCTATATTGAAATGATGTATCACATGTGTGAACACCATATCCGGATTCGCTGCTGATAGGGCTGCTATTCTTTTCAATTTCATTTCCGTCAAATTTGAGTTTTCTGGGAACTCCATGACGTCTCCTCTACTAAGATCTTATTTACCCAACGTCCTTCCCTCCACGATCGCTACATCGCTTCATCGGTAGTACGACGCATCTGACTTTCAGGTAGGCTTCTTGGAGTCCTTGGTTTTGAGTCTTGTTCTCCAATACTCTGTTCCTTTGAGGCCTGCCTGAATCTCCCACGTTCACCCCTTTACTTTCATTGCATGCCGTGCTCTTTGACCCCGAGGTTGTTACCTAATCCTGCCCATATCGTTTTAGGTAATAGTGCCTTCTGGTTAATAGAAACCATCGGCCTTTCCTGATACAGTGTTTTCGGAGCTCAATCACTTCAGCTTGTGCTTACGGCCTGCAATTTCTCTTGCCTACGCTTAACCTATTGCATTACTGCAATCGGCCCAAGGCTAGATACGAAGTGTGCTGGGTCAGCACTTTCTCGGCAGCGCTTACAGCTGCTAGCAGAGTGGCGCTTTCGTGGCGCACCTATTAATCACTCCTTCCTTTATTCTACTACGCTTGCCACTCTACCCACATTCACTCAAATTCATTGAATAATATTAATCACCTTTTGTAATACCCATGGAGCGCTTACGAAATGGAAGCTTTTAATAGCTAACCTTTTGATATACTCTTCTAACTATTCCAAATTAATCGTTCATCATTTAAAAAAAGCTTTTTATACCATGTTTTGGCTGATACTGGTTTCAGGAATTGGTAATTGAGATGTCGTTGGTTCCCCATTAGCAGCTTTAAAAAAAGCAGCTTTATTATAATGATCGCAATATCTTTTAGTATCTATCGCTATATCCACAGGAACAGTAATTACAGATCCTGCTAAAGAAGCAGTACTTGTAACAAGTAGTCCAGTTAATCCAAGTAGCACCAATGGAATTCTTGCGCCCGTTGATATAGAATGACCAATACCACAACCACCAAAAGACATTCCTGTTAATCCCACAAACGTGCACATCATCGGCAAACAATTTAGTGTAGCTGCCATTTTTTTTGTATAATAAAAATTCGATGACTCGGATTGATTTCTTGCTTGCATGATATTTTCCTTATTTTAAATAATTTTTGAGATGTAAGAGTATTATCTTTTTTAATCTGTATCAATTAATTTTTTAAAAATATAAAATGTTAACCAAGTCTACCCGTGAAGGTACAAGTTTGTTGTAACCGTACGCGTGTCGTTCAGTTTAGATAAATTGAAGAGTAATGTTATATCAATTAATGATACAATTTACCTGGAAAAAATAGTGCCGAAATATATTTCAAATCCCTGTTGCTGCATAAATATTAATTCGAACAGGAAAGGCTTACCTATCAAAAAGTTATTCACTTTATGGAGAGACATAAAATGAAAAAAAGCATAATAATCGTCCATGTTTTAGTCTTGTTATTTGTTTATCAATTAGCCTTTGCCGTGAGTGGCGCACTTTTTAATGTGTCTGCCTCTGGAAATCAAACCACTGACCCTATTAATATCATCTTATGCCTCAATGGAAAAGGACCTTTAAGTTGTCAAAATTTTACTGTTTCTAACCCAACGTTAACCATTAGTACAACTATTCCTGACCACACATATGTCGTAGCAGGGATTAAAATTAGTTCAACTAAGGTTAAAGTAACCAATTTAGAAGGTTGCGTACCCTATTCCAATGGATTTTGTTTATTTTCAGTTAGCAATACTCAACCTGCAAACATCTTTATTAATAACCCAACTGCTACTCCCATTGTCTTTTTGTCTCAAACCCAAACCCCAGGCGACATGTCGAATAACTCACAGAATTTAACAGGACCCGCGGGAGCAAATGCCATCTGCAACGCTGATGCCCAAACCTATGGTACTCCCGCCGTTAAAGCGCATACTAATTATATCGCACTTCTCATTACTTCAAGCCTAACACCCTGCTCTCAAATTAACCAAATCAATGGCTGTGCCAGTCCCTACGCTACCCCACTGTGGCCTCTCAAACCCGGAACAACTTATTTTAATCCCGACGGCATTACCCCATTCAATACTGTCACACCCAACGCGATCTTTCCTGACACAAGCCCCCAAGGTTCGCTTTACCCTGATCTTACTTACCCTGATGGTACCACACCTTTAGCTAACACCTCGTTTTGGTTCGGTCCTCAGAGTATTTATCTCACGGGAACTCCAAACCCCAGTGCGATCATGGGTTGGGCGTATGACAATCTAGCTAATTCTTCGCAGTATCCAGCAAACTTTGCTCTCTGCAGCAATCAGGGCGAATGGACTAGCCAATCCAGCTCAGTCTTCGGTGCCTATGGCCAGACTGCCAATCCTTTCCACTGTGCTCAAAACCCATGCGGAACCTCCAATGCCTGGCAGAATTATTACTCTGACGACCAGGGTGGGGCAGAATCTGACACGTTCAGCGCAGCTAATTACAACTCTTGTAACACCTATATGAATATCCTCTGTGTTTCTTCACCATAGGAAATATTCAAGTCGGTTATATACGCTATGTGCCGGTTGGAACTAAGAGGCGGTCTACAGAACCATGCATGAAGCATTCTTCTTTGACCGTTTTTTGACATGTTGCAGGCAAATGAAAGATTGTTGTTTTTGCTCGACATAAGCTTTCCAGCTCCGCGACCACCCGCCATCAATGGTTGCTCCAATCATGTCCACGGCACCGCGATCCCAACCACCCCAAACCGCATGATTAAAACCCAATCCAGAAGATGAGGAAAGATCCCGAGGATAAAAGAATGAACTGTCCTTTAATTTAAGATTACGTTCTAATGATTGGCGGGCCGCATAACCAAGCCCCTGACAAAATGCCTGAGCCAAATTTGCAGGCAAATATCTTTCTATGTAACCAATAACTTGGCGCAAAAATAATAAATTTTTCGGATTATTCAAGTGACCGCCAAATAAATCATATTGTTCACCAATATACTTTTCTAACGCTTTGACCAAGAGTTGCGTATTAAAATGTTTCCCTTTTTTAATCACCGTTTGCGGTTTTAAATAATCCCTGAATGCTTGTAACGCTTTTGCACATTCACCCGACACCGTAAGTATATATTCATCCCAACCATCCTGATCTTGTTCACCTGTTAGCGTAGCTTTGATTTCTTTCGCATCCGCATGTAGTATTGTATTAGCTAGCGTTTCTAATGCTTTGATATCAGGATCTGCAACCTCCTTTCGCTTGATGATTTCTGCTCGTTTTTTTTTATCTGCTTCATAATATTCTGGGAATTCTTTTTCAGGAAATTGTTCTTTGAATTGTTTGCTGATTTCTTCATTGGCACGCTTTTCATCATCGCTTAAGGCTTTAATAAAATAATCACGTATCATATCTGCCATCCCTTCATCTGGATGCGCTGCTCGGCTTACATCGTCTGCGCCTAAGGCAATTTGATAAGCTGTGCCTTTAATGGTTCGACCAGAGTAATCAGTGATCTGACCTGAATATAAAACTAAGGATGGATTTTTATCTAACATGACTTTCGCTTCTTCTAAGTCACCATGCACAACATTTATTAAAAATGCCGTGACTGGTAAATCTATTTGATTGAAGAAAATAAATTTATTATGGCTCGTCGGTGTAAAAGGATATTCTTTTGTTTCACTGACTATATCACCATCCAAATATCCGAGTGTAATTCCACGGATTTCAGGAGGTACGGTATGTTGGTCTGACTTGTTTGTGTGCGCAGGCATGTTTGCATGCCATTGCGGGACAGGCGTGATGCGCGTTCCGCGAATGCTTGTGTTAGGTTTTTCATCGGGCAGTTGTGAAAACATGGGTAAAATCCTTATTTTGTTGTGTTAAATTATTCCATGATTGCGCATGAAGTGTACCAGAAACAACAATGATTATCCATTGTAACTGTTTTGCGGTCTGCTCCTATACAAATAAAGTATCAGCTCAACCCCCAAGATACTCGCACACATTGCAAAATAACTTCGCCGATAGAAAGAGAAAGGGGTCACGTCTTATCATGTAACAAGTTAATTATCAATTGATGTGATAAAGTTGTTACATGATAAGACGTGACCCCATTCATAATTAAATTAAGAAGCGCCTGGAGACGAAGTTTTGACATTCCATCCGAAATAGTTATAAATATGAAATCGCATAATCCCAACATATTCATGCATAATAAAATCAGAAATAGCAAAATTATATCCAATCGGAATAACTAAAATAATAGGTGCGATATAATCTGCAACAGCAGGTATAGGATTAATTCCAAAGTGTGAAAAATACATTAAGGCACGTTTCATATGTAGTGCGGATGTTACAAGAAATATCTTATCAAACGACTTAGACTTTAAAATGGCACTCGTAAATTCAGCATTTTTGTAAGTGTTCATACTGTATTGTTCTAATATAACATCAGAATTTTTTACGCCAAGATCAAGTAATTCTTGTTGGTAGATGATTGCTTCAGGTTTTCCAGTTTTGCTTGCATCTCCACCGCTTATAATAATATTACATTCATTACCTGTTTTTTTGCATGATAAATATAGCTTTGCAGTTTCATTTATCCTTGAATACGCTAAAACGGTGGGTTTTAAAATATTTATTTTAGGCAGCATAACTGAGCCTGCCCCCAAGATAACGATTGCATTCCTTTTTGCCCAATGAGGTTGTATAAGCACTGCATTTGCTGATTCAAGATGGCTTAGTGTTAATGAAGGAAAAATACCACAACCGATTCCTAAGAAAGATATAATAGTCACTAACAAAGACACACAACATGTCTTTTTATAGTTACAGATTGCCAAACAGAACGTTATTATAAGTAAAATAAATATTAATAATGTTGTCATTGCGCATACCACTCAATTGTAAGTTCATATATGTTATTATTTACTATAGGAGTATAACATAACTCTATATTTAATATAAGTTTTTTAATTCGATTATCATGGTTCTCTACACTAGCATTGCTAGGTGCAATATTCATGAGTGTTTTACATCAAGCAAACAAATGTTAGAATACGAAGTGCTGCCGCGAAACTAAAGAAATCTTGATTAGAGGTGTCATGCCAGCTTTTATCATGTTGCTTTATGCTGGCATTCAGCAAGGCCTAACTGGATGCCAGCTTAAAGCATGCTGGCATGACATGTATGTCATGCATGTCATGCATGTCATAGTAATGTTATAATTTCGCGACACATACAAACTAATGTTCGGAGGAATTTCTTAAATGTGCAATGGATATGCCGGAGTGACTACTCGATTTCTTCGTCAGGACGAAAGACTCATTCTATCAGAAGAAAATGAAATGCCACTTGTGATTGAGGCAAAAGACTCTACAAATGTCTCATTTTTACAATCATTTCTCGCTTCTCATTCCTCTGACCTCATTAATGATATATCAAATTATGGTGCTATCCTATTAAGGGGATTTGATGTTAGTTCTGACGAAGATTTTGAAAAAACAATATTAAGTGTTCAAGGATTTCAAGGGATTAGCGAAGCGTTCATGTCCGAGCAAGGTCGAATTCATGTAGGCAATTTAAAATATGTTTTACATACGAATGCTGTATATAAAACAGGTGGGACCTTATATCTTGGCGGATTTCACAGTGAAAATTATTATACGCCTGATGTCCCTACTTATATTTGTTTTTGTTGTCTTAAACCCTCGGTTCGAGGCGGTGAAACAGGCTTGGTCAATATGGAAAAAGTTTTCCCTTTATTAGATGATGATCTCAAGAAAAGATTGGAAAAAAACACTTTTTTTGTATCCAAATGGTTGATGACAGAAGTTGCTGAACGATATCAATTATCTACCGCAGCCGTGGAGAAAATATGTGAACAATTTGATCTTCCGGTAATTGGCAATGGCAATAAAAAATTTATACTAATGTACAAACCGAGCATTTTTGAGCATCCACTCACAAAAAAGAAAGCTTTAGCGATTAATTTATTTGAAATACCCAATCTTAATGAAGAAATGAGGAAATGTTTTAACCATGATTATAAAGGCAACGCATGGTTTTGGCATCGATTTGTTTGGAAATTACCAAAATTTATCTTTAGTATATTAGAATTTATTTATGTTGTTTTTGCATCCATTTTATATTCGCCCATTGAGTCCGTTAAAATTATACGATCAAAATTTTATTTTCATAAGGCGTGGAATAAAAAACATAACCTGCCTAAATTTAATAATGTAAAAGTAGGTACTTGTTTCAATGATAACGATGTTAAAAATCTCGCTAAATTGATAAGAAATTACTATTCATCCTGCTTATGGAAAAAAGGTGATATATTATTAATTGATAACAGAAAAGTCATGCATGCAGGAATGCCCGGTTCAGGTCAAAGGCTTATAAGAGCCATGATTTGTAATCCTATTGAGATGAAGTACTCATTCGCGAAACCAGGTCATCTGGATTGTAAAAACCGAACAACAGAAACTATCGGTTTTTATATGAATTCTGGTATATTCGATGCTGAAGTATATGAGGGTTGATGCAGATTTTCACTTGTGTTACTAATGATTTTAATTATTTCATTACCGATCTGTTCACGAAATGATACTCTTAGATTGCCTGAAATAACTAGATATGCGTTGTCATGATTCCTAAAAAGACATATATCCAGGATATTATCAATATTTAATAAATCAAGCCCATGGCTCTTGTTTTTGATAAGTTCTAGCCCAAATAAGGTTTCATCCAGTTTTGGCGAGAAAAAACGATGAAGTAAATTGATATTCACTACAAAATGCTGTTTTGTTCTAAGTGAACTTAATCGCAAGTACATCATGAATAGCGTTGGGTTAATTTTTGATTTACGAAATAATCTACAATAGATAACAGAAATCATATAATCTAATAACTTCCTAATATATTTTTTACGATAATTCTTGTTAAGACATGCCAATTTGATCATTCCTGAGCACCCTTGATGAGGTTCAGTATCTATTCTGGATTGTTGTATGGTTTTGGCAAGTTCGATTAAATTCTGTTTTGATTTGAGATCTACTTTTATGGGATCTAGTCTCAGAAAACAGCCTATGATATTATCATGAATTGTATTATTTCTGACAGACCGGGTGAGATTGATAAATACTTTATCTTTACTGTGCTCTGCTAGTTTATTTAAGGTAAGGCTGACCGATGCACAAAAAATATCAGAAAAACTGACTGAGGCATTTGCACCAATTTGTCGCATATTTTTCACTTGTTCAAGAGGAAAATGAAGGTATGTTGAATAGGGAATATTTTCCATAGCATGAATGACCTCTGTCTCCGGAAGGGTGAGCAGTGATGCATTATGCAAATAATTTTCCCAAAATTGTATATCTTCTTTCAAATGTTGATTTAAATGATTTTTCTCATATAAAACATAATCTTTGTATTGAATACAATCAATTAAAGACGGCAATTGAGAACCGTTTTGATAATGAATATAGGCGGTTGATAACTCAGAGAATAATACGTCTAAAGAAGCATCATCAAAAACGATGTGCGGTACGCATATCTGTAATTCTGATATCTCATTTTTAAGGTGGAATAATTTTACCACAATCAATGGTGTATTCTTCAGCCAAGTTTTATGCCGCATTAATTCATGCATGGATGCTGTTAATTTGGATTCTGTTTCAGTTTCCGCATGAGTTGTTAAATCTTCTTCAATTACTTGGAAAGTGATGTTTTTCTTCGGATATTGAGCAGGAAAGTATTTTGCTATTTTATAGGTTAGTACTTCATGTTTTTTAAAAATCCATTTTAATGCAAAAGTAAGTGTTGTGATATCTAATTTTCCTGATAGACGTCTTCTGTCTATGATGTTAATTTTTTTTGTTTTTTTATCAAAAAAATGTGATATCCAGAACATAAATTGAAAATCGCTAAGAGGAATAATATCCTTATCACTAAGGAGGTCAATCGTTGGATATTTCTTATCTGTCTTACTTACAGATTCAATGATTAATGTCAGTTCCCTAATAGTTGGCGCTTTATATAAATCTTCTAACCGGATTCTTTTCCCCAATGATTTTTCAATTTCTACAATAATCCTTGCGGCAAGTAATGAGTGACCACCTAATTCAAAAAAATGACTATCGATGTCAATTGTTTGCGGATAAAATTCTTTTTTCCAAATTTCTATTAATTTACTTTCTAATGGGGTTCGAGGTGCAGTATGCTCTTCTTCATAATCAAGTTGTAGCAGTGCCTTTTTATCCAATTTACCATTTGCAGTCAACGGGAATGCTTTTACCATCACCAATGGTGCTGGAACCATGTAATCAGGGAGTGTTTGCTGTAGATATTGACGTAATTCATTACTCATCGGGCTATTTTTTTCATCATAGGGAATATAATAGCCGACTAGTTGTTTTTCACCTGATATATTTTCCCGAACGATGACGATGGCTTCTCTTATTAGAGCATGCATTGCTAGACAAGCTTGTATCTCGCCCAGTTCTATTCTATATCCACGTATTTTTACTTGGTCATCTATTCTTTGTATAAGTTCGATATTTCCATCGGGTAAATAACGACACAAATCGCCGGTTCTGTATAATCTTTTATCCGTTATGGGATCAAAAATAAATTGTCTAGCCGTTAATGCCTCTTGATTTAAATAGCCACGGGCCAAACATATTCCACCTATATGCAACTCATCTATTTCGCCCAACGATTTTATAGGATGTTCATCATAAAGCATGCACTCAATATGAAAACCTGGTTTACCGATAGGAACAATTCTTCCTAATGTGGATACATTTTCGCTTGTGACTTTATATACAGTGACTGCTACGGTTGTTTCAGTAGGACCATATTCATTATATAAAACATGCCTGGGATACATTTCAAGCCAAGCCATACAATCCTTTGTGTGCAGAATTTCACCGCCCAAAATGATGGCTTGTAAATCATGTAATTCTATCGCATGATTTTTTGCTTCCTGTATCAGGACCTTAAAATAACTCGGGGTCAGTTTAATAATATTAATTTTATTTTCATGTAAATAGGTAAGGTATTGATAGATATTTTTTTTCACTTCTTCAGGACATATTATAATTTGTAACCCAAAAACAAGCGCAGTAATAGTGGTTGTCACTGCCATATCAAAAATAATGCTAGATGAGAAATCGATACGATCTTCTGGAGAAGGGGCACAATACTGCCAGAACCATTTCTGATAGTTAAGTACGCTTTTATGCTCAATTAAAACTCCCTTTGGTTTTCCTGTTGAACCAGAGGTATAAATTACATAAGCCAGATTTTCAGGCTGCACAGAACAAGGGGGATTATGCAGTGGTCCTGAACAGATTTCTTTCCAATCCTGATCTATCAATATAATATGGCCAAGATAATCTGCAAATTTATCTTTTGATTTTGATTGTGTGATCAGAATAGGCGCTTCTGTGTCTTTTAATATATATTGCAAGTGATTTTTCGGGTGCTCTGCATCTAACGGCGCATAGGCATAACCCGCTTTTAAAATAGCGAGCAACCCGATCATTAACTGCATCGATCGGTCTATAGCAATCGCAATGACTGTTTCTTGTTTTAGTCCAAATTTTTGCAGATAATGTGCAAGCTGGTTCGCTTTTTGATTGAGTTCTCGATAACTATACGAACAATCCTTGTCTATGATCGCTGTATGGTTAGGTGTATTTTTAGCATGGATTTCGATTAATTGATGGATAGTTGTATTATCCATACATGAAGATTTCAAATCATGAAAATCATTTTTCATGATGGCTATCACATATTGAAATTTAAATCATTTCGATTGCTTCGAATGGTATCATTCAACATGACAGTCCTTGTCCTTATAATAAATATAAGCTTACATCATATACAAATCTCTGCCTTAGCGCAACCTATTAATCACATTGGCTAAGGGGAAAAAGATCGATTCCTTCGATCAAGCTCACTTATTTCGCTATAGGAATCGTTATGGCTGTAGGTACGAATTGGCTTTGTCGCAGGAAAAAGCCCCCATTCTTTATGCGAATGATGATGCTTTGGTGATTTGCGGGGTAACAATATAGGTTCTGATTTGGCGGTTTTTTGGAGTATATGCTTATGCTCATGGGATCCTAGCATTTTTGTAATTGATTTAAGAGGTTTTTCCTGAATATCCTGTACTTCAGAAATTTTATCATCAAGTCTGCTAAAGCGATAAATATTGCCCAAAACAATGGCTGTCTCAATGACCATTAAAGCAATCCCGATAGCAGGATTTAGAGCGAAACCTAAGCAAAGTAGCAATCCGCCTGCAATTAAAGTCACGGTTGTATTATAGGTTAAACTTATTATCAAACTTTGCCATATAGTGCGGCTTGTTCTCTTACCAATATCCATGCATCTCACCACTGACATTAACGATTCATTTTTAATAACAATTCCTGCTGAATCTTCGGCAAATTTAGTATGCGCATCGGATTGAATTAGTGTTCCTACATTAGCCTTGGACAAAGCAAATGAATCATTTGTCCCATTACCAATCATCATGACATTACGGGTTTGTTTGAGAAATTCAATATATGCTGGTTTTTCTGAGGGTGAACTACCTGCACAAATATTTTTATCTGGATTTTTAGCATCATAAATATTCAACATTTTAGCATAATGGATAGCTACATTTTTATTAGCACCTGTACAAATATGAATTTCCTTGCCTAAGGCTTTTAATGCTTTTATGGTTTGAACAGCATCACTACGTAGGGGATCGGCAACGGCCATTCGTCCGATAACTTCTTTATCGCGAACAAGGAAGATAGAATCGCCCATAGGATATCTATATGCAGGATTTATTCTGACACCATGACTATCCAACATATTTTCATTACCAATCATATACTCTTGACCATCAATTGTCGCTTTTATACCTGAGACAAATGTTTTTTTATTGCTGACTTTAAGATCAGGTAAATGTGAAAAATCATTATTTGATGCATATCTAACAATGGCTTTTCCAGTAGAATGAATGGCATCTTTTTCTAATAAGGTAATGTATTGAAAGAAATTTTCTTTTGTTATTTTTTTATCAAATATCTCATAGTCTGTTAGCTCTGGTTTA
>Ga0207036_10099_pt2 | contig 15356 bp, 14 predicted proteins | sample Alteio_BWMinCont_78_FD_153284 | JGI IMG/M metagenome (GOLD analysis project Ga0207036, IMG submission 153284) | Enriched cells from forest soil in Barre Woods Harvard Forest LTER site, Petersham, Massachusetts, United States -... | ecosystem: Environmental > Terrestrial > Soil > Temperate forest >... | reverse complement strand
CTGCGTTTGGTCGTAGTCCCGCAGCGATTTGAGGTCCCGCGCCAGCCCGGCATATCGAGTAGTGCCCGGCGGCCGCACCAGGTTCCGCTCCGCCCTCACACAGGCGCAGGGCGCCGTCAAGAGCAGCAAACATGCGCACAGCCATGTTCTGTAAGCCATATCGTTACCCTCCCGTCGGAATTGCAAGTCCGTCGAACAGAGGTGATTCTTCCCTGATGTCGCCCTGTTGTATTCCTATACGGCGCGATCGTCGAACGCGTTAGCGAGGACAAAATCTGTCTTGCCCTCGGCAACAAAGCGGATGCGTAATTGCTTCCCGTTAGATACCGATCAATTGCCGAGGTAAACAACTCCGACGGAGAGGTCGTCGTGGTGCTGCCAGCGGCGGGCCGCGCAAAGCTTTTGGAAAGCGCGCACGTGCCGGAAGACGAAATCGCCCTTGGTCGATTTGAAGGCGAGAAGCTGCGAGACGACTTCAGCCATGGGGACGGCGCGAGCCGAGCGGCGAGACTGCGCGTCGGCGGCTTCGGTGAAGGAGTGGACGCCGTCGGAGAAAACGGCTACGCAATAGTAATCCTCGCGGGTTCCATAGTGGAACTCAATCACGTTGTCCGAGATATCTACCTTAACCTCGGCCTCGATATCCGGGATGATCTGCCGCGTCACTTCTTTATGGTTGTTCGTTTGTTTGTCGAACTGGAGGCGCCGGTTGGCGTCGAGCATGTAACTGACATACTGGGGAAATCCCTCGACAAATTCCACGGAGTATATCTCCACGTTACCGTCGTTGCGGACCATGGCGACGACTCCGTCGCCGTAGCAGCTTGCCACGAAGTGCCGGCCGGTTGCCTTGATGGTCAGCATCGTTGCGTCCAGGCAGTGCGGATCGAGCCGGAGAAATTTGCTGCTGAGTGCCGCGAAATGGGCGGATTGCTCGTGGAAGCGTTGGAGGCTCGCGATCGGAGCGGGGCGGACCTCGATAAGATACATAAACGTTTCAGCCGCCTTAACGAGAAAACGCGCGCCGATATCCGTGTTCGGCGACGACGAGCAGCCGTCGGCGACGATCACGTAGCTATAGTCGGGATCGGTGTGCGCGACGGCGTAGTCCTGGCAGACCTTATGGTCGGATCCCATGAAGAAGGCGCAATCGGTATTCATGCGGTCGTTCGCTCCGCGGAAACGGATTTAACGATGGCAGCGCCGGTTCGCTCCGGACTGGAGTAATACCGGATTAATCTCGTCGCCCAAGGTGTGAGGCGTCTTTGCCTGTCAATTATCCTGGTCATGAATCATCCTCGCTGGGCCTGTCCGACCGGCCGTGCGATCTCGCCAAGTTGTTCTCACGCATACATATTCATAATTATAGTAACACACGACGGCGCGGCTTGTCAAAGCAAATTTGATAACCACGCAATTTTAACCTACCGCATTGCGGCGGTCTTGCGACAGCTTCGCTTGCCAAAAGCCGATCAGGAGAGACGGCGGTATCGGCCCGAGGACGGTCGCTCCCACCACATCGATCGGCAAATGGTAATGGCATACGACCAGGCTAAATCCCATAAGACCAGCGACTGGGACGGCCGGCACAAGCCAGCGTCGGTCGCGCCATATCAGGCATGTCAGAGTGGCCGTCGCAAATGTTTGATGGCCGCTTGGAAACGTAGGATCGCCAGGCAAAACGACGTGCTGCTTGCCGGACTCGGCAAGCACTGCGGCGACGGCGATCGACACGGCGCTCAGAACAATGAAGGCGAGTCCATGGTCCTTGCGTTTGAGCAGAATGGCGGCCAGAAGCAAGGCGCACAGAATCGGGTTCATCCATTGTGTAATTATTTCGCATACATGGGTCATGGTATTGCAAATAAAGCAGGATTCCGGCGCAGCTATGGACAATGGATAGTGGGCAATGGCAAATGGATAATGGAAAACCTGACCACTAACCACCAACCACTGACCACGACTAAAGCCACCGGTCACTATTACGATGAGCGATACAACTTCCAAGCCACTCGGCGAGAGCGACTCTCGCCTCAGCAGCAACGGGCATACCAACGGCAATCAGGATGCCGCCGTCCGCGCGCGTTTGGCCGCCGGTCCCACCGGCAAGGGACGTCGTCGGCGTACGCCTGCGGGCAAACAGGCCCTTGCGCCGCCGGACGTTCCGCGGCGCGGCGTTGCGGCGACTACAAACGGGGCCGCGCTGACCCTCGATGACCCGGCATTATACCTCAATCGGGAACTCTCCTGGCTCGCGTTCAACGAACGCGTAATCGCGGAAGCGCGCGATCTGCAAAACCCGCTGCTGGAGCGGATCAAGTTTCTCGCGATCGGTCATTCCAACCTCGACGAGTACTATATGGTCCGCGTATCGGGACTTCAGCAGCATGCGGCCGCCGGCTTGTCCGAAATGTCGGCCGACGGCTTAACGCCAAGCGAACAGCTTACGTCACTGCGTGCGCGCGTAGGTCCGATGCTGCAGGAAGCGAGCGACTATTTCCATGGAAACCTTCAACCCGAGCTTGCTAAGACCGGGATCTATGTCGTGGACTACGCCAGTCTTAGCAAGGAGCAGCAGAAGGCTTTGCAGGCCTATTTCAACGAAGAGATATTTCCGGTTCTCACTCCGCTCGCGCTGGGGCCCGGCCATCCGTTTCCTCATATCTCCAATCTGAGCCTCAACCTCGCCGTGGTCGTGCGCGATCCCAAGGTCGGCGAGCGATTCGCGCGAATGAAAGTGCCTGGCGTGCTGCCCAGGTTCGTGCCGTGCCCACCGGAGAACGTGGGGTCGTGGGCTCCCCGCGCGGATTCGATCGATCCGCTCGCGCCGTCCTCAGGTGCGGCCGGAACCCCGACTGGCGATGTCTCAGGCGCGCTCATGCCGGAGCGCACGCGCGCCGCGGTCCCCCATGGACCCCCCTCCGGGGCGGAGTGCTACGTGTGGCTCGAACAAGTGATTGCCGCCAATCTCCAGGTTCTCTTTCCCGGACTGCAGGTCGTCGAAAGCCATCCGTTCCGCGTGACGCGCGACGCCGACATCGAGCTTCAAGAGGACGAGGCCGCGGACCTGCTCAGTACGGTGGAGCAAGGGCTGCAGCGCCGCCACTTTGGCGACGTCTGCCGGCTAGAGATCAATACGAGCATGCCCGAGCGGCTCCGAAACCTGCTGATCGATCATTTACTGATGGACGAGCAGGATGTTTACGCCATCGAGGGGCCGCTTGGATTGTCCGACTTGATGCACTTGTACAAGATAGAACGGCCGGACCTGAAATATCCCATCTTTGCGCCATCGGTGCCCGCAAGCCTAGCCGACAAGTCCGCCGGCCTTGTCGATTTGATTGCGACCCAGGACTTGATACTGCACCACCCCTACGATTCGTTCAGTCCGATTATCGACTTCATTGAGACAGGCTCCCGCGATGCCGATGTGCTGGCGATCAAGCAGACTCTGTATCGGGTCGGCAGCAACTCGCCGATCGTCAAGCTCCTCGCCGACGCCCGCGACGACGATACCCAGGTCGCCGTGCTCGTTGAGCTGAAGGCGCGGTTCGACGAAGAGAACAACATCGAGTGGGCGCGCGCCCTGGAAGACGCCGGCGTGCACGTCGTCTATGGTCTGGTGGGTCTGAAGACGCACTGCAAGGTCGCGCTGCTGGTTCGCAAGGAGCGCGACGGCAAATTGCGCCGGTACGTGCATCTAGGAACCGGCAATTACAATCCCATCACCGCGCGCATGTACACGGACATCTCGTTATTTACGGCGCGTCCCGATATCGCCGCGGATGTTTCTGAGCTTTTCAACTTGCTCACCGGCTACTCGAACCAGCGAAAGTACCGCAAGCTGCTTGTCGCGCCGGTCAACATGCGCCGGCGGCTGATCGAGATGATCGAGCGGGAGGCAGCTCACGCGAGGCGCGGGCGCGCGGCCCGGCTCATCCTCAAGACCAATACGCTCTCCGACGAGCTTGTGATTCGCGCGCTTTACGCCGCGGCGCGGGACGGCGTAAAGATCGATTTGATCGTGCGTGGTGTTTGCTGTTTGCGGCCCGGCGTGGCCGGTGTCTCGGAGAATATACGCGTCATCTCGATCGTTGGGCGCTTTCTGGAGCACTCGCGCATCTACTACTTCCGCAACGCCGGCAATCCACAAATATACATGGGCAGCGCGGACCTGATGCGGCGCAACCTCGATCGGCGAGTCGAAGTGTTGTTCCCTATCGAAGATCCGTCGCTTAAGCTGATGGTGCGTAGAGAGGTGCTGGAGATCTATTTGAAAGATACCAAGGACGCAACGCAACTTCTATCGGACGGCAAATACGCCCGCGTGCTGCCGGCCGCCGGCGAGGAGCCGTTTAGCGCCCAGGAGTGGCTTCTCCGTCAACATGCCGGCTCGGTCTAGTAGATGGAAAATAGATTGTAGATAGTAGACCCCATGAAGCTGCGCTCACCCGAATGGATGAAAATGGGATAGACCCCTCCCCATCCCTCCCCGCAAGCGGAGAGGGAGTCTGCCTCCCCCCGCTTGCGGGGGGATTGAGGGGGGTCAGATCCTATTTTCTATTTTCTGTTTTCTATTTTCCAGTAGATATAACGTTGCAAGGTTTCGCAAACACGGGGTACAGTATGGCTGGAGGCGAACAGTAATGGCTTCAAAGCGTGAGACCAAGCGGACGCGCCCGGTCATCGATGTGCCTGCGCAACGCTCCCGAGAGGTACGAGAAGCCGCGCGTCGGACGCTGGCAGTCCGAAGCGCCGTTCCGATCGACGAGACGTCTCCATCCCAATGGAACACGGAGGAGGAGGGCTTCGCGGGCGCGCTCCGGATATTCTTCCTCTCGCACACGTTCGACCCATTGACGGGCGAGGTGCATACGCTCCATTAGGAGAGAGCATATAGGGTGTAGAAAATAGAGTTTAGGCCAGGGATCCGTTGGCACTGAACTTGACTGCGAACGGACACACCTGTCATAATCCGCATATGAAGAAGAAGCGTCAGCGCGCGTGGTCGCTCGGGCCCGCCGTGATCCTCTCGCTGCTCGTTGCCTTTGGTGTCGGTATAGCGACGGCCGCAATCTTGTTTTATTGCTTTCCATTCAAGGCCGTGCACCTGTTTTATGAGCTCAATATCGGAGATCCGCATCCGGAACTGTCTTCGACACCTCTCTACCAGTCCCTGCGCGACCAAGTCAATTCTCTTGAGCTATGGCTTGTCGAGCCGCTCTGCATGCTGTCGCTTGGACTGACGCTCGCCTGCCTAATCGGCGACGAGTATGGCGCTAAAACCCTTTACGGTTGGGCCGTGGGCACAAGCGCGTTTTTCTACCTGCTGAACCTGGCATTTTTGGTGGGAATTAAGCTCATCCCTCAACAGTTCCATGTAAAATCCTGGGACTTTCCACCGCAATGGATTGCCGCGGAGGTTTTCGCGCTCATCTTCTGGCTCGGTGTGTCCGTCATCGGCGTGGAAGTCGGCCGCCGCATCCGCGGTCTTGCCTTGTCACTGAAGCCTGCTCAGCGCTAGTGGGTCATTTTCTTTGCTTGTTGCCATTACGCAGCCACCTATCCTTAGCCCCGAAGGGGGTTTTGTCCGCATAGCCACACCGTTCAGGGTGTGGTGCTGCGCGGTGGCCACGGGAGAGCTACTAAAAGCCAATCTCCAAAGAGAATGACCTGTTAGCTGCTAACGATCCGGCGACACAATCAGCACAGCCCCAAGGTTGCGGACGGCCGTCGCCTCGACGGTCGGCGGAGACGTGCCGATGTGACGCACGGTCCCTGTGATGGCGACGACGTCGCCTGGGATGGTGGGAATTGTCAAATTGGGCGCATACACGCGCAAGGACGGCTTGCCGAATCCATCCGCCACGAAAAAGTAGCTTCCGAGTCGATCCGACCCGACCGTCACAACCGCGCCCACATAAGTCACCGACGCGCCATCGGCCAAATTTCCCGTTCCCGCGACAGGCACATGGTCAACGAGCGGCGCAACTTGAGTCACCTGCCCGGCGACAACGACGATGCCACTAGTTGAAGGTTGGGACTGGAGAGGCTTGGTGGTGAGATCGTACACGCCAGGCGTAACATTGGCAAAGCCGAAGAATCCGTTTCCATCTGCGGTCGTTCGTGTCACCGAGTGGTCTGCGTGCGACGTGAGTGCAACCATCGCGCCATCCACGGGCGTGAGGTCCGGCGCGAGCGCATACCCGTCGACGTATCCCATGGACGGCCTGTCCTTCCATGGCATGGACGGCGCTGGGACGTCGGCGCCGAATACGTCCGGAGTGGCGAGCGCCTGGTAGAAATCATTGTCGTACTGCCGTTCCGCATGTGCGACCGTGTCAGTTCCCGCGTACGAGAAGATGACGGCCCCGGCTGCCCGGTTCCCCGCCTCGGTCGGCGCGCGCGTGTCCGTGATCTGGCGGATACTGCCGTCGATGCCGTTCTCCCACGCGCCGATTCCCATCGTTGCAAGCCTTCCGAACTGATGGTCCTTGACGAATGCGGCCCAGTGCGCCCAGAAGTCCGGATGGCGTTCCATGTTAACATATGTCATCGGACAGTTCAGATCGAGGATTCCTTCGGCCATCCAGCCGCGCCAATCCGCAAACACGGAGTCGTAGGCGGCGCTGTTTTTGAAATACGCCGCATCGTCCACCGGCCCGTCGCCCCAGCAGATGGTTGCCGCGCTCACGATGATCTTTGGCCGGAGCGCGATCGCGCTGAGATAGACACGACGCACCAGCGCCGTCACCTGGTCTCGCCGCCATTCCTTCCACGCAGGATCGTCGTAGGACGGAGGAGTTGAAAGTGAAGGGGCTAGAGCTTTCTCATATCTGGAAACCGCCACCGGACTATAGCCCCAATGCCCGACAGTCTTACCATCGCCGCCGTAACGGATGAAGTCCAGATGGACGCCGTCGACCGGGTAGTGGCGCACGACGTCGAGCACGACGCGGTAGGTCCAGTCGGCTGCGTCCGGTATGCCGGGATCGATCTTGGTCGATTCGCCGTCGAACGTCGCGCCGGTGTCCGAGATGCTGTACCACTCGGGATGGAGTGCGGCGACACCGCGCGGGTTACGGCTGCCGCCGACGGCGCATGTGTTGATCCACGCGTGGACTTGGATGTACGGCATCCCCGACATATGCGCCTCGCGACAGAGATAATCGAGTGCGTCGAAATGCTCGGGATCGTCGTTCGCCCAGGGCTCATAATGGGACGCGTAGTAGGCATCGCCGCGTTTGCGCATCTGAACGAAGATGGCGTTGCAGTGTGCCGCTCGCACGCGATCGAGCAACGTATCGCATTGCGCGGGCGTGATAAAGCCGTCGTTAAAACCGTCGACCCAAAAAGCGCGGTATTCCGGCGCAGAAGAGGACGGCTGAGCGGTAGGGGCGGGCAGTGTATCGGCGTGCAGCGCCGGGCCAAGACACGTCATGGCAAAAAGCGTGAATATTGCCGTTGGTCGTAGGCGTCCGAAGAATTGCGAGCCAGTCATCGTGTCAAGATATCCTAACGAAGCGTCTCAGACCACCGGTGTGCGTTGTTTGAGCCATTGCGTAAATCCCGTCCAGTGCCCTAGTCCGGAGAGCAACGAGATTGCCGGCACGTCAACTTCGGTTTGCGTCAGCCAGGAATGGCCGGCCTTGTGCGGGATCGATATGGCGTGGCCCGGCGGCTTGCGCGTCGTCAATGGGACCACCCGTGCGGTGCCGCCATGAATCGCCAGCACCAGCACCGGGCGGATTTTACCGCCGTCGTCTAGGCGCAGGCTCTCGCCCTCACACCACCAGATATCGCCGGGAAATGGTTCTACCGCGATGGTGTCTAATTCGGATTCCGTCGTGCGCTGCCGCATCTCGTTGTCCCTGTTCGCCATCACATGTCAAGCAACCGCAATAAGTCCATTCTTTTCCACGAGCGAGAGAAGCTTGAGCGAAGCACCGTGTGGGTGCTTTTCGCCACGCTCCCACTGACTAATGAGACCAGCGCTTACGTTCAGGTAACGGGCGAATACCGCCTGGCTTGCCCCCTCACGCTCACGCAACGCACGGATTTCTTCGGCAGTCAATGGGTGCACCGGCGTCAGACACGCTTCATCAAACTTGCGCATGGTATGCTTGTCCATCACGCCGGCCATGTGAAGCCCCTCGGCCGTTTCATGGATCGAGGCCATGACGCTGCTAAGATACTGCTTCTTCATCGTTCACCACCTCCATCAAGACTCCGTCGGCTATTGCAATGGCGATTGCTGCCGTGTCGTAGTTCAACACTTCCGTCGCGAGCAAACCTCGTGAATGACTTGTTTCTTAGTATTCGCAAGTAGCCTCATCGCATCGATTTATAATGCCGTGGATATAGTATAACACTTAGTGTTATAGTACGCAACCCTTACCGCGCTGTATATCACCGCCATCGACGGCGGCTCGCGGTCGTGAATATCATCGTCTTCCTGAAATGCCTTGACCAGGTGGCAAAATTGTTAGACGCGCACATTGCAGTGGCGTGCGGATTAACCTCCATACGGGTTCAATTCCCGCTCTCGGCACCAAGTTTCTCCTTAGTGCGCCAATCCTGTCCAGTCGGCGCGGCTGATCTCGGCCTCTGTGATTTGTGATATTAAATACATCCACCGATACCAAACGTTACGCGTCGCTGCCGCGGGTCCAAGTCCGGCCGGCCAATATCGAACGTTCTCAGACGCAGAAGCGAATGTTCGTTTAACGAACGAAACATGACATAATCTGATTCAGATGCAAGATCGCATAGTTATATAAGACATTATTGATCACATCAAATGATAGCTTGCAATAAGTTTACACGTCAAGGAGAAGGTCATGTATGGGCTCATAATCGCAATTCTAATTGTACTGTTTTTGGTCGTATTGGTCCTTCTAATGAAGCCCCGCGTCTTCTCCGCCACCATTGCGGCCGGACCATTTAAGACCGAACTCAACATCGTTGCAACCCGTCGGAGCAAGGATGGCGAATGTAGGATGCTCCGAGTCGGAAACAGCGGCGGTACCCTAACCAAGCGACGCAAAGCAGCTAGACGCCTTTGCAATGAGAGTGGCCGGGCCACTTTTGAAAGACGATACCGAGTTCTACAAGCAGTTCGTACAGAACGAGTCGTTTAAGCGATTCGTGACCGACATGGTCCTCGGTCTTACCAATGACCTTGGGAATGTGGATCGAACGGGCAGCACGCCCGGTGCGTAGGAGGCATCAGTGGAACACCATATCAGCGAATTGGACATGACCGCCGAATTACTCGCTAAGTACATGCCGCTGGAAGCCGACTTAATCGGCGACGAAATGGTCCGGGCATTACTCGAAGGAGCCAAGCCTGAACTACCGGAACACGGTGAAAGCTTTGACCTCACAACGGTATTCGTATCACTGGCAGCGACGACGTCGATTATCAACAACATAATTTCGGCGCTCGTAAATCTTCGATCTAAGCATCGAAATCCGTCGAAGGACGAAATAAAACAGGCAACTCGTGGAATCGATATGTCGTCGATTCCAGAAGCAGAACGCGAACGCCTCATCCAAGACGTCCTGGAGCGACTCGAATCGCGATCCGAAGTCGCACAGACGCTAGATACTCCTGGCAAGGACGACAAGGTCAGCGACGAAGCCTAAAGTTGCAATAGCAGCTACCGCGCAATGAGGGTCACCTGCAATGTCCTGTTTCAGCGCCGTGTTCTTTCTGGCTGTGTGTTTCGCCGAAAATATATGTAGTTTCTTAATGGGCGAGGGGCTCATAGTGTTCCAGGGTCTCGTATTAGCGAGGTGGCACACTTTAACAACATTTATCGCCTTGATAGGCGTAGGGGTTGCGTCAGCCAGCTACCGGAATACCGTGCAAGCCGTAGATAGGCTGGAGCTGTTTAGGCGCATCGACACGGACGTGCTCGAACGATATCCTGATAGCCGATTTGAACGGATCGACGTTGCCGAGTATTTCAACCCGGACGAACTTGTTGACCTGGAAGGGTCGCTATACCAGAAACCACTTTTTGGCTTCATGCTCAAGGCTATGCGGAATAAGATTCCCTCGTCTTTGGTCGCAATTCGTGTTCGTCCATCGGCCAAGCTATTTGCAGGAGGCCAGTCTTACAGGTCGTCGTGGTTTTCGCCGTCGTTTGCGTTTGTAGGCCCATTAGGCGTGGTGCTCACGAAATTTCTCATTCTGCACGAAGCCGGACATTCGAGCGTAAAGAGCGGCGCCATAGCGAACGAAGTTCTTGAGTTCCGACGCGTTTACTCCTGCCTGCTGATTTGGGCGGCATTCGCAGTCAATTGGACCCCGATTTCAGCGGCACTGTTCAGCCTCATGGTTCTGCAGGCCGTCGAGTATGCGTGGGTTAACGTACAGGATAAGCTGAGGCTGTCTGCTCTTCACAGCGAGATATCCGCGGACAAATTCGCCTCAAAGCGCCTTACGGAAAACGAACGGAAAGCGATGCTCGTTTATGTCGACAAGGGGCACTATCGCGACGATAAGCTTCACCCGGCCGATAACGAGATACGCCAATCTATGCTACGAGCCGACCTCACGTCCGGCGCTCGCGATGAAGAATCGTGGATCGGCTGGAACGTCGGCGGCTTAATGCAAAAGTTCATCGTCATGGCAGCGATTGCGCTCGGCTTCACCCATCCCACCACCATTCTGGCGGCCGTATTATCCTTCGTTGCGGCGTGCATACTTTTCATATTCAACCGTTCCGCGGTGTCAGCCGAGCGCCAGATCAGAATTGCCGTTTTTGATCGGCTCGGTCCAGCACCGACGCCATCCGCTCCGCAGGCATCTACCTGAGCCCGCCACGTGCCGAGCACGTTCTTGCGCGCCAGTCTCGGCACCGTCCTGCAGCTCAGACCTGGCGGCATACGGCAAATAGCGGATTTAGTTTGGCGGTCAGTCGGCCACCGCCGCACAGAGTCCTCTCAACCGCCAGCCCCGCCAGCGCCGTAACACGCCGTGACCGTGGCCTTGGCACGGGCTATCGCCAACACGAGCCGCCGAAATACGATCGTGCACCCGAGCGGAACGGCGCCTACTAACTATCCACTATCCATTATCCATTGTCGATTTCCTTTAAAGCTGCCATGAATTCCCGTATAATTGCTTGTGGGCCGCTGACCCGACGGGCGAGGCATCAGACACGCCGGACGCGATTTCGACATCGCACACATGTGGGAGCTATGGCAAACGCCATATTTGTCCGAATCCACCTCACCCGCGAATTTTCGTTGCTCAATGGCAAGATAAGCAAAGTATAGCGCATGCCATACATACAGATGACATCATTTAAGATAATGGATAGATCACATATTACAGTGAAAACCCGAGCGTGTTTCGACCCCAACCGAATGTCACAGAATGTCGCGGATTTTCGCGAAATGTCGCGGATTTTCGTGCGTTTTCGCGTGTTTTCGCCGCAAATGGTCGCCGTTTCGCGCATTTGTCACGAGGCTGCGCGGCTTTGCACATAAAGTAGCGTCTGCACATAAAGTCGGGCGGCTGCACATAAAGTCGGCACGGACGCCCGCCTGCTTAATTCCTACGTCGGAGGTACGGCCATGCAGGAATTAAGCGTACCGCCGTCGAATGACACACTCAGGGAACTTCATGGGGGTGCCATTGATATGTCTGTTGGTATAGACTTTATCGGAGCGGTAGAAAGGGTAAAATTAAGAGGTCGCCATTCTCTATGGCCGCTTTTTGAGGCCGTCGTCAACTCGATGTACGCCATAAAAGAGACGCATCCATCCGGCGGTGGAAGCATTACGATCTGTGTTACGCGAGATAAGAGCCAACCGAATCTCGACATTGACCACGGCAGGGCGTCCCTCTATCCAATCAAAGGGTTTACTATTACAGACAACGGCGCAGGATTTACGAGCGCCCACTACAAGTCATTCGAACTTGTCTATACGCGAGAGAAACGATTACAGGGCGGCAAAGGAATCGGACGCTTGACATGGCTGAAGGCATTCGAGAGGACTCGGATTACAAGCGCGTTTAAAGAAGACGATAGCCACTATATCCGTCATTTCACATTCGCATTGCCCGAGGGCACATCGGAGCATGACTGCCGTCTGTCAGACGGGGCCGAACCGCTTGAAACGGAGATAACTTTAGATAACTACCTTGAACCTTATAAGTCCAACTGTCCGAAACAACTGGAAGTAATCGCCGACAGAATCGCGGCCCATTGTTTTCCCTTTTTCATGGATAGCGCATGCCCACAAGTTGTTCTTTACGATGGGGATAAACAAGAGTCAAGAGTGTCCGTCAATGGCAGGATCGGCCGTTTTGAGAGAGATCATTCCGAGTTTAATGTTCGTAATAAAGAGCAGTTCCGGCTCATAAATCTACGACTCGACTCAGGCAGTAAAGACAGGCAACTTATAAACTATTGCGCTCACAATCGAGTAGTAAAAACCAGGAATACTAAGAAACTAATCCCTGACGTAGCTGTGGGGCTTCAAACGCCAACCGGCGATAGCTTTACATATGCTGGATATGTATTCGGTGATTGGCTTGATAATTCAGCTAACGACGAGCGTACGGGTCTCATGGCTGAAGAAGACGAAGATGATGATGACGAACTAGATCTATTCGAAGAGGTTCATTGGAGGGAGGTCATAGCTGAATCTGTTAGGGCGGCGGAAAGGTTCCTCGCACCATTTACAGCAAAAGTAGCCGCAGCCAAATTCGACAGTATTCGCCAATTTGTGGAGAAAAAGGCGTACTGGTATAAATACCTTTTGAAATATCCAGAAGATTTGAAAGTTATCCCGCCTGGCGCATCTGAACAAGATATGGATGTTCACCTGCATCGACTCGATGCAGAAAGAGGTCAACGAAACCGAGAATGCGCTCAATCGATCATAAACTCGACAGCGGAGACCCTGCATGAACTCAAACAATCTGATTACGTAGCCAAAGTAATAGGCCAGATAAACGAGCGAGAACAATCAAAGCTTACTGAGCACGTGATCGAGCGCAGGTATATACTGGACTTGTTGAGCAAGTGCCTCAGACCTGGCGACGACGACAAATATGCTCCAGAAGCAGCAATACACAATCTCATATACCCGATGGGTGCAACGTCAGATTCCGCGCCGGTTACTCAAAACCTGTGGGTAATTGATGAACGACTGTCGTACCATTCGTATTTAGCATCGAATAGATCACTTCCCATGACGAGCGTCACCCAAAGCAACAGACGCCCAGACATATCAATATTATTTGACAATACGTTTTGCTTTGCAGAGTGCCTACAGCAGCGTTACCTTTCATACGTTCTCATTGAATTCAAAAAGCCTGAACGTGACGATTATTATTCTGACGATCCTATTAAGCAGGTTGTCAGGGAAATAGAAATCATTAGGGACAGTCAGAAGATGACCGACGACGGAATGCGTATTAATTATATCGACGGCACGCCCATATATTGCTATATTTACGCCACCCTGACGCCGACACTTCGAAAAGCCATAACTCGTCAAGGATTCTTCAAGCCTATGCCTGATAAAATGGGTTATGTCGGGTATCACAATTTTGATGCATGGATTGAGGTTATAGACTATTCGAAGCTTATCGGCGACGCGACCGCCCGAAGTCGCATCCTATTCGACAAGTTGGGCTTGACGGTCTACTAGTCGTCGCCTCGTACAGGGACGCCTTCCGTCCGCGCCAATTTACGCAGCGCCATCTCGATAACGGCTTGTTTGCTTATGCCTAAGTGCTGAGAGAGCCGTTCCCATAGTTCATCAGCGGTTTCGCTCAGTCGAATGCTTGTAGCGCGGGGACCGCGCTTTGTGGTTTCGGTATTCATGTTCAGATTATAACGCAAAATGAAGTATATGTCAAGGATTAAATAATCACAAATAACATTGTAATATAACGCATTATGCGGTATAATATATCTGTAGTCACCTAATTTAAGGAGCACAGATATGGAAATGGACCAGAGAGAACAGCGCGGTTTAATGATAGCGGCAACGACAAAGTTATTCCCGAATGGCGGCGGCGAATGGACCGTTCCTTCACAGACGAATGGAGGTCGATATTCGGTTTGCGTGAACGGCAATTGCGTTCATTGCACGTGCCCGGACTTTGAAGCCCGTGGCTTACCTTGCAAGCATATCTTCGCCGTACAGTTCACGGTCAAGCGCGAGACTTCCACGACGGTCGAGACGAACGCGCAAGGCGAGACGACCGTAACTAAGACCGAGACGGTAACGGAAACCGTCAAGGTCACCTACTCGCAGGATTGGCCCTCCTATAATGCCGCGCAGGTCAACGAAAAGCGGATGTTCCTTCCGATGCTTGCCGATCTTTGCAAGGACATACTGGAACCGGTTCAGTCCATGGGAAGGCCGCGCGTCACGCTTGCCGATCAGGTCTTCTACAGCGCGTTCAAGGTATATTCACTGGTAAGCAGCCGCCGGTTCATGTCCGATCTGCAAGACGCGCAGGATAAGGGCTATATCGCTCGAATGCCTCACTTCAACAGCGTTTTGAAGGCGCTGGAATCGGAAGCCGTGACGCCGATACTGCAAGCACTTATCACGCGGTCAAGCCTGCCGTTGAAGGCCATCGAAACCGACTTCTGTGTAGACAGTTCGGGCTTTGGCGCAAGCCGACATGAGAAGTGGTTTTCAGTCAAGCATCAGGGCATGGTAAGCAAGCGCGATTGGGTAAAGCTTCACGCGATGGCCGGAGTCAAAACCAACATCGTGACATCGGTCGAAGTCACTGGACGGGACGGCGCGGATGGTCCGCAGTTCGTCGGATTGGTCAATAAGACGGCGGCGAACTTCCCCATCCGCGAGGTATCCGCCGACAAAGCCTATAGCAGCCGTAAAAACCTGCAAGCGGTTCAGGAAGCGGGCGGAAAGGCGTTCATACCGTTCAAGAACAACGCAACGGGCGCAGGTAGTCCGCAAGCACCAAAAGGCGACAATGCTCTATGGACCGCGATGTTTCATTACTACAGCCTGAACCGATCGGAGTTCCTGACGCACTACCACAAGCGCAGCAATTCGGAATCAACGTTCAGTTCCATCAAGGCGAAGTTCGGCGACAGTGTACGCAGCAAGACCGATACCGCCATGGTGAACGAGGTTCTTTGCAAGGTGCTATGTCACAACATCGTGACGGTTATCGGTTCAATGTTCGAACTCGGAATTGAACCGATTTTTGCCTAGACGTAGAAAATGACTTTATGTGCAGAATCGCCACCTGCACATAAAGTCGAAGGAAACAGGCACTTTATGTGCAAAGCCAGGCTGCGCCGTCGCCACCCACCCTAAAGATTCCCCGCCCACTTGCCGAT
>Ga0207036_10119_pt1 | contig 15370 bp, 20 predicted proteins | sample Alteio_BWMinCont_78_FD_153284 | JGI IMG/M metagenome (GOLD analysis project Ga0207036, IMG submission 153284) | Enriched cells from forest soil in Barre Woods Harvard Forest LTER site, Petersham, Massachusetts, United States -... | ecosystem: Environmental > Terrestrial > Soil > Temperate forest >... | reverse complement strand
GGGGATTTTTTCCGGTCGAATTTGCGTGAGCCTTAGCGGTGGAGTGCATTAGTTCAACGCGACTCTTATGCATGTGCGGCGGGGAGAATCTCGATCAATTTGTAGTTTTTTGCGTTGCGTTTGAAGTCGAGTCGAATGCACGACTTGAATTACCACCACACCGACTTTATGAGTGTAACAAAAACCATTCACACGATTTGTTACACCATTTTGACCATTACCACGCCATGACCATGCCAAATGCGTTACAAACGATTTTACGCGGTTAATGATACCATGCCCATTTACGCGACGTACTCCATGCAAGCCGTTCTAAGGTTGTCTATTTGGGTACACCAAATTTCGCGCCAGCGAAATTTCCTCGATTTTCGATTTTCGTCCCCCATCCCCGTTCCCCCATCGCCCCGTGTGCAAAATTTGGCGAAAATCGAATAATCGACATCCGAAAATCGAGTAATACTGGTTCAAACCGAATACAGGCCAGAATTCAAGGTGCCAGTAAACTTCTAACCACGCCACAATCCAAAAATATTCTTAGCTGACCGGACTTTTGCACAGATCTTCAGCCTAGAATTACTTTTGTATTTCAAACGTAATACAAATATATCAATCTTAAAACATGGAGGATAAACATGAAAAACAATTTCGCAGACCTAATTGGGCCATTGAAAGAACTTTTGGCAATGAAAGAAGACCTTAAGCGAGTGATCAGAGACAAGAAGGCTCCGACTAGTATCACCTTGAAGGCAGATAGCTTTCATGGAAAAGTCGCTCCCGTTAGTTTTAGAACCTATCAAGGAGTTGCCGATGACTTTAGGGCATTTGCTGCTGGCGTAAGGGGGATTAAGAATCAAGATCTGGTTGCTCAAGCACTCGTCGAATTCATTGAGCGAAACCAACACCTATCTATCCCTCCGATTAGTTTAGTATTAGGAAAGGATCTTTGCGCAGCCGAGGAAAAAAGCCAGGGAGTTTCGAAAATGATTAAAGAAATCAGACAAGAAATTGCAATTAAGAAACTGAAATCTGCGCCACAGGTTCGAGTTCACGACAGCAAACTTCTCGGGCCAAAGGAATTTGTGCTCAAAACTAATGACGGCCGGGAATTTAACGGTGCCGCCTCCACAAAATCACATGAGAAACTGAGAAGACAGCTCTATGAAATCATGCTGGAGAAAGCCACCAAGTAACCGGAGCTTGATATACCCGACAATCGGACAAGCCAGGGACCCAGAGCTAAGCTGTTGATATCCCGCAACTTGGCCTATCTTGCAGCCTCATGCCGAAAAGTGAGGTCGCTGATGACGAATCCGTTGCGTTATGTTAAACAATTAGAGGGCGTTGGCTTGTCGCGTGAGCAGGCAGAAACGCACGTGCAAATCATCACGGATTTTGTCGAGGGTGAATTGACCACTAAGCAAGATCTCACAAACATTAAAAATGAACTGAAACTCGAGATTTCAGGGCTCAAAACTGAGATGGAGCAGAAGTTTTCAGATTTCAATCACCGTCTCATCGAAATGGAATCCCGTTTAGTCATAAAAATGGGTGCGATGCTGGCGGTTGTTGCTGGCTTGGTCGTAGGTTCCGTCAAATTGCTCTAGTTGCGGTCATTCGACTTTCCGAATTTATTCCACATACCCAATACAAGCCGTTCGAAGGTTGTCCATTTGGGTACACCATCTTTCCCACGCGAATTCTGGTCCGTCGACTTCGTAATTTCAACAGGTTAAGCTATAAATACTGATCGTTTGCAGGTCTACGCCTCAGCACCACCCGAGGCGAGTCGAACGAATATTAAAGTTGAAATTGTTCCCCATCCTCTATTGTAAAAATATACAATACTATGTTATTGTTGCTCGTGGCTGCGGCTCGGCGGATCTTCAAACGACGCTTCAACCTCAGGTGCCTCTCTGGACGCCTTATCGCTGTCGTGATGGATCTCTATAAGCTGCCAGATGTCCATCCAAAATCGTTCCCGGAAGGGTACCGGTTCAGCTGGATCGCGTTTGATTCTGACAATGAGGATTCGAGGGTATTGTTTGACTGCCACGCCCCAAAGGGTCCGCATATGCATATTGATCGTGACCAAAATGGTGAGCCATTCGAATGGACGACGTTGGATAAAGTTTATGACTTATTTTTCCAAACTGTCCGGAAACAGTTTGGTGACTTTAATGAGGAGGAGCCATGAAGGTTTTCACGTTCAAATATCAGCGTCATCCGAAAAAGTCCGTCCTGGCCGCGATGAAACGCGCGATCCGGACTGGCGTTCCGGACGTACGGGACGCTGAGATGGTCTGTGACAGCATGAGTTCAATGCTCAAACTTATGTCGAAGAGCCGGTTTGAAGTATTCGCGGCTATCGTCGAACACAAACCCGGATCGCTCAACGAGCTTGCTCGATCACTCGGAAAAGATCCGGGCAATGTGTTGAGGGATGCGAAGTCGCTTGAGGCCCTGGGGTTGATCAGCCTGGTCCCGGTACGAGGCGAACGGGAACGGTTGCGGCCGGACGCGCTGTTTGACAAGATCGTATTTGAGTTTGAGCCGAAGGCAGCTCGCACGGGTTAATCCGGCCAGCGTCTCGCGTGCTTTTATTTTTTTGCTCGCGCGTTGTTCCTGCAGCTCTTGATATCTTCAATATCCTGCCTTAATTGCGCCGGACTCATCCAACCGATGGCTTCAGTTTCGTTGCTTTCCTTATTGTAAAGAACACTCAATCCTGATCCAACGTCGGCATAGAGCGCACGAGATGAAACGTAATCCATACCACACTGTGGGAAGTCGACGACCCCGAACTCGTACTGGTAATATTTGTTTTTGACCACAAAATCAACTTTCGATTCGGGTTCGGATTCGATTGGAATGAATGTTTTTGAAACAAGTTTTCGCTTTTGATCGAGTGAAAACGACGCTCGTTGCATTGTTCGATCAGAAGTGTCGTATATCCATATCGTCTCGCCCCCAACCTCTCGCTTTTCATCGGGCGGGCCCATCATCTTGACCACCGACTCCGATTCAACTCCGAGGGGAAGTTGTTCGATTTGCTGAATGGACATCTGCCTCTTTAAGTCTGGAGAAGAAACACAAGAACATAACAATAAATAAATTATGTAAAATGAAGTTTTATTTCTTACTGACACGTCGGCACTCCGTCTCAAGGTGGAAACTATTTGAAAAATTAGATTTAATCCACACGAAAACCTTCGATGCAGCAGCGTTAAGCTCATCCGGTCGAAATAAAAAAGTATCCAAATTATGCATTATGCGCGAAGTCTTCTTCGGGAGAATCACTTGCACTCGGATCGACAAATGCTCTTTCCCCGCTTTCGGTTGGCGGCAAAATTTTTGAGCGCAGCCGACACCCTGCGTATCAACTCTCACTTAGAAGCCCGTTCTAGGCTACGTTCGCCTTCAAGAAACCGCGGTCCTAAGACCGCGGCAGCTCAATCGGCAACTACGCCGCCTCAATGTAAGTTTTCAACGAAGACAAGAACTCAGTCCACCCGTGGCATTCGCTAAACGCCGATCTCAAATCTTTCTGATTCGGCTCAAATCCCGTCGCCTGCAACCTCACCGTCGTCACACCGTCCACAGCGCTGAAGCTGAAGATGACATGGGTATTAGTCCACTTAAATTTAATCAGCTCATTCTCGATGATCTCATGGACGTGTAGAGTAAATGTCGGATGACCGGCAAAATCCCAAGTAAGACTTTTGCCTTTTTCAAACGATTGATTCATTTTCACTTCGAAGTACGGGGTCAACTGCTTTTGTTCTTTGACCGCGGCAAACACTTGTTCAATTGGCGCGTTAATAGTGCTATAGAGATCAAATCCAATGTCGAGACCCGAATTATTGTTCTCCAGCTTCGCGAAATAAACGATCAATTCATCGTAAATTCCCTTCAATGTCGTCATCCAACCGTCACTATGCGCCTTGTATTCCGCCGTCGATGGAATTCCCTCATGCCGCAAATGCAGGGTCGTTGCTCCAGCAGCTTCGCTCAACAAAACGATCACGCGTGATTCAAATGCGCTTTCTTTTTGCGGACGCTTATTCCACGTAAATACAATTTTCTCATAGGGTTTAATTTCCAAAAACTCTCCCGATGTATCTTCGCAAGACTCCCAATAAGCGGAATATTTTCCGCCAACCCGAAAATCAATCGAAGTCTTATCGGGCAGCGATCCTGTCTTTTTAATCAACATTCCTTCACCGATGGCATTGAACAAGGTTTTTGCATCACATTTAAAAATTCGGCTCACATTTAGCTGTAGTAAGTCTTTCATTTTTCCTTCTCCCCACTTTGAATGTTTGAAATGTACTTTTCGAGAACGTCAAACTGCTCCTCCCAATGCCTTTTGTACTGGTCAAGCAGGGTCTGCGCGATCTCGAAATTCTTCATATTGAACTGACAGCGCTGAACTCTTCCGTTCTTCTGCTTGTTAATCAATCCGGCATCTTCAAGGACCTTGAGATGCTTCGAGACGGATTGTTTTGTCATCCCAAAAGGTTCGCCGAGCTCCGAAACACTCAAGCTATCTTTGGTCAACATCAGCAGCATCTTCCTTCGCGTCCGATCTCCGAGAGCTGAAAACAAGCGATCTAACAGTTGTTCACGATGGTCAGTCATTGAATAAGGGTTTAAGGTGTCGCTCAACATTAGTCAACCAATTAGTTGACCAATTTGAAGTTTGGCCAGCAAGCTTTTGAACCACCAAACGCTGCGACCGCGTTCCGAAGGTTGTTTATTTGGGCACACCAATTTCCACCCGAGCGGATCTATATCGAACTAGGAAATCAGCTCTGTTTTCGCCGGACTTGTCGTTTGACTTGGGTTATCCTGGCTCAAAGACTTTTGCGAAGGAAGATGGCCATTTCAAGTTTCATGGTGAAAATCAGTACCGACCTTCGATTTAGAAAAATCAAATAGTTAGCCGGATAAAACTAACCATTGCAAAATTACGCCCTGCAATCACCCGAACGAACCGGCTCACATCGTGACGCCAGTGCGCGGCGCCTCGCCAGGCACTGATGTTTCGCCCGTAGAATACTTTTGCTCAGTGAAATTTAGATGAATGCGGCGTGGGCCATGGCCATAGCTAGTCAAAAATTGTCCGTTCAAAAGAATTTCGACGGTGTTATTTTCTAAAGAATTCATTCCCAGGCAGGGTCGAGCCGCGAAGTCCCGGGTATAATTCTTGGCGACCCAGTCCGCAAAGAGATCAGGACCAGCATATGTATAAATCTCCTTGAGAGATAGCGTTTTGTGCATGCACGCGTTACCCACACCGCCGCCATCGGCCAGCACTTGATATTTGGTTTGGCCAATTGCATTGATGGCGAGATTTTTGCGAATCCCATCGGAAGTGGGATCACAGGCCGTATCGAAAATGGCGTCCAGGGGCAGGCTGAAAATAAACTCTTTCTGATTAGTTTTGTTCGCCTTGAGTATTTCATTGATCGCCGTGCACAGGCAGGACGTGAAGTTTCCCCCTGTCATCACGAACGTGGCGGTATTTGGAAACTCCAACTCGTGAACGCCCTCCGGGCCTATGTAACGGTGGGCGTTTTGATAGATGGGGTTTTTGGCCGAGAAGTTAATGGCGGCCAAAAGATGATTAAACAAAACGTAATGAGGAATTTTGCGCATGATTGCATCCGCTACAAGGGCATTCATTGGACCGTTCGCCTCGCCGTCATCGAATTCAGGGTGTACCTGAATTAGCACTTCCTGGTTGCGGGTCAAATCGACAACCTTGCGCGGCCCCGCCACTTCCGCGTCCGTCCAGCTGGGGGCTTCCCACGGGGCCGGCTCTTGGGTAAGATCGCCATTCCGATAGAAGCGCTCTTGATGCTCGTGAATGGGCAGGCCGTCGGGATATTTTTGCTTCAGGCGCTGGTTGTTGAGCAATCCGACCTCCGGGGAATTCCTGAGCATTTCCGCCACATCTTTATCGTTCGCCGCAAGTCCCCGAGCGGGTGTTGCCGCTGCGGCAAAGGTTAAAACAACGCCAAGGATTGGATGTGTTTTCACGCGTACTTAAGGAGCAAGATCCGTGCCCGATGCCGAATTTAGTAAAATTTCGCGATTTTTCTACTACATTGAAGTTCAAATTTCCCTCCGTTTAGGTCACTCTCTGCTTGCCAGCATTTCTCCAGCCATGCCATTTGATCTCCATGAAAGTGGGCCTCAGGGAAACGCCTCCGCGAACGAATTACCCCTCATGGTGCAAAAATTCGAAAATCGAAATAATCGACATCCGAAAATCGAGTAAGCAAAATCGCCGATACCTGCTAATCTCCGCATATGGAGAAACTCGCCCACATTGAAATTTCCCTGCCACTCTTGAAGGCCCTACTTGTAGAGCAGTTCCCAGCTTGGTCCCACCTAACGCTATCGCCGGTTGAATTTAGCGGCTGGGACAATCTCCAGAGGCAGTTTTATACACAATCGCGCCTGATCCAAACAATCGGCATTCTCATTTTCGTATCCAGAACCAGTCTATCAGAAGACAGGCAACATCGGCTGGCTCGCCTTCTTTGACTTTCTTCAGCGCCTTGGAAACCAGCTCGACCAGGTCTTCACGGATGCTCTCGAAGTCCTTTTTGTTGATCGAGACCGGGCCGGTGAACTGAAGCTCCTGGTCGGAGATCGATTCCATTCGCTCGAGCCCCTTGACTCTCCAGTTCTGATGATGGCGCGCGAGAAACGGCGATCCTCGCTCGACGTGCGTGTGTTGGGTTCCTAGGCGATACCGGCCGTTCTCTTCCCGGCAGAGGCTCGTGCTTGTCAGAAAGTCGAGGATGCCAGCGGCCTTCTCCCGGGGGATCTGGAAGCGGTCCACAATTTCCGTGAGCGTCTGCCCATTGCCGATCGACGTGGACAGGCGAATCGCCGAATAAAGATGGCTCGAGTAGAAAACGGACTTTTCGAAATCGGAAAGTATTCGATCGGATTTCACCCTCCGATTTAGGTTGAGCGACTCGGTCTTAAGCCTGTCGCGCTTCTCTCGGTAATGGTCTGCCAAGAGCTTCGTGCCGGCTCTCTCGATTTTGATTAGGGCAAGAAAGTATTCGGTCTCGAGCTCCGTCAGGCCGATGAACTTGGCCATTAATAAGCCTTGTTCTTCCGTGAGATCTTTGTCTCCCGACAGAATCTTGCTCACTTGGGAGGAGTCAATCCTGAGGTGGGCGGCAAAAGTTTTTATCAGACCGCGGCCTTTCTTAGGCTTTTCACGGATATAAAGGCGCAAAAACTGCTTATAATCGCGAAATTCAAATACTCTCATAATTCAATAATATCATATTATTAGAGTAAATATGTGATCACAAAGTCATTTTTTATATGAATTACTGACAACATTTCCATTTTGTCATTTCGCGCCTTGCGTTAGTTTCCGACTATCGCCAATTGAGGCGCTCAAACTAGCCCCCAACCCTTAGGAGATTATATGAAATCGATATCCATCCTCGCAGTGGCACTCGCCATCCTCTTTGGTCATGTTGCAGTGGCCCAGGGCACGGTTCAATGCAGTGTCTTGACTTCGGGGCCGGAGGAAGAGCCTCCAGACATGAACAAGGTCTTACTTCAGGCAGTGATTCCGTCCGATAAAAAACCCGGTGAACAAGATCCGCACCTTTATTTTTTGATTAAGAAGGATCTTTCGGCGGCCACCGTCACTACGGTCAATGAATTAAATAGACTCCAATCTGATGGGTTTAAATCCAATACCGGAGATGCGGTGATCACCATGGTGAGGCAATATGTCCAAGGCCAGACCATCATTGCCTCCATACTTGACCCCTCCTATGCTTGGGATGATTCAGGCCACCAGGTTTCTCATGTCGTCGGTAACGTCTCGGGCCGTTGGCTCGACCTCGAAGGCTTGGCCTTAATCATGCCGAATTTTGGCGCCGGCGTGTTTTGCGAAAGAAAATAGAAATTTATTCAATCTCTTTAGTTTATTTATAAAAGTGAATTTGAATGGCGCGAGCGCGCTGGCCTCGTTTTCCGGCCCCTTGGGAATTTTCTCGAGGGGTGGCTGGCCCCTACTTTGCACTTAAGCGTTAGATAACCGCTAATTAACGCTAGATATGAGGAATCCCAAACCATGCATGCTTTTTTAATTGCCTTGACCGCGATCAGCGTATTTTTGGCGATGCCTGTCTCAAATGCAGCTATGGCGAAGATGAGGAAGGGTGGGGGGGGCGCCGACACCGGTGGCGGTTACGCCATTCGCTGCGACAATGATGAAAAACTGTACGCCTGGGATTACATCAATCGAAAAGTGAAGAATATGCCAGTCGATCCTATTTTTTCGCGCGCGACTCGAGCTCAAGAAATTCTAGAGATTTTGAAGACGCGATTGGAAAAGGTCAATGCCTTTCTGGCCTGGTCTCTGGCCGACTTCATGAGATTCAATGAGAATCTGGTGGATAATACCACCAATAGGGTGTGGCTAGCCGGCTCCCCGGATGACGAGGAAGAACCCACCCATTCACGTCCACTCATTCCACTTGGCGACGAAGACCGATCTCAGATTCCGAATTGCTTGGCAAATGCAGGGCCTGATTTTTCCTTGATTCAAGCCATCATACGAACTGCGCCTGGGAAAAAGTTTTATCAGTACGATGCGAAACTGATTGCGCAGCTTGAGGCCAACAGCGCCGTTCAATTGTCCTTCTTGTATGTTCACGAATGGCTACGGGACTATAGTGACAATGCAAATTCGATCGTTCTCGCCAATCAGCTCCTACACAGTGCCAACTGGCCGGATGATATGAATGACACGCTTTCGGGCCTGGGACTGCGTTTCCCGCAGGCCTCCGTCAGTACGGATTTTGCCGAAGGCTCTTACGCCTACCAAAAACCCCGAAGCTCAAAAAACAGTCAAAAACCGATTGCCTCGAGGCTCGAAATTAAACACGATCTCAATGGCGTTTATGTTAGCGCTTCACTCAATAGTCTGATGTTTTATGATTCTTTTTTGGGTAGGCCCGATCGCACCCTTCCGCGTGAACTTTCAAAGACGGCGATCAACAACACAACAATAAAAGGAAGCCCTGCGACTGAAGTTGACCTAGGGCTGAGCGCATCGAAAAGCGAATTCATTTTTGCAAAAACTCCCGATTTCGACCGAACTCAATGCCTCAAGGTGTCGCTGATCGTGGGTATCTCAGATTATCAATTCCAAAACTATGAAAATGTTTACTGTCCAGTAAGGCTTGCCAATTGAATTTCGCTAAATCCCGGCCTTCGAAAAAGAGGAGATCAATCGCATGCGTCTGAAAAGAATCGGAATGATTTATTGTATTCCTATATTACTTTTGGGAGTCGCTCAATCCCATGGTGACGAAACGTCTGCTTATGAACGAATCGCTAAGGGCGCGGATTTTATCCGAACCATGAAGCCATTGCCTACTGGACCTCAACTGGATCCACATCCTAGTTTTGTCTTTAATGAGGGCTTCAAGGAAACGCTAAAAGAACCATCTGATCAGGAGTTCTTGGCGATTTTCGTCGATTTAAACAAGAAGGTATTTGGGAGCCAGGTGTTCAGTTTGCGCGAGTTCGGGGGTGCTTTTTTTGATTATATGTCCACCGACGTTATGGACCAGACAATTTTTGTTAACCCGGAATTTGTAAAGCAGGTCAAGGGCACCCTTTCTGCCGCCGACTCCACGGCGGTCCTAAGATTCATGCTAGCCCATGAGATGGGGCACTATATTCACGAGAGTTTTGCCTTACTATCGGAATCAAAGGTCGGTATTTTGGGAACAAAATCTTTCCACAATTCCGTCCTCGATCCGCCCCTGGTATTGCAGGGAGTTCATGGCGAGATCGACGCGATTGGGATGTACTTACTCGCATTGGCGGGGTTTGATGATCAAATCGCATTTCGGATATTTGATCTCGTGCGTGAGGTCAAGTGGAAGGCTTGGCAGGAAAGTGATCATGGTCCGGGCTCCTGGGAAGCAGCTCTTGAATATGCCCAGCCGGGCGAGGCCGAACGCCTCAAAGTCATGAGACGTTATTCGCTTTCAAAAGAAGCTCATGGGAAATAATATTTTTCTCTGGGCTTATTTCCTAATTTCACTAAATTCAAAGGCCTTCGCCGACGTCATTCCAACAAGTATTCCTCTATCAGAACGCGTCACCTATGCGGATGCACAAGAAGCGTCGCAGTTGATCGGGAAAAACGATGAGTACGTTAGTCATCTCTCCGCCCTCAATTTAGCCCTCCGGGCCGCGAGGCCGTTCAATCATTCCGAGTTCTTGAGTTTCCTTGCCAGTCAGAAGTTCGGGACGCTCTGATTTCATCTGAAGTACACCACCAGTTAGCCCGATTTTGCAGCGTCAGGTCCAATTTGGGCCCGTTTCAGCGCGGAAAAGGGCAAGGGACCGGCTTTAAAAGCCACCTCGCTGAGAATCATGGGACGGATAGCTTTGATTCCTTTGATGACCAGGGCTCCCCCTAACTGCGGGACCATGGTATCCCTATCTTTTCGTACCGATCAGGTCTCCGAATTCAGAATGCAAATCAGGCTTCCCGATTTTGAACGTTCTGAACGGGAATGTGAAATTCCGGGCGCAAAGAATGCAGGTTTTTCGCTTTTAAACAAATCGCTCTTATGGGCAATACCAGCCGTTGCAGGTCATTTTTTTTAGGGCGCTTTTAAGTTCGCCGCCCGGCTTACCGAACATTAATGCTATTAGAGTGCCAATCAGAATTAGCGTGAAGAATGCCATTAAGACAAAATACACTCTTTTGGTTTTTACTATTTTACCTAACGGTATTCCCATGCCCCAATTAAGCCCCTCCTTGCATTGTCGGTCAAGTCCGGATTGCTCTCTCCAAAATTCCGCCATTGAGCAGTCCGCGAATCGCCCGTGCGTATGGTTTAAAATTTAACGGGTCGATGCCAATTGCATTTGAAGAATTTGAGAAGGTATTTCGAACTAGGCGTTCTTTGAAAAAACGCTTAAGTAGTCCTTGTATTTGAACTCGCGCGCATAGGTCTCCTTTTTGTTAATTTGTTCGAGGATTCCAAGTTTTACAAATTTGTCCACCAGCTTGTTCGCATTGACCCGAGACAAACCCGTCCACTTTTCGACGGTCTTTACACTCACTATGGGAAGTTTATAGAGTTCTTGAAGGACTACGGTTCCACTTGCCGCGGCCCTCCCAAGCAGCGGCATGCGGCCGGTGTCTCGTTGGCGAAGCTTTGTAACTTGACGAGACGTAATGATCGCTTGTTTTGCCACCTCCGCCACACCCTCGAAAAAAAAATTTAACCACGATATGACGTCGCCCTTGTTATGGTAGTTGTCGAGCAAATCAAAATAGGACTGCCTATTTTTTTTAAAATATTCCGAAAGATACAGTACGGGACGCTCCAGCACTTTCTGCTGATATAAATAGAACGTAGTCAAAAGGCGTCCGGTTCTTCCATTGCCATCGTTGAAGGGATGAATCGTTTCAAACTGCGCATGTGCCAGTGCCGTCTTGACCAGCGGGAGAAAGCTGTTTTCCCGACATAGGAAGTTTTCAAAGTCATGGAGGGCCTGATTCATTTCATAGACAGGCGGTGGAACAAAGTTGGCCGTGGCCGGTGAGCCTCCACCAATCCAATTTTGTGACGTCCTAAACTCTCCCGGAGTAACAAATTGATTAGTACGTCCGTCTTTCATGAGAACGCCGTGTACCTCACGTAAAAAGCGCAGCGACAATGGAAATTCAGAAATTCGTTTCAGCCCATAGTTCATTGCCTTTATGTAATGAAGAATGTCATCTACGTCATGGGGCAAGTTTTGAGTGATCTCTGCTTCAGCACGAATTGAATCAATCATGGTGGCCTTAGTGCCTTCAATCTGACTCGACAATGCCGCCTCTTTGCGGACATACATGAAAATAAAAAAATCTAAATCCGGCAATAGTTGAGTGATTCCGTCCAACTTTCCAAGCTGAAATACAGCCTCGGTGTAGAGCCTGTTTGATTTTTCGTCCAAATCAATTGAATTAAAGGGCGGAAATTTTTCTGGGATGAAGGCCTTGAATCCCGCAGGCTGTTTGACTAGACGGCCAATCACTACGTTCCTCATTACATCCCCTCCCCCGATGTTATCTTTAATACCATTAACCATTACATCTTGCCAATGGATGTAACATCAGACAGGCATAACAAATTAAATCCAGTGATTTCAATATCTTAAAGACAGCCCGCAACAGTTCTATGTTCTATATTGGGATGACCTTCAATAAAACGGCGAAATTCTCCCAAGCCAAGGAGTGTCAGCCTCTAAGGCTTGGCTGATTGGCCGCTCTTACGGTCTCAACCATCGCAAGTCTAGTCGCTCTTCACTTTCCTAACCGATGTTCCGAATGGTGGGCTCCATAAGGAATGAAGATGCTGACAACGACAAGCGCGTTTTCGAAAATTGTAAAGGCGTCCCTACTTCTGATTCCCTTCGCAGTCTGGTCTTTTGTCTTGTTCGCCCAGGAACCTGACGATGAGTCGATCAGCAAACTCAATCTGCCCGCCTCAGCTCTGGAGCTCGGCCACCAGAACAGCGGCTGGGGTGCTAGCGCCCTTTTCAGCTTTGTCGAATATTCCGAGCCGAGTCTCATGACCGAATCCGGCCCGCTCGTGGGCATGGGACTTTCCTACACTTATGCCTTTCGCGACAATCCTGTGGTCCTGCGTTTGGAAGGTGAATATCATTACGGCCAACTCACGTACAATGGTTCAACATCGACGGGCACCCCCATGACGGCTCCGGCCGAGGACAACATTCTGAATGGCCGTGCGCTTTTGGGATTTCAAGCTCAACCCACGGATCGCATTAACATTGGGCCCTTTTTGGGAGTCGCCGCGCGCTATTTGAACGACCTGATCCAAGGCGGTTATGATCGTGAGATCACTTATCTCTACCTACCCATTGGCGCGAATCTAACTTTCGGCCTCTCGAATCGCTGGTTGCTCTCTGTTGGCGGAGAATATGATTATTTCATTAGCGGATCTGCCGTGAGCCATCTCAATCAATCCAATTCCGAATTCCCAACGGTCTATAACACGCAAAGCAATGGCTATGGCTACCGCCTGACCGCTGGGCTCGCGCGCTCATTCGAAAAGTGGACCCTCAATGTTTCACCTTACATCTCCTGTTGGAGTGTCCAACAATCCGACATCCAAACATTCTCCACCAGCAACGGACCGATGTCCGCATGGGAGCCGGAGAACACTTCGACCATGTATGGAGTCAAATTTTCCGCACGGTTTTAAACCGAATTAGACATCCCTATTTGACGCAAGCTAGTGAGCGCTGGGCATTGCAGCATGAATATCCAAGTGTGCCATCGGCAGAGAGCGATGGAGCCCCAGTTTGATTGGACATCTGTAAAATTTCCGAATTAGTAAGACAGGTACCAACCGAGGTTGCAGCTGTGAAGCCTTGGCAAAGATACATTCCATGCGAGTAAGAGCCGCCGTTGGCACCTCCTCCTTGATCTGAATTGATATCTCTAATCCATATTGGTTTAGTCCATGGATATTGGGAACCTAATTTCATCACTTCATCGCTGCTCGCCCAGTGACTTCCGGGATAGGCCGCGGAACAGCTTGCATTTCCGCCCTTTAGTCCGCCAATGCCCGCATCAGACAACGCCGTATAACCTGCAAAGGTGAGCGCGGAGCCCGCAGCGCAAGTTAGGTTCGACAAAGTCACGGAAACCGTAATCGGCACAGATTGGTCGTCCGCGTGAGCTTGGGAAATGACAAGATTGTATATGACCCCCGCAAGTAAATTCAGTGGAGCCATCGGCGAGGCGGCGAGCTGAGTCGCACTCGAGCTGGTGATTTTCACCGGTGTCAATCCTGCACTGGATTGAATATTGAGCGATTTAATCTGATCCAGATTTCTGCCTTTCAAATTCAGAGTACTTCCGTTGAATAAAGCGGAGATTACCTTTGGTGAAGCAGCGATTGCGGCCAATGCCGGGTTCGAATTGTCATTAGAGCCCGTTGAATTGGGAATAGAAATGAATGGAGCCAAAGCGGGATTTTTCGTTGAACCATCCGGATTTGGCGTAACGGTGGACAGTGGCGTCGATGCGGATTTGTCTTCTTTACAGCCTACAAGCGTGATTGCAACGATCAAGAGCATCCCAACGAAATTAGATCTCATATTGGTCCGCCAGCCTTTCAATATACGTGCACATCATTGAACAAACCAAATCTCATGGTCGGAAGTCGAAATTCCGCATATTTTATCGGAAAAAACTCGACGTTAGTTGAACAAAATGTTTTGAACATCGGAAAGCTTGCCTCAATCTGGGGCGAATCGCTTTGATATGAAAGGTGGGCCGATGCCCAGAGCAGAATTACGGGGATTGTTGTGACCGAATCGATAGTAGATCAACTTGCCAGCGCACACCATTACCTCGGCAATTGTCCCTGGGGCTCAATGCAGCTCGAGTCCGATTTCTCTTATACTTGCGAAAAGTGGCAGTGTTCTTGGATTCGCCAACCCTTCAACGCGTGGTCAAGTCTGATTTTTCTCGCGGTCGGTCTAATGCTAGTCTTTGAGGCCAAAGCTGAGACCACGCTAAAGGTCAATCCATCTCGTCACCGAAAGCTGGCGATTGCGGGATTTTTATTCTTAATTGGGCTCAGCTCTTTTATGTCACATGCAAGTGAAATTTGGTTTTTCGGCTACTTTGATTTCATGTTTCAGATTGGATTCCTTGGATTCATTGCAGCAATCAGGTGCCGTACTCGGTGGGGAAAATCTCTTTTGTTTTTTGAGATTGCCGCAGCAACTCTCTGTCTCATGATAAGTTGGAGAGTCAGTAGTCCCATATTATATTTCTTTGCCGCGCAAGCGATCGTGCTGGAATTATACTCTTGGCGCTTCGCTCGTCCCTTCGCGGATTCCGAAAAGAATCACAAATATCTCTTCATGGGAGTGGGAGTCTGCCTTATTGGCCTTCCCTTGTTCGCTCTTGATAGATCCGGCACAATCTGTGCGCCGCAAAATCATCTCCTTCAATTGCATGGACTGTGGCATATTTGCGCGGCTCTTGGAATTTACTTATTAGCCCAATATTTTGCTAGAGAAATAGAACCATGCAGGCGTTCGATCTAGGAAGGATCGAGCACCCAACTCACGTTGAGTGCTCGGAGAAGTTTGCTTGAATTGCGCGACCGTCTAGTGGGTCGTCGCCGGGCCCGGACCCGGCACGGGAGTAGGTGGCGGCGGCAAAGTGACTGGGCCACCTTCAGCACAAGAATCGATACGCGTAAACTTCACGATCACGTTATTGTCCAGGAATATAGGTGGACTGGTTAAGGTGATTGTATCG
>Ga0207036_10118_pt1 | contig 15477 bp, 16 predicted proteins | sample Alteio_BWMinCont_78_FD_153284 | JGI IMG/M metagenome (GOLD analysis project Ga0207036, IMG submission 153284) | Enriched cells from forest soil in Barre Woods Harvard Forest LTER site, Petersham, Massachusetts, United States -... | ecosystem: Environmental > Terrestrial > Soil > Temperate forest >... | reverse complement strand
TTCTTGACTGTACCATGCGTTCGAATATATGTCTACACTGAGGCGTCGAATCCGACAGGAGGCAAAACTATTTAGCGTTTGGGGTTATGTGCCGGAAATCAAAATAGCAAGTTTAAGGGCTAGAGCCAACTACTCTAGCCCATTTTAACGACACTGTGGTAGCGGAGAAGAGACTCGAACTCTTGACATCACGGGTATGAACCGTGCGCTCTAACCAACTGAGCTACTCCGCCAAGCCATTTTAATGTACCCAGGAATCGAGAGCTTGTCAAGCGTTAAACGTTGCGGCAGGCGGCCGGTATCGATAAATTCGGGATACAATATACTTGATGACGAATATCGATAAACGACGACGTAAACTAATGCTGGCGGTGCTGCTAGCTTGCCCCTTGGCGGCATATTTTGCGTTGCCCCATCCCGTCGACTACACCGTGACGACGCGGGCGCGCAAGCTGGCGGTAGTCACGGACTGGCTGCCGGTGAGGCTCGCCGGGAACATCCCCTATCAATGGGTTTCCGATCGCGAGTTGATAATTCAGCACGCAACCCGCCCGGCCGGAATCCTCGACGTGTCGACAGGACGCGAGCGGCCTTTGGCTGGGCTCGCTTCGTCCGTGAGCCGCCGGCCGTATCTATCCCAGTTACCTCGCGGCGGGCTGCCGGATTGGTGTGTTTCCCCGGACGGTCAATGGCTGCTGACGTATGCTGTCTCGGCGGGCAAACCGGTATGGGCGGTCTGCACCCTCGACGGCGCGAAAATTCTCACGTTCGCCACGACATATCCCTATCTCGTCAGCCGAACCAGCCACGGCTCTGCGCGGCATTACCCCAGCCTGGGCCGTACGTTCGGCCCGATCGCCGTTTGGGACCGCGACAGCCGTGGGTTCGTCCAGATCGACATGGTGCGGAGCAACTATGCCGCGCGTCATTTTCGAATGCCCGTGATGCTTTGTACGGGACAATTCGCGCCGGTCGATCCCAGGACGGCGGCCGCGGCGATGAACCCGATTCCTCTCTGTGGCGCGCCCGACGAACCTGGCGGGATGTTCTATCCCTTGGGAGAGACCAGCGCGGGTGCCATTCTGATGGCCGACCTGTTCGGCGTCGACCGTCGTGGGGCGGCCATCCGCGTGTGCAGCCTGGGCGGCGGCGCGCCAAGCGATCAGCGTCTGCCGATTCCGTCAGGCGCGAACATTGCCGAAGCCAGACTTTCGCCCGACGGCAACCACGTGGCGTGGATATTCGATTTTTCCGGAAGGCTCAACGATCCGAATTTGCATCGGATTCCCTTCGCGTGCCAGGTCCCCGGACACGGCGAGAGCGAAGTGTGGGCTAGCAACATAGACGGAACCCGCATGCATCCGATCGCCATCGGCAATAATGCGTGTTTCGGTCCGCGATTCCTCCGCTGGACCCCCGACGGCAAGAGCGTAACTTTCGTCTACCGTCGCTGCCTCTACAGCGCCCCCGTCAATTAGCCGCGCCCACGTCACCGTCCTCGCCTGCGCCCGTTTAATCCCATCCGACCTATACGTCCCATTCGTCCGATCTATCCGACCCCCTAAATCCACGCAGGAAGTAAGCGGACGCGCGTCGAACGTGGACTTTACCAACACGCAGGCATGACAGGCGTCGTCTCAACGCGGGCAAAGGAAAACCGTAAAGGACAAGTCACTGACACAGCTTTGAAACAGGCATACAATCATGCTTGCGGAGCATCGCGCAGGTCGCCATCTGCGGTACAATACTACCTAAGCTTGGAGCAAGTGAGCACGCATTCCGTTGGTGAATATAGGTGACGGTAGGTGTATGTCTACGCCGATAATCGACAACCAAATGATGTCCGATATCGTTGACCGGATCGTTCGACGCTCCGATCCGGATAAGATCATTCTATTCGGAAGCCGCGCTCGCGGCGCGGCGCGGCCTGACAGCGATATGGATTTGTTAGTTATCGCCGACTCGGACCTGCCGCGATCGCGTCGCGCTGTCCCTCTGTACGACGCCCTTAGCGACATGCCGATTGCGATGGATATAGTTGTCTATCGTTCAAGCGAAGTACAGGATTGGAGCCAGGTCGCAGAAGCATTCATTACCACAGCCGTCCGCGAAGGGACCGTTCTTTATGAAAACCACGGCAGACCTCGTCGGTGGGTGGCTTAAAGAGGGCGACAGCGATCTCGCGAACGCAAGCCTTTGCGTCAGCTCCGGCACGTCCTTAGATACCGCTTGTTTTCACACCCAGCAGGCGTCCGAAAAGTACCTGAAGGCGTATATGATTGCGCATTCGCTGTCTTTTCCATTTATCCACAACCTTGAGAAACTGGTAGACCTGTGCATCGCGCATGACAGCTCCTTTGCAACAATCAAGGGTTCTGCTGCAAGCCTCACACCCTACGCTGTTGCTCTTCGCTATGACGATGAGTTCTGGCCGACCGATGCAGAAACCAACCAGGCAGTCGATATTGCGAACGACATCCGCAAGTTTATCATCGACCGCCTGCCGGCGGGTATGCAGCCGGCGACGTAATTTCCTAAGTGTCATCTCACGCGATCACCCACGGAGTTTGGCCTCCATCGATGCCACGTGGTCCGCGGTCAGGATATCCTCGATGATCTCTCTCGCCGACACCTGAGCGCGCCCCATACAAGGTACAATAGGAGCTAAATGATGACCGCCGGCTGCTACGTCCATATCCCATTCTGCGTGCGCAAATGCGCCTATTGCGACTTCAACTCCTTTGCCGGCTATACCGGCGAGAGCGTTGCGAGATATGTGCGCGCCTTGGAAACCGAAATTCGACAGACCGGGCCGGGCGGACCTGCTGTCGATACGATCTTTTTCGGCGGCGGGACGCCCACGGCCATTCCGGCAGTGGATGAAGCGCGACTGCTGCACGCGGTGCTAGAATCACTGCCGGTGACTGCCGGCGCCGAGATAACCACCGAGGCCAATCCCGGGACCGCCGACACAAGCAATCTCGCCGTCTTGCGGGAGGCAGGTTTCAACCGGATATCCTTGGGCGTGCAATCGTTCGACGCCGGCCTGCTGAAGACGCTGGACCGTATCCATAGCGCCGACGAGGCCAAACACGCCGTGCGCGCGGCGCGCGACGCCGGCTTCGACAACGTTTCGATCGACTTGATGTTCGCACTGCCGCGTCAGACGATGTCGCAATGGAACGCAACTCTCGATCAGTCGTTCGCGCTGGAAACGGACCACATTTCGCTCTACTCGCTGATCGTCGAGGAAGGCACTGGCTTCCACACGCTCTACCAGAAGGGCCGGCTGCCCCTGCCCGATGACGATGTCGCCGCCGAGATGTACCAGACGGCGATCGACAGAGCCGCCGACGCGGGATTTGAACAGTACGAGATTTCGAACTTCGCCCGACCCGGACGCCGGTGCCGGCACAATATCCATTACTGGCGCAACGACCCCTACTATGGCTTTGGCTGCGGGGCGGTCGCCTATCGGGACGGACAGCGCCGGATGAATGTCAAATCGCCCGCGCGTTACGCCGACGCGGCTCTTTCGAACGGAAACCTCGCGGAATCTGTCGAGACATTGCGCGCGGATGAGGCCATGGCCGAGACGATGATGCTGGGACTGCGTTTGACGGAGGAAGGTGTCGATAGCGCGCGCTTTGCGTCGCGGTTCGGATGCGATCCGCGCGATCGCTACGCCGGCGAGATCGCCAGGTTTCAAGGCCTCGGGCTGCTTGAGCCGGCCGGCGACAACCTGCGCCTGACGCAAAAAGGCGTCTTCCTTGCCAGCGAAGTGATGATGGCGTTTGTGTAATGGCAGGGCAGGTCGTTGCTCATTGGGCGACCACACCCTGAACGGTGTGGCTAAGCGGACCAAACCCCCTTCGGGGCTAAAGACAGCTTATCCTTAGCCCCGAAGGGGGTTTGGTCCGGATAGCCTGGAGGTTCAGCTCCAAGGACTGGATATTGGCCAGGGGTATACATCGATGCCGATAAAAGTCGATCTCATGGAACATATAGCCGAGTTGCGGCATGACCTTGCCGGACTCGAACAGCATACGGCAACACTGGAGGGCCTCGCCGCCGCCGTCCTGAACGCCATTCGGGACGGCAAGAAGCTGCTGACCTGCGGCAACGGCGGATCAGCGGCGGAGGCCGCCCATCTCGCCGAAGAGTTGACGGGGCGCTTCTATCGGGAACGGCCTTCCCTGCCCGGCATCTGCCTCGCGACCGACGGCAGCCTTTTAACATGCATCGGGAACGACTACGGGTTCGATGAGATTTTCGCCCGGCAAGTGCAGTCGCTCGGGCAGCCCGGCGACGTCCTTGTTGGGTTTACCACGAGCGGCAATTCCGAAAACGTCATACGCGCGCTGCACGCCGGCCGCGCGCGCGGCCTTGTCACCGGGCTGTTTTCGGGCAAGACCGGTGGCCGTTCCAGGGGCTTGGCCGACTACGAGATAATCGTGCAGAGCGCGAACCCGTCGTCCATGAGGGTTCAGGAGTGCCATCAACTCCTGATGCACGTGCTCTGCGAAATGGTAGAAGTCGCGTATATGGAACTCCCCTCCCCTTAGGGAGGGCCGTTCACGCGCCCGGTCGGCCCGGCGTCGAGGGGCAGCGGCGGTCGCAACTGCCCGCCGACACTGGGAGCGCCCGCGCAAGACGGTACCGACTGCGACATGTTATAGTAGGGGCAAAGTTCATCTTTGCCCGGTACCGTTTACGGACTGGTCGGTTGGTATGGAAGTCGAATGAAATACTATCCTGTGAGTATGGACGTGAGCGGGAAGCGCTGCGTGGTGGTCGGCGGCGGACGCATCGCACAGCGTCGGATCGCGACTCTGCTCGATTATGGCGCGCAAGTGCGGATGGTTACGCCGGTAGCCACCGATGAGCTGCGCACTCTGGCCACGTCGGGCAAAGTCGCCTGGGTGAATGCCGCCTATCAGAGCGCGCACTTAGAAGGCGCGTTTCTGGTTGTTGCCGCCACCGACGTCCGCCAGACGAACGCGGCGGTCGTTCGCGACGCGCAAGGGCGCAACCTCCTCGTTACCAGCGTCGACGCGCCGGAGGAAGGCAATTTCATATCGCCGGCGCAGGTTGTTCGGGGCGAGCTGGCATTCACCATCTCCACGTCGGGACTCAGTCCGACACTCGCGTCGGTGATTCGCGAGGACATTGAGGCGGCTTACGGGCCGGAGTGGGCGGATCTAACGCGGATTGTCGGACGGATACGTCACTTGCTCAAAGAGCGGCATGCCAGCGAAGAGGAGCGGAGAGCCGCCATTCGCAGCCTGCTGGCAGACGACGGCGTGTGGGACGCGATCCGGGACGGGAATATGGCGGAGGCGGAGGCACTGGCGCGGCGATGTCTTTAATCGTCCTTGGCATCAACCATACCACCGCGGACATCGCCGTTCGCGAGAAGCTCGCCATCGGCGAACGGCAGATCCCTGTCGCCCTGGACAGGCTTGTGCGTATTGACGCCGTCGCGGAGGCGGCCGTGTTGTCGACTTGCAACCGCACGGAGGTCTACGCCGTTGTCACCTCCCTATCCGACGATCCGGAAGACCTTCTCGCCGATTTCCTGGCCGGATGGGGCGAAGCGCCTCGGCATGCATTCGACGGCCACCTGTACTGTTACCGCGACGGAGCAGTTGCCACCCATCTGTTTTCCGTGGCCGCCGGCCTGGACTCCATGATCCTGGGCGAGCCGGACATCCAGCGGCAGGTCAAACAAGCTCTTGAGGCCATGCAGAGCGCGGGCGCCGGAAGGGCAGTGCTCAATCGCCTGTTCCAGGACGCGCTCGTGGCTGGGAAACGCGCGCGCACCGAAACCGGGATTGCGCGTGGGGCGTCGTCGGTGGGCGCTGTCGCCGTCGAACGGGCCACGCAGATATTTGGCGAATCGCTCGCGGGCCGCACAGTCCTGGTGCTCGGAGCGGGCAAGATGAGCGAGGTCACCGCAAAACACCTGCAGGCGCGCGGCGCGCCTGCCGTGCTTGTGGCAAATCGCACCTATGAGAAAGCCGTGGAACTGGCCAGGCAGTTCGGGGGATCGGCAAAGCATTTCGATGAGCTGCCGCAAGCCTTGACGGCGGCCGACATCGTCGTCTGTTCCACCGCCGCGCCCCACCCGGTCGTGACACGCACATTGATCAAGGATGCAATGCGCGCCCGGCACAACCGCGAGCTCTTTCTGATCGATATCGCCGTGCCGCGCGACGTGGAGCCTGCCGTCGGCGACATCGAGAACGTCTATTTGTACAACATCGACGATTTGAATCAACTGGTCGCCGGCGCGCGGCAGGCGCGCGCCGGCGAGATGGCGCGCGCAAGAGAGATTATCGATGAAGCCGCCGTGGAGTTTCTCCGCTGGCGGCGTTCCCTGGAGGCCGCGCCGCTCGTGGTCGCCGTGCGCGACAAGCTGGCAGCCCTGCGGCTGGCCGAGCTTGCCCGGCTTCGCTCGCGGCTTCCCGGTCTCACGGACAAAGAGTGGCGCGCCGTCGAGGCGGCGATGGAGGCGCTCACCAACAAAGTCGCCCACCCGGCCACCATGGCGATCAAGCAGTGCGCGCAGCCTGACGGCGACCCAGGAGCCATCGACACGATCCGCCGCGCATTCGGACTCGATGGGACTGCCGCTGGTGAGGAATCGATCGCCGCACCCGACGGTGTCGAGCTTCCGCTGGAAGCCGTAGCCGTGATCGACGCAGGCTCGAAGCAAAGAAAGGATGGCGGATAATGGCAATGGAAAGCGGGTTTCTCGCCGCAGCCGGAATCGGTTATCTGGTTGCCTCCGCAAGCTACGGCGCGCACATCCTGGTTCGCGAGCCGCGCCTGGCGTTGTGCGGGCGAATCGCCGCGATCGTCGGCGTGGTATGCCACACGGCCGCCATCGGCGTCCACTGCGCCACGACCCATCACACGCCTTTCACGACCCCCGACGAAACGCTCTCCGCATCCGCATGGGCGATCGTTCTGGCCTATCTCGCGCTCGATCTCTTTTTCCGGCAGCCGGCGCTGGGGGCGGTCGTGCAGCCGATCGCCTTCCTTTGCCTCTTTACAGGTGCGGTCCTGCATCGCGCGCGGATGGCGCAGCCAATGCAGCCGCCGCGAGACATCGACAGCGGCATGATCAACCTGCACGTCATCGCGATCCTCTTCGCCTTTGGCTTGCTGGTGCTGGCGTTTGGGTGCGCGGTGCTTTATCTGGCGCAGCACTCGATGTTGAAGAAGAAACGATCCGGCAGCCTTTTCGGCAAGCTCCCGCCGCTGGCCACGATCGATCAGCTTGCCTTCGGACTTGTCGCGTTTGCGTTTCCGCTCTTGACCATCGGGATCATCGCCGGCGCCATCCGCGCGTCCGGCGGGGGATTTCCACACGGATGGGCTGTCGATCCCAAGATACTGCTGTCCGCGGTGACGTGGGTCGTCTACGGCGTCTATCTCGGGCTGCACGCGCTGGCGCACTGGCGTGGCCCACGCGCCAACTATCTGCTCATCGGCGGGCTGCTCATCGCGCTGGCTACTTATTTTGCGCCGACCGGCGTGCATCGGTTTGGATGACCACCTAGCGGTGGGGCGTGTGCGCAAGTTAGCGCTCGCTCAACATAGCTGGCGGACGCAGCGCACGTAGGTCTTGAACGAAACAATGGAGCGGGTAAACAGGTTACGCAATGTTCAAAAGAGGCCTTTTTAAGACTATCTTCCAGAAAGTCGACCAGCTTTTCACCGGGCGCGGTCGGATCGACGAGGAGCTGTTCGAGGAGCTTGAGGAGCAGCTCATCGCGGCGGACCTCAACGTCCATACCACCATGCGTTTGATGGCGGAGCTGCGCACGGCCGTGCAGGATGAGCGTCTCAAGGATACAAGCGAGGTAACCGACCGCCTCAAGGCATTCCTCCGCGACGTTCTGCTTGCGCCGGGCGCGTCCGGCGCGTTGGCCGTGGCTCCGACTCCCCCTACCGTGTACCTGGTCGTGGGCGTCAACGGGGTCGGCAAGACCACGAGCATTGCCAAGCTCGCGTATCGGCTCAAGGCCCAGGGTAAGCGCGTGATGCTGGGCGCGGCCGACACGTTTCGCGCCGCGGCCGTAGAGCAGTTATCGCTATGGGGCGAGCGGATCGGCGTGGAGGTCATCAAAGGCCGCGAAGGCGCGGACCCGGCGTCTGTTGTCTTCGACAGCGTCCAGGCCGCGGCCGCGCGCGGCGCGGACATATTGATTGTCGATACCGCCGGCCGCCTACACAACAAATCCAATCTGATGGAAGAGCTCAAGAAGATCAACCGCGTGCTGATGCGCGCGCGCGACGGCCGCGCCGCCGACGAAACGCTCCTCGTCCTCGACGCCACCACGGGACAGAACGCGGTCAATCAGGCCCGCGAGTTCCTAAGCGCGGTCAATGTCACGGGCCTGATCCTGGCCAAGCTCGACGGCACCGCGCGCGGCGGCATCGTCATCACCATCAAGGACGAGTTGGGAATCCCGATCAAGCTCGCCGGTTACGGGGAAAAGCCCGGCGATCTGGAACTGTTCGATCCGCAGGCGTTTATCGATGCGTTGTTTGAATAGAGGTCCAGGTCATGTCGGTCCACGCCGTCGCGTCTTGGACAGCACATGCCAGGTATGTTTTTCTGGAAAACTTGCCGATTATTGCATACTGCTGTATAATAGCAAGAGTTCATTCTCTCGCGAGTGGCGTGCGAAAGCAGGTCACTGCCGGCAGATCTTACGTAAAGGCTGCGCACTGGGTGAGTGCGCGTCAGGTATTATTTAAATGGATACTAAGAAGATTCTTACCAGTCCCGAGGTGGTCACGGGCCTATGGCTTATCGTGGCTGGACTACTCGCTCAAACCGCGGGCATACACAATGTACTGGCGATTGCGATGGCTCCCTTCGGGCTGGGATTGATTCTCAGCGAATTGCTGACGCGTTTCGGACGCGGTGCGCGCGAGCGGGTGAAAATCCGCGTTCGACGCGACGACGATTAATCGCATCATTTATGACTGATGTCATTGCGCGCAAAAGCGGTACCGCTTCCACGCCCACCCGGCTCGTGGTTGCCGTCACCGGCGCGAGCGGAGCCTTATACGCCGTTAGATTCCTGCGACGGATAGCGCCTCTTTACGACCGAATCTTCGTCATTCTTTCCGAGCATGCCCCGTCCGTTTACGCCGCCGAGATCGGTCGAACATTGGCGACGCCATTTTCGGCGGCCGACTATCTTAGCGACGGCACCCACACCTCACCCAAGCCCTCTCCTGGGAAAGGAGAGGGAGCCACGTACGACAACATCGAATTCCTCGATCGGAAAGACTATTTCACCCCGCCGGCCTCAGGCTCATTCCGCCACGACGGAATGGTGATCATACCTTGCTCAATGGGAACGCTGGGCCGGATCGCCAACGGTATATCGAACGATCTGGTTACCCGCGCCGCCGACGTCTGCCTGAAAGAGCGCCGGAAGCTGATCCTGGTGGCTCGCGAGTCTCCGCTCAGCCTGGTTCATTTGCGGAACATGACGCTCGTGACCGAAGCGGGCGGCGTCGTCCTTCCCGCCTCCCCCGCCTTCTACCAGAAGCCAGCGACGGTCGAGGATTTGGTGGATACGGTCATCGCCCGCGTGCTGCAAAACCTCGGCATCGCACAGAGCCTGATGCCCGAGTGGCAGGTGGACGAAGACAGTTAATAGCGAAGAGTGAACAGTGAAGAGTTAAGGATGGTGATCGAGTTGCGTGGTTAATATCCACTCACATGTTGTGGATACGCGCGTACACCTGTCCGACGCAGCGCGCGTGCATGATCTTCCACGAGTGCTGGACACCGGACTCGACTGACGACACCTGCGTCTCAATCGCAGTAACAGTGTTGACCGCGTCCGAGACGGGTATGGGATGCCACGGTATTACCGCGATTGCGAGGAGCGTGATCAGAGCGCGATTGGATATCCAGCCGACGGGCCCCCGCCGACTGCCTGCATACCGCAAGGCACACAGTCGCCGTTTGAGCATTTCGTGCGGCCCGCCCATCACTATGCCGGTCATGCCTACGGAAAAGCTTCTTGCTTGGCTGCGAACGGGGTCCAAACCTAACCCTGCCCCGTGGGACGGGGCGGTAGAGTGGCTTGGCAGCGACATGGAAAGCACCATCCGCCCAAAGTCGGCGGAGGTAGACGCAGTGACTTCGACCGCGAGCTCATCGCACGATATCTCCTGAGCAACCGCCCATTCGCGCGACGCCAGTGCGACCAGAGGATTGTACCAGTTCACGATTTGCGCGATAGCCGGTACCCAGCCAAGCACAAGATCGCGCCGCTTTAGGTGGGCCAGTTCGTGGGCCAGGATCATACGCAACTCCGGTATCGCGCATTCTCCTTCCATAGCGGCGGGCAGAATGATGGCCGGGCGCGAAACTCCGGTGAGCAGCGGATTGACAAGGTCGTCACTTTCCAGCAGTTCCGGACATTGTTCGATGCCGAGGTAGAAGCAGAGCCGGTGGCAGTCGGCGAGAACACCCGCCTGCTGAGAGTGCGTGGCGCTGCGACGGAGCGCGTCGGCGGCGTGCCAACTCTTGGCCGTTCGGTATACGGACGCTAAGACGCCCACCAGCCAGACGATCATCAGCACAGGCAGAATGTCCGCATGCCAGACGTCGCCGGCAACAGCCAGGGCGCCCACGGGAGCGTCGTGAGCCGCCAAAGCCGGCAGGATGGGAAGCGGCACGTTGAAAGGCGAAAGGCCGGTCAGGAATTTAGCGGCAACGATCCACCACAGCCAGGCGCGGCCGCGCGCGGGCATGGCAGGCCATGCCCGACAGCAGAGCCACACAATCGCCGCGAGGCAACAACCTTGCCAAGTGTTGCACCACAGCAACTGCGCCCACGTAGCGGCAATCTGAGGCATACGTGCCCGACCTCACCGTTCGCGATACAGCCGGACAAATCGGGATCACCGTCCGGTCCGACCCTTGGTTTCGAGCCCGGTCACAATCGATTTGAGCTCTTGCAGATCGTGGTCGGTGACATTTGCTTGCTTGGTCAGGTAGGCCATGAACGGCGCAACCGAACCTCCCAGCGTCAGATCGACGAAATCGCGGACGAGATAGACCTGCATTTCGGACTTCGGAAACGTTGGCTCGTAGTTGTATATACCATCAACGGGTTGCCGCTTCAAATAGCCTTTTTGCCGTAAACGTTCCATAACATTCAAGACGGTGGTTCGTGTATGCCCTTTTGTGCGAAGGACATAGTCCGAAACCGACCGGACTGTCACGGGAGCGTTATCGAGAATGTAGCGCAGGATATCCATCTCTGCGCGGCCGACATTAGGTAGCGCCATTTTTTTTGCCCTCTAGGACGAACAGTGTCGTCGTTTTGTTAAGTATACACTAAGCTTTTGAAAACGTCAAGGGTTTTTAAAAATATTTTTTTAGCTCAATCCGGACGCGAACGCGGTCGCTTCCGCCTCATACGTGTTGAACGGATTCTTGAGCTCAAGGTGGAGGCGCTTGCTGAGGTAGATCAGGTCCCAGTCGATGACATAGTCGCGGGAATTTGTCGCCAGCAGCTTGTCGATCACGATGCCGCGGCCCCGTGCCCGCGTGGTCTTGGGCGGCATGGTGGTCGCTTCGTAAATCCGGGCGTCGGTAGTGGCGCGCTTGATCATCCCGGCCTGCTCGAGTCCGTAATAGAGGCCTGTTTCCGGATTGACATTGTGGTATTCGAGATCGAGCGAGTGCAGGATATCGTCGCCCCAGTTGACGGCGCCGCGTTCCGACGCGATGAAATCTTCCAGCATCTTGCGCTTCGCCACCCAGTCCAGCTTACCCGCGAGCAGATAGGGATCGCGATCGAGCAGGTCGAGGCAGCTTTCCCATTCGGTAAGCACATAATTTGTCTGCTCGTCGCGGCCCATGTAGCGCTCCTTGGCGGCTGCCAGATAGAGCCGCTGCAGGTCGGTGGCTCGCATCGTGCCGCCTTCCTTGCGCTTGACGATCCATTTCCAGCTTGTATCGCGCGATACGCTCTTAAGGGTTTCCAACGGATCGCGCAGCTCGACATCACGCAGAAGCACGCCCTCTTCGATAAGGTCGAGAACAATGCTCGTCGTGCCGACCTTGAGCAGCGTGGCATATTCGCTCATGTTGCATTCGCCAAACAGAATGTGCAGGCGGTGCAGATTTGAGTAGTTGTAGTACGAGTCCCATTTGGGATTGATGATCGCGCGGTTGAAGCGCACACGCGACGAGATCGTTTTGACGATGTGGTCGGCCCGCTGCGAGAGCTGGTATTCGATCGTCGGATCCACTTCCACGCCGTAGAAGTTGCCGACCCACTGATAATCCACCTCGTAGTCCGAGATGGTCATGATATTGTTTTTGAGACTCTTGTAGTTGAGACGGTGGCCGCCGACCCTCCCGACGCCGGCAAATATCTGTCGTGTGACGAGAAACGGCAGCAGATACGAAAGAGCTTCCAGGAAAAATCTGTCGTCGATGGCCACGAGGTAGTTCTCGTGACATCCGAACGTGTGGCCGCCGAAGTGATCGACCGAATTGGAGTGAAACGACACTTTATCGGCAAGGCCGAGCTCGCGCAGCAGCCGCTGGAGGATGACTCGGCCGGCCTTATCGTAGGCGACCATGTCGCGAAAGTCGGTGCATTCCGGGGTGGCGTACTCCATATGCGACCCGACCGCGTCGATGTACAGCCGGCCGCCCGACCGGAGGAAACCGCCGCACCGGGCCGGCTCGAATGCATAGTCACGCGCATGGAGGTCGATCAGGCCAACCTTATCCTTGTAAAAGGCATGATCCTTGACCTGTTCGACAATCATTTCCGCGGTGCCCACGGCATCGTCCGACACCAGGCAACCAAATTCGGTCTCTATTCCGCAGATACGCTTTTCTACCACGCTAGCAAAGGCCCTCACCGTTTGTCTCTGAACTATGATTTATTGATTGGTTGATTTCATGATTACGTGTGTTACGCCGCCACCTACGGACGACAGTTTTCATGGGCTTCAATTAATCATGCCAATGATAGTTCAGATATAGGCTTTATTGGTATTTTGACACAGTTTCGGCAAGATCGCGCTCGGTCAACATGCGGAATCGATTTTCGCGCGAGGTGTTGCGCTCAAGTACCGCGGCTTCCGGAGTCCATCGATCCGATAGATGCTTGCTTACCACAGAGGAGATATCAGCCGCGGGTTCACCGGATTCGGAATAATCGGCGTCGGCTCGGTCGTCCGTTTGGAGGTGCTTCATGCCAATGCCCCAGGCATAGAGCGAAGCGCGCAAGGCGACCGCCAGGTTGGCGGTTCCGGACTCCGTTTCGGTTTTCAAATACGCGGACATCCGATCTTCCGCATAGGCCGTGCCGGCGACAACTGCCATCCTGGGACTGTTGCGAAACTCGCCATCATAAGAGACGACGATCATAGTGTCCCGATCCTCCGTCTTCCCAAGCTCGGCAAATACGCCGCGAAAGACGACCGGCTGCGCGAAGGGATCGCTATAGACCCGCTTAATGGCCGGCGAGATGTTGAAGCTGATCAAGCGCTGCACGCTGACGTCGTCGGGCGACCGCTGGAAGCCCTCGACATGGGCCGCATCGATGGCGCCCACGCGGATCTGCTCGATATCGCTGTGGTTGCCGATGGCGCTCATCATCAGCCGATCGTAGATTTCGTAGATCTTCCGCTGAGTCTGTCGCATGGAAAAGAGCAGGAGTCCCTCGCCGTAAGTGAGAGCGATGACGGGGCTGCCGTCCTTGAGCCGGTCTTCAATAAACTCATTTCGCTGCTGGATGCTCTCGTTCCAGTCGTAAGGGCTGTAAGGCAACGTGGTCTCCTACTAAATGCGGCCAAGCGCCCGCTTAATCTCATCGTCGGTAAAATCCTGAATGCCGTCGGCGGTAATGTATTTCGCGGCCGGCAAATATTTGGCCGATCCACCGGTCGCAGTGTCGAGGTCGGCGGCAATCTCAAGAAGCGTCAGGCTTTCGCGCAGCGCGTCTTCGGCGGACATCTCCCGGAACGGGCCGCGCGTGCGCAAGATATACTCGAAGGCGCCGCGGATCGGCCCGGAGCCGCTGCCGGCGGCTCCATATTCGGCTGTCTCGAACTGGCCGCCCATGGCGTCGTAAAAATAGATGTGACCCTGGTTTGTCTCCCGATCAAACGTGGACAGAACGGGGATAAATGCGCCGATTCCCTGCAGGGCGGCCGGCATGTTGTTGGCAATGACGCGCTGCAACTCCATCAGCTTGCCGCCCTGCGACATCGGCTGTAATTGGGAGCGCTCAAAGTACTTGAACGTGTGCCTCAGATAGCGCACGACCTCGACACTCTTGGCGAACGATCCGGAGATGGAGATGAGCGTGTAGTCGTCTAGGGCCAGCACTTTCTCGGCCTGATCGTACATGACGGTATTGCCGGCAGTGGCGCGGCGATCGGCTACGTTAATCAATCCGTCGCGATATTTGACCGCGATCACGGTGGTGCCGTGCGTATCGATGTCCCGCGTGCCGTGGGCCAAAGCGGGAGCGGCACCGGCCGACGGCCCGATGGATCGGCATCCGGCGGCCGCCAGGAGGTCGGCAAAGGTCGGCTTATTTTCAAACAATAATGGCATCTTTATCTCGGATTCAGTGTGCGCCAGGGCTCGTTTTGCGATAGCAATACCGGCGTCGGCATGCTCATCCAAAGCTATGAGCACGGCACCCGGCCTCAGATTCTTGCTAATTCCTATTTGCTATCTTCTATTTTCTGTCACCGGCATGCTCATCCAGAGCTATGTGCATGGCGCCCGGATATGGGCTATTTCCTACGATCTATCTTCTATTTCCTATCACTCGCCCGAGCGTTGCCGGTACTTCCGGGCCTGGTCGGGATCGACTCGCTTCATGCGCTTCAGGAGGTCGCTGCGGTCGGGACGTTGGACGTCGGGCCGCACTGGTCCCGTTTTGTCGCCTTCTTTACGTAATGGGTCCACCGGCCCGCTCGGCCTGGTGGCTCGGTCGTCATCAATCATCGGCATATGTTTATCCTCTTCCGATTGCGCGGCACTAATTACTTACCTTGTTCGCGGTAGTACTTCAAAAAGTCGGCCAGATCGGACGCCTTGTCGAGGGCCTCGACGACGGGCGCGACACTCTCCGGCGTCAGATACTCGTCCAGGTCCGCGACCCATGACGCGTCCGGCGTGCGTAGAACGACCTTGTTCCAGCCGACCAGCGCTATGCTTTCGCCAAAGCGCGAAACGAGCGCGCCTCGTATCGCGGCACGGGTTGTAGACGGCGGCGCGGCGCAGGCCTTGGTAATCGCGCTATCGTCCGTCAGCCGCACCATCTCGCCGGCCTGTTCGAGCGCATAGTAGAGGCCCTCGTCCGGATCGATGTTGCAATAGGCCAGGTCGAAGGAAGCCAGCGTTTCGTTGCTCCATTTTACCCCTTCCGCCTCGACATAATCGGCGAGTAG
>Ga0207036_10116_pt1 | contig 15501 bp, 18 predicted proteins | sample Alteio_BWMinCont_78_FD_153284 | JGI IMG/M metagenome (GOLD analysis project Ga0207036, IMG submission 153284) | Enriched cells from forest soil in Barre Woods Harvard Forest LTER site, Petersham, Massachusetts, United States -... | ecosystem: Environmental > Terrestrial > Soil > Temperate forest >... | reverse complement strand
CAAGGCGCAATTTGGTAGAGGCGCTTTCGTATTGCACGCCCGATTTTACTCAGACCGCCGGCGACGGCATCCCCGAGCACCTCAACGAAGTGCGGATCGAGGCCCAATTGGAGGCCAAGGAAATAACGGCGGCACAAAACCAAACACGGATATTGGCGCTGACGCAAACGGGCAAGAAGGCGGTAGTCATCATACGGCAAACGATTCGCGTATCGACCGCGCGTGCGCATATGTCGGAAACGGAAAAAGAGCGCGATACGTGGATAGACACGCCACGCGGCTGGCGAATGCAAAGCAGTATTGTGCTTTCCAAGAGCATGGGAAACTAGCCAAAATAGGAGTTGTGATGGGATTAAACAGAAGCGACCGCATTATTTATGCTATCGCCACATCATTAATTGTTGTAGTGGGACTGAGTGGAAGGCAAGCCGTCGCCGCGCCCGCCGGCGCCGCGAATCAAGCGATCGCCTTAGCCTATCGCCACATGGACACCGACGCGGCGCATAGGAATGTCGACGCGGAGCTCAACTATTGCACGCCGAGCTTTATCGAGGTCAAGCCGAGCGGCAAGAAGATGACGCTCGATGAAGTCCGCTACAACGCAAAAGAGTACTTCGAGAGTGCCGATTCTGTTTCGTCCCACACGAAAATCGTCAAGTTTGCGCAGCATGGCAACCAAGCCGTCGTCACCACCAAACAGTCGGAAATAATCGACGGCATGGCGGGCGCGAAGCGAGTGTCGATTCACAGCGTCGAGACGGATCGCGACACGTGGACGCAGACTCCGTCCGGTTGGCGCATGAGCGGATCGGTAATCCTATCGGAGCACGTGACCGTCAATGGCCACGCGGTTCCCGTCGAGTGAAAGGCCCTATGACAGTTGCAATAGATCACTTTTGATGAGAGTCAATGATTGTTTATGTGGGCCTGGTCGTTGGACACCACTCTTCCTGCGCGAAGCGCCTTACCCCAGTCCGGGGCGGACCGAGGAACGAGCGAAGAGGGAGAGGGGCCGGGGGTGAGGGCCGAGATGCGATGGCCGCCCTCAACGTTGAACTACAAGTAGATAAGGGGGAGCGGATGCTCCCCCTTATCTCATATTCCATGACTTACCGCGCGCTGCGACTATTTCGCGGCCGCGAACCGCTTCGCGACTTCGTCCCAGTTCACGACATTCCACCAAGCCGCCAGGTAGTCCGCCCGTCGATTCTGGTATTTGAGGTAATAGGCGTGCTCCCATACGTCGTTGCCCAGAATTGGGTAATGCCCCTCCGACAAAGGATTGTCCTGGTTTGCGGTGCTAACGACCTGCAGTTTGCCGTCCGACGCTTTCACGAGCCACGTCCAGCCGCTGCCGAACCGCTTAACACCGGCGTCGTTGATCGCCGACTTAAGATCGTCGACACTGCCGAATGTGGTGATAATTGCGTCGGCCAGGGCGCCACTTGGCTCCTTGCCGCCGCCGGGTTTCATCAGCTCCCAGAACATGGTGTGGTTAATGTGTCCGCCACCGTTGTTGCGGACTGCGGCCCGTATATCGTCCGGGACCCCGCCAAGGTTCTTGATCAGGTCTTCCACGCTCTTTCCGGAAAGTTCCGGATGCTTGTCAATTGCGGCGTTCAGGTTGGTGACATACGCCTGATGGTGTTTGTCGTGATGCAGATGCATTGTCTGCTCGTCAATGTAGGGCTCTAGCGCCGTGTATTCGTACGGTAGCGGCGGCAATTCGAAAGGCATTCTCTTCCTCCTCAAAATCTGGTGGTACCGATGGCGCGGCAGATCTCCGTATGCATCTGCGGCATGCGGCATTGCTGATGGGTGCGAACGGACATCCGCGGACAGAATCGTACCCGTAATTATACCGGGCTAAGCCTGTTTTTGGCGGCGTCGGGTGAGAATACGCAGGATTCCCGCACATCCATCGCGAAACCACAATCATGTCAGGTTCTTTCACGCTCATCGATAGAAGCAATAAGCTGCCCGCGCTCTTGCACACCGATTTCCTTCCCCCGAAGCGCAATCTGGACGTTGTGCGCCGCTGGAACCGTATACTGCCGTCGTTTATGCGGCGTTACTGCGGAATCGAATCGATCGACGTTCCTCCGGACGATCTTGCGCGATTGCGCGCGCTGGACGGCCGGCGGATGCTCATCACCCCCAACCATCCGACGCCGGACGATCCCATTATGATGTTCGGTCTCTCCCGACTGGCCGACATGCCATTCCATTACCTTGCCGCGCGAGAGATATTCGACGACGTGAAGGGTCTCAAGGGCCGCGCGCTGCAAAGTCTGGGCGCCTATTCCGTGGTACGCGGCACGCCGGACCGTGGATCATTTCGAGCCACCCGGGAATTGCTGGCCGCCGACGGTGGACGCGTCGTCATCTTCCCGGAAGGGGAAATATACTCCCAAAACGACACGCTTCTGCCGTTTCAAGCCGGTGTCATGCAGCTCGCGTTCTGGGCCATGGACGATCTGCGCAAGCAAGGGCTCGAAACCCCGTCGGTCCTGGTTGTTCCCGTTGGCATTCGTTATCGATACACGCAAGATATGGGAGCAGCAATCGACCGCGCCCTCGCCGAACTTGAGGAAAGTCTGGCTCTTGGACCGGTCGTCTTCGACACCGGCGCCGTCGGGCGGTACGAACGCCTTCGACGGGTAGGCGTCGCGATGGTGGAGACGCTCGAATTGGAGTACGGATTGAAAGTGGTGAGCAAGGATGGCGCCGATCTGTCCGTCCGCATGAATGCTCTGAAGTCCGTCCTGCTTGATCGCGCGGGCGCGCTGATGGGTGTGGCATTCGACGCAAACAGCACGCTGCCGGAACGCCTGCGGGACCTCGTGAACGCATTCTATGCCGTCACCCGCGATGAACCCCACGGCGGCGCGTGGTCGCCGTACCGCGAGCGGCTGCATCGGGAACAGGCGACGCGAGTCGAGCCGATTCTTGCGGACCTCAACCGCGTATCGAACTGGATTGCCGTGCAGGACAACTATGTACGCGCCAATCCCACGCCGGAGCGCATGGGCGATAACATACGCCGCCTGCAGATTGAGGTATTCGGCGAGTTCCGGCTGACCGGCCCTCGACGCGCCATCATTCGCGTCGGCGAGCCCATCGATCTGGGTACTCACTACGGCGCGTATAAAGTAGATAAGCGGGCGACGGTAAATCAGTGCGTCACACTTCTTGAAGGGACGGTGCAAGGGCTGTTGGACGGAAGCGCGTAGGCTTCGACTTATGAGTGCTCGGCGAAGATTCGACGCAACTGAGGCTCCTCGTCGGCGACGACCATCCCAATGACGGTGTCGTCGATTTCGAACCGCGTATCCGCCTGAGGAAGCAGGGCGTTGTCGTTGCGGACAACGGAGATGATGAGGGCATTGCCGGGCAGCGGCAGATCTCTGATCGTACGTCCGAGCACGGGCGACCGGTCGGAGACGTTGATCGCCACCACCTCGATATTACCGTTTTTGAGCGCCCCGAGAGGAATGATTTCGCCGGGCTCGATCTGCTGCTCAAGCAGGTTGAATATAATCTGCGTGCTCGATACCGTGGTGTCGATGCCAAGTTTCTGAAACAAGGTTAGGTTGGCCGGATTGTTGACGCGAGCCACCGTCCGTGGCGCGGTGAACTTCTTCTTCGCCATCTGGCAGATGACCAAGTTGTCCTCATCATCGCCGGTTACGGCGACAATGACATCGGCGCGCGAGAATCCGGCCTCCGCCATGACGCGCACCTCGCAGCCGTCGCCCTGCATGCAGACATCACCGAGTTCTTCGGCCAGCATGCTGTGGCGCCGGCGGTCCTTTTCCATCAGGAGGACCTCATGGCCTTCGGCGATCAACTGTTTGGAAAGGTAGTACCCGACCTTGCCGGCGCCCACCACGATCACGTACATGCAAATTTCCCCTTAGCCGACGCCCAGTATTAAGGGCGTCAGTTCTTTAGCCCCGAAGGGGGTTTGGTCCGATTAGCCAGACCGTTCAGGGTCTGGTGAACCGCAATGGCTATTTGGCGCGTCCAATTAGCCAATTTCCTGAAGATACTGCCGATCCCATTCCTCGATCTTGGGCATCCACTCGGCCGCACTGGGCGTTTGCAGCGCGGCGGCGCGCAATACAGCGGCCGCCACTGTGGTTGTGCAGAGCGTTATGATTCCCATCTCGCGATAGGCCTGTGCGCGGATCGGGTCATAGATCCGTGCCAAAACGCGCGGCGTTGAGAAAACCTCGCGAGCGATCTGCGCGGCCATGATATTGGAATTGTCGCCTTGTGTCACGGCAAAAAATACGTCGGCCTCCCGTAATCCGGCCTTGGTCAATGTATCCTTATCCAGGCCGGTACCGACAAGTTTCTGCCCTTTGAACTTGGAGCCAAGGCGCCGGAATGCATCGCTTGTCAAATCGATAACGGTAACCGCGTGACCTTCCAGCGACAAGCGCTTTGCGAGAGTCGAACCCACTCGACCACAACCAAGTATGATGATTTTAAGCGGTGCTATCTCGGCATCCGGCATAGTCGCAATTACCCCTTCCGACCTAAACACGTTCTACCGGACTAGAATACACGCTGCCCCGCGCGCCTGTCAAGTCCTGGTCAATAATAGTGAATTTATCGCCCACGCGGTAGACCCAAACGTGGTAAACTCTTCTTGAGGCTTATCAATCATGGACGAACCACTCATTCTCGTTACCGCAGGCAAAGAGAATCTCGCCGCCGCCGAAGGCAGCAACCAGGCGAGGATAATAGGATGCCTTATGGAGTACGTGGACGCCGTGTTGAACGCGGGTGGCGTGCCCATACTGCTTCCGCGCATATCGAGCTTGGGCGCAATCCGCGCAGCGGCAATGGGCGTGCACGGCGTTCTCTTTACGGGGGGCGGCGATGTTGCGTCGCTGGCCTACGGCGAAGAACCCCACCCTGCGAGCAGCGGAGTCGACCCCGTGCGCGATGAGATGGAGCTAGCCCTTGCCGGCATCGCGGAGGAACTCGGTCTGCCGGTCCTAGGCATCTGCCGCGGTATACAGGTTCTGAATGTGGCATCCGGCGGAACGCTGTTTCAGGACATCCGCGACCAGGTCCCTGGCGCCCATCAACATCAAACGCATGCCGTCGATGCCGTCAAGGCGCACACGGTAGACATTGAGCCGGTTTCGCGTTTGGCGCCAATTGTCGGTGCCGCGTCGACGCGCGTCAACAGCCGGCATCATCAGGCCGTCAAGGAGATTGGACGCGGCCTGCGCGTCAGCGCGCGCGCCCGCGACGGGGTAATCGAGGCGATCGAGGCGACTGATGGGCGGAGGCTCCTTGCGGTGCAGTGGCATCCGGAGGAACTTGCGTGGACAGATCCGTCGTGCCATGGCCTCTTTGCCTGGTTGGTCGGCGAGGCGTGTCGGTATCGGCAACGGCAAAGCGCACTTGAGAACGAGAATGACGAACCTTCATTGCAGTTGAACCGCCTTCGATCCATGCTGGACGATCCGCCCGATGAGGAAGAACGGGTCGGTGTCGATACCGAACACCCTGTCACCCGCATTGCCCGGGCACTTCTGCAAGAGGCCATTCGCCAGTGCGCTTCGGAGATTCACGTCGATTCGTCGGCTAAGGGCGTACGCATCCAATTTGCCGTCGGTAACACCCTGGTCGAAGTCATGACCCTGCCCAAACACGTTGAAAAAATGCTCGTTGACTGCTATCGCTCGATGGCCGGCTTGGAAACCGGTGATCGCAGCGCGTCGCAGGAGGGAACCATCCGCGCGAGCGAGGAACTCAAGAACCGCCTGATTGCCCTGCGCTTCCAGACCGAGCCGACGGGCGAGAGCATCTATATGCGGATAGAGTGAGGAGCCTGTTTCGGACTGTGTCCTATGTGCCCAACATTCGCCGTTCAGCAATCGTGGCGCGGAATTCACCCAGTTCGGGGCTATAATGAAATACACGAATCAATACTGTCGCCAATACAGCGTACAGCTAACGGATTTTGAACGATAAGGTAACGATAGCAATGGCACAAACGATGCATCCGATCACCATCCAAATCGCCGAGGGAACCTACAACGCAGTGAGAGCAAAGGCGGAAAGCTGTGGATATTTCAGCTTAGAGGAATACATAAGCGATTGGCTCGAAAACGGTGCACTCGTTGATATCCCGATGACGCCAGAGCTAGCCCGGGCCTTAGAGGTCGGACTCGCCGACAGTCGCGAGGGCCGCGTTATAAGCTTGGAGGAGTGCAATCGCCGTCACATGGAGGACCGGGCCGCGTGGATAGAGGCTCGTCGCGCGTGAAACTGGAGTTGAGCGACAAGGCGTACGCCGATCTGCTCGAAATCTGGGTATACAACGCCGAATATTATACTATCGAGCACGCCGACAAGTACTGGGCGTTTGTGTTTACGGAACTGGAGCGCGTCGTCGATCATCCCCTATTAGTAGGTCGGCCTGTCGAAAACTTCCCACACCTCCGTTGCGTAATCATCAAGCGGCGCGCTGGCGGTCATGGTCACGCCGCTTATTACGAAATTCATCCTGACGCTATCCGTGTGGTGCGTATACTTCACACGTCAATGTATGCACCAGACCATTTAGATCCAGCAGAATAGCCAAGTTTAACCTCAAACGCCGCGTCCTCGAATTATTGCGATATGCGGATGCATGCCCGTTCGGAGCGACCGGCATATGGCACCCGTTACGAACCATCGGATGCCACGCCGGCTGCTTTGAGCGGGCGTGCTACGATGTCAACGTAAACGGGCACAAAAAACAATGCGGGTCGCCGACATCGGCGACCCGCTTGGCCCCCCGCAACCAACTACTACCTTCTAAACCCTACCTTCTATCTCCTACTAACTAATCCACTGCCGGACCAGGGATGATCAACGGCTTGACCTTGATTTTGCCCTTGTCCTTGTCCTTATGCCGGTGCTTGGGCATGTCCATCGGCTGCAGGGCGGCGTCCAGGACGTCGTTGATCGTCTTAGCGAAGATGAACGAGATGCCCTTGCGCAGCTCTTCCGGAATGTCCTCAAAGAGGTCCTTCCTGTTCCGCTCGGGCAGGATCACCGTCTTGATCCCCGCGCGGCGCGCCGCAAGCACCTTTTCCTTGATGCCGCCCACCGGCAGCACTTTCCCGGACAGCGTCACCTCGCCCGTCATGGCGAGCGCAGGCTTGATCGGCCGCCCAGACAGCAGCGACGCAATCGCCGACGTCATCGTGACGCCGGCACTCGGCCCGTCCTTAGGCACGCCGCCGGCGGGGACGTGAATGTGCAGGTCGGTCTTGCCGTAGAAGTCCGGCTTAATATGCAGGTCCTTGGCGTGCGACCGCACATAGGACAGAGCCGCCTGCGCCGATTCCTTCATCACGTCGCCCAGTTGTCCGGTAAGCTGCAGCCCGCGACCGCCCGCCATTTGGCTCGCCTCGATAAAGACGACGTCGCCGCCGACGGGGGTCCAGACCAATCCGGTGACAACGCCGGGCTGCTGCGTCCGCTCCGCGACCTCCTCGAACTCGAAGCGCGGGGCGCCCAAATAGACCTGGACCTGCTTGATATCGACCGCCATCGGCTCCGTGCGGCCTTCCGCGAAGGCCCGGGTCACCTTGCGGCAGATCGCGGCGAGCTCCCGCTCCAGGTTGCGCACTCCCGCCTCCCGCGTGTAGCCGCGTATGACCGCGGCGATGGCTGTGTCGGCAAAAGTCAACTGCTCGGCCGTAAGCCCATGTTCGTCGAGCTGCTTGGGCACGAGGTGCCGCTTGGCAATCTCCGTCTTTTCCTCTTCGGTATAGCCTGCTATCTCGATGATCTCCATGCGGTCGCGCAGTGGCGGCTGAATGGTGTCGAGCACGTTCGCGGTCGTCACGAACAGCACCTTCGAGAGGTTGAAGTTCACGTCCAGGTAGTTGTCCCTAAATGTGCTGTTCTGCTCCGGATCGAGCACCTCCAAAAGGGCAGACGACGGATCGCCGCGAAAATCCGAGTTCACCTTGTCGATCTCGTCGAGCATGAACAGCGGGTTGTTCGTCCCCGCCCGCTTCAGGCCCTGAACGATCTGACCCGGCAGCGCGCCGATGTATGTGCGCCGGTGGCCGCGGATTTCGGATTCGTCGTGCACGCCGCCCAGGCTGATCCGCACGAACTTCTTGCCCATGGCCCGCGCGATCGATTTGCCAAGGCTCGTTTTGCCCACCCCAGGCGGGCCGACCAGACACAATATCGGCTGACGCAGGTCGCCTTCCTTCTTGAACTTGCGCACCGACAGGTACTCCAGAATTCGGTCCTTGACCTTGCTCAGGCCGTAGTGATCGGCGTCGAGCACCTCTTTCACCGACGGAATATCCAGGTTATCGTCGGTGGACGCGTTCCAGGGCAGCGCGATCAGCCAGTCGACGTACGAACGCGCCACCGTGTATTCCGGCGCGCCGGCGGACATGCGCTGCAGGCGGTCCAGCTCGCGCGTGGCCTCCTTGAGGGCGTCATCCGGCATTCCGGCCTCGGCCACCTTCTTGCGCAGCTCCTCGATCTCCTCGCCGCGGTCCTCGCCTTCGCCAAGCTCCTTCTGGATCGCCTTGATCTGTTCCCGCAGGTAGTAGTCCCGCTGCGTCTTGCTCATTTCCGACGAAACCTGGGACTGCAATTTCGACCCGATCTCAAGAACCTGCATTTCCTTAGTCATCAAGGCGGTCAGCGCGGCCATCCGCTTCTTGAGGTCGAGAGTCTCGAGTATCTCCTGCTTTTCGACCGGTCCGACCGGCAGATGCGCCGCGACCAGATCGGTAATCACATAGGGATCGTCGATGGATGTCGGCAGCGCCGCAAGCTCGTCGGGCATGTGCGGCGAGATATGAACGATCCGCTGGAACAGGTCGGTAATGTTACGCTTGTGGGCCTCGATCTCGACCGCGTCCTCAGCATTGACCGGGGGATTGTCGATGACCTTGATCCGCGCGCGCAGATAGGGATGCTCGCTCGTGATCTGCAATATCTGAATGCGCGCGATCCCCTGAACGATCATGCGGATTCCGTCGACGGCCTTGGCCATCATGCGCACGACCACGGCCACGCCGATCGGATAGATGTCCGCCGCGGTAGGCATGTCAACCGATGGGTCGCGCATCGCCACGACGGCAATGATGCGATTGCCGGCGGCGATAGCGTCGTCGATCAGTTTCACGCTGCCCTCGCGTCCCACCGCGATGGGCGCCACCAGCACCGGAAAGATCACCGTATCGCGCAGCGGCAGCAGGCTTAGCTCCTCGGGTATCGGCGGCGTGGCATCGGTATCACCGTTGATCTGATTGACGATCTGCTCGTCCACTTCGCCGACGTGCTCCGGTATGATTGGCGGGCTTGCGGGTTCCGCTTCGTTGCGGACAACTTCCGCACGTTGTTTCTTTGTATTTTTAGAGTCTTCGGACATTGTGTTATTCGCCCTCGCTCTCTTGATAATTTCCGTTTTCGTAGACGGTTTCATTCGTGATCGGGATGATGCGGGACTCAAGCTCTTCGTTCCGCTTCTCCCTCATCGGCAGCGTAACAATCAAGAAACCTTCCCGATAGGCCGCCGTAATCGCGTCGCGTTCAATGCGGACACCCGCGGGCAGCGCGAGAGAACGCTCGAACGGACCGAAGTATATTTCGAGCTGATGGCAGCGGACTCGTCCGTCGCGATCCGCATGCCGTTCCGTCCGCGCGCCGCTGATGGTGAGTATGCGGTCGTCGGACGAAAGCGAGACATGCAAATCGGTCGCCTTGGCGCCCGCCATCTCCATTTTTACGACGATGCCATTTTCGGTTTCATGGATGTCCACCGCCGGCTGCCAGAACCGTCCTGCCCCGCCGACCGGCAGGGCAAAGAAGCCACGGAACGCTTCGTCGGAGAGCTGCTGCATCTCCTGTTCCATCTGCCGGATCAGATCACGATAATCTTTGAACGCCATAGTCCCGTTCTCTCCTGCCTTCTCTTGGCTGTTCCCCAAAACCGGCGGTCCCAACCGGATTGTTCATGAACCACACGCTGCTCTCCACGTTCGGAGGAGACACAGTGAGTGTGTACCATAATTGCACATGAATAGTCCAGTCCGAGCCGGATTGTTCATGAACCGACTGCTCTCTCCTTTCCCCAAGGAGAGACACTATGTGGTTCATCTTAGCCCGGATAATTCATGAACAGCTATCTCTCTCCTTTCCAAGGAGAGACACAGTGAGGTCGCTTCAATCAACCTATGAATTATACGGGCTAACCACTCATGAACTATCCGGGTTAACCGCCCGGCGTTCGTGCATTTGTATTTTTCTTAAGTTTCTTGAGTTTAGCACGCTCAATAGTCAAATGTCAAGAAGAGGCAAAGAGTTCCCGTGGGATTGGTCGAGTTGTATAATGGTAATCAGCACTCGCTGAGGAGAAGTATGTCCGAGCCTCTATTAATCTGGCAATACGCGGGGTATGTGATATTCTTCGGATTCTACCTGGGAGGTACAGCATATCTTGCTGCGCGGAGCACGAAGCCGAAGACGGTCTGGGCTGCAGGCATCGCGCTTAATGGCCTGTGGCTGCTTTGGATGATCTGCGCGCACTACGGGCTGGACTTGCAACCGGATCTGGTTTGGTGCCTCTTGCTGCCAATTCTCTGGGCCAGGTACGTTAAGCCAAGCGGATTCGCCACATTGACATCGTCGAGGGTCGCGCCGTGCGGAGAGGTCGACGGATCTCGGTGACGTTCCGGTGTATTTAGAAAGGAACAGGACGCGGAGAGGGGTCAACCGCAGATTTAGCAGATTACACAGATTTTGGAAAGGTACGGGACGTTCGGATGCCTAGAGGTCGAAGTCTTTTCTAATTCCACGTCCCGATATGCGGTCGTGTATGTCTCCCATTGTAACGGGTAGCCCAGAAATTCTGGACTGCCATGTCTCAAACATCATCCCACATTTACTGCATACCCCATTCTTCCAACTATGGGCGGAAGCTCTAGTTTTCCCGCAATTACTGCATTTCGCGCAATCGAACGTCCAACAGTGAGCGTTATGCCGCGTATTTCCGCAGTTATTGCATTTTTCGCAATCCTGGCTGTAATCGTGGCCAATATCTCTTATCCTTCTGCATGTACGGCATTTGCATCCAAGCCACGAATGAAAACCTAATTCACATTTGAATCCGCTCCATGCGTGTTGAGCCCGAGAGAACTTTATTCTGCCCCCGTGTTTCTCCAGAAGATCTGCGAGGTTCGATCTTTCGTTCGCATATGGGTTCGTAGGTAGTAGCGCCAGAGGCGTCATCCCGGCTTTATCCAGCGCGTTTGGGTTAGCTCCATGGGAAAGGAGGATCGAAACTAACTCAGTATTTGCTTTGTCCAAAGCGAGATGGAGGGGCGTTCTAAATTTGTCGTCTCGCATCTCCAAGTTGGCCTTTCGTTCGCAAAGAATACGAACAATTGCGGGGTAGGACTTTTTGCCGGAGGCATCCTCCTTCCATTGGTCGCAAGCAAGATGAAGTGCGCCGCTCTTGTGATTGTCTATTGCGTTTACATCGACGGCCGGATTTTCGAGGATGATCTGAGATATTGTTGCAAGCCCTTTATTGCACGAGATATGTAATGCTGTACGTCCAGCCTGATTCCGAGCATTCGCGTTTACTCTGGGGCAGGCGAGCAGCCGGCCGATTATCTCTCGCTGGAGTATTTCGTTTTCTCGTCGAACGGGATCTTTACTTATTGCGGCTAACAGTGGCGTCAACCGCAAATCGTTAAGGCTGTTCACGTCGGTCCTGTTGCTAGCCAAAAATACGTCGACAATTAATAGCACATGGTCGCGTTGGAATGCATATCCTGCCCCGACGCCGATATACGACTGGAGACTCTCTCGAATAATGGAATGAAGCGCCGTATCACCTGATTTGTCAACCAGGTGGACATCTACGTCGTTGTGTTCAAGTAATAGTTGCGTTGTTGTTGGGTTCCGTACGGCGAAGAGTGGCGTACGCCTCCTGTCGTCCCTCGCGTTGACGTCCGCGCCTGCATCAAACAATGCATTTACCACGTCTCCTTTTGGGTCCTCTGCAGCGGCCCAATGGAGTAGTGTTCGGCCGTCATTATCTCGTAGCGACGCGTTGGACGGATCCTGTTGTAAAAGTGCTCGGAACGCCTTGATGCTGTTACTCTTGATTGCGTTAGCGTACGCAGCCCCTACTGGGTGTGCCATGTGATCTGGTTGAGCAGTTGACAAAGTAATTGCTGGTCGATCTGTTGATCGCGGGGATTTAGGCGCGGTGCCGCTCCGGTTCTTAGAACGCATTCACAACTCCTCATCGAATTCCGTTGCACTGAGCAGACCGATCGCGTGCTTTTGGCAGAGTGCATAAAGGGTATCCATGAGGATGGCGCCAGGAGCATAGCAATCATAGCCTTGGTTGCTGTAGTCCCGTATTGCGGTCGCCGCGGGCAAGTCACTTCCTGCCTCTCGGGATGCGATGGCGACCGCTACGTTTGCATCTATGACAACGGCCTTGGCGTTAGGTGGGGTCGACGCCATACATTTTTCCCTCACGACCCTCCCGAATGATTCGGTCCGTTTGTGATCCGTCCGTGTGTCGCCGGCCGGCTTGACGCCTTGAGATTTCGTCGAGTGCGGCCAGCATTCCGTGGTTTGGCTTGACTGATGGCGCGTTGTCAAGATGCACCTCAACAATCTGACCTAGCTCAAGGCGCAGATCCTTGGCATCTTCCGACAGCTCTAACAGCCTATCGCTTTTGACCGTGCAGTGTAGTGAACTAGCGTCATGACCAGACCTCCTCTGTAAGGTTATCTTAACATATTTTGGTCTCAATTGTCTTGGAACTCAAGGGGTCGCTCGGGGGTCGCTCGGCTTATGTCCAGGGTACAAGACTTGGATGTGTAGCAAAGGTGCACAATGAAGCTCCTGGGCTGGCAAAAAAATGCGACTGGGGAGCCAGGGCATAAAGCCCTGGAGCGAGACGCGTGGCGACTCATCCCAGACGCAATAGTATTATGCCCCAGAATAGCGGGATTTCCAATCTCGGCCGCTATCGTCAGCAACGTGCGCCCACGTCGGCTTGGCCGCGCGCTCAAAATCGCTCTCAAACGTGTGGCACTTTTCCGCTCGAAACTCCGTATTCTGCAGTACGTGCAAATTCTGCACAAACTTGTTTAGTTCGCCAGCTTGTCGCTAGAGCATGGCGCAATGTGACACAGAGAAGGCGTTCCCTACATTGGGAACGCCTTCTCACTTGTAGACTTCGTCGTCGTTACGTTTACCGATGCGATCGATTGATACAACGTCTTCGTCGAACAGATATACGATTCTGTACTCCCCAATGTCGGTTCTGTAGTACTCGGATGCCTTTAGCCTTATGGAGTCGTTTGGCCGGGGATTATCAATCAAGGAAAGACATTTCCTCCCAACTTGCCTGAACTGTTTTGCGTCGAGAGATTCCAGAAAATCCTTCGCTTCTCGCGCAAAGGCAAGATGCCGCATTCTACTTTACTCCTTAGTGATCCGCCGTATGAGGTCGCTCACCTCGTCATCGGTCGCCATCCCGGCGGCACGAGCCGCACGCGCCTTAGCAATCCAAAGATCGTCGTCATCGGCGGTCGTCTCATTGGTTCCGGGCACCCGGGACTTCTCTGCCGCGACAACCGCAGCCGCTTTGGTTGCGCTGTCGTAGCTGGCGCTGGCCGAACCGGCAGGCGCGCACCGGTAGTCTCCGCTCGTGATTTTAGGGTCCATGTCAATCCTCCCTCGCGACGTCGGACGCGATTATTATCGGCAGACCTAATATCTCACAAGACTGCGCAATCAATGTGCCGCGTTGCACACGCACCTAGCGTCTCGTCTCTGCCTTGATATAATGATTATACACCTTAGCACAAATAACTGCCATAATAAACGCCGGGCGCTCGTTGTCGTCCATTAATCACCGCTATCAACGCTGCATGGTTATTTGGTTTAGCGTCTCAATCGTCGGCCCGTCCAGCGGCGTAGGCGCGCACTTCCCGCCGGAGGTCTTCCTTGTACGTTGCCGTCAACGGCTCGGCCGGACCATCGATCGCTTCGAGTACAAGTTCCTCGATTCGACGGGACGCTGCCGTAGTAGCGTCCGTCAGTTCGTCTGGAGCGACCTCGTCGACGGTCGGCCCGCTTGTGCTTTGGTCTTGCTGGTGATTGCCCATAATCCCGCCTATTTTGGATCGTATGGAATGCTGCTGCTTTCGATATCTGTCGCTTAAAGCCCACGTGCTGTCTGCAGGCGCGAATCCCCTGCACGACGTGATTCCGCGCGAACTCGTCCGGTCGAGTTCGGCATCGAGAACGGATATCATTCGTTTAGGAGCCGACTTGGGCAGGCGGGCCGCCTACTGCACGAGATCGAATCCTGCCTGCTCATAGTGGTGGTCCGTGGAGATGGCCAGGCGGATATTATGGTCTTCCATGACAGTAAATGAAATGCAATCCACCAGGCTCCAGCTCTTATCTGGCCGGTTCTCGTATAGGGTCAGGCTGCGAATGAACAACGAGTCATGCACTGGTACTACCGTGATGTTTGCCGTTGCGTAACACTGCCGGATGAAGCGAGCGGCCCCTTGCCGATTGATTGCAGACAAGGCGGAGGCCACTTCTAGGAAAATCGCTTCTGTAATCCAAACACGCGAGGCATTCTGGACTGTCTCGATGTGGCGCAACGCCCATGAGTGATGCTGGTCGTTCTTATCGAGAAGCGCCTGGATAAACACCGTGTCCATGAGGCAGACGCTAAGCATTGCCGTCGGCTCCGCGTTTTGGCGATCCGTAGATATAATGGTCGTGCTGGCTTGACCAATCGGACGGACCGTCGTAGGTTCCGGCAAGGGATTGCAGAACCGACCAGGCATCTTCTGCGCCTACCGCGCGGTCCGCCGTCTCCTCAATCGTTACGGAATAGTGCTTGTCCCGCGTCAACGCGAGCGGTTCTTGGGGTCGCAAGACCTCGCCATCGAATATTACGTCAACGGTAATCGACATGCAGCGCCTCCCTTTCTCGTGTTGTTCAGATATATTCTACACCACCGCACGCCGAATCCTGTTGGTTTAATCACTTGGACTCGGTTCCATACATATTCCTTCCCGCCCCTCCCGAATGATTCGATCCGTCTGTGATCCGTCAGTGTGCCGCCGGCCGAGCACATCACCGCTTCTCACTCTCCAGCACTTTCGTCGACTGGTTCATATAAGTCCTAACATTCAGCCCCAGATGCGACGTCCACGATGGGCGTCGCTCGTGACGCAGTTGCGCGTACCGGGCGAGGGCATAGCCGTAGATCGGCTCGGTCAGGTATCCCAGCCCGCTGACCGACCATCCGAACTTCTGGGTATCGGACCATTGTCGAAAGTTCACTAAGCTGACATAGTAATTCGCTGCGTGTTTGGCTAAGTCCTGCCTCCATTTGCGCTAATCGCCCGCCGTATTGACGGTCGCAATCGCAATGCGGTAGGCCCTGGCGGCC
>Ga0207036_10115_pt1 | contig 15652 bp, 24 predicted proteins | sample Alteio_BWMinCont_78_FD_153284 | JGI IMG/M metagenome (GOLD analysis project Ga0207036, IMG submission 153284) | Enriched cells from forest soil in Barre Woods Harvard Forest LTER site, Petersham, Massachusetts, United States -... | ecosystem: Environmental > Terrestrial > Soil > Temperate forest >... | reverse complement strand
GGTTCTCTGAAAAATTGGCGGCTGTCGTGGTGGGCGCATTGGGCTGAACTCGCGGAGACGCTTCTTCCGCGCAGATACAAGTGGCTCATTACCCCGAATACCATGACGCGGGGGATGCCGATCAATCAAAACATCTTGGATGGAAGCGGGACGCAAGCCATGCGGGTTTGCGTTGCCGGCATTCATACTGGCGTAGTCTCCCAGAGCCGCCCCTGGTACGCAATAACCGCGCGTTTGCCGGAGGGGGTTGAGTTGCCTGCGGATGGGCAGGCATGGTTTGATCACCTCAAAGACACTCTGGACATGGTTCTGACGAAGGGGAATTTTTACGAGGCGGAATATCAGGTTATCGAGGATGCCGTCGTATTCGGCAATGGGCCCATCCTGATTTATGAGGATGAAAAGGACATCGTTCGCTTCTACACTCCTGCCGCCGGTGAGTATTATCTTGGAACCGGCTCGACGCTTCGCATAGATACGTTCTATAGGACGTTCACGTGGACGGTTGCGCAGATCGTCGAGATGTTCGGGCTCGACAATGTGGGGAGCGAGGTTCAAACGCTCTGGCGCAACAAAGGCGCAAGCCTCGACGTCGAGTATGTTGTCGCCCACGCCATCGAGCCTAATTTCCCGATTTCGCGCACGGCGAAAGGGACGGCCGGCGTGGTATGCGGCGGGTTCACGTGGCGGGAATATTATTGGCTGTACGGCATAAAGACTCAAGCGCCGCTTTCCAAGCGGGGATTTCATTCGAAGCCGTTCAGCATCCTTCAATGGGCGCGCGCTTCTAACGACGCTTATGCCCGTAGCGCATCAATGGACGCGCTGCCGGATCTCAAGCAGCTCAACCTCATGGTAGCGCTGCTCGCTGAGGCGATCGAGAAGATGGTTAAGCCGCCGATGATGGCGGACGTCTCAATGAAGAATCTTCCCTCGTCCGTCATCCCTGGCGAGCTGACCTATGTGCAAGACCTGGCACGCGGCGGGATTAAGCCGATTTACCAGGTCGATCCGAAAGTGGCTGATCTCGAGCGGCTCATTGCAGTCATCCAAGAGCGCATCAAGAGGTGGTTTTTCAACGACGTGTTCATGATGATCAGCTCGATGCCTGGCGTTCAGCCGCGAAACGAGTTGGAAATCGCACAGAGGCGTGAGGAAGGTCTGCAACAGCTCGCGCCAATCATCGACAAGTTTTCCTATGAGCACGCGCCGCAAATTTTCGAGCGGCTGATCGATATCATCGCTAGAAGGCGCAACAAAGACGGAACTCCGTTGCTGCGGCCTCGTCCGGCGTCTTTGGCCAATATTCCGATCAGCATCGAGTTCATTTCAAGCCTGACAATCGCACAGAGAGGGGCAGCTACCGCTAGCATCGAAGGCGGCTTGAAACTGGCGGGCGCGATGGAGGAAGTGTGGCCAGGCGTGAAAAACAATATCGATGAGAATGCGACAATCAGGAACTTTTTGGATGACATTAACTTTCCGAAGAAGAACCTGCGCGCTCCGGAGCAAGTCGCGGCTATGGCGAAGGCAATGGCCCAAGCGCAGGCGCAGGCCCTCAAGAATCAGCAAGCCGCGCAGCTCGCTGGAACTGCGGTGCAAGGTGCTAAAGCGCTTTCGGAGACTGACGTGGGAGGCGGGCAGAATGCCCTTGCCGCGTTGCTCGGCACTCAGGGAGGTGCCGGTGGTGGCGCGGCTCCCCCGGCAGCGGCTGCACCGCCGTGAGCGAGCAAGACCAGAATCATTTTGTCGATTTTCATCATTACGAGACCCGCATTACCTCGCTGGAAAGACGGGTAATCGAGTTGGAGAGCGATGTTATCGTCCTACAGAATGACATGATGGATATGGCCACGGAAGTTCTTGCCTATGTCGAGGCTGACCTTGCTGCGCCATGGCGTGGCCCTGCCGAGAGGCTCGCTGAGATACTCCGCAAGATTGTGCAATTGAGTGCAGCATGACGGCAGATCCGGAAGTTCGCGATGATCTGATCGTCCGCAAGCCCGATGGGGAAATTGCTCCCCAGGGCATTTCGATGTCCGAGCATCAATCCATCGAGCGCGTTGTCGAGGGACTGAAGATCGCTGCGGATGGCGCTGTGCATATGGGGGCGTCCGATCCCCGATCGCAACATCAATGGTTTGTGATCGCAACGATGCTTGATCGCATCCGCTGGACGATGGCGACGCACGGCGGCTTAAGCGATTGGGGAGCCTTCGAGCATACGCAACGGCCGCGCGTTGTGGGGATCGGCTGGAAAATGGGGCGAAAGCGCTACATCGACGGCATTAGAGGGGCAGCAAGCGCCTTGAGGCAGGTTGCGCTCTGCCATCGTGGCGATCCGGCGTACCTCGAGGTTGCGGTTCAATTGCAGAATCTTGAGAAAAAGGCCCATGGCATCCCGAAAACTGCGGCGTGGGTTCCGCAGCCTTGAATGAAGAAACGGACGATCTCGGGCGGCCGATCGGCGAATCTGAAACTCCAGTTCGGGCCCCCGATGAAAAAGCTACCCGTCTCCTTGTCGAAGATGGAATCGACACCGCGATCATTCGCGCGATTATGGAAACTTCGGACGGGAGAAACTTCATCTTCCGGTTTTTGTCCGCCTGCAAGATTTATGGCGAAGTCGCGGATTTGGGCAGCGATACGCGCCAATGCGATCCGCTTCTGACGTACTTCCGATGCGGAGAGGTGAACGTGGGGAAGATTCTTTTGTCGAAGGTGCAAACCGTTGCGCCCAAGGAATACATGACCATGATCAAGGAAAATAAGCCGAATGGCTGAAGAAGATGAAGTTACGCCAGAGATGATTTCAGCCGGGATGTATGAGCTGGCATGTTGGGATAACGACAACTGGAATACCTGGGAGATTTCGCCGGAGGCGCTGGCTGCGGTTTATAGAGCTATGACTGCAAAGAAGAGAGAGAACTTCGTAACAGAACTATTGTCACACAATTTGTATACAGGTTCATAGCAATGAAAGAACGTCTTGGATTGTGGCTCGCCTATTGGGCTCTTAGAATAACAGGGAATCCTAAGCTTGCAACCGTATCGACAATAATTCATTTGATTCCCGAGCGGCGCTTAGTGATATCCTTACATTCAATTGACCGAGCGCTGCTTGAACGGGCGGGGCCAGGTACTTGGGTATATTGGACATCAGGAGAGGGGAAGGAAATCTGACATGGATAACTCTTTGGATGGGTTTCTGCTGCTGGGTGGCGATCCTGAACTAGCGCGAGCTTTTGCTGCTCTCATTGGGGAACGGACTTCTGAAAGCCGAGATCGTGATCTTTCTGTTCTTCGAGAAGCGCAGCGGCAAGCGGAATCTCTGCGCGATCAAAAGAAACACGTGAATGGCTGAAGAAGCCGCTACAGCAGTCGCAGAGGCCCCGGCACCGGCACCGGCCGCTACTCCTACCCCCGCTCCTGCCGCGCCTGCTCCCGAGGTCACAGCGCCGCGTCCAGACTCGCCCGTGCCGGAGGGCGCGGAACCGATTGCTGCGCCTCCTGCCGAAGGCCCAAAGGAACCGGCCGCACCATCTGCCGAAGCAAAGCCGCCAGCGGAAGAAGCTCCTGCGGAAATAGATTACGGCGTCTTCGATATCCCGGATGGCCTCGAGGTCGAGCCGGAGGTGTTTCAAAAGGCCGTAGATATTTTTGCGGAAAATGGTCTCAGCAAAGAGGCCAGCCAAAAACTCATCGATATTAGCGCGTCCGAAATCCTGAAGATGCAGGAAAACTGGTTTGCGTTTCAGAAGGAGACGTGGGCGGAGGTCAATAAACAGTGGGCTGGGGAGTGGAAAGCCGACCCGCAAATTGGAGCGGGTCAATTCGATGCGAGCAAAGCGCTGGCTCAAAAGATGTTGTTGGATTTTGGGGGGACGAACGAACAGATTGAAAAACTGATCGGCAGACTTAAGCTGACAGGAATGGGCAACGATGTGAACCTGGCTAGGCTCCTTTTCAATATCGGCAAGCGGCTTGAGGAAGGCAGGCCAGCCACTGCGAGCAACACGCCTCCTGCGGCCCCCGTAAGAAGCGACGGCCGTCGAGGCTGGTATAAGTGACGGGCCGTGGATAACCAGCAACCAATCGACGATTCAGACCAATATCCAGAAGGCGTTCACCCCGAGGATATTACGCACGGCACATTTGGGCAGGCGGGAGGGGCGACATCCTATCCGCCGGCGTCGGTTGTGGCTGGGGGAGACCTGCCAGCAAAGTTCCCGGATGTCGATTATTCCAAGCCCAAGAACATGTTCGACGATCCGGCATATTCCGTGCCGCCGGAGGAACATTCGTTTGCCGCATCTGCTGAAGAGTTTTTCCAGCAGGCGGGCGGCCTCGGGGGACTGACACATAAGGCCGTAACTGCCGCGAAAGAGGCGAGCGAGGCATCCACAATTGCGCAGTTTCAAGGAAAGGAGCCTGCTCCTGCTGGCGCGTTCCCATCCGAGGCGCAGTATGACACGGCGGTTGCTGCGCTGGCTGCGTCGGAGGCTGCGCGAGAGAGGGCCGAGGCCTATCACGTCGAAGGCGTAAAGGATGCGCTCGGCATGCTGGTTGGGTCCGGCATCTCCGCGGCAACCGATCCGATTGCGGCGATGCTGGCCGTACCGTCTATGGGCGTGTCCGAATGGGGTCTTGCTGGCCTTCGTGCTATTGGCCTCGACCAAGCCGTTACGCATATCGCGGAGGCTGCTTTTCCGAAAGCGGCGCCGATTATCGGGGAGACGGCGGCCCATGTTGCGGCTGCGGCCCCAGGAGCTGCCGCCTTCGGTGCCGGGTATGAGACGGCTGGGCAGGAGATCGAGATAGGCGCTGATCGGCAAGCCGCGCTCGATAAAGCAAGTATTCTCTACGCCGCGGCGATCAACGGGGCACTTGGCGCCGGATTGGCAAGCCTACCCGGCCTTGCACGGCTTGCCATGAGACTGCGCGGGGAACCAGTTCCCGGAATGCCGGAGCCGGTGCCTGCCCCGGAACCCGCTGCGCAACCACAAGTTGCAGCGGCTGAAAGTAGCAAAGAAGCGCCAGAAACAGCCCAAAAACCGGCATTTGAGGGCCAAATTGCCGAAAATCGCCAAAACGAAAATAAGACGCGCGTGCAATCGATCAATGGAGAGGTTGGCGCAGAAGTCAAAGAGGCCGTAGAAAACAAGCATCTGCATGCGGGAGCAATGAAAGCGGTTGCGAAGCTTGTACGCATGGACCCTGAAAAGCGCGATGATTTCCTGCGCGCGTACCGTCTGTATTTCGATTACGCCCAAGAGGCCATGTTGTTCGGTGCGGCGCATGTCGGCGATCTCGTTGATGAGGCGGAATCGGCTCATGAGCATCCTCTGGGCGATGTCGTCGCGGACAACGTTCGCAAGCTCAAGAGCGGGATCAGGAACAGGCGGGAGGATACATCCATTCCAAACCCCTCCATCGAAGAATCCGTCGCTGCTGCGGAGTGACGGCGATGAGCCCAGGCGATCTTGTCGTTTGCTTTCGCCCGTGCCGCAAGACCAATATCGACGGCCTTACGGCTATCCTGGAAGAACGTGAGCATGCGCATTCTTGCCCTTGATCTCGGGCGGCGGATGGGCGTCGCGGTCGGCGATTCGTCGCTTCTCGGCAAGGGCGCTCCTAACGTCGCGGCCGTGACATTGCGTGGGATGAGCGCGGAGAAGCGCGTGGGTTATCTCGCCGACTGGTTAGATAAAAGAGCTACGCTGAGCCGGCCTGATCTGATCGTCACCGAATCGCCGATGAACCCGGCGGCGAGCAAGAGCGACAACGCGACGATCGACCAACTTGGCTATTATTTCTGCTTGCACACTCTTGCTGCGCTCTTCGAGATCAAAGTCGAGGCGGTCCCGGTCATGGCCGTGCGCAAACATTTTTGCGGGGTGGCGTGCGCGCCTCCCGTGCGCGGGCATAAGCGCACACAAGCCGAGGCTCGCATGGCTCGTAAATTCATCAACGACGCTGTTCTCAAGCGCGCCATTCTTCTCGGCTATCTCCCGGAAGGCTCGACGGACTGGGACCAAGCAAACGCTTGTAGCCTTTGGGATTACGGCTGCGCGAAGTTCGCTCGCGCGCTCCCCAACGAACTAGTCATGTTTGGAGAGCGGGCATGAGGTCTATCCCGCATTTCCCGAAAGGCGATCCGCGGAATTTGGATGCTGCGAATGCGCGGCGCGAGGAGATATGCTCGGTCGAGGGGCGCCGCCCAGGACGCCCGAAGGGCACCGACAACAAGACGGCGCGGCTTACATTATCATTTACGGCCTCCGAATATGCGACCGTCAGCGAATGCGCGGCGCAAGGTGGGTGTTCAATCGCGTCGATCATGCATCAAGCCATCGCGGAGTTCTGCGGGAAGAGGCCGGAGCACGCAGTGAATGTGGTTGCCGCCCGCGCAATGCGCGCAAAGCAGTTGCGGGAGGAGGACGCGAAGTTGCGCATGGTCACGCCTCCAGAAGAGCTCCCGAGTTGGAAGTGGTTCGATCCAAAACGGAAACGCTACCACGATATCACTCGCGAGTTCTGCGGCGATCCCTCCGCTGCCAGATCTGCGCTAGGCGGATGGAGACAGCTGGGCGATGAATTTGACGACGCTGGCCATTCCGATAGCGAGCGTGCGCTCGGGGATATTAGGCGGGGGGAACTATGACCGAGTCGCGCACATTCTTCGACGGGCGCGTGGTTTTGCATGCGGGGGATTGTCGCGAGGTATTGCGCGGAATTGGAGATAATTCAATAGATTCCGTGTGTTGCGATCCGCCTTACCATTTGCAATCTATTACTAGGCGCTTTGCAAAAGTGGGCCGAACAGACAAAACATGGTCGAGTTCCGGTCCGCATCAACGCACTGCAACCGGATTCATGAACCGCACTTGGGACGGCGGCGACATCGCCTTTCAGTCGGAACTTTGGGCCGAGGTTTTGCGCGTGCTGAAGCCTGGGGGCTACATCATGGCATTCTCGGGATGTCGGACTTACCATCGCATGGCATGTGCGATCGAGGATGCTGGGTTTATCACGCATCCGATGTTCGCTTGGTGTTTTGGTTCTGGATTTCCGAAGGCGCATAATGTTAGCCGACAGATTGATATGGCCGCTGGCGCCATTAAACCACGTGGTAAGGCTTTCAATATGAAAGGCCGCGGTGATCGAGCCGAAGAGCTTGATGCAAATGGCCGTGAATTTCCTCCCCCATATAGACCAATCACCATCGCCGCGCGCGAATGGGACGGATGGTTTTACGGAACTCAGAGTCTTAAGCCAGCATTAGAGCCCGTCTACTTCGGCCAGAAGCCGTTTGAGAAAGGGCTCAACGGCGCGCAGAATGTCCAGAAATGGGGCACAGGCGCGATCAATGTTGGGGCGTGCAAAATTCCGAGTGGTGATCTTTCTGAAGGCCGCACGCGTCACGGCGGCGGCGTTAAAGGCAATGGCTCGTCATATGAACTTCCGGATAGCCATGGTGAGCTAGGGCCTTCCCGCTGGCCTGCAAATCTTATTCACGATGGCAGCGAGGAAGTTCTGGCGTGCTTTCCGGAGACGACGAGCGGCACATTAACGAGAAGCGAAACAGCCACGGCGGCAACCGGTAATAATGGAATCTATGGCGCTTATAACGGCGCTCCAGATGGAGCCCATTTTGATGGAAGTTCCGGCTCTGCCGCGCGCTTCTTTGCGAGCTTTCCGCAAGAGGATGTGCAGCGTATTTTCTACACGTCGAAAGCTGACTCCGACGATCGCCTCGGTTCCAAGCATCCCACAGTAAAGCCGCTCGATCTTCTCCAGTATCTAGTAAGACTAATCACTCCGCCAAATGGTATTTGCCTAGATTTATTTGCCGGCACGGGCACGACTGGCGAAGCCTGCTTTCGCGAAGGATTTCGCGCGATTCTGATCGAGCGAGAGGCCGAATACATCGCCGACATCGAGCGACGCATGTCGCTTGTCATGGAAGGGCCTGTAACGCGCGCGCATGCCAGCATGAAGACGCGCGGAAGACCGAGGGATGACGGGCCGCTGTTCGATCTGCTCGACTTAAAAATCAAGCTTGCGGAGATTGCTGTCGCGTCTGGTTGCGATCTCGACGTGAGCCTTACCAAGCCTGCTGACGGGGCCGCTGAATGACCTGCGCCACCGAACTCCTCCGCTATGTCCCGCATAGCCTCTGCAACGCCTACGAGGCCATGGGTTGGGTATGGGTTGCGGACATGCCGGGGCATCATGCGGCGTGGGCGGTGTTGATGATGTGGTGCGGGAATGGGGAGGCAAGGGAGCCTCTGTTCGCGGAGGTTGCGGCGGAATGAGCGGCGACATCCTAAGGGAGCTTTATCGACGTGGAGATCGATCGCGTGGACAACCTCGATTTGATCAATTGGGGGATCGCCCGCTTAGGACGATAATCGATCGTCTCGGGATGAAATTTGGAGTTGTTAGCGATGGCGAATGGCAGGTCCAACTTGATTTAGCGGTAGAAAGGACAGAATATATTATTACTGAGGAGATCAATAAAGCAATAATAGACGCTATTAATATCTGTGAAAGTCCTATAGAAAAGCATCTGTTCCCATGGCTATTAGTTCAGCGCCATTGGTTTTTTGATTATCCTACCGTTCTCCTGCGACACGATAGACTTAAGCTACCTGAGCATGCAAATGGGGATGCAATTGGATTGCTACCGCAGTGTCGCATTGGGCAGTTCCGCGTTGATTTTGCTTTTGTTTGGAAACGCGCAGGCGACCTTGTGAAGGTTGCTATCGAATGCGATGGGGAAGCCTATCATAGCAACAAGGAGAAGGATTTAGAGCGCAGCAGGAATCTTCTGAAGATTGCCAATGTGATTGAAATTATTAGGTTTACGGGAGGCGAGATTTATAGGAATCCGGAGAGGTGCGCATATATGGCTGCGGTTTCCGTGCACGGAGCATGTAATTCACTTAGAATGGGGATAAAGTGAATGCCTCGCGCATGGATGCCTTTGTATATCGCTGATTTTTTAGCTGACACGCAGCATTTAAACAATGCGGCTATTGGGGCATACATGCTGTTAATCATGCATTACTGGCAACACGAAAATGTCGGAAACAACGCAGCAAACGACGACAAAATGCGGCGTAGGATCGCCCGTTGTGAGCCGCGTTTGTGGCCCCATATCAGAGACCAAATAGCGCCTTTTTTCCACGACGGGTGGAAGCATAAGCGTATCGATCAAGAGCTTGAAAAAGCAAAGGATATTTCGGAAAAGCGAAGTCATAGCGCTGGAAATAGATGGATCAATAGCCATGCAAGTGTAAATGCAAACGGGGATGCAAACAGGTATGCAAAAAGCATGCATCGCGCGCGCGCGTCACAATCACATATATATAAAGATTCTTTAATAGGGGCAGAGAATTTGAACCGTGCCGTGGACGCAACTACTACTGACTCTACTGAACCAAGACCGCCGCGTATCTTCAACAAAATGGGAACGAAGCAATGGAGCGCTTGGGAAGAGTTTTGCCAAAAAACCGGCGAAAAGATGCCGGTACCAATCCCGCATTGGGAGACCAAGAACCTCGGCTGGTACTTTCCGACCGAGTGGCCGCCGCCGACAAACTGAAGGAAAAACTCGGTGCTCGCTATTGATCGCGATGATTGGCGGAGAGGGGAGATACTCCCCGCGTCGGCTTGGAACGCAGAGCGCGTTGGTGAGGCGCTTGTCGAGGCGTTCGTGACCCTCGATCGACTTCCGCGAGTGCAGGGGCCGCGGGCCCCCGGGGGTCACTGGCCGGGTATCCTCCGGGAGTGGTCCGACCAGCTTGGAATTGATCCGCTCGAGCGTAAGATGCGCGAGGAAGCCGCTAATCAGACCGTGGTGAAACCAACCTCTGAGGAGATTTTGCACATGGAAACAGCGTTTGATTGGCTGAAGGAATTGCGCGAGCGGGAACCAGGGATAGCGCTTGTCGTGACCATGTGGGCGCTGCGGACAGCGCAGGGACGATCAATGAAGCAGCTCTGCTACGAGAAGCGATGGTCGCGGCGAACTTTCTGGCGCAAGAAAGCCCGAGGGCTGGAAATGCTGGCGGAAATGCTCAACCTGCGAGTTGTTCCAGTTTTTTAGGAGGTCGAGTGCCAAAATTGTGCGAGTTGCGCCATCGAATTTGCCAAAAGGCTCACAAAATTAGGCCAATTTCAGGGTTTTCAACGGGATAATTGCGCTGGCCGGTTGACAAAGGCGGAAAATGCACGGATTAGCCTTGGGCGTGCGGCGCAGGATTGCGACGGCTTGGATGGGCGACAATCGGCTTGAGTTAGCCACATGGATCATGTACATTCGCCAAGCCTCGATTCCGTCGAGGCTGGCGCACCCGAACAAAAGATTGAAATCACGCCCGAGATGATTGAGGCGGGATGTCGTGAGCTTTCACGTTATCGGCATGACGAAAGCAATGATGAGGAAATTGTCACGGCAATTTTTGTAGCTATGAAGGGCTTTCGATAGCCTGATCATCTGGCCGGTTTTTGGTTATTCGTTCCAAGTAGGCCTTGAGTTCCCCAATCTTTTTTACATATCGTTCTCTACGATTCGCAATTGTTAGATCTAAGTTTGGCAACGAATCAATAATAACTGATATTTCAGGCTCTTCGAATGTCAAGAATGTCTTTGGGTGCGCGAATTTGACCCTAACCTTATTAATTTTTCTCAAAGATTCAAAAAATTCATGTGGAATTATTTCCAATGCGTATGCGATATCTATCTTTCCGGCGAAAGTGCTTAGAGGCCCATATCCTTCAAATATCCTTACTTTCATATCACTATTCAATCGGCGCATTTTTGAAAGCAGGGCCAGTTCAAGGGCGTTATCTAAGCTCGATGCCGCTATAATAGCGTGGTAGGAATCAGCGAGTGTGAAAGCGATCCCAATTGTATCTTTAAGCGCGCCAAATTCCGTATGAAGTTTGGACATTGCGGAATTAACGTCTGCAACAGCGGAATTCACTTCTGCAACAGAGGCCATGGCAAATCCTCCTAAGGACGATCAATTTAGCGACGAAGAGACCACAGCGCGTGCCGAATCCGCGCTAAAGCGTATGCTCGCCACACCGCATCAACCACACAAGGAAATGAATCTCGGGCGAAAGAAACGAGTTGTAGAATCACCAAAAAGCGATTCTATTGCCGCCAAGAAAAAAAGTGGCCGCCGTCCGTCATCAAAGCGCGGCTAAATTAGCTGCACTTCTTTGGGAGGGGCTTGGGCGTTGACCGCGTGTGCGGGTGCACCGTGACGGTCTTCGGCCCAGGCTTCGCGCCTTCCCGTTTGGGAACGCATTTCACCTTGGTATCAGCCATTTTACTCACCTCCTTTCCGGAGCCTGCTTGCCCCTCGTCACAGGCAGCAGCAATCCGGCCGAGGAAAGTAGACGGCGGCCGCGGTGACTGAAATCTGATTCTCAATCTAGAGTCGAGCGGTTTTGGCACTGTCCTTTCGAGCCGTGGGGAGATTTGGTAGATCTCCAGCATGGGAAAAATCTGGAACTGGATCGTCGATCATGCGTTCGGGGAAATCCGCGTGATTAAGGATGCCCCGGTAGCGTTCTTTTGTTGGGTTCTTATCACCGCTCCAGTCGTCTATTGGGGCGCGTCATGGCGATACGGGGTGATCATCGAAAATAAGGATTCTTTGATTTCCTATCTTCAACGACAGTTAGATGATCTGCAAAAAGACCGCCAAGCAAATGCTCTACATCCTCCATCGACAAAAGAACCAGCGAGAGAACAAGAGCAGAGAAATCCAGATGCAATGTATCAATTAGGGTCTAAAGTAGGTACTATAGTCGCCGCAGAGCAAGATCTTGGGCAAGGTATTGTATCATTTAAAAGAATTGACGGAACAGGAGATTTTAACGAAAATCAAGATTTTGAATATAGAGAGTTGACAGTAAAAATAGAATCGTATTCTGATACATTTATAATACGAGCATTTGGGACCACAACGCAGAAAACATTTATCGGAGTAAAAGCTAAAATTATTGGACGACGACATCAATAGTTATACGTTGTCTTCATACGGCAATTTGGAATGTTTTTGCGCTTGCGCCAACGCAAAAATCTCTTGGCGATTTGCTTCCGTGTCTTTCGACAACATTGCTTTGGCCGCCGATAGGTGGCGGGCTGGCTGGTTTCATGCCCTCGCGAATGCGGTGGCACATGAACCATGTGGATTCATAGGACAGCCCAAGCATGCGGGAGAGTTGCAAGGCGCTCATGCCCTTCTTGCTCGCGGCCATCAAATAAGTGGCCATAAGCCATTTGCGCAGCGGGATATGGCTTCTCGCGAAGATCGTGCCGGTGCGAACCGTGAACTTGTCCCGACAATCGTTGCAAAGGAACATGCCAGCTTGCGTTTTGCCTGCCATCTTGTGAACGTTGCACGAGCCGCAATGCGGGCAATTTACGCCATCCGGCCAACGGTCGGCTTCCATGTGCTCCGTGGCCTTTGCTTCATCTGTAAAAATCGGGTTGGCGAGATCGCATGTCATGGTGGTTAGCTCCTATGACCGCGATACTACGCGTTAATTTTGGCTAAGTAAAGCCGATAGTTGCCCTTGGATGGTCTAGCCCGCTAAATTTCCCCCTCGCCTAGTTGCACCCAGGGCGAGGGGGGATCTCAGTTTTAGGCATCCTCAAGTTTTTCGCCGAATGCCGCTTCGATTTCGTCATGGGTCAGATATTGCTCGGCCCATTCGAGAGCGTCTTCCTCATCGAGGGGAATAATTCCGTTCCCGCCGGTTGTCATGTTTCCCGCTGGTCGGGCCCAGCGCGTCATTGGCCCGCCTCTTCCGGCCAGGAAATAGCGGCCCGATCGTGGGGTGCAATACAGTCCCGCCTCCCACCATCCGAAATCCGTTCTTGACAAATCCGAACTCGCTTCGCCGATGAGGATTGCCTTTTCGGTGTCGTATCGTAGTCCGTCCTTGATCGTTTTCATTTCCGTTTTCCTGTGCTGCCTATCAACGGGTTGCGTTCGCGATATTGTCTCTGCTTGAATTGCAGCCAAACCTTAACGTGCTCGTCGTGTTGCATTTTCGTTCCTCCTTGTTGACTCTAGCAATATGCACTTATTCAGTGCGTCAGTCAAGCCCTACGCACTGAATCAGTGCTCACAAATTGTAACGGGATGGCGATGTGGACCCACTGGCCGATGATCGCCGGAATTATGCTCTCGGCTGTCGTGGGGTGTTCCTTGCTCAAATTCGCTGCGTTCGGTTACGGCCTCTTCGCCATGCAGCAATATTCGGGTGTTAAATGATCCTTGCCGCGCGGGTGCTTGTCCTCATTGCCGCGCTCTTCTCCCTTCCTGCGCACGCCGAACAATACCCGCTTATCCCGTCAATTGCGGCTACCGACTTTTTCCGAGTGTTCCGCCCGAATTCGGTCTATGAACTGTACACGACCCCGCCAGGGCTTGTTTTGTACATTCTCGGTACTGGCCTGCCCTCCCCTCCGCCCATCGGAAACGTCACCCCCAACACTGGGGCATTTACGGCCCTTACTGCGTCCGGATCAGTATCCGGGCCCGGTTTTGTGGCGCTCTTTGCCAGCCCGCCGCCGATTGGCAGCACCGTGCGGTCAAGCGGTGCGTTCACTACGCTGTCCGCGACCGGCGCTAGTTCTCTCGCGGCGCTTTCTGCGAGCGGCGCAGTCTCGGGGGTGGGATTTTCAAATTATCTGCTGTCCCCGCCGCCGATCGGAACTACCTCGCCAAATGCCGGCGCGTTCACTACGCTGTCCGCAAGCACGCTGTCAGCAAGCACGTCGCTCAGCGCGAATAATATTATCTCGACGGAATTTCCAGGCCTTTCCGCCAGTGTCGAATCTAGCGGCTTCCCGGGTCTGGATCTCAATCCATGCACTAGCCTATCGACGTGCACATGGTTCCTGTTTCAAAAACCAACAACTCAAACGGCTGTTCTACAATCGCCCCTGTATGTCCAGCGAAACTCAAATGCTCTTACAGGCATTTGCCCGTCATGCGGGACGACCTCCACCGTTCCTAGTGCGATCAATGTCATAGATTTTGCTGGGCGCAACGATGTGAGTTGGAATGGAGGCGTGGCCGTTCAGTTGTTCAATAGCAGCCTTGGAACGGGGGGGAGCGAAGATGTGGCGGGGCTGTTCTATGCGATTAAACAAAATTCTACGGGGGGTGGCGAAGTAGGCAGCACGTGGGGGATGAATTCCTATTGCTACGATCAGCAGCCTACCGTCAACCCGGTATACACATGCATAGGGGCAGAGCATGACGTTTATGTCGTCGCAGGCGGCGGGGCTGACACAACCGCAAGTAGGGTAGCTCTCAACATTGTCGGCGGCGTATTTCCTGGAACCGATGCCGCGGTGCATGTCGGTACTGGCTTTCAGATCAGCACCGTCGGCGGCGCAACCATGGATCGTGGGATTAGCAATTTTGCCGGCACGTATGGCTCCCTTATGACGACTCGCGGAGGCACGGTTGCGGCGATCAATGGGATTGATTGGTCTGCTGCTACGTTCTCCGGATTTCTGATCAAAGCCCCTAATCTTCTAATCGACAATGCCGGCGGCTATCTCTCGACGCCTGTCACGGTTGCATCTCTCCCAACTTGCGTGGCGGGGCTGAAAGGCACACACCGCGTAGTGTCGGATGCGAGCAGCCCGACATACAACGCAACCGCCGTTGGCGGCGGCGCAATCACACGTCCCGTAATTTGCGATGGAGCATTGTGGAAAACATGACCCGAATCATGGCGAATGTCTTCTTTTCTGAACACCCCAAATAGGCCGCGATCTATTTTAACCTCATAATGTTCGGCTGGAGAATCGCACTTGCTAATGATTGTCCCCTTACGCCACCGCGCTTTTCGTATCGCAGTGTCAAAAACTTCTACTCTCTGGCCAATCTGATATTCCATCATTGGCTCCTCAAATCCGGGATTGCCAGATGGCCATTGCCCTCGGTTTTGCGCGTGACGGCCGGCCCCTCCAACTCGACCATACTCTGCATTACGAGTTGCTCAAGGGACAAATTCAGGCCGCCGGTGACGACCGTAGCAGACAACTTGGCATGCACGTAGGGAGCAGCCGCTTTCGCAGCATCCAACCTAACTTCGCGCTCTAGTGTCTCATCTCGCAAAATAGTAAGCATGTAGTCAAGCGGCATAATTCCGCCCGCCCTGGCTTCCTCAATGAATTGCTGAGTTTTCTTGTTCGGCGTTCCCTTCCTGCGCCCAGAGTTTTCGTAACCCATTTAACTCGCCTTTTGCAGCTCTTCTTGCTTTTTAGCCAATCTCCGCGCTTCCAGCTTCTTCTTCCTGGCCGGCCATAGCTTTTTCGCCATAGCGCTTCGTTTTGCACGCAGGTCATCACTAACGTTACGGTGTCTTATCCCAAGATGTAGTTTCAGTTCTTCAACATCCCTTGAAATAGACAAAAGCTTTACCGACATTTCATCGATAGATTGCCATAATTTACTATAAATTTCCGGTGGCATTAGTTGACCTGGTCTTTAACATTAGGTTTTGGCGGAATTGGAGAGGCCGGGGCAGCTTGACCCGCTTGACCCGCTTGAGGTTGCGGCGCTGGTTGCGAGGTCGCCTCAGCTTGCATTTTCCCGATGAG